>VFSW01002518.1_pt1 | contig 27710 bp, 38 predicted proteins | sample 5358111 | NCBI WGS metagenome assembly VFSW01 (sample SAMN11554181, study PRJNA540505) | mine drainage metagenome | isolation source: sediment from site ElyBrook_90M | place: USA: Ely Copper Mine, Vershire, VT | collected 2017 | reverse complement strand
GGCCGAACATCTGCAAGGAGTACCCGGAACCCATGGCCGCACACGTCCAGCCACCGATCGGCGCCGCCGCCCCTTCCCAGCCGTTTGGTCTTGATAACCTGCACTCCCGCGAGCAATTTCTGCTGCTGGTGCCCATGCCGGCATGGCGGGAGCAGGATTGCGGCTACGTCTCACCCTGCTGGTTGTGGACAGGCCGCACCACCGCCGGAGGTTATGGACAGGCGGAGGTCGTCACCGGGAGGCTCCGCCGCGTCTTCCTGACGACCGCGCATCGGGCCGTCTGGCAACTCTTCCGCGGGCCATTGCCTCCCGGCCATCACGTGGAGGTCGATCACCTCTGCCGGACGCCGCTGTGCGTGCGTCCCGACCACCTCGAGCCCGTCTCACCCCTAGTCAACCAGCAGCGCAACCCCAACAGCCAGACCAACAAGGTCCACTGCCCCCACGGCCATCCCTACAGCCCCGAGAACACGACGGTGCGGCCGGACGGTGCACGCATCTGCCGTCAGTGCGCTCGAGACGCTCAACGGGCCTACGAACAGCGGCGCCGGGCGGTGCTCCAGTGACGCCGAAGCGGCGCGCTTTGGGACGGCACGTCGCTCGCGAAGTCGAGCGGTATTGGCTGCTCCACGACCGGCCTCCACAGGGGACGGAGCTCGCCCTCGCTCTCGGCTGCAGCGTGCGCACGATCAAGCGCTGGGCCGCCTGGGCGCGAGAATCTGGCCGTCTCGCCCCGTGTGACGGCTACTGGACGCTCGCAGCCTACGACGAGACTGAGCCATGCCAGGCCGCTCTCGCCTGACAATGTGCCGACCTTGCCTACGCGGCAGCTGCCCTGACGCCTGCGTGGGTTGCGGAGCCCACGCCGGGACCTACGTCGAGCGCACCGGCCGGTGGAGGGTGACCGTGGTCAACGGCCTCTGTGGGGTCTGCCGGCGGGAGGGTGTCGACCCACACGCCGAGGAGCCCACCGGGCACATGTTCGTGAACTGGACCTTCGTCAACGACGCCTTCGCCGACGCCCACCGGAGCCTTTTGGCGGCCCTGCGGGCGACACCGGAGGAGGCGGCGTGAGCCCGTACTACCAGGATGATTGGGTGACCATCTACCGCGGGGACTGTCGGGAGATTCTGCCGGGCCTGACGGCGGACCTCGTGCTGACGGACCCGCCCTACGGGATGGGCTACAAGCCGTTGCGGGGCGCAGATGGATCCAGGCGATTCGTCGACGGCGTAGTCGGAGACGACCAACCGTTCGACCCGGGCCATTTACTGAACCGTCCGCGGCTCGTGCTCTTTGGGGCGAACTGGTACGCAGACCGTCTCCCCGCGTCGGGCGGTTGGCTCGTGTGGGACAAGACCCCCAAAGGGCGTAAGGACGGCTTTACGGCCTCAGACGCGGAACTCGCTTGGACGAATGTTACGTCTCGGGTCCGGAAGATTGCTGTCCAGTGGGGCGGCGAGGCGCGCAACGGCGAGCGCGGCCACTACCATCCGACGCAAAAGCCCATAGCCGTCTTTCGCTGGGTCGTGCAAGAGTTCACGGAGCCGGGTGCGCTCATCCTCGATCCCTACGCAGGGAGCGGAACTACCTTAGTCGCAGCCAAAGAGGAGGGGATATGAGCGAGCGCATCCGGACCGTGAAGCCCGAGGTGCGGACGAGCGAGCACCTAGCCATCGTGAGCATTCCGGCGCGCCTGACCTACGTCTGGCTCTGGACCTACGCCGACGACGCGGGGCGGTTCCGCGCCGCGCCTCTGCTGCTCAAGGCCGCCCTCTTCCCCCTCGACGAGGCGGTCGACTGCCCGACCCTGATGGGCTGGATCGCCGAGCTCGAGGCCGCCGGGATGGTGCGGCTCTACTCACAGGCCGGCGGGCACTTCGGCGACATCCCGTCATGGGGCGACCACCAGCGCATCGACCGGCCTTCGACCTCGCGACTTCCCGCGTGGGAGGAGCGGGAGATCGAGAGCCCTCGCGAGACACTCGCGAAGCCTCGCGAGGCTTCTCGCCCTCGCGCGCGCGGGCAGGACCGTGGACCTAGGACCATGGACCTAGGACCTGGATCTCTTGCGCCGGCCAAGCCGTCGCGCCCTCGGAATCCCATCTTCGATGCTCTCGCCGAAGAGTGCGGGATGGACCCGGGAGCGGTGACGAAGAGCGAGGGGGGCTGGCTGGGCACCGCGGCGGCGGAGATCGCCAAAGCCGGGGGAAGCGTCGAGGAGATTCGCGTCCGGGCTGGGCGGTGGCGCAGGGAGCACCCCGAGATTGCCCTCACCCCGTCGACCCTGGCGAAGCACTGGACCCGGCTGGCCAGCGAGCGCGCCGTCATCGTCCCCCGCCCGGCGAACGCGGCGGAGAGGCGAGTCCAGGAACGGGATGCCTACCTGGCTCGGAATGGCTTGGCATTGGAGGTTGCTAGATGAGGGTGCTGGTGGACTTCGACGTTCGCGCGATCGCCCGCGAAGAGCTGGCGCGGAGCGATGATCCCGACCCGCAGAGCGTCGCTCTCGCCGTGAAGCAGCGCATCCCGCCGCCCGAGTATGGCGCGGTGATCGAGGCCCTGCTGCCGTACCTACTCCGCGAACTTGGCCGTAACCCGGTGACCGGCGGCGAGGCCATCGAGGACGCGACACCCACAACGGGTCCGCCCGCCGTCGGTCCGTCCTTCTGGGAAAGGCGCCGCCGCGCCTGGTCGATCGAGCGCCGGGTCAGCCTGGACGAAAAAGGTGAGGAGGACCGCTGGTTGAGCGAGATGACATGGGCGGACGTTTGCCGCCGACGCGACCTTCTCGATCGCAAGGCGTCCCAGACCGCAGCCGAACGGGACCGCTGGGACAGCTTGCAGGCGCTGATGGTCGCGCAGGGAGCCCATGTCGTCGGCGATCTGAGCGAAGCGCAGGTGAAGGGGAGGTTGGGACTGTGAACGCGAGGGGAAGGGCCCGGGCCAAGCGGCCGACGAAACCCATCGTGAGGTCGCCCGAGCCCACCCTCGCGCTCATGGTCGCCTCGCTCGCCCTCGACCGCTTGGAGGCCAGCCGCATCGGTCTCGCCAACGAGAAGCGGGCGGCCGAGCGCAACGGCCTGGAGGGCGAGCCGGTGGTGGCCTACCTGGCAGCCCTCGTCGAGCAGATCGCGGCCGAAGAGCACCGGGCGGAGCTGCGGGTCTGCCGCGCTCTTCGGGCCACGCCCTACGCGGACTTCCAACGCCGCACCGTGGGGCTGGGCGAGAAACAGTTCGGCCGGTTCCTGGCGGCCATCGGAGGGGAGCCGTACTGGCACACCCGCGACGAGAGGCCGCGACTGGTCTCCGAACTCTGGTCGTACTGCGGGGTGGGCGACGCCGCCCGCCAGAGGCGCACGCGCGGCCAGCGGTTGAACTGGAACCCCGAGGCCCGTAAGCGTCTCTGGTGCATCGCCGACAGTTGCATGAAGCAGCGCAACTCCCCCTATCGAGCCGTGTACGACGCGCGCCGCGAGCGGGACTCCGCGGCGGTCCACGATCACCCATGCGCCCAATGCGGGGGCGGCGGCCATCGATCAGCCGAGACCCAGAACTCCGGCGTCGCCGCCCCCGCAGGCTCCCCACTGCGCGACGGGCACAAACACGCCCGGGCGCTCCGGGCGGTGATGAAGGCCGTCCTGGTCGATCTGTGGGAAGAGGGGAGGAGGCTGCACGCCGCGGTCCGTGGTGAATTCGATCCCCAGCTGGCGAACGACCTCGCGTGTGGCCTCCTCCTCCCCCCCGGCCCGAAGTCCTACGTCGGCGAGCTGGGCGTGGAGCTCGCCTACGAGGTACCCGGGGGACGTGCCGCGTGAACGAGTACGCCACCACGGACGCCGAGTGGGCACAGTGGATCGCCGTCTGCTCCGCCACCTGGAGGGACTGCCACCTGGTGGCCGACGAAGCCGCGAGCCTGGCCTACCGCCGCGCTCTGCGCAGGGTTCCGTACGGCCCGCTGATCGTGGCCGTGGACATGCTGTCGACCACCCGCGATCACTTCCCCTCCCTGGCCGACCTCGCCGGGGTGATCTCCGAGATCCGCGAGGACCTCCGGCGGACGGAGGAGGCCGAGCGCTTGGCTCGAGTTGCCCTTCCCTCCCCGAAGACCACACAGACTCTCGCCGACTTCGACGCCCACGCTGAGGTGATCGCCAACGAGCACAAGAGCGAGCTGCAGGAGTTCGCCCGGCGGCAGGGCTACGGGGCCGATTGGCTGGCGGCACGGTTCGCCGCCGCCGCCCGTCCTGGTGCCGTGACAACCGCTCTGCGCCAGCGGATCAGCGGGGAGATAGCCCCCGAGGAGTTCACCCAGCGGTTCAAGGCCGCCATGGCCGCCGGAGCGAAGCCGTGACCGTCCCCTTTGGCTGGGACGAGGCCCAGCGCGAATGTGAGCGGTTGGCGGCCGACAACGTCCGACTGCGGGTTGAGAACGGCCGCCTGAGCCGCGAGGTCTCGGTGCTCACGGCTCGAGTCGAAGCGGCAGAGCGCGACCACGAAAGGAGTGAGCCATGACCGAGAGCGAGTTTCTGGCGGTCGTGGTCGACGTCGCTCGCATGTACGGCTATCGGGTGGCCCACTTCCGGCCGGCCCTGACTGCCCACGGCTGGCGCACGGCCGTCTCCGGCGACGGCGCTGGATTTCCGGACTTGGTCCTGGTCGGGCGTGGCCGGGTGATCTTCGCCGAACTCAAGGCGGCCGGCGGGACTCTCACGCTGGAGCAGCGTGCGTGGCTCTCCCAACTGCGGGGGTGCGGCGCGGAAGCTTACGTCTGGAGGCCCGACGGGCTCCATCTCCTGCCGGCGCTGCTGCGCGAACGGCCAGCGGAGGGCGCGGCATGACCTATCCCATGCACTCTCGCCCCCGCGACCGCAGGGGTCGCTACGAACCCGGGTGGACCCTCTGGCAGAGGGCAGACGGCGAGGCGTCCTGGGTCCGCTGGCTGGGCCCGGAGGACGAGTGGGAGCCGCCGAACGATCTGCGTGCGGCGAGGGGATGCTTCCTGGGGCTGCTCCTGGTGCTGCCCATCTGGCTCGCCGTCCTCGCCGTGCTCCTTCTCCTGGCTGTCCGATGAAGCATTTGGACGGCACGTGGGATGAGGCTCGCAACGAGGCCCTGACGGCCATGAATCGCCTCCAACGGCTCGCGTGGCTCCTCGAGGGGCTCCCTGAGCGCCACTCCAACGGACAGACCCTACGGGGCGCAGAGATGATGCCAGAGCCCCGGCTTGAGCCTCCGACCTTCGCCGAAATGATGGCCAGCGTCAATCGTCGTTCAGCCCCGAGGCCAGCACAGGTCCGTCTCGCTCACCCCCAGGCGCCGAGCCACCAGATGGCGATGGCGTTTGGAGGGGGGCCAACGGGCCTGCTCCCAGGCCTGGACCGTGGCGACGGCGACCCGGCAGAGGACTGCGAGATCGGCCTGACTGAGCCCGAGACGCTTGCGAGCTTCCCGGATGGTCTGGCCGTAGGTCGGAGATTCCACTTGACTTCTCGGAGTGATCGTGAGAGGATTCTACCAGATAGAGAACGCCCCGGCGACGCGGTGAACGCCCCGGGGCTGGCCAGCCAAGCGAGGTGACTGACATGAACATCGTAGACGACGACGAGGGCCGTTGGGAAGACGATGGGGGAAGGGCGTCGTGATCGGCCCCGAGCCGACTATGAGCCGCTTGCTCTCCCTCTGGCGCCAGTCCGAGGACCAGCTGGGAGCGGCGACCATCCTCTACCAGGCGGCGTCCCTCAACCTGCGGTCGGCCATCGAGGTGCGCATCTCCGGAGCCCTTCCCCTGCGGGAAGACGGGCTGGCGGAGGCGCTGGCCGCGTCCACGGCTGAAGCCGACCGCTGGGATGCTGCGGTGGGGGAGATGAGGGACATACGGCGGAGGGTCGTGGAGAGCGCGAGGGTGTCGCTTGGGCTCTGCGAAGTCTGCGGCTCCGAGGATGCCCGCTGGATCGACGCTGCGGCGACGCGGTTCTGCCCCCGGCACGAGCTTGACTTCGAGCGCGAGCAGGAAGATGCCGCCCACGCGTCCGACGAGGCTGCCGCGGCGCTCTCTTGGGGAGAGCGGTGATGAAGACGCTGATCGAGATTGAGCCCGGCGTTGATGGCCTCCATGCGCTGCTCGACTTCGACCCCGAGGATGGCTGGATCGTTGGCGCGCAACTCCACGAGAGGGTCAAGCAGCGATCGCCGGTTGCCACCTGGTGCGCTGACGGCTTCTACTCGCGCCTCCTCATGGGCGGCCCCTACTGGTGCACAGATCCCGACCGCCGGGAGGACGACAAGACCCGCAGGCTGATCGACAAGCATGGCTTCGGCATCTCCCAGGATGGCCGCGGGCGGTTTCACGCCGAGGCGGGGGATGGCTGCCACTGCGATCTCTACCCGTTTACATGTCCTGGCTACGAGGCCCGGGAGAGCGCCCTGCGGCGGATCACCCAGTGGGCTGAGGACGAGGCGCAGCGATGAAGCACGCCTACCTCGCATGGTTGATCCGGCTGGGCTTCGGCCCCGCCCCGGCACTGCTGGTGGAGATACGAATCCGCCATGCCTCCACCTGTGAGAACCGGGCGATTGCAACCTACATCGGCCGTAGTACACAGCGCAGGAGGGTGGGACGATGACGCAGACGAAGGACGGAGCGGCGTCGGCCGCCGTGCAGTCGGACCAGGCGCCCCCGTCCATCTGGCAACGGCTCCGCGAGCCCTTCCCCGTCGAGAAGGTCGGCAAGCTGCCGAAGCCCACGATCAAGAACGAGGAGTGGAAGCAGCTTCCCCGGGAGCACTGCGACACCTGTGGCGGCTACCACCCTGCGACGGCGACGATCCACCTGGAGTACATCGGCCACGCCGACATCACCGATCGCCTGCTCAGCGTCGACCCCGAATGGAACTGGGAGCCGCTGGCGAGTGACGAGGATGGGCTGCCGCGGTTCACGGTCAACGAGAGGGGCCAGCACGTCGGCCTCTGGATCCGGCTCACGGTAGGAGGGGTGACGCGGCTCGGCTACGGCTCGGTGGAAGGGGGGGCTTTCGACGCGGAGAAGCAGCTCATAGGCGACGCTCTCCGCAACGCTGCCATGCGCTTCGGGGTCGCCCTCGACCTCTGGCGGAAGGAGGTACACCCGGTGGAGGGTGCAGGGGGAGAGGGAGCCCCCGCACCCCCTCCGGTGTCGTGCCCCAAGGATGGATGCGACGGCCACCTGCGCCAGCGCCAGAGCGCCCGCGGTCCCTTCCTCTCCTGCTCGTCGTGGAAGTCCCGGGACCAGCCAGGCTGCGGCTTCAAGGCGGACGGAACGTTGGAAGCCTGGATCGCCAAGGAGCACGAGTTCGCGGCGTCGTCCGACGGCGTCGCCGATCTTCTACCCGCACCGCTCTCCGGTGGCCTGGGACCGGTCGGCCAGACCATCGCGCTGTTCAACCAGCTTTCGACGGACGGCGAGAAGAGCCGCCGCGCCTGGGAACTCCTGGGGAGGGCTGGCTGGGTGCGAGGCTCCGGGATGGGTGCCGCGCACCAATTTATTCCGAGGCTGGATCCGACGCGCCTCAGTGCTCTGCAACGGGGATTGCAGGAGCTGGAGACGGCAGAGGCCGACGAGACCCCCGCGGGCGACGTGGACCCCGAGGCCATCCCCTTCTGATGAGCACCCTCACCTCGCGTCCCGGCCCCCGAGCCCGGGCCAATGCCGCCGCCCATCGGAGGGACTGGTCGACGATTCAGCAGCGTCAGGGCTTCGTCTGCGCCGGATGCGGCGCGAGGCTTCCTCTCCAGGACGCCCATCTCGCCGGCAGGCCGGGCAGCGGAGCCTGCCTGGGACCGTGGGCCAATGCTCCCGAACTGCGGGCGGGATTGTGCTCGGACGATCCGCGGACGGGCAGACGGGGTTGCCACGAGAAGATGGACGGGGGGTTCGCCCACGACCTCCGGGACCGGCTGCGCTGGCAGGCGGCCTGTCGCCTGCTGGTACGCGTCGGCGTCCCCCCCGACCTCGAGCTCGACGGCTCTCCGCTGGCCGCTATTCGCTGCCTGGTGAGGTTCGCCGAGGAGGCGAAGGGGACGGCGCCAGATAACAGAGATTCCCAGGAGGAAGGCCCGTGAGGGAGGATTTCACCATCGACCTAGTAGCGGGCATGAGCGTGGACCGGGAAACCGGAGCGTCCAAGATGGGTCGATTCGCCTACGTCTACCCCTACAAAAAGCACCGCGGCGCCCTGGTCATCATCCGTGGCGACACGGACGGAGAGGCCCTGACCGGAGTCGGGTTTTGGCTCAACGAGCACTTCACCCAAAGCTCCGGATAATGCACCCGGTACCAGAGATTCCCAGGAGCACTGATCTGCTGCCCGACGCACTCCTCTCGCTGGAGGAACTCCGTCGCGCGTTCCGAGACCTGAGCATGGCTCAATCTCGCATCGCTGAGAACGAGGCCACCGCTAAGTGGGAGAAGGAACGGGCAGACGCATGGCTGGCCGAGGAGACCCGGGCCGACCGGGAGACGATCGTCCGGCTCACCGGCCTGATCGAGGGATACGCCCGCGTGGAGAGCGCGCGCCAGCAGGCAACGGGGGGCCGCAAGCGGCTCACGTGGCCGTGGGGGAGGGCCGAGGTACGCTCGATGCCGCCGGAGGTCCGGAGGGTGGACGAGGAAGCGCTGACGGTCTGGGCGGTCGAGCATGAGCTGACGCGCCAGCCTCGCATCCCAGATCGCGAGGTCGCGTGGGACGAGGTCAGGAAGCGCGCTCTCGCCGGAGAAGCCGTCCCCGGCGTCGAGGTCATCCCCCAGCCGGATCGGGTGACGGTCGTGCCCTACGTCGATGAGCCGGGAGGGGGGGCGTGACCGTGCTCAGCCCGCTGGCTTTCGGGGCGATCTTCTGGTTGGGCTATCCCTGCGTGACCCTATGGCGGCAACTCTGATGGCTCGGAAGATCGAGACGCGGAGTATTCGCTCGGAGGTGGTTTGCTTCCGTCTGCCGACTGCCGAGATGACGGCACTAGAGGCTGGTCTGGCTCTGGCGGGAGAGAACCTCTCAACTTTCATGCGCCGTGCCGCTGCTGCGCGGCTCGCAGGGCCGACGCTGACATTCTCGGGAGGCCAAGGCACGATAGACAGCACCGACTATGTTCAGATCGGCGAAGGGCGTCCCGATGTCTGACCTGGCCGCTACCGTCGCCAACCCGGAGATGGGCACGTGGCTGGTCATCACCCGCAGCGTCCTCTGGTGCCAGATCATTCGGCTGGAAGACGGCGTGCACATCCAAGGACCGTCCGATCTTTGGGCAATCCCCATTACGGCTGGTCGCGACCTTATCGCGTGGTACGTCGAGAAGCCGCCATCTGCCGAGAAGACCATGGCCGGAATGAACTGGAACCGCCCCGCATGATCCTGGGGACACCGGAGAGCACTCCGGACGCAGAAAAAGGCCCGACCCACCCCGAAGGGTGAGCCGGGCCCGGCGAAGGAGAGGGGCTAAGGGAGGAGGATCAGGCGGCGCGGATTCCTGCGCTCTTGGCGGCGACGCTGACCTTGAAGAGCTGGGCGAACAGGGACGTGAGCAGGGCGACCCCCTGGAGGATCACGGCGACCACGGGGGTGAGCGTCGGGGTGACGGTGCCCACGTACTGGGTCACGATTCCCCCCGCGGCCAAGATGCCCACGGCGGCTCCCATGACCTTGGTGAGCGTGCCATAGACGCTGGCGGGAACGCCGATCACCAGGGACTGGAGCCAGACATGCCCGACCACGGCGAGAACGGCGAGTCCCCCGAGGATCGAGCCGGCGACGGCATCGACGCCGGCTGAGCCGAAGTGATGGACGAAGAGCAGGATCGCCGCCTGCGCCCCCACCACGACCGAGAGCAGGCTGTAGAGTGAGAACGACTTCCGAAGGGTCACGGCTGTCTCCTTTGCCTGAGGTAGTTCCGGATGCCGACGGCGGCGAACGCCGCGGCCGAGGCGATGAAGCCCGACTGCCCGGTGATAAGGGCGTAGACCACCCAGAGGGGCTCGATGGCGGCCAGCATCAGCCAGCCGTTGCGAGAGTGCCCCGACCACCAGAGCGATGTGATGTTGAGCGCCGCCAGGAGCCATGACCAGAGCCAGAGGCTCACGGCCACATGACCTCGAGCTCAGCCCAGCCCAGCGGGCCAAGGTGCGCGCCGACCAGGAAGGTCAGGAGCCCCGGCGGACAATGATGGCCGGTAACCCGGGTGAGCCAGTCCGACCCTCCGTCGAGGGAGGGGCACTGGAGCCAGGACCGTCCGTACTGCGCCACCGCTCTCAGGTGGTGGTAGTGGCCGGTGACGAGGATCTGGGCATCGCCCGCGGGGAGACCGCCGAAGTCCTGGCCCTTCCACCACTCCCACTGCTTCTGGTCGGAGGGTACCCCCTTCGGGGCGCGGTGCCCGTGGGCGAGAGCCAGGTTCACCCCGGACAGCCGGAGGGTGGTCACGTACCCCAGCTGCGGGATCACGAAGGTGACGTCGTCGCGCTTAGCGAGGGCGTAGGCTTCGCCCACCCGTTCGGCGATCTCCAGGTCGGCGCTGTCGTGGGCTCCCGTGGTCGGGCCGAGGCGGTTCGCCTGGCGATTCTCACCGTGGTTGCTATCGCACCACGCCGCGGTGACGGGATGGCCCGTGAACGTCTCGATGGAGGCGGTCATCAATCTCGCGGCGACCTTGACCTGGTCGCGGCGGTCGAGATCGATCTCCCACAGCTGGGAGGGGTACCACCCGCAGGTGTTCTCGATCGGGTCGCCCGCGTTCAGGATCGCCACCCCCTCGACGGAGTAGCGGCGTCCCAGTGAGCGAAGGCGAGTCTTGGCCATCGCCAGGGCCGCCTCGACGCGTCCGACCGTGGCCGGGCTGCCGCCGCCCTCGCTCTTGCCGAGCTGCATGTCGGCGATGGCCGCGACGAAGGTGACGGGCGGCTTCGCGCCCGTCGACCGTCGCTCCGCGCAATGCTGGCCGATCGAGGCGACAAGGTCCTCGACCGCCAGGCGGTCTTGGCGGCGCCGGATCCGACCCCGGTGGGACCAGAGTTGGGTCTTCTCGATGTGCCCCTCGGCGTCCTTGATGTACCCTTCCCACGTCGCCACGCTGATCGGCTCGACGACCTCGTAGTCGGCGGGGTCGTACCCCCATTCCCGGAGCTGGTCATCCCAGCGAGGGTCGCGCTGTCTGCGCGGCCGGGTGGTGATCTCGCCGGCGTCGCCGGTGAGTTGAACCCCCGGCCGCCAGCCGGGCGGAGGGCCGACGTCCTGGGTGTGAGAGGGCCGCGTCAACTCCTCAAGGCGGCGCTGTTCCGCCCAGGAAGCGGCATCAGACACGGGCGTGACCAGCGGCAAAGTGATTGCGGATGGCGCCAGGGCGCAGTTGAGGCGTCTCGGGGTGCTCGGCGGCGAGCCAGTCGGCCAAGAGTTCGTTGCTCACCCCAGCGGCGCGTCCGTCCTCGATCTCCTTGCGGAGGGGATGCTGGCACGTCCAACAGCGATTTCGTTCGGCTCGCCGGGCCGCGGCGAAGGCGGCCGGGCTGAGCGGAGTGTTCGCCAAGGTCTTCCTCCTCAGACAGCGGAGGCAGCGGCCACGGAGACGCCCGCGGCGGCCACCAGGATCGCGAAGGTCTGGAGAAGCCCACGACGCCAGCCCACCGAGTGGGCACGCACAGCGGAGATGACGAGGGCCACTCCCGTGCAGGCGACGACCAGGCCGCAGTCGGCCGGGACGCCGTTCAAGATCATGTAGGGGACCGCCGGCACCACGGCACCGACGAGGGTCGCGCCGCCCATGACCAGGGCGCGGGTCAGCGACCCCGAGGCGAGAAAGTCACCCCCTCCCATGCTCACCGTCTCTGCGGCTCCGAGGCAGACGGCCACGGTGACCACGGCGGAGGAACGATGGCCGGAGGCCAGGGCGCCCAAGATCGCCCCGAGGCAGCTCAGACAGCCGTCGAAGCCGCCCAGGACAGCGTCCTGGAGGTTCGCTCGGACGACCCGGATCAGGCTACGCGCCCTTGAGAGCCGCTTCGATGCGGGCCAGAGCGGCGCCATTGGCCACGGCTGCGGCGACGGCCGCGCTGAGCTGACCGGCTTGCGCGGTGGTGAGTCCTCCGGGCGCCGCGACCTGGACCGGGGCGCACGCGGCGCCGACCGTCTGAACGTTCCAGGTTGGCGCTCCGGCAGCCTGATACCAGTGGAGTTCGGAGCCGTCGACCCCGAGGGCGAAGATGTGGCGCATCCCACCGGAGTCGACGAAGCCCGAGACCGTGCCCGCCACGGCGGCGACGGCGCCTCCGGGCATCGGGAGGTCATCCCAGTTCGGGGTGACGGTTGGATTGATGTAGAACCGCTGGTGAGCGACGCCGGCACCGTCGACGGCGACGGAGTTCTGCTGGCCGCTCGGGTCCTGCCATGAGTAGGTGTAGCCCATGTCTTCCTCCTCCTGCCTGACCCCGAGAATGCTGGGGTCGAAGTAGTCTTGGTCAACGTTCGGCCCCGAGCCTCCGATGGGGCTCATGCCGTATTGCGTCGCGAAGTCGCCCGCCGCGAGGCCCGCTGCCCCGGGGCGACCGGTCCACTGCCGGTAGGGAAGGCCACCGAGCGCGTCGAGGTTGCCCAGATAGTTCTGGTCGGAGTAGTGCAGCGCCGCCGGACCTGCGAGGGCCAGCCACGCCAGCACCCAGGTTCGCAATTCTGCGAACGTCAGGGAGCCGATCTCCTCATCGTCCAGCATCGGCGGAAGGTCGAGGGTGGTCCCGGCGATGTAGGCGGTGAAATAGGCGAATTCGTTGGCCGGGTTCGGGTTGAGGCTGGGATAGCTAAAGTGATATGCCCCGACCCGGAAGCCCGCCGCGCGGGCATCCTTCACGTCCTGGGCAAAGTACGCATTCTGTACGCCGGTCCCCTGCGTCGCCTGGACGTAGGCAACCCGAAAGCCGGCAGCGTACCAGGACGTCCACGGGATGGGGGCGCCCCCCTGGTGTTGCCAGGCGCTGACATCCACTCCGAGAACGGCCAATCCTTTCCCTCCGTCACGGCAGGTGGGGCGGTATGTGCCCCGGCTCGATCAGCCAGAAGAAGAACGCCGAGATCGCACCGCCGATGATGAGGACCGCGATCCAGCGGCCGAACCGCCACCATCGCGACCGCGAGAGCCACGCCCACGCCGCCGCCTTCTGCCGGGCTCGGTTGGCCTCGTCGATTAGGGTGTTCGCCACCGCCAGGAGTTCGTAGACCTTGGGGAGGCCCTTGTTGACGAACTCTTTAAGGTCCTGGCCGTGACCATTCAGCGAGAGATCGTCAAGTCGCTCCCTCACGCTGGCGATGTCCGTGGCGAGTCCCGTCTGGGCCTGGCGCACCTCAGCGACGGCGGGGATGATGATATCGCTGATCTTCACCTCCACCGCGGCGAGCCGCTCAGGAATGGGCGACGTCATGACGGCACCGGCCCGATGATCCCGGCCTGGACGTAGTGGGACGCCTCATACATGGCGCTGTCCAGACAGTGCACCCCAGCTCCAGCACCGCGGTGGTGCTTGCGGCAGAGAAGGATCAGGTTGGGGTCGCTGTCGATCCACGCTCCGACCCTGGTGGGATCGGAGATGCCCGGGAAGGCCGCCTCGAGGTGGGCGAAGTCCACCCCGTTGGCGAGGGCGAACTCAATGTAGTGGTGGTGCGCCTCCAGCGGGTTGGTCGCGTCGCACTCAGCGTCGTCGCTGACCTGCACCGCCCAGCCGCAACGATATTTGCCAGCCGCTCGCTGCCGACGCTTCCACTCCTCGAAGTCGATCAGGTGAGGGTCGTCGGCCCTCGGTTCGTGGGCCGGATATTGCACCAAGTAGGGATGGTCGAACTGTTGGCTGTGGGCCGGCACGACGGTCATGGACGCTCCCTCAGTTCGCGGCGAGCTGGCCGATCAGGAAGATGTTCGGCGCCGGGGACATCGTCTGCACCCACACCCAATAGGTCTGGCCGGAGGTAGGGTCGAAGGTCTCACCCGAGCCGATCGGCAGGATGGTGTTCCCTGCGGCGTCCCACGACGCGCTGATCCACGTGGTGGGCAGCGTGGGGGGCGCCGATGTGGTAAACCCCATCGACGCGGCGTAGCCCTGGGCCGAGGTGGGAGCCGGGAAGCGCACTTGCCAGGTGCTGGAGGTCAGCTGGTCGAGCGACCACCCCGGCTGGAAGATCGCGCTGACGAGGGTGACTACCACCTGCCCACCCGCATGATCCGGTGGGCGTGGAGGTCCATCGACCCAGTGAGCCCCCGGGCGCACCGCTGGCAGGAGGGGCACCGGTTGGCGACGCACGCCTCGCAGTAGGGGCGGATGAGGAACAGCGCCGGAAAGGTGGCGACGACGAAGAGTCCGAGCACCAGGAGGTAGGTCACGACTGCACCAGCGTCCACGGGATGGGATCGCTGATGAGCAGCCCACCCGAGAAGGTGACCTTGACGAAGACCCGGAACATCCCGGCCGTGGTCACGTCCGCCGCCGCGGGGGCGTAGGTCACCTGGCCGCCAGTGAGGGGCGAGCCGAAGCCAGCGACCCCGGCGCCGGCCGTCTCCACGTTATCGGCGCGCATGAAAGAGAGGGCGACCGACTGCGCCCCGGTGAGGTTGACGGGGTTGCCGTTGTCGTCCACCAGGCTGATCGTCCAGACCGGCAGGAGCTGTCCCGTGTACCAGGGGGTGATGCCAGCCATGCCGTCTCCTCTCAGCGAGCGTGGACCGTCGACTTACCGGTACGAGTCGTATCCGTCACGTCTCCTGTGCGGATGTGGCCGGAGCCGAGGCCGCTTCGCACCAGAGCCAGGAGGGCCACGGTGGGGGTGAAACCCGTCACCCCAGCCTGGACACGCAGGACGGCTAGCGCCGCACCCGCGATAGCCACGCTGAGCGACGGTTGGGCCGAGGTGCGGCCGGAGGATTGGCTCACCCCTCCGGTGACCGCCAGGAGGGCCAAGGACGCCGTTGTCGGCGAGACGCTAGCAGAGGCGCCCCCGGCGCTCAGCAGCAGCCCGAGCCCGACCGACGCCTGGGCCAGTGCAACCGCGCCACCGGCCGTCTCGACGACCAGGGAGAGCCCGCAGGTGGCCCGCGAGACCGCAAAGGCCGTGCCGCCGGTCGAGCCGGGCGACGAAGCCGAGAGCGCGCAGGTCGCGCTCGACGGCGCCTGGGCCGAGCCGCCCGTGGACTTGAGCGCGGAAGGGGAGGCCGTAGCTTGTGAGGCGGGGTAGCCAGGACCGCCCGTCAGCTCGAGCGCCGACAGCGACGCTGAAGCCTGGGAGACGCTCTGGGCAGTGCCACCCGTCGCCGAGACGAGGGAGGGCGAGCCGCTGGCGGTCAAAGCGCCGGGCGCCAGGCCCCCCGTGGCTGACAGGAGGGTCGGAGAGCCGCCGCCGGACACTACCGCCTGGGTCGCCGCGCCCGTGGCCTCAAGGAGCGATGGGGCCGATGTGGCTGACAGCTCGGCCTCCGTCGCGCCGCCGGTCTGGACGGTGGTGCCGGAGGCCAGCTTGAAGACAGCGACCACCGTGCCCCAGTTGCCGCTGGTGGCTGCGGACGCGGTCGCGGTCTGGCCAGCGGTCGAACTGGCCGCCATGTCCTCGAAACCGACGCCGCCGTTGTCAGTGCCGTTGCGGAGGACTAGCTGCTCTTCGAAGGTGAAGCCGGTCCCGGCCGTGAAGGCATAGCCGAGGTTGCCAAAGGCGCCGAGGACTAGTTCGTTCGCTGCGCTGATAGCAGCGGTCGGCCCCACCGAGTAGGCAGTGCCAGAGCCGTTCGCGCTGAGAGACTGATCCAGGGGCGTAGCGGTGGCGATCCCCGCGTATTCGCCGATGGCCACGTAGCACTGGTACGTGTCGCCGCTGGCCAGATTGACGGTCGGGGTCGTAGCACCCGCCGCCGCGTTGGGGAAGTACCACAGATCGAGCCACGTGTTGCCCGTCCCCAGCTTGATGCTGGCGATCTTGGTCCAGGTTCCGTTGAGACTGTCGCTGACGGACTTGATGTCCGTGCCGGCCGCCGTGCTGTTATAGCTAGTGACCGCGCAGATCAGCAGATCGCCGGCCGCCACGCTAGCTGAGAACGCGACTCCTAGACTGGTAGTGGCGGCGTTATTGCTACCGGTAGCACCCTGGACGAAGGAATAGGCCATGGGCTGCTAACCCCTTCGGTCAGGTGCAGGTGCCCGAGACCACGCCAGCGGCGACGGTGATCGTGCAAGTCTGGCCGTCGACCGTGAGGGTCTCGGTGAAGGAGACGGACGGCGTCGGAGTGGGGGTCGGAGTGGGGATCGCTGTCGGCGTCGGGGTCGGCGTGGGAGTGGCTGTCGGACTAGCCGTCGGAGTGGGTGTGGGAGTGGCCGTCGGACTAGTCGTCGGGGTCGGCGTGGGGGAGGGCGAAGGGGCCGTCGGCGCCATCAGTTGCTGAAACACGGAGTAGCTCTGATAGTGGTTGCCGTACTGGTCCATCAGCCCGTAACTGGCCTTGACGGTCCCATTCTCCACGAGGTCCTTGTAGCAGTAGTAAGCCATCATGTCGGGTCCCCCGGAGCCGGCCAGCGTTGGCGGGATCTGAGCCTCCAACACCTGGATGTGCGTGGTGTCGTCGTACGGGACAGGGGGCGTCATCGCCGCTCCGAACTCGTCCGTCCACACCGCGGTGTACTGGATGCCATGTGCCGCAAGCCATGAACGGAATTCGGGCGCCCATGTCTGCGCCGAGTTGGCATAGTCGTGGAAGCCGGGTAGGTCCACGAAAGGCGTCGAGCCCATGGCCGAGGCCACGCCGTTCCAGAATGCTTGACCGCCAGTAGACCAGTCGGTGGTCTCCATGGTGAGCAGTACCGAGGGATCGACCGCCTTCACGGCTTGGTAAGCTGGAAGCTCGATATCCTGGGCGAATTGAGCGGGCGTGAGGTTCCAGTTGGTCCCCTGATCCGGCTCATTCCATGGTTCGACCACGAAACCGCGCAAACCCTCCGGCTTCCACACCGCATCGTAGCGATCCACCACAGCGCTGACGAAGCTCGTCCACTGAGAGACGGTCGGGATCGCCAAGGTGCCGTTCGGCCAGTGGCTGCCGCCCAAGATGCCGATGACGCCGATCCCGTTCTGGACCGCTGCCTGCATGATCGTGTCGGGGACCGTCCAGTCGTAGCACGACGAGGCCGTGCAGCCGGTGTAGAGGTTGGGGTCCTCCACCCACCACTGGAACCCGTACCGCAGCCACGTGACGTGGAGGTTTTGGGCCGCATCCGCGATCTCGGCCGGCTGCGCCGACAGAGGTGTCTCCGAAGTCGCCGCTCCGCCGCCCAGGTTGATGCCAACCACACGGGTAAGCGGCAGGCCACCGCTGGTCGACAGCGATGAGCGGATCCCGGATACCGTCGTGCTAGACGATGGCGCCCCCGTGGTTGCGACCCCCAGCGACGCGAGCCAAGCCTTGTAGGTGGCACCCTCACCCGTCGTGGGCGTGCCCGCGGTCATCGAGGTCACGAGCACGTCGCTGGCGTTGCCCCAGGCGTTCCAGGTCCACGCGAGGACGGAGAGCCCGTGAGACTGCGCCCAGGGCAGGAAGGTCGGCAGGTAGGTCTCCGGGCCGGCGGTGCTGTCCCCGGTTTCACCGACGACCACGGGCCGCGACGCTGCGAGCGGAGCGATATTGGCGTCCCAGCACGCCGCCGTGTCGCAGGCTTCGCCCGGGTAGGAGTGCCAGGAGACGACCGTGTTCGCGTCCCCGGACCCGTAGGCGGCGAACGACGAGCCCCACTGGGAACAGTCGTTCGCCCAATCCACGCAGCCGGCCATGATCGGCTGGGTCGCCCCGGCGGCGCGGATCAGGGAGGTGAGCTGGTCAAAGCCAGCCGTCTGCCAATTGGCGGTGACGGTGTAGGGCGACCCTCCCGTAACGTACTGGGTGAGCGTGCCACCCTGCCAGAGCACCTGCCACTCATTCTCGCCCGGGGTCAACCAGTAGAAGTACGGCTCGTTGTAGAGATCGAACAGGACCCCGGAATCGGAGGCGAAGGTCGAGGCGACCGAGGCCCAGAAGGCAGGCGAATGATCCTCGTCGGGGGCGGGATTCTGCGAGAGGGCGCGTTGGGCTCCGGGCGCCGACCAGTGAAGGTCCACGATGACGTAGAAGCCCGCGGCCTCCAGGTCGCGGACGAGCTTGACCACCGGCGTCTGGTAGGCCGCGCCGCCCACCTCCACGCCGTTGATCCCGAGCCAGCAGTCCTCATTCAGCGGGATGCGGACGGCATTGATGCCCCATGAACGCATGGCCGCGAAGGTCGCGGGAGAATCCTCCGGCTGACCCCCGAAGGGATAGGTCGTCCAATTCTGGGCGCAGGTGAACTCCGTCCCCGACATGTCCGCGCCGTGCAGCGTGACCGCATTCCCCGAGGGGTCGACCAGTTGATTCCCGGCGACGTGCAGGGCCGGGAGCGGCCCGGCGTGAGCCGGGGGCGCGGCCGCGATGTCCACGACGAGGCCGAGGACGGCCAGCGTGCCAATAGCGGCGACGGCACGGAGGGGGGACCGCATGGCTCAGAGCAGCTGGAGCTTGAGGATGTCAACGGCGATCTGCACCGTGATCCCGCTGTTGTTCACTGTCTGTGCCGGGCTGTTGATCACCCAGAACAGCACGTTCCCGGCGGCCAGCGTGGACTTGTCGCTGACGAACGTGATCGCCAGCGGCGAGGCTCCAGACGACCACGCGGCCGTCGATGCCGCCCACGCGATCTGTGCGGCGTTCTGCTTCAACGCCGGGTAGGTCCCGCTCGCGGCGGCGAATGCTGCGGCGTTGTTCTTCGTGGAGGGTCGGGCGTACGCGCCCGTCGAGGTGGGTTCGTTGGCCAGGATGGTCGCCTCAGTCACGGCCGGGATCACCACGTCGCCGGTGTCGATCGTCCCGGTGCCGCCGGTGCAACCCGTGAAGGTGGTTGAGGACGTCCCGGCGTAGGCCACCTCCTGGACGCCCTGCTCCGTCTGGATCAGAATGTTCCCAGACGTGGCGAAGCCCGTGGTTGAGGCCACGTTGATGGTGGACTGCGGCAGGACGGCCAGGTCCGACGCGGACGCGATCGTGGTGGACGCGCCAGCCGTCGAGAGCCCGAAGAAGAGTTCCTGCTCCAGCAGGTGCGTCCCAAACGTGCTCGACAGGCCGGTCGTGGTGGTGAGGACGAAGCATACGTCCCCGGGCGCGCGCGCCGCCACCACGGTCCGCGAGGCGAAGGTGAGGGAGGTCGCCGTGGGCAAGCCGCTGACGGTGAAGACGTCCCAGTTGGTCAGGGCATTCTCTGAGCCCGCGGCGCCCGGCGTCGCGATGGCCCACACCTCCCCGACGACGGGGGTGTGGTCGGCGTTGCCGGAACCGGCCGAGCCCTCGATCGTGATCGAGGTCTGAGCCGTGGTCCCGGCGGCGATCGTCTGGTTGACGAGCGCGACCACGCCGCCCAGCATGGAGTTGAGGATGGCGGGTTCGGTGAAGTCAGAGAAGGGCATGGGAGTCAGCTCCTATTCAAGGCTGGGCAACGTCAGGGCTTCGTTGTAGGTGAGTCCCCATTCCGCGAGGTAACGTTCGCTGCGGGCATAGTCGGTAGGGATGGGCAGAAGGGGCACGCAGTAGCGGTCGGCCAGCGCCTCGGCGAGAGGCGTGGCGCCGAAGATCGCCGCGACGGCCGCGTGGGTCGAGCGCCAGCCGACTGTGCCGAGCTGGACGCGGCCCAGACCGAGCACCACGCCGCAGAGGAGGCCGTCGATCGTGTCGGGGCACCAGAGGGCCCGACGCCCCGTCATCCGCGCCTCCTGCGCCTCCTGGTGGCGGAGGTAGATTCGCAGCCCATCGAGGTGGGCGAAGGCGTGAAAGCCGCAGCCAGTCCGATCGGTGTGCGCAGACGGCGGCCCCGGGCATGTCAGCGCCCCGCCGAGGCAGCGGCCCTGGTTGACCCCGCGCCCCCACACCGTATCCTGCATGATCCACGAGCGCAGGACGGCTCCCTTGCTCGGGTCGGCCCGGAAGGCGCGGTAGCCCAGGATCCCGTTCACGCCGGCACGGCTTCCTCTTCCCGCTGTGGAGGGGGAGTAGCGGGAACGGGCTCCCGCTTCGGCTCCTCGCGTGGCAGCGTGATCGGTCGTTCCTGCGGAATCTCGACGGTCTTGACGGGCTGCCCGATGTCCATCACGGTCCCACCACGAAGGCCTTGAAGTCGGCGTAGTTCCCCAGCAACGCCAGGGTTCCCAGGTGCAGGTAGAAGCACCCCGCTGCACCCCACCCGGAAGACCAGGAGTTGCGGACCTTGAGGACGGTCTTGGCTGGATCGACCACGCCGGGTTGCAGGAAGGCGAGCTGGACGACGCCGAAGATGCAGGTCTCGTGACCGCCGGCCACGCCCGACTGGATCGCCGCCTCGAGGGCGTCGCGGCTGCCGTCGCCGTCCACGAAGCCGTTGCTGTCCGGGGTCATCCAGGCGTTGAACCACGGCGTGCCCTGGATGACGCTCCCTTTCTGGAGCAGTGAGACGAGGGACTGCGGATCGTGGGCTGTCCGGTAACTCGAGATCAGACCCAGGCGCTCGAACTCCTGGCAGGCGAACAGTCCCGAGGAGCCGCAGTCGGTGGGGGGCCACTCCTGACCGGGGTCGCCCGTCTGGTCGGTGATGAGGTGGTAGGCCACGATGGCGAACTCCTCATCCTCGATCGGGTCGGCGGGCGAGAGGTTCACCGTGGCGCCAGCGCTGATCCCGGTGCGAGCGATCTCCTTGCCGGCGGTGTTGAGCACCTGGCTGAGATGAGCGGTCGAGGCGTTGGCCACGCAGGACCCCAACGCGTCGGTCGCGCCCGCGCCCGGAATGAGGACGGCGGTGTTGATGCCCTGGGCGAAGAGGTCCTCCTGGTCGAGCACTGGGATGGGAATGTCCCAGAGGACCTCCTTCAGCGGCTCGTCCTCGCGGGCGAAGTGGACGCGATCGAGCGGCATACGCTCGGCAACCGCGACCCGGCCGAACTTGGTCTTCGTGGCCCCGGGGTAGTTCACCTCTCTCTCCCTGCCCACTCGTCCCAGACGAGGGCGGCAATTGTCAGGACCACTAAGCTGAGGCACCACGCGCAGCCGAGGGTGCTCATCCTCAGTCCACCGTGAACGTGCAGTCGACGTTCACGCTCACGTTGTTGCCGTTCACGGGTGTGACCTGTCCAGGGTTCGCGTTGCCCGCGCCGTTGACTTGGAGCGTCCCGTAAGCTCCGTTGGAAACCACCGCGAACTGAAGGTCGGCGGGAGGGATGTATCCGGCAGGCAGCGTGAAGGCGACGGCGTTGATGGTGCCGCTCTTGATCACCCCGCGGATGCGGACGACGTCGCCGTGCTTGCGGTATTGCGCGACTTGAAACGTGCCGCCGTAGTTCACCCAGGAGTTCCCGAGGGTCGGCGCGATCCAGCCGCTGTCGCCGCCAACGGTCCCGAGTACTAACCAATCGCCGCCGCCCGGCCGACTCGGAGGCCCCGTGTGGATGGCCTCCACCCAGTCGTTGACCTGCGGGGCGTAACTGCTGAGGAAGTTGACTCCGGCCTGCGCCACCGAGCCGCCCGACCATTTGATGGTGAGTGACGGCGGGGTGGTCGCCGTCTGGATGCTCTGCACCTGACCCACATGGAGGATGGGGTGCTCGCGGCGACGCAAGGACCCCTGAGTGGTGCGGACCACCCGGCGGGCGTTCACGTCACCTCCACCACGGTGAGGGACTGCGTGCCCGGCCCGAAAGGCGTGGTGAGTGCCTGGACGTAGTACGGGCCGTCGATGTACATCTGAGGCACGTCCACCGTCACCACGTCGTACGGCTGGAGGGCGGGGTTGGGCAGTGTGGTGAGGGTCAGGGTGTCTGCCTCACCCTCCCCGAGGGTGAGCATCTGCTGCGCGGCCGCGGTGGCCGCAGAGGTTCCCTGGAGGACGGAGGTGTAGTCGAAGAAGGGCACGTCGCCATACCGTCCCCCCGTGTAGAAGGGGCTGCCCGAGTTCGTCTCGGAGACCTCCGCCTGGACCGGCGGATTGGCTGTATACGTGGTTGAAGTTCCCTCATAGACCATGAGGTAGTCGTTGGCGATGGGGCCGTTCGGCCCCGACTGGCTGAGGACCCGGCTCGCCTGGCGGAGGAGGGTCGACTGGCCTGTGCCGAAGACCCACGCGGGAACCTGGCCGGGGAAGTTCGGCGTGGGCTGGAGCTGGGCGTTGCCGTACGCGTCAAAGTAGAGGATGAAGCCGGCGTTGACCGCCGCGGTCTGAGCGTCGGTCCAGGGGTTGTCGCCCTGGTAGAAGGTGGTGGCCTCCATCGTCACGGAGTAGGCCGCGGGGTTGATGTTGAGTTGAGCATTATTCGGCATGAGGCTGCCGATCAGCGACTCGACGACCTGGCCGAGGCTCTGGCCCGTGGCGATGTTGAAGGGAGACTTCAGCATCCGCAGGCCGACGTTCGAGGCTCGGTCGGACCCCTGGATCTGGATTGTGTACTGGGCGCCCGTCCACACCGGGTTGACGACGGTGAGCGAGTAGACGCCGACAGCTACCCATTCCTGTGTGCCGTCCGGGTACTGGACGCCCTGTTGGACGCGGACCTCGTTGCCAAAGGGCGTGAGAGGGTCGAACAGCGTGCGCGGCGTCAGCCAGCCGCCGGGGTCGCCGAGGGTCGCCTGCAACGTCCCCCACACCGGCTGCGTCGTGTCGACGGACGTCGAGCCGCTGAGGATCGAGATGGTCTCGCCCGGAGCGGGGAGGAGTTGCTGATAGGATGCGGCATCCCCCGGCGTCGCCTGCCCCCATACGGTGACCTGGGTGAGCCACTGGAGGGTGCCAGCTGAGAGCGCCGCGGCGAATTTCGCCGAGATGGGCAGCATCAGATCACGAGGTGATCGGCACGGCCACGAGGCCCACTTCGACGTAGCTCAGCGATACCGTGCGGAACGGCTGAGCGCCCGAGCTGGCGTTGAGTTGCGTCTGCTCCTGGGTCAGGCTGGCTGAGGATGTCGAGAGAGCACCGCGGATGTACCACTGTTGGCCGTAGGCTGATTGCAGCAGCAGCACGTGTTGGGCACTGATGAGGGCGCGGAAGGCGGCGTAGTTCGCCTGGCCAATGATTGTTGCGGGGACGGTCCCATCGTCGCCGCCGATCGAGCCGGCCTGCACCGTGGGGTAGATCAGCCCCGTCCCGAGCGGGTAGTTGACCGTGCTCTGCTCGAGCTGGTTGGTCTGCGGGGTGTCCGAGACGATGAGGGTTTGGTTCGCCGAAGGGTTCAGGGGGTCCTTGAGCCACCAGGACGATAGCGACACCTGCGCCGAGGCCGGAAGCGAGACCGGGCCGGCGAGACCGCTCGCCACGACGTACGCCTGGTAGGTGCGCGTCGCCAGCGGAGGCGCCTCGTAGTCGGTGACCGTGCCCTGCTGGAAGCTCGGGCTGAGGGTCACCTGGGAGCCGTTGCGGACGAAAGGCTGCCACGTCGTGCCGCCGTTGTCCGAATATTGGATCACGGCGTACTGCGACCCGACGAACCCGCCAGCCGACCATGTGGTCTGGGAGCCGAGAAACAAACCGCACTCGTCGAGGTACTTGGTGTCGGTCGTGCCGGTCGCCGTCCACGAGAAGATGAGGATGGCGTAGGCGGCGTTGGAGGGCGAAGTGGCCGTCACGGTGGCTTGCGTCCACGCCGTGGTGCTGTCAGTCACCGCCGTGCCGTTCGACTCGACTATCTGCGTCAGGTTAGAGGTACACCAATAGAGATGAGCTGTGATGCTCTCCGCAGCGAGCCCGGAGTGGTCGGAGACAACGCCCGTGTACTCGGTGTTCGACTGCACCGCATAGTACTGCGTGTAGGCCTCCGCGAAGCCAGAGGCGCTCGGTGTGACCAGGAGGGAGGACGTTCCATCGAGCGCGTGAGTGGAGGACTGGGCGACCGTACAGTTGGTCCCACCCCACGTGCCAGTGCCCGTCTCGAAGCTGGCATCAACCGCCGAGAGCAGGTTGTTGTTGGTCTGGACAGTCAGCACCACGGAGGCGTTGGTCGCGTCCACCGTCGCTGTGAGCGTCGGGGTGACGGGGAGATCGGCGACCACCGTGGCCGTGCTGTAGACCCAACTCGAACTGATCGAGCCCGTCTCGGTGACCTCGACGTAGAAGCGGTAAGTGATGCCTGCAGGGAGCGCCGTGCCCACTTGGACGCTGGTCGCGCTCCCGGAGGTCACCCCCGAGTCCCACGTCGTCGCGGAAGTCGCGGGGTTGAACCCTCCCGCCGTGTACTGCGCGGCGCTGAAGACCTTGGCTTCCCACGAGATGATCGACGAGCCCGAGGCCGGGGTCGCGGTCCAACTGATGATCGGCTGACTGGCGGTGACGTTGCCCGACGGCCCGTTGACGCTGAGCGCCGGTCCCGCTTCGGCGACCAGGGTAAAGTCCGACGCGAACGGCCCTTGGAGGTTAGCTCCCGCCTCCTGAGACGCGAAGCTCCAGTTGTAGGTGTTGCCGTCAGAGATCGAGCCGGAGGGCAGCGTCGCCGAGAAGCTGGCGCCTGGAGCGATGCTCGACGAGTTCCAGATGATGCTCGACTGAAGGGCGTTCGTTCCCGCGTTGTAGTAGCTGTAGGACGTCGCGCCGCTCAGCTTGATGCGGAAGGCGTAGGCGTTCTGGTTCTGACCGTCCGAGGAGTTATAGACCGGAGAGAAGGTCTCGCCCGACGCGACGTCGGCGTAACTGGAGTTCGTCGGGGTGGTCAGTGTCGGCGCATATGGGGCCGAGTAGGCGGTGGTGGTAGTGAAGACAACGTCCGCGCCGTAGGCGGTCCCGTCGGCGTTGGTCGCCACCAGCCGCGTGTGGTAGGTGGTCCCGGCCGTGAGTCCGGCGAGCCCCTGCGAGACGACGATCGTGCCGCCGCCTGAGCCCGCATCCTGCGAGGTGGTTGAACTCCCGTAGGCGGTGCTGAGACCCCACTGCCAGTAGTAGGTGGTGTCCAGGTTGCCGGTGGTGAGTTGCCCGTTCAGCGTGACCGTGGTCTGCGCGACGCTGGTCGCCGCGTTGGTTGTCGCGAGCGGCGGATAGACCTGGAAGTAGACCAGATACGCCCCGATGCCGGCGTTCGTCGTGGTGGTGGACGTTAGGTTGCTGGGGCTGGATACCGCGGACGTATTCGCCAGCCCGGAGATCGAAGTGCTGTACGACCAGACCGCGCCGCCAGACGACCACCAGAAGCCCGGCCGCATCTGCTGGCCGCTCTTGATGAGAAACCCGCTGGCCTGCGAGTTCCACTGCTGGCCGTTCACCGACAGAGAGCCCGCGGGGACCGACTGAGGCCCTCCATTGGTAAGGAGGTTGTCGGCGGAGTCCCAGAGGCACCACGTCATCGTCACGGCGCCGCCGTCGCCCGCGGCGTACCAATAGACCTCGGTGACCCACATGTCGCACGGCGCGGTGACGAGTTCGGTGGCGAACTGATTGCCGTACGACGAATTCTGATCGGCGTAGTTCGTGAAGCCGCCGGAGTACCCTAGGTCGGGCATCAGCCAGCCTCCAGACGGCGCGCCTGCTCGAGCTGAACCCGGAGGGCGATGCCGTGGCCCCAGTCGCGGAAGCGAGCGCGGAAGTGAGACCGCGCCTCCGTGGTCAGTTCACAATTCCAGAAGCCGTTCCCGCAAGGCTGGCAGAGCCACGGAGGACTACCGCGGAGCGTGATGGGGGCCATCGCCCGTCCGCAGATAGGGCAACGCATCAGTAGCCCATCGCCTGACGGGTGCGCTGCTCGATCTCGGTGTCGTGCTGGGCGATCGCGGCGTAGACCACCTGCTGCGCCTGCTCGACGTTGAGGCCGTTGGCGTAGATCTGGTTGTGGTACACGGGCGCGACCATGACCGAACTCCCCGGCATGCCGCGCGAACCGCCCCCTCCGCCGCCCAGCGGGAAGATCTGCATACCACCGCCGGGGAGGGCGTAGGCCAGCTCCATGGCGTTCTCGCCGACGAAACTCACTTGTCCCGGACCAAAGGTCCCGCCGGAAGCAGCCGTACCATAGCCGGGCTTGTTGCCGAAAACTCCCGGCAGGTGGGGGATTGCTCCGAGAATGCTGCTCGGAAGGCTCAACAGATTTTTGAACGCCTTGACCAGATTGTTAATCGAGTTCACGAGCTCGTTGACGACGTAGAGAGTGTTGGCGATGATCCCGCTGAAGTTGCCAGCCGCCGACCCCACGGCGTTGAATGCGCCGGTCAGGTTGGGCATGTTCTTCGCCGCCATGAACACCGACACGGCAAGAGCAAAGGGGCCGAAGGCGAGCATGGCTCCCTTGATGGCCGTCGTGAATCCCGTGACCCCGGCCGCTGCTGTCCAGAAGCCGACACCGGCGGCGTCGGCGGCCGTGGCCGAGAGGGCGATTACGGCGATCAGCGACTTTATAGCCGAGACGACCCCTCCGACGATTGCGAAGAGCTTCATCTGCTTCACAAGGAGCGCCACCGCCGCCGCCATGCCAGCAATGTAGCCGATCCCCGGAATCTGCAAAACCCAACTCACGAAGCGCGCGATGGCAGCGGCGGCCATCGTGAAGCCGGTGGCCACCTGCATGTAGATGGTCGCGAAGGTAAGGAGCCCCGGGCCGGCAGCCTCAAGCAGGGCGAAGAGAGCCTTGATCTCCGTCACGTGGGCTCGAAAAAGCCCTGTCAGCGTCTCGATGCCGATGCCTGAGTTCAGATAGTTGTGCAGCCCCTGGAGCATCGCGGTGAGCTGCGTGACGATGGCGGTGCCGACCCCTGCGGTGAGCCTGAAAAGGTCCCAGAGGTCCTTTGCCAAGATCACCACGAACCCCATCCACACTCGGAATATGCCGATCAGCTTCATCACGCCGTTCGACCACCCGTTCCAGTCGGCGCCGTTCATCCGCGTGAGGAAGTTGTCGATGTCGCGGGTGAACGCGCCGAGGTTGCCCTTCGAGGCGACCAGGTTGATCGTCCGCGCCAGGAGTTCGAACCCCTGAGTGAGCGCATGTATCGCGGTCGGCAGGTTCCGGGTGAAGACGTTCTCGAGGTTCGTGAAAATGCCGAGTCCCTGGGTGCCCATCCAGGCGAAGAGCGGCTGCAGGCCCTGCTGGATGATGCCCATGTTCTTGGCCGCGGCCGCGCCCAGTTCCGGCAGGAATTTCTCCCCCACCTGGACGATTTGGTTGAGGATGTTCGCCCCCGTCGCTTCCGCTTGCCCTGTCGCATTGTTGAAGAGCGTGCGGAAGGTGGAGAACTGCTGCGTCAGCGCGGCCACCGCCGTGCGCGCGGCCGCGGGAAAGCTCTGGAGCGTGGCCGTGTAGTTGACAGTCGCGGCCTGGAGATTCTGCTGGGCCATCAGCGCCGCTTGGCTATTGGGACCGTAAGCCGCCACGGCCGCGTTGTACTGCAACTGCGCCTGCTGGACAGCCGTCAACGCCGTGTACAGGGCGCGGCTGTCGCCGAGCGCCTGCCCCATGCCGGCCATGTCGGTGCCCATGCCGACCGCGGCCACGCCGCCAGCGCCCAGGGCGAGCAAGCCGCCCCCAAGGGCAGCGCCAGCAGCCGAGCCCGCGAGGCCGATGCCGGTGGTGATGAGATGCTCCGCGCCGAAGCCGGCGAGGCTGAGGATCGAGCCGAAGCCGGCCATGCCGAGCATGCCGCCGCCCCAGCCGAGGGTCGACAGGATGCGCGCGCCCCCCCCACC
>VFSW01002517.1_pt1 | contig 27713 bp, 30 predicted proteins | sample 5358111 | NCBI WGS metagenome assembly VFSW01 (sample SAMN11554181, study PRJNA540505) | mine drainage metagenome | isolation source: sediment from site ElyBrook_90M | place: USA: Ely Copper Mine, Vershire, VT | collected 2017 | reverse complement strand
CCGATCTCAACTGCCCCGTGCCCAGCCCGCAGCAGGGCCTCCACGGCCTCCACCTGATACGGACGAAGGCGAGGCGGCTCCTCGGCCCACTCCCAGGGCGAAGTCTTTTCCTGGAGGCAGGCAGGGGCCTTCTCCACGGTCTCGTGCAGGAGATTCTGCAATCGCTCCGCCAACCCACTGTAGCAGAAGTAGTTCCCCTGCGGATCCTGCCGCAGCAGCGTCTTCTTCGCCTGAGCCCGGAGTTCCCGTAGGTGCTCCTGGAACTCATCAGGACCCCACTGCCCCTGCCAGTAGCTGGCATTCCGCTGCAGCCTCAGGACCTCGTGGTCCACGCGCTTGTCGTGGTACGTCAGCTGCTGCTGCAGCTGTTGCAGAGCCGAGGCCTCGAGCCCGGACACGTCAATCCGCGTCGGACTACTCTGCAGTAGCTTCACCACGGCCATGCCCTAGTTATAGCGGGGGACGCTGGGGTCATCGGGAATGGCACTGGTGTAGGCAGTCAGGATGGTTGCCAGCGCCTGATTGATGCGAGCCCCCATCATCCCCGTCAGTGGCGTGATCTTCAGCGACGGAGCCTGCTCCTGCATCAGCGGCAGCAGCTGCCGGTCCAGAGCCTCAGCCTCAGCCAGACTGTGGACGCGATTGCCATCACTGGGATTGTCGTAGAGACCAGAGACAGGAGGGCAGTAGAAGACCAGGGGCTTCCGCGCCAGCGTCGACGCCACCAGCTCCTGACAGCGCGAGCTGGCACGAGCGGCAGCGGACATGTACAGGAGCGCATTCAGGGGGCTGCTGTCGGTGACGACAATGACATCCCCGGCACAGCTCCCGCTGAAGATCTCCTCCTCCCGGTCCTGAGCCGCCATGATCTCGAGTTGGTCGGAATCGGTAAGCGTTATTGCTGCAGAGGGTTGGGCCCGATGCCGGTAGCGGAGACTGGCGATGTGACGCCGAGCCGCCTCAGCGATGAACTCCGCGGCAATGCCGCTGCTTTTGAGCTGGGCAAAGATGGAAGCCGCGACAGTGGTCTTCGTCGTGGCTGGGGCTCCGAGGAAAGCTACTAGCATAGACTGACTCCGTTCTCTTCCTCCCTAAAGCAGAGATGAATTGACAGAATTTTTATGTCAAACGCTATAGTATAGGATCAGTAAGGGTGTGTGGGGTTCTTTTTAATTGATGAATGAGTATGGATGTCAATGCTTACGGGGTGAAGTTAATGGGGTGTAGTTCTATGGGTGTAGTTAGTAGCCAGTTCTGAGGTCCCTCACTGCTCATTCTTTGCCACAACCCTCCAAAATTTTTGCCATACCCTCGAACATGAGTACACCCCCTATACGATTTTGATCACCCCACCCCTAGACTTGGGTAAGTCGTGCCTGCTCTGCTATAAAACCCGCTGAAAGGAGCAGATCATGTTTGACATACCAGCTGACATCTCGCGCCACGCCAAGTCCCGGAATCCTCTCCACGGGAGGATGCTGCAGTGCTTCTACATCCTGCAGAAGGGATCGGGGCGGCTCGGCATCAGTGCCAACGCCCACTGTATCCTCATCCGCCTCCTGGACCGGGGCTGGAGCAAAGGCGAGGCCTGGCCCTCGCTGAAGCTCATGGCCTGGGACCAGGGCGTAGCAATCGCCACCGTCCAGCGTTGCATCGCCGAGCTAGAGGAGGCAGGACTGCTGGTGGTCGACCGCCGCCACCTGCGGTGGGGCTCGAATGTCTACAAGCTCGATGGTCTCCTGGAGCGGCTGCGGCTGCGGATGGCGGAGGTAGAGAAACAGAGGGGCGGACCGCCGACGAGGAGTGCCGCGCTATACGGGAACGAGGACAAGGGAGAAGAGGAGACTGCTGATGGCAATGGCATACTTGAAGGCGAAGTCGGCGGCGAAGCGGATCGAGGTTCAGGGGCCGGAGCTGAGGGCGACCATCCTCAGCACGATGCGAACCCTCAGTGACATCGTCGGCGCCACCCTTGGCCCTGGCGGTATGCCGGTCCTGCTGGAGCGGCAGGAGCATGGGCTGCCTGCGCTCGTGACCAAGGACGGGGTCACGGTGATGCGGGCTCTGGGCTTTGAGGATAGCGTCCAGCACGCCATCTTCGAGGCCGCCAGGGACTGTGCCATTCGCACGGCGGCAGAGGCCGGGGACGGGACCACGACCGCTACCGTCATCGCCGAGGCCGTGGTTCGGCACACTCTCGCCTACTGCCAGAAGCATCCGACGGTGGCGCCGCAGCGAGTGAGCCGGACCCTGGAACGGGCCTTCCGCGACATCATCGAGCCCACGCTGCAGGCTGCGAGCATCCGCGCCGACTGGGACGACAAGGCCGAGGCGGAGTCTGAGAAGAAGCTGGAGGCCCTGACCCAGGAGTTTGAGGCCGGGAAGATCGATGCCCAGACCCTCCAGCATCTGCAGGAGGAGGCCTACACGACGAGGCGTCGGCTGCTGCTGCACGTGGCCACCGTCAGCGCCAACGGCGACCGGGCCCTGGCCAAGGCCGTCATGGCCTGCTTCGACGCCGTCGGCGACGAGGGCAACATCACCATCGCCGAACTCTCGGGTCCCAGCAGCTACGATGTCGAGACCATCAACGGCTACCCCATCCCCATCGGCATGGAGGATTGCCTGCTCTCGCACCAGCAGCAGTTCGTGAACGACCCCCAGAACAACCGCTGCGTCATGGAGCAGCCGGTGTTCCTGCTCTTCGACGGCCGCCTGACCGAGATTCAGCAGATTGCTCCATTCCTGGAGCGTGTGGGTCAGGCCTTCCAGAGCGGAGTCTACAACCACCACAACATCGTCATCGTCGCGAACGGCTACAGCGACAGCGTCCTCGCGATCCTGGGCATGAACTTCCAGGATCGGACCCAGCTCAAGGTCTACCCCCTGCTGGCGCCGCAGTCGATCCTGCCCCGTAGCCAGCAGGAGTTCTTGGCTGATGTCCAGGCCGTGACCGGGGCCAAGATTTTTGACCCAATCGACCAGACCCTGGACAACGCCCTCATCATCGACCCCGATACCGGCGCGCACTTCATCGAGCTGGGACCAGGTGTCGACAGCTTCGAGGCCACGCGCTGGCGCAGCAACATCCTCGGTCAGGCCGATGAGGACATGCGGATCGCGAGGGTGGACCTCCTGGCCGGGTACATGAAGAAGGCGGAGTCTGAACTGGAGCGGCAACTCCTGGCCGAACGTAAGGCGCGGCTCGCCGGTGGACTGGCCCGCCTCAAGGTCGTGGGCGCCAGTGGCGGCGAGCAGAAGGAGAAGCGGGACCGGGCCGAAGACGCCGTCTGCAGCGTCCGCGGTGCCATCGCCCACGGCATCCTCCCCGGGGGTGGCTGGGGTCTACTCCGGGCCCGGCAGGAGCTGCTGGAGCGGCTGCCCGAAGACAGCATCATCACCGACATCCTCTGCCCGGCGCTGATGGAGCCGGTGTGGCGGCTGCTGAAGAACAGCGGTCTCGAGCAGGAGATGGAGCAGATCCTCAAGCCCGTGCTCGAGGCCATCGCCACCCCACGGCCCCGGCCCGGAGGCGGTTCACCGCTGTACGTGCCCAGAGTCTACGACGCCATGGAGCAGAAGCACGTCAACGCCATCCAGGCCGGTATCCTGGACTCGACGCCGGCTGTGGTAGAGGCCATTCGCAACAGTCTCAGCATCGCCACGCTTTTGGGCACGCTGGGGGGCGCCGTCGTCTTCCTCCGGGACCACGAGCTGGACCGGCGTGAGGCCGTGGAGACCGCGGACTTCATCCGGAACGCGGGCGCCAACCCCGCCGATGACAGGGCTTAGGCTATAGGTCTGGTGGACAGGTACTGGAAAGGAGCTGGTTGCCATGAATGAGACGCCGCCGCGCTACCACATCGCCAGACAGCGGCACCTGGGGAAGGCGCTGGACGGTCTTCAGGCCTCAGGAAGGCTGGACTGGACCTGGAGGTACGGGCCCAAGGCCACGGCCCACTATCTCATCAGGGCCGGGCACGGTGAAGTCCAGGACTTCGAGACCCGAGATGCCGAGAAACTGGTGCAGTTTCTGTTCGACGCCATGGGTGTTACCTGGAAGCCCATGCCTTACACGGGCTATCGCCCACAAGAAGCGGAGGTAGTGTCATGAAGGATGGATTCGACAGCATCGAAGAGGCGAAGCTCTCAGTGGGTGTCGAGGTCAAGAAGCGCCGCGACGCCCTGACGCAGGCCTTCCGGACGTTGACGCAGGCGAAGACGACGTTGCAGTTGCTCGAGGCCGGGCTCCAGCTCGAGTACCGGGTGACGCCGCCTCCTGGCATCGTCAAGGTCACGGAGGCCGTGGTGGACGCGGCCATCACCACCAACGACGCCCGCGTCAAGGCCAAGAAGGCCCTGGACGAGGCCGAGGTCGAGCACTTCGGGGCCAAGCTCGAGTACGACACCGCCATGGGCTACATCAGTCTCCTCAGCAGCATCGAGACCAAGGCCTAAGGCATGAGCGTCACCAACTGCGCAGCCGCGGTCTCCGTCCTCACGGAATGGATCGTTGCACGGGCTCGTGAGGCCAAGGCCAAGACCCTGGTGTTTGGCCTGAGCGGGGGCGTCGACAGCGAGCTACATGAGTCTGGGCTTTTACTGCGGAAGGCCAGGTAGTGGACTCGAACGCAAAGAGCATTCGCTGCACCAACTGCTCCGCCGAGTTCTCTGAGGCTGAACTAGAGGGCAAAAGTGCCTGCCCCGGCTGTGGGACAACGGGAGTGCCCTGCAGCATAGCCGAGGATGTCACCGTCCGCATCAACTGGCATGAGCTGCGGATCCTCGGGATCTGGGCCGACAACTACGCCCGCGAGCACTGCGATGCCGATGGCCAGAAGGCGCTCTCGACCATCCTCAGGCGTCTCCAGCTGCAGTACCCGACGAAGACGCCGCTGACGCTGATGGGGGGGCTGCAGCAGGTTGCAGATGCCCTTGGGACCCCGGTCAAGCTGATGGAGGGAGGAAGGAACAGCTCCAAGGTCGTCACCATCAATCCGGTCCCTGCCAACGAGGACAAGGAATAGCCCATGCCGATCTACCACTTCACCTGCGGTAGCTGCGGTAGGGCTCGGCGTCGCAGCCTGGGCGCCAAGGAGTCTAGGGTGGGGCTGAGCTGCGACTGCGGCGGTACCCTCTCCAGGACCCCGGCGCCCCCGACCTCGAACACGGTGGAGGTTCTGGACAGTGGCGTCATGGTCAAGGCCCTGGAGCGGCCGGCGCAGGCGGAGCGGCTATACAAGGAGCACGTCCGGGATCAGGAGAAGGCGAAGGCCACTGCAGAAGGAAAGGGCGATGGCAATGTCTGACAGGATCATTGGGGCTCAGGTTAGTTTCGGTAGCATCAGCGATGCCGAAGGCACGAAGACGGTGGTGGTCCTACCGGGAATGCTCTCTGGCGTCGACCTCGACCTCCTGCAGAAGTTCATCGTCGACGAGTTGATGAGCAAGAAGCTCTCGGCCGCCACGGATTCTCGACAACGGGACCCGTCTCCGGATGGGGCAGCCAAGAGGTATTTCGACTTCCGCAACAACCTCTTCTTCGGGAGTATGGGTTGTTGTCGTAAATCGGAAGTCCTGCCCGACGGCATCGGTGAGGCTCAGGACATCCTGCCTCCGGAGAAACGCCCCATCGCCCGCGTCTTCAAGAGCCATAGGCATGTGGACCTGGAGGGTGTGCAGGGCAACGTCTCCGTTGAACTCAGGGGCGCTGCCCTCTTCAACGCTACTCTCTTCATGGAACTCTCCGACAGCGAGGCCCGGAAGATTCCCGTCGGCTCCGAGATCCTGGTGACGCTGGAGAAGCTGTAGGCCATGGGTCGGGAGGTCACCCTCAAGCAGCTGCAGGTTGAGGGGTTTGGGCCCTTCGTCGAGCCCGCGACCCTGACGCTGCCGCGGCGGGGAACGGTGCTGTTGCGGGGCAAGAACCTGGACACTGGTGGTGGCAGTGGTACCGGCAAGACCTATCTCCTCAACGCCATTGACATGGCCCTGGGCTATGCCTCGGTACCGGCGACGGAGTTGCAGTCCTGGTTCACGGACAAGCCCTTGCGGGTGCAGCTCCAGCTCGGCATTGGCCCCGATGACGCTATCACCATCAGCCGCGGGCAGAAGGCGGAGCTTCAGCTCGAGACCGGGGACAAGGTCCATGGCAAAGTCGGGATTGACGCCAAGCTGCAGCAGCGGCTCGGTGTCAGCCCCAAGATCCTGGAGGTCCTGACCTCGAGGAAGCAGAGGAGCCAGGGCGGCAACTTCCTCAGCCTCGGCAATTCCGAGAAGCAGGCGTTCCTGGCCCTGGTCCTGGACCTGGCCCGGTATGAGACCGCGGTTGCCCTCAGCGAGAAGAAGTCGACGGCTCTGGGTCTGGAGGTGGCCGCCGCCGGGGAGCGGGTGCTGCGGACCCGGGCCCAGCTCGAGTTCCTGCAGCAGCGTCAGCCCCAACCCCGCCCCCGCGAGCCGGTCGAGGCCCTACTTCTGGACCAGGACCTCGTGCAGCGTCAGCTGGCGGCTGAGGTCGTGGCCAGGGAAGAGGCCTGTGCGCGCTGGGGGGAACTGGAGAAGGCCAAGGTGGCGTGGCGCACGCAGGTGGACACCACCTACCGCCAGGGCAAGGGCGAGCTAGAGCGTAAGCTCCATGACGTTGAACTCGCGTACCCGGATCCCGTCTACAGCGATGGTGCCGTTGTCGAGGCCAAAGTCATCCTGGTTCAGGCCCAGAGCTTTATCGCGGCGGCGGAAGCAGAGTACGCCGAGACCAGGCGGAAGTACCAGCAGCAACAGCAGCAACAGCGGCAGCGCTGGCAGCAGCTGCAGCGGGCCCTCGGCCAGGAACCGGCACTTGTGGCCGAGATCAGGACCCTGACCGAGAGGGTGGAGAAGCTCCGGCTCCACTACTGCCCCACCTGCTCCCGGGTCTGGACTTCTGCTGAGGCCGAGGCCCTAGTCAAGACCTACGAGAATGACATTGCCCAGAAGCAGGAGCAGCTGAGCCAGAACCGGGGTTTCCGTCCCGAGGTAGAGGCCTTGGAACTGGCTCTGGCGGCTCCGCCTCCCGTCATTGACCCGAAGGTCGAGAGCCTGCGAGCGGTCATTGCAGAGCAGCAGCGTCTGCTGCAGGAGGATCGGAATCGGCATCAGACCCTGGTTAACGACGTGCGTGCGCAGCGCCTGCAGAGGACAGCGGCTCTACAGCAGGAGCAGCGGGAGCTGCACAGCGGCTGGGCCGCTCTCGTCTGGCACCGTGAGGGTGAGTACAAGCTGGCCTGTGACGCCGTCGCCGTCGCCGACGCCGCCGTGGCCAAGCTCCAGGAGAGGCAGCGTCTGAATGCTCAGGCCATCGCCTTCGAGACCAAAGAGGAGGCGAGGTTCCAGGCCGAGGCCAAGGCCCATGCCGAGGCTCTGGCTGGGGCTGAGGCGACGCTGGCGGAGGCCACGGCTCAGCTCGAGCCCCTGCAGCAGCAGCAGGCGGCGGAGCTGGACTTCCAGGTCCTGTTGGGGCGGGAAGGCTTCCTCGGTCGCATCTTCGACGAGACCCTACAGGACATCGCCGCCGAGACCAATTCCATCCTCGAGACCATCCCCAATACCGCCTCCGTCGAACTCGGGTTCGTCAGCGAGAGAGAGACGAAGTCTGGGACGGTACAGAAGACCATCGCCACCACCCTCAGCGTCGGTGGCCACCCGGCCCAGTTCCGCTCCGGTCTCAGTGGCGGCATGCAGGCCGTGGTGGAGTTGGCGGTGGACCTGGCCCTGAGGACCGTGGTCTGCCGTCGCCTGGGTCTGCAGCCGGGGTGGCTGATCCTGGACGAGCCCTTCGACGGGCTCGGCGAGGTGGAGAAGGGGGCGGCGATGGAGGTCATCGACCGCTACGGGCAGGAGTCTCTGGTTCTGGTCGTGGACCACGGTACCGAGACCAAGGCGCTCTTCCACCGGGTCGTCGACATCGAGCACAGGGGTGGCATCAGCGTCATCAAGGGCGTCATCTAAGGCGGTGGCCCGTGTCCGTTCCCCCGCATCCCCTGGACGACGAGGCCATTGTCGAGAGCGGCAGAGACGGGGACTGGCTCAGGCTGGTCCCCGAGCGCACAGCCGCGGCCTGGGAGAGGGCCAAGGTAGAGGGCCTTGTCGTGGTCAGTAGCCGTGGCGGCCCCTTCCGCTTCGAGGCTGAGACGGACGCCGACGGTCGCCCCAGTTCCTTCGTCCTGGCCTTCTTCAACTACGAGGACGCCTGCCATTACTTCAGTGACTGCGGTGGTGACGAGCCCGGTTCCGGCCTGAGCATGGTGCATTACACCGTCGAAGACCTTGTCGGTCTCTGCGGGAGTCTCCGGGAGGACATCATCCGGGACCTCGGTCACAACTTCTGCATCTACCTGGCGAGCTTGCGGCCAGAACAGGGTCTCGTCAGTCACGACATCGTCTACAGCAGCGGCGGCGAGACCCTGCACTGACGCCGTTGCTATAGGAGATGCAACCCCCAACCCCAGGAGCTGCTGATGCCACGTGGACGCTCGAAGAAGGATCCCTTTGACGCTGTGCCGCAGGAGTGGAAGGCCGCCGTGGAGGCCGCCGACGAGGCCGAGATCCGCAGGCGCGTTTCCGAAACCGCCATCGCCGAGCAGGCAAACCTGCAGGCCATGCAGGATGACCCCGACCTCGCCGAGAAGAAGATGGCGGTGAAGTTCGCGAGCGAGGGCTATCGCGACGCCACCAAGGCCAACACGCAGAAGATCCGCTACGCCAAGTTCATCCTCGAGAGCCGCGGGAAGTAGCCGCGGCCCCACAATCTCCAGGCCCACCGCCCATGTTCAAGATGAAGACGCGAGAAATTCGTGAGACAGCGGCCCTCCCGCTGGAGGGACCGCTGCTGGGTCGGCGGGTCCTGGAGATCGTGCGCGAGACCATCACCTACATGGACCCCGATGACAATGTCCGTCAGGTGGAGGTCGTCACCGGGCTCGAGCCCCTGGACGAGGCCACCATTTACGAGGTCAAGGCTGGGTTCTCCAGCCGCAAGCGCTACTTCCAGTCCGTGGAGGGCAAGCTCATCCGCGGCTTTGCCCGAGAGGACCTGCTCATTTTCTAGGTCAGCCATGGCAATCCCCCTCCGCGTCCTCGGCCTCGACATCAGTACCAGGACTGGGTACGCCCTCATCGTCCAGAACGAGGAGACGCAGGTCCCCAAGCTCTTCGCCAGTGGCCTCATCGTCCTCGGGGATAGGCCCGTCGTCAGCTACGGTGACGGCGTGTACCCCTGGAACTACCTCGAGGCCACGGGCAAGCAGGCCAGGCTGATCGCAGCCGCCGTCCGGCAGTATCGGCCCCAGGTCATCGTCATCGAAGAGGTCAATATGGGCAGGAGCCGCTACGCCCAGAAGATCTTGGAGTGGATCCACTGTCAGCTCCTGGCGGAGTTGCGGGGTGCGGGTACCATTGTCTACTACAGCAGCAGCGTCTGGAGACAGGCTCTGGCCTTGACCCTGACCCGGGAGCAGAAGCGGGACAACGCCCGTCTGGCCAAGGCCAAGCGGGAGGCCGCGGCCGTGGGTGGGCGTGTCGACAGAAGGGCCCTGGGAATCCGGGGCCGCGTCACGAAGAAGCACGTGGCCGTCGCCTACGTCAATCAGCGGTACCAGCTCGCGCTCAAGGTCAAGGACAATGACATCGCCGATGCCATCTGTCTAGCGACAGCCTACGCCGACACCATCAACGGCGTGAGTTCCGCCATCCCCTGTGATGGCATTGTCTAGTTAGAGGAGAGGTCATGGAAGAATTCGGGCCCCAGTCAAAGTTTGCTCATGACATCATGCTGCAGAAGTACGCGCATGAGCTGGAGGGCGGTGGCGTCGAGAATTGGAGCGGGATCGCGAGGCGGGTCGCTACCGGAGTCTGTGGCGGGGCCATCGCCACCCTGGGCCGGGGTCCGAACTCCGACCTGACCGGCATCGGCGTCGATGCTGAGGCTGTCATCAGGGATCGTATCTTCATGCCCGGAGGCCGGTACCTCGCCGCCACGGGCAGGCTCTACCACCAGACCCAGAACTGCCTTCTCCTCTCCGTTGAGGACAGTCGCGAGGGCTGGGCCGACCTCATGTACAAGATCACGGCGGCGCTGATGTCTGGGGCGGGCATCGGCATCGTCTACTCTAGGCTTCGTGGTCGTGGGGAGAGAGTCAATCGGACCGGTGGCGTCAGCACCGGCCCCTGTGCCCTCATCAACATGGTTAATGAGGCCGGTCGCGGCATCATCCAGGGCGGCAACCGCCGTTCCGCGATCTGGGCGGGCCTGCACTGGAACCACTCCGACATCAAGGAGTTCATCTGTCTCAAGGACTGGTCGGAGTCTGTGACCAAGGCCAAGGCCCTGGACTACAACGCCCCCGCACCTCTGGACCAGACCAACATCAGCGTCATCTTCGATGACGCCTTCTTCGCCGCCTACGCCAACACTCAGGACCCTCAGCACGGTCTTGCGCACGAGGTCTTTTGGGAGACGCTGAAGCACGCCCTCAGGACCGGGGACCCTGGCATGAGCGTCGACATCGGCGAGAACGCAGGGGAACACCTGAGGAACGCCTGTACCGAGGTAACCTCCCGAGATGATTCAGATATTTGCAATCTCGGCAGTATTGTCATGAGCCGAGTCCGCGACCTCGAGCACATGCAGAGGCTGGTCGATGTCGGGACCGGATTCCTTCTCGCCGGCACCCTCTACAGCGATGTCCCCTACGCCAAGGTGGCTGAGGTCAGGCAGAAGAATCGGCGGCTGGGCCTGGGGCTCATGGGGTTGCACGAGTGGCTGCTGCAACGGGAACGGCCCTACGGACCGGATGATGAGCTGGAGCAGTACCTCAAGCTCTACAGCCAGAGTACCGACGTGGCCGGGACCTATGCCAGGCGCTGGGGCATTACCGCTCCAGTCAAGACCCGCGCGATTGCTCCGACTGGAACTATCGCCATCGTCGCCGAGACTACCTCCGGTATCGAGCCGATTTTCTGCGCCGCCTACAGGCGGCACTACGTCCGTGCCGGCAAGCTCCACTACCAGTACGTGGTCGACCCCACGGCCAAGAGGCTCCTGGACAGCGGGGTTCCAGAGGACAAGATCCAGGACGCCTACAGCATCAGCCTGAAGCGCCAGCTCGAGTTCCGGGCCTGGGTGCAGCAGTACGTGGACCACGCCATCAGCGGTACCATCAATGTCCCGGCCTGGGGTTCGGAGGAGAACAACCCCCGAACCGTCAGGACCACTGGGGAGCTGCTGATGCGGTACCTGCCGAGGCTTCGTGGCATCACCTTCTACCCCGATGGCGCTCGCAGTGGTCAGCCTCTGCAGCCGGTGAAGTTGGCGACGGCGTTGGCACATGCGGGCAAGGTGTTCGTGGAGCAGGCGGATAGCTGCGACATCACCGGCGGTGGCAGCTGCGGTAGCTGAGCCGCCGCTATACAGAGTCTAGAATGGCCTTCAACTTCAATCCGGACGGTACCGAGGTCGAACCCTCTCCCACTGACGGTCTCGATGTTGACCCAGCTCTGGACAACATCGAGCAGCAGATGAGTGCTGCGCAGGGGGAGGCTCCGGTTGCGTCTCCAGAACAGCCTGGGCGTCCGCCGCGGATGAATCGCCCGCCTCGGGTTCTGGGTGCTGAGAATCGGGCAGCGGCAGAGGCCGTGGTCGAGAGCCTGGAGGAGACGGCGGAAGCGGTAGAGGCGGCGGCAGAGGCCGATGGCATTGCCGAAATGGATGCCAGGCTCGAGGTCATCAGCTACTACCGTGTCCTTCTGAGCCAGCCCCTCTTCGAGACCTACTCGGATGCCGCCCACAGGGTCGAGGCCGACATCCGCCGCTTTGTCAAGCGCCAGCTCGAGGTCGCTCTCGGGCAGCGACCGGTGGAAACCGCTCCGAGTAAGCCGGTGCCGGTACAGTTGCCCTTCACCAAGGCCGAAGTCGAGGCCCTGAAGAGTCTGACTTCTCTGAGTGCAGATGATGTCACGGCCCTGAAGATGCTCTCGGCCAAGGTGCTCGAGCGCAGTGCCTCCACGGCCAAGGCCCCGGCTCCGCCTCCGCCACCTCCTCAGCCCCCGGCCCTGCGCCAGGTTCAGGCGGACCCCGCCGCCAGGGTCCAGGTGGCTCCGTCTCGACAGAAGGCACCGGCCCGGTCGTTTGTCCCGACCGCGCCTCCGTCTCCACTACAGCCTCGAGGCCGCGTTCCGGGTCCAGGCAGGGGGAATGGTGCTCCCCCCGAGCCTGTTGTCAGGCGTCAGTTTCGGGAGGTGGAGACCGTGGACGGCACCGGGACCCGGAAGATGGATGTCACGAAGCAGGTGATGCCACCGCCGGAAGCGCCCCAGCCCCTGCCAATGCCACAGGGTCCCTACTTCGAGGCCGCCATGGGGCAGCTTGCCGCCAACACCCTGGCCATGGGTGGCGCTATAACTGGTGCAAAGCTCGGTCCAATTCTGGGCCGATAAACGGAACGGAAAGGACGGCAGTCATGGGTTCGATGGGTTCGATGGAGCAGATGGTGTCGGCGCGCGGCAAGATCCGGCAGCTGGAGGAGAGCATCAGGGCCATGCAGGCCGACATCGTCAGGCTGGCGATGGGGGTCCAGGAGGTCGTCAACAACATGAATGGCCAGCTGACCTGGGTCACGGAGCAGGCCACCGCTCTTGTCACCATCGTCGGCGAGGACGAGGTCGTCAAGGTCGTCGACGAGAACAGGACCAAGGCTCTGGCTGACAGGATGGCCCAGCTCGAGGCCCAGGCCAAGGCTCAGGACGAGGCCCTGCAGCAGCAGCTGGCCAGCGGAGAGGCCGTGGAGAAGGAGGCCGTCACCCTCGACAGCTACCTCAAGGGTGTGGAGACGGATCCCGACGGGAAGGCTCGGCCCCTGACGTTCCTCCACGTCAAGACCGATCTGGCGCCAGAGTTCCAGAAGCAGCTCCTGGGCAAGGGCAAGGGCTTCATCATCAGCCCCACCCCCGGTGGCGGCAAGTTCGAGGTCCTTGGCGTCTACGAGTTCACGCCCAAGCCCGCGGTCGCGGTCGCGGTCGCGGTCGCGCCGTCGGCGGCGGAGCCCGGTGCGAGTTCGCCTCAGGAGGCCCCGGCTGGGGATGTGGGCGCGGCGGCGGATGCTGCTCCGGCGCCTGTCGCCGAGGCCGGCGTCTTCGCCGTCGAGGAGTAATCATGGCAAAGAGAACGACTGAGGAGTCGGCCATTGCCGACTACCTGCAGCAGGGCGCTGCAACTCTGCGGCTGCGGCGAGAGACGACCCTCAGTCGTTCCCATGCCATGATCGCGTTTCGGGAGCAGCTCTTCCTCCAGGAACTGCAGCAGGCCCTCCGGCAGGTCTTGGGGCATGGGCTCAGGGTCGGCAGCTACAAACCGCCCCGTCGCTCTCCGAAGCGGAAGCAGCGGCAGATCAACCTCATCCTCTCGGACCTGCACTTTCACAGCCTCTTGAACGCCAAGGAGTGCGTGAGTGCCTACGGGCCCCGGGAAGAGGCGCGGCGGCTGGCGTCGGTGCTGGTGCAAACCGCCGACTACAAGCCGCAGTATCGAGCTGAGACCGACCTGAACGTTCACCTCCTCGGTGACGTGATCCAGAACCAGCTCTACGACCAGAGGGATGGGGCTCCTCTGGCACAGCAGTGTGCGGCGGCGATTCATCTGCTGACGCAGGCGTTCCTGTATCTGGGGACGGAGTTCGGGAGGGTCAGGGTCCGCTGCAACCCCGGTAACCACGGCCGCTTCAAGAGCCGGCACCTCGACCGTGCCGTGAACCAGAAGTGGGACGCCATCGAGACCGTGATCTACTTCGCCGTCAAGGCCGCGCTGAAGGCCGCTGGTGCGGTGAATGTCAGCGTCGAGATCCCACAGACCCCGTTCTACACCTGGAAGGCCTTTGACAGGTACGGGTTTGCCACACACGGCGACACCGTCTTCAATCCCGGTAACCCCGCGAAGATGCTGAATGTGAGCGAGATCCGGAAGCAGATCAATAGCATCAACGCCGGCCTCGGCCTCAAGAGCAGGGAGATCTACAGTCTCTTCATCTGCGGGCACGTGCATTTCGGGGCGGCGCTTTGGCCCCCGGGTCAGGCCAGTTTCATCAGTAACGGCGCCCTCATTCCCACGGACCAGTACGGTCTCAGCATTGGCGAGACCAATACCAGGACTGGACAAGTCCTCTGGGAGTCTGTGGCCGGACACATCCTCGGGGACCTGCGCTTCCTCGAGGTCAACGAGGCCACGGACAGGGACCGGGCTCTCGACCGCGTCATCAAGCCCTTTTCGGCATTCTGAGGCGGCTATAAGGAAGTCATGTCCGCCCCCCTCACCACCGCCGACATCATCAAGAACATGGGTCGTCGCCTGCAGGACCTGCAGGAGATGCTGGGTCGCCTGCAGCAGGTGGCGAAGAAGAACATCAGCATCCGCGATGGAGCCATCACGACCATCGGTATTGCGCGGACCATGCTCAGGAACATGCGCAAGCTCGACGTTGTGGTATTGGATGAGTTCCGGCGCGTGCAGAAGCTGCTGCAGGAGAACGAGGGTCTGGTGCGTGACGCACGGGCCAAGTTGGAGGACGCGCAGGTCAAGGGCAAGGACGCCACGACCACGATAGCTGAGCTGAGCCAGCGGCTCCTAGTCCTGGAGCGGGAGTTGGCGGAGAAGGAAAAGCAGGCTGCCGGCGCCAAGGTCTTGACGTTCCCACTGCGGCTCCCGCAGCCCTCAGGAGATCCCACATCATGCCCACGCATCCCGTAACCCTGACCGCAGCTGAAGTCAAACGTCTACTTGCTGAGGACAGGGACTTCATCTACCTGCCGCGGTGCGGAAACAGCCTCAAGCAGGCCCTGGAGCGGTATCCTGATGGGGCTCCAGATTCGGTCATCGCCCGAGCCCTTCTCATCCCCGAGCCCGAGGTCGAGGTCCTGTACCAGTCGGCCGTGGTGAGGCTGCGACAGCTTCTGGGGGTCGTGACGCCTGCAGCAAACACCGACACGGAGTAGTTGGTGATGCCAGAGAAAAGAGTGGCGAAGCCGGCGCCGGTGCCATGCCGACATCCGCATCTGCAATTCGCGAATGGCGGATACCACGTCGTCTGCGGCGGCTGCGGGCAGAGGTGGCAGGCCGTCACTGAGGCGGGGCTGCCAATGACGGCGGCACTGACGTGGGGGCTATACGAGGACAGTCGACGCTCTGACCCTCTGGCGCCTCCACCGCCGAAACCGCAGACCAGAAAGACTTGGCAATCCCGATGACGATCCCACAGTTCTCGACCCCGCACTGCCATCCCCAGTCCCTGGACACGGCGTCGACGCCACAGGACTTCGTGGAGAGAGAGCTGGAGCTGGGGTCGGGTACGGTCACGGCCACGGACCACGGCAGCATGGGCATCTGCCGACACGTCTACGACATCGGCCGCAAACAGGGGCTGACGCCGATCCTGGGGCTCGAGGCCTACGTCAGGGACGATGACGACCCCATCCTCAAGGCCGCCGGCATCCCCAAGAGCCAGCGCTACGTCAATGCCGAGGGCGAGAGGGTGGCGGTGGCGAAGTGGGAGGCGTTGCCGGCACCGCAGAAGAGTCTGTACCGGCTCGAGGAGGGGTACTGGGACTACGCCAAGTACGCGCACCTGACCGTGCATTTCCTCGACCAGGAGGCCTACGAGACCGGGGTCAGGCTGCTGAGCCGCGCCGAACTCGGGCGTCGGGAGCGCCACGGGTCCGAGCCCAAGCCGCTGTGGTCCTGGGCCGAGGTCGAGGAGCTGGCGCAGAAGAACGTCACCGTCGGAAGTTCCTGCCTGGCGGGTATGGTGCAGCAGCACCTGCACCTGCACCAGGATCCGGCGATGGCGGAGGCCTACTACCGCCGTCTCCACGACCTCTTCCGGGGGCGGCTCATCGTCGAGGTCTTTCCCCACGGCTGCAGTCACTACTACCGAGACGAGGTGACGCTGGAGTTTGCCGACGGCACCACCGAGTCTTTCCCGGGCTGGAAGAACCTCGCGACCTCGGCCTCGGAGAAGATCAAGGCCGAGGAGTTGGTCAAGGCCTTCCGCGTCAAGGGCGAGCACAAGCAGCTCCTGGCGACGATGCAGAATCGGGTGATGACGGCTCTGGAGAAGCCCAAGGACATCGTCGGCGTCACTCGACACGAGGGTTTCGTCCAGAACGAGTGCTTGCCCTGGTGTCCAGATGGCGATGTCCAGGCCCCCTGCAATCGGTTCGTGCTGATGCTGGCGAAGAAGTACGGGGACCCGGTACTGGTCTCTGACGACAGCCACTTCTCGAGGCCAGAGGGCCAGGCCGTTCAGAACATCCGCCTGCTGGCTGGTGGAGGTCGGACCTGGCGCTTCTACGGGAGCTACCACCGGCAATCCAGCGACGAAGCCTTCGCCCACTTCCAGAGGACGCTGGGGACGACGGAGTCCGAGTTCCGGGGCTGGGTCGAGAACAGCAGGCAGTGGGCGGAGAGGTTCAAGGACTTCCGCTTCAGGCCCCGGCTCAGTCTACCGACGAAGTTCTACCCCACAGACACCGTCAGCCACCTGAAGACCCTGATCGACAGGACCGGACGCATGCACTGGCAGGACCCCAGGTACATCGAGCGTCTGCAGTCCGAGATCCAGCTCCTGAGCGGCAACGGCACCGTGGACCTGCTCCCGTACTTCTTCCTGGCTGAAGACAGCGTCCATCACGTGGAGCAGGACCTCGAGGGGTTGACGGGACCTGGGCGTGGTTCGGCCGCGGGCATGCTGACCCTGTACCTGATCGGGGTCACACACGTCAATCCCCTGGACTACGACCTGAGCCAGGACCGGTTCCTGACCCTGGACCGTATCGCCAGCGGTAAGCTCCCGGACGTTGATCAGGACTACACCGGCCCCGCCAAGGAGGAGCTGACACGGCCTGGGGGGTGGTTGGACCGGCGCTTTGGCCCCGAGTACCACGCCCAGATCAGCGTCGACACAAAACTGAAGCTCAGGAGCAGTGTCAAGGACGTGGCCCGGGTGGAGTTCGGGTCCGTGCCCCCCGACATCGAGGCCCTGGCGGCACGGATGCGGCGACCGCCTCAGGGCATCGAGGACTGGGACTTCGTCTTCGGCTATAGCAATCCCGATGGCACAGTCGTTGAGGGCACGCTGACCAGTACGGACCCCGACATCCGCGACAACGCCCTCATCGAGTACGTGAAGAAGTACCCGAAGCAGTGGGAGACCGTCAAGGGCTGTTTGGGCCTGACGCGACAGAAAGGGCGACACGCCTCCGCCATCGCCATCACCGGTGAGCCCATCGCCAACTTCATCCCGTTGACGCTGGTTTCGGAGGTCCCCGTGACCCAGTACGTGGCCAGTGCCATCGACAACAGCGTCGAGGCCGCGGGTGCGGTGAAAATGGACTACCTCGTCATCAACAGCTTGAAGGACATCGAGGACTGCGTCAGGCTCATCCACAAGTCTGAGGGTCTGCAGCTGCCGAAGACGGTGGTGCTGGACGGCGAGAACGTGCCCTGGTTCCGGACCGTGCCCTGGGGTGGCCGGCTCTATGACATCTGGAAGCTGCCGAATGACGACGGAGTCTACGCCAGCATCAGCAGCGGCGACACCGACACCGTCTTCCAGTTCTGCACCTCCAGCGCCCGGCAGTGGCTACAGCGGGAGTTCTCCCAGGTTCGTGCGGACGGGAAGCCGGCACTGGCGTCACTGGAGAACCTGGCGGCGTTCACGGCCCTGGACCGTCCTGGGCCATTGGATGCCTTCGTCGGAGAGGACGACAGTCGCCACAACATGCTGCAGGAGTATGCGCGTCGCGTAAGGGGCCTGGCGCCTACTGGTGAGACCGCCCTCCTGAACAGCCTCTGTCCCGAGACCCACGGCGTCATCATCTACCAGGAGCAGCTGCAGCGCATCTTCCAGGAGGTTGGTGAGACCACGGCCCTGGAGGCCAACAGCTTCCGCGTGCACGTCAGCAAGAAGCTGCCGGCGGAGATCGCTAAGGACAAGATCATCTTCATGCGCGGCGCCCTGAAGCGGATTCCCGAAGCCGAGGCGCAAGACCTCTGGGAGAAGATGCAGACCTTCGGGGCCTACGGTTTCAACAAGAGCCACGCCATCTGCTACGCCCTCATCGGCTACGTCTGCGCCTGGCTGAAGCTGCGATACCCCAGGCAGTGGTGGTGCGCCGTCCTCAACAACGCCACCAAGGAGGAGATCGCGTCCAAGTTCTGGCGGCACTGCCACGACTTCGTCGACGCGCCCGACATCCGCTACAGCGGTGACGGCTTTCAGCTCGAGGGCCAGCGCATCCGTGCCCCCATCAGCCTGCTCCAGGGTATCGGCGAGAAGGCGCAGGAACAACTCCTGGCCGGCCGTCCCTATCGCGACATTGCCGACTTCTGTGACAAAATCCAAGCCCATCGCCTGCGAACGGCGAAGCCGATGGAGCCTAAGCTCGTCAAGGACAAGAAGACGGGGATCCAGACCCTGCAGCAGCGAACTCGGGCCGGGGTCAGCGCCCTGAACCGTGGTGTTGTCGGCAACCTCATCGTCTGCGGCATCATGGATTCGCTGTTCCCGCCGGAGATGACGTTGGTGACGGATCGCTTGAGCGAGTTCGAGCGGCAGCTGCAGCGGGCAACCGGCATCAAGCCCCCGCCAGAGGAGAGCCTGGGGCAGCGCTGGCTCAACGGTATGACGAAGTGGCAGAGGTACCAGCAGCAGAAGCGGGTCTTCCCCATCCACAGTCAGGACCTGGTGCCGTGGCTGATTGAGGACTGGTTCCCGGGAGTGGAGTCTCTGGGAAAGGGCCATGGCTATCGTTGGGCCAAGGCCCACAAGAACAAGACCATGGCTGGAGACGATGTCGTGACCCTGACCGGTGACTACGATGCCCTCGCCAAGGCTGCGAACGGCGACCCCCTGCTGCCGGGAGCCGTTGTCATTGCCACTGTCGCCTACGTCAAGAGTAGCCGGATCTTCACCTACGCCGGTGGCCGTAGGGAGGCGCTGTCACTGGTGCTCGACATCTGCGGCGAAGATCTTGAGGTTTTGCGCTGGGGTGGAGAGAAGGGATTGGACCACGGCCTCCGCCGCAGCTACGGCGGTTGCATCGTCCTGGCGGTGTTGGAGCGATGGGGCGACAAGAAGGGGCTGAACCTGGCTGACGCTATAGTGGTGGCTGAGCCCTTGAGATCGGCTGAGGAACCGGAGTAGATAATGACGACGAAGACCAGTCACCCGCAGCAGCTCCTGCAGCAGCTGAAGACGGCGCAGGAGATCGTGGACATCGACCTCCTCAGCTGGCCCCGGAGCACGCTCGCCAGCAAGGAGATCCAGCAGATCGAGGCCAAGGCCAGCATTCGCAGTCTACAGGAGCAGTACGGAGCCTACCTGCTGCAGAGCGCGGCCGTGATGGTGCTGCAGGGGTCGGAGGCGGCTCAGAACACCTTTCAGGCCATCGCCAAGGCCGAGGGTCACACCGTCAATGTCGACGCCGGTCGTCTCTACCGGGAGCTGGCGGAGCCCACGGAGGCGAGCCTGGGTGACCGGCGGGAGTGGGGGGTCTCGCAGTTCCAGCAGCTGCTCTACGGTCTCATGACCGTTGCCCGAGACCTGGGCCTTACGGAGATCACGCTGCCCCGACCCGTGGACTGGCCGGTAACAGCGGATGCGGCGGCGACGGTGGCCCACGTCCGGAACATCATCCGCCACAGCCCCGTCGGCGACACGCTGCAGGCCCTGTATCTACGGCATCTGGTCATGCTCGAGGCCATTCGCCTGGGCTGGGACGAAGCCGTGGTCCCGGTGCTGGTGGCGCACGCAGTCCCTGAGGAGGCCCAGGTTTTGGCTCAGGGTCTGTACCGGGCCGGAATCGTCGTCGACGTTCCCGAGACCGTGGACAGAGCCCTCGTCCTCAAGACCTTCAGCGGCCTCAGGGGTCTCGTGGCAAAGATCCGCGGCTATAGCAACGGTGACGGCAGCAACGACAGCAACGACAACAACAACGAAGTCGAGAAAGCGTAAGGAGCAAGACCATGACGACCGGATTCTCGAAGCCCAACTACAGCCAGGGCCGCCGCAACCGCTGGCACCTTGGTGACAAACTGAAGTTCACGCCGACCTTCCGTCTGCTGCCGCCCGTCAATGGCGACAGCGCCTGGCGGAGGTTTGCGGCCCTACACTGGGGTTACAGCACCGTCCGCCGTGGCAACAACGGCAAGGACTACAACAGCCCCCGCCTGCTTGCCTGCGTCGAGATCAAGGATCGGCAGACGCGCGAGATCATCAGGCCCTGCGACGAGTGCAACCTCATCTCCACGGTGCAGGCGAAGCTGCGGTCGCTGGAGGTCGCTCGCGACTCCAAGGCCATTCCCCCGGCCGAGTTCGAGAAGGCGGCGGCTCGGGAAAAGGCCATGCTCCGAGAGCACAACCTCATGAAGCGGTACTACATGAACGCGCTCAACCTTCAGGGCGAACTCGGGCTGCTCGACATTGGCACCCTCGCCAACCGTGCCCTCACCGAGGCCATCGACAAGGTCCTGGCTCGTGGCATTGACCCCCTGGACCCGGCGCAGGGAGTCTGGTTCACCTTCAGCTGGAACACGAAGGTGAAGCCGCCGACTTACAGCTGCGAGCCCGTGGTGGAGAACATCAACCACAACGGCTCCATCCTCGAGAAGATCAAGACCGCTCCGCTCACGCCCGAGCAGATGCAGACGTTGCCCAACGAGTGCTGGGATCTGCGGAGCCCCGAGGTTCAGTGTCCGACGACGCCGGAGCAGATGTCGGCCATCGTCAGCAGCGGTGGCGATCCCCTCGTCGTCGAGAGGGTCCTGGGCACCAGCCAGAGGAGTGGCACCACCACGACTGCGGCTGACGAGACCCCCTCCTACCCTCAGGACGAGGGCGATGTCGAGGCGGCGGCTCCGATCCCGGAGCCCCAGACCATTCCCGTTCAGGAACTGGTGAAGGCGCCGCCTCCCGTCGAGGATCGCAAGCGCATTCTCGAGCTGGAGCTGGAGCTGGCGCGAATCCGTGGGGGCTCGACGCCCTCGCCCGTTCAGATCCAGGCTCCGCAGACCATGGCGGCTTCCCCGGCCCCGGCGGTACCCGCGGCCGGCGTCGCCTCGATGTCTGAGAAGGAGTTCCTGAGCAAGTTCTCGCCGGGTGGTGGGCGCTAGGCGATGTTCGAGAGAGACCAGGTCACGCTGGAGGTGCCCAGCAGCCTCCCCAGCCGTGCCAATATCCTCCTGAACCTGACCCAGGTCAAAGCGGCCGAGGCCAGGATTCAGGAGGTGGCGTTCTTGACGCCGCTGAAAGCGCCGGAGCTGCTCAGCGTCTTCAACCAGGCCTGGCTTGAGGCTCGCCGTCTAACCACTGCCGTCGACTTCGAGCTGGTGCGGGCCAAGATGGAGTTGAAGCGGACGAAGTCGAGACTGGTCCTGGACGAGGTCCCGAAGCTCTTGCTGGAGAGGGGTCTGGTCTCGGCAAAGAACCCCGCTGGTTCTGAGGACCTGAGGGAGATGATCCTGCTGCAGCGTCCAGACTACATTGACGCCTGTGACCGCGTCGCCCAGCTCGAGGCCGTGGTGCGGTTTCTTGGGGACCAGGCTCAGGCTCTGGAGATGGCCTACGCCAGCGTCAAGAAGGTCCTCGGTGACGCCAGCAACAGCCACCTCTACGACCGACCCAATCCCAACCTCGGAGTCTCTCCGAGCCTGCCACAGCCCTCGATTCCCGGCGGCGGCCGTGTTGATGACAGCACACGGGCGCCTTCGAACACCGACCCGGGTCCGCGCTATAGTGGTTTCGGCAAGCCAACCTACTGATAGGAGCGGCACATGGGCAAGAACTGGATGGCAGCACTGCAGAAGCTGGACGGGGCCATTGACAGAAACGACGGCTACGATCCCTTCGCTCATGTCATTCGTAGCCACAGCCCCAGCGTGAACTTTACCTTCGGCCGTGCCCAGGGTCTGCCCGCCGGCTTCAGCCTGTTGCTGTACGGTCCGCCCAAGGGCGGCAAGAGCCTCCTGACCAAGGACTTCGTCGGGCAGATGCACGCCGACTACGCGGACGGTATCGCCATCTGCTTCGACACCGAGTTCCGGGAACGGGGGCAGCTGACGCTGGAGGAGATGAAGATCTGGGGTATCGACCCCGACCGCTACGTCACTTACCAGGTCAACTCCCCAGACCTCATCTACGATCGGATCGAGACTCAGATCGCGGCCATGTGCAAGGAGGGGGCTCCGATTAGGCTCATCGTCATCGACAGCATCAACGACATCCTCGGGCGCCGAGCCATGAACGCGGACTCGGTGATGACGCAGCAGATTGGCGACAACGCCCTCACCAACCAGGAGGGGCTGAAGCGAATCCTTGCGGTGCAGAGGAAGTACGGGTTTGCCCTCATCATCGTCGCGCAGCAACGGGCGGAGATGGATGCCGCCGAGCAAGCCCGGGGCAACAAGATCAAGCCCGGGGTCGCCTACAGCGTCGGGCACTTCGCCGAGTACTACATGTACGTGGAGCCCAATCGCACCAAGGCCGGAGCCTCCGACCTCCAGGGTAATGGCTTCACCGACACCAGCGTCAGCCGCACGGCCTCCGTCGCCGACCTCGCCGCGGACGGCGAGAAGATGGGGCACCGGATCCGGGTCACGATGAAGGACTCGTCGATGGGGCCCAAGGGGCGGCAGGGCGAGTTCACGTACTTCTACGACAAGGGCATCGTCAACACCCACGAGGAGGTCTTCCTGCTCGGGATCGGTCGCGGCATCATCGAGCAGCCGACGACCGTGACCTACGTCTTCGGGGACCGGAAGTGGACCGGGGGGAAGACGGCAATCCTGACGGCTCTATCCGAGGATCCTGACCTCTGCAGTGCCATCCTCAGGGAGCTGAAGCGCCGGGACCTCGCCGGCATGTACGCGGCGGCTGAGGTTCCGGCGGAGCCAGTCGCCGATGTCTGAGCCTTGGCGTCGCCCCAACATGAAGGTGGTCGCTGACCTCCTTCACGGTCTCAGGGGGTTGCACGCAAACACCAGGTCCTGGATCGTCGACTGCCCCCGTTGCGGGAAGAGGGACAAGCTCTACCTCCGTAAGAGCGACGGCATCTTCTGCTGCTTCTACTGCAGCAAGGATGAGGCGGGAGGAACTGGTGGGTTCAGGGGGCGGGTGGAGTATGCGCTGGCAGAGCTGCTGCAGCTGCCGGTCAAGGACCTCCAGGACCAGATCTACGGGGACGGTGTTCCCCAGGGTCAGGCCCTGGTCCTCGATGTCAGTGACTTCTTCAAGGAGGAAGACGGAGACATCTTGCCGCCGGAGCTGCAGCCGCTGCCCATCGTCATTCGCCCTCCGGACTTCTGGGACATCGACACGGAGCAGGCTCGACCTGGGGCCGAGTACCTGGCTGGGCGCGGCATCGACCTCGAGCTGGCCAAGGCCTACGGCCTCATGTACTCACCGCCGCGGCGCCGTATCGTCTTCCCCTGTCTGCGGCAGGGCCAGCTCCTGGGTTGGCAGCTGCGGACCATAGACGCGGAGGTCAGGGTCGGCGCCGACGGCAGTATCCAGACCGTCCCCAAGGCCCTGACGATGCCGGGTCTGCACCGGGATCGCCTGCTGATGTTCGAGGACCGGCTTCAGGGCAGTCCCCACGCCGTCCTCTGTGAGGGCCCGGTGGACGCCCTCAAGGCCCATGCCTGCGGCGGTAACGTCGCGACCCTGGGCAAGCTCGTCAGCCAGGAGCAGCTGGCCATCATCCGCAGGCACGGCATCACCAGAGTCTATCTGGCCCTGGACCCGGATGCCGCCGCCGAGACGGCAAAGCTCGTGCGGGACCTTGGCGACCTCGAGCTGTGGCAGGTGCTGCCTGACCCCGGCTACAAGGACCTGGGGGAGATGTCGGTAGCCGCCGTCTACGACGCCTGGCGTAGGGCCAGGAGGGTCGACAGCAACAACATCCTCGTCTACTTCAGGTCCTGACGATGCTGCTGTACAGCGTAATCGTAGCGGACCCGCCCTGGAGCTACGAGCTGAGGCTGCGCCGGCCCGGGTTGGGTCTGTATAGTTATAGGTGACCAGAAGCAGGACGGCATCACCGTCACCGACTGGTTCAGGCAGACGGTCGATCCTGTTTCCTCGACGGATTGCGGCAGCTACTGCACCAACTCATCATCTTCATCCGAGCCGGCTCCAGGGTCCCGCTGAAGTCGGTGAAGTCGTAGTAGAGGTTGAAGTCGTTGGGGTCGGTCTTGAGGACGTGGCAATGGGGACAGATCTTGCCGCCGCGCTCGTAGAAGGTCCTGACCTTGGCCCTGGCCATGAGCTGGAGCTGGACCTGGACCTGGGGCGTGATCTCGACCTTACGGCTGTGGAAGTGCGCGGTGAAGGACTGGGCCCGCCAGAGGCCGTAGCAGGGTCTACAGTTGCCGTCCTGCTGGTGGTGCTGCAGCAGGATCCGGGCCTCCTTTCTGGCGTCTTCGTCGAGGGCGGCGTTGGCCGCGGCTTCGGTCAAAATCGCGATCCTGGTGTCGTGGTCCAGGCTCTCGAGCTGGGTCTGTAGCTGTTCCCGGGCCCGCTGCTGTCGCCGCCGTCCCAGAGCCCTCAGGTCTTCGGGTCGTTGCTGCCACTGCTCCTGCTCCGGGTCCCAGGAGAGGCCGTCGCCGTCGTCGGCTGTGACTGTAACCGCAGCTTCCGCTGGCTGCAGTGGCGTGCGTCCGCCCTCGGCTCCGGCGCGGAAGTTGGCGTCGGGGACGGTCCCTGTAGAGGCGATGGCGGCGTCTTCCGCCGACGGCATCTGACGCCGGTGCTCGAGCTGGAGCTGCAGCTCCCGGAACCTCTGCCTCAGGTAGGAGCGGAGCAGGCGCCGATTGTCGGCCTCGGGGAGATCTCGCTTTTGATAGAGACAGCAGAAGTTCATGGCCCAGCAGCTGCAGTAGGTGGCGAGGTCATCCTTCTCCAGGCCCTGCCTCAGGCAGAGCCTCTGCTGCCGCCACCAGTACCTGGCGACCTCCTCCCGGCAGATGTCGCTGAAGCGGCTCTGGACCTGCTGGAGGGCGATGTTGGGGGTGCGCCTGAACTCTCGGTGACGGAGGGCGGTGAGGATGGAGTCCCCGTCTCCACGTCCAGGGGCAAGACCCCGTTGCAGGGGGTCGGGGCTACCGTGCCCCGTGGCCTCGGTGATGGCGTGGAATGCCCGCAGCCCCTGGACTGGGTCCCGGGTCAGGGAGTTGGGGTCGATGTAGATGCGGCCGTCACCGGCTCCGGTAAAGGAGATGGCAATATCCTTCCCCGCGCCCTCGATGACGATGTCGGTGTCGGCGGCGTCTACGGCTCTGCCTTTGATACCAACGGCTTCGCACCACAGCAGCGTCAACGAAATCGCCTTCTGGACGTGGTTCGGCTTGGGCATTCTCGACCTGCTATCTCTCTGGCGTGGACGGCCTCGCCCGCGTCCCCATCAGTATAGGGCAAGAGCACTTCTCCGACAACGGAAGTCGACATTGACAGAGACAGAACGTACCATCCGCCTGCCGGCGGAGCACCCCCTGGCCTTCAGCGTGCCCAAGCAGCAGGCGCTCCTCGGCCATCTCCTCCTGAACACGAAGTTCTTCGCCGGAGTTGGTCTCCGCATCAGGCCGGAATGGTTCGCTGACCCATTTTGCTCCAAGATCTACAAGTTCATGCTGGACTGGTACAAGAAGTACCGGCGGCCACCGACGCTGCAGGAGCTGCAGCACTACGACGGCCTCAGGCTCGAGGACCAGGGCGACCACAATCGCATCGTGGCAGTGCTGGTACAGCTGCAGTCCAGGACGCAGGAGTTCGGGCTGGATGCGCTCGGGGAGGAGCTGACGCTGTGGCTGCACGCCGAGGCCTTCAAGCGCGGGACCTACATCGCCGTCGAGCACTTCAATCGAGAGCATCCGCAGGCCGCCTTCGAGCAGATGCGGACGACGCTGCGGGAGATCGAGGAGATCAGCTTCACCGACAACAAGATCGTGGATTGGTCTGACCTCAGCGTCTACGACAAGGCCCTCGCCGAACTCGGGGATGCTCTGACCTTCGGCAACCCCATCATCGACAAGATCATCACCCCGGACGCCGTGCGCGGGAGTCTGATTCGTGGCGACTCCACGATTCTGCTGGCGCCGATCAACGTCGGCAAGTCCACGGCCCTCATCACCATCGCCGTCGCCAACGCCAAGCAGGGGAAGAAGGTGCTGTACATCAGCCATGAGGACCGGGAGCTGGCGCTGATGGAGCGTATCCACATGGCCTGGCTGAGGCGGACGAAGGGGGATGTCTACCGCATCATCTACAACGTCACCGGCTACGACGACCCCGTGACCCAGGCTCAGTTCCGAGCCGCCATCTACAAGCTCATGCCGCAGTACCTGCACTACATGCCCATGAGCCGCCCCGGGCTCACGATTGAAGACCTCGTCAGCTGCATCAGGCGGCAGCAGGACCGGGAGCTGGCACTGACGGGGAAGGGCTATGACATGGTCGTGGACGACTACCTGGCGAAGCTTACGACCTTCGCCCACACCCAGAGCGGGCGACAGCCGCTGCGGGAGCAGCAGGAGATCGTCTACACCCAGGCCTTTGCCTTGGGCGAGGAGCTGAAGCTGCACTTCCTCACGGCCATCCAGAGCAATCGCGACGGCAGCAAAATCAATCGCAAGCAGATAAAGGATGTCGATCGCCTGCTGACGCCGGAGGACGTGTCCGAGGCCTGGGGGCCGATGAAGGTCGCCACCAACATCATCAGCATCAACCGCGACGACCAGGCCGAGGCCGAGGGTCGAGTCACCTTCTACCACTGCAAGTCCAGGTCCTCGGAGAAGGGCTGGGCCATCTGCACGAGGTCTGACTACAAGCGCAGTACTACCCACGCCGAGGACCTGCCCTGCGTCTACTACCGCGGGAACGCCCCCCTGAGCCAGAAGATGGCGGCGTGGCTGGACCAGCACGGGGGCGTGGCCAAGAGGAATGACCACAGCGGGGCCCTGACGAACTTCGACGACCTCCGTATCTCCGACGCCAAGGTCAAAGAGGCTGACCCCCTGGCCTGAGGGGCGCTATAGGGGGTGTATGAGCAACAAACGCCTCAGCGCCCAGCTCTTCGGTGAGATCGACTACGAGACCTTGGAGCAGTTGTGGCCGGTGCTGGCGGAGGCTGACGAGGCCGACGCCGACCTCGACCTCTACATCAGCAGTCCCGGGGGCGACACCGGTGTTGGCTGGGCCATCTACGACGCCCTTCAGGCCATCTCCGGCTACGTGACGACGATGGCTGTAGGGCTGGTAGCGTCCACCGCCGTCCCCGTTTTTCTCGCCGGAGACCATCGCCTTTGCACCCCCAACACCCTCTTCTACCTCCACAGTGGCTCCGCGGTATTGGTGGAGGGGGAGCACACCCACGCTGAGATCGTCACCGAGGCCCAGAGTCTGAAGCTGGACCTGGACCACTACGTCGCCGTCATCGCCGAGCGCACGGGTCTGAGTCGGCGCCGCGTCAAGGCCATGTGCCTGCGCACGACCGAGTTCATGCCGAGGCCAGCGCAGAGGCTTGGCTTCATCCACGGCGTGCACGAGACCGGCACCGGCCTCTACAGAAAGAAGGGACAGTCATGAAGAAGACCCGCAGCAGCAGCGCCCCCAGGAGGGGCGAGGTCCTGGTGCTCAGGA
>VFSW01002516.1_pt1 | contig 27714 bp, 22 predicted proteins | sample 5358111 | NCBI WGS metagenome assembly VFSW01 (sample SAMN11554181, study PRJNA540505) | mine drainage metagenome | isolation source: sediment from site ElyBrook_90M | place: USA: Ely Copper Mine, Vershire, VT | collected 2017 | reverse complement strand
GTCGCCGAATTGCTGGTTCCGGTAGGTTTGAAGACGACTCTTTCGGCGATCGACTTTCCGGCTGCAAGGTTGAACGACCCGATGGGAATGCCGAAGACTGCGGGTGTATCGCTGGTGACAGTTCCGGTCAGATTGCCGGCGCCTCTTTGTCCCGCATTCTTAATCGAGAAAGAGCTCCGGTTGGACGATGACCCAATTCCGGTCGCGGTCGCGGTGAATGATGCTGGCGCCGACAATACCGCGGACAAACCGGTGCCGCTCAGTTGGACGGAAGCATTTCCGATATTGGTCGCGATCGTCGCCACCGCGGGGTTGCTGGTGGCGGTGGGTTTGAAAATCACACTTTCAGGCTGTGACTTTCCGGCCGCGAGATTGAATGAACCCGGGCTGATGGCATAGACGGAGGGATCACTGCTGGTGATAGTTCCGATCAGATTGCCGGCGCCTTTGGGTCCGGCATTCTTGATGGTGAAAGTGACTTTCTTCGACGACACCCCGATTCCGGTGGCCGGCGCGGTAAAGGATGACGGTGCGCTGATAACAGCCCCGTTTGGAATCGGAGTTGCGGTCGGTGTTGGCGTAGGTGTCGGCGTAGGCGTCGGCGTAGGCGTAGGTGTTGGGGTGGCCGTCGGCGTAGGCGTTCCGGTTGGGGTCACTGCGATGACGCCCACTCCATAGACGCCGCGGCCGTGGGTCCCGGCGAAAAGAGTTCCGCCGGAATTTTGCGCGAGATCATAGACTGGCACCGCCGGGAGTCCATCATTGAAAGGCACCCAGGTCATTCCGCCGTCGGAACTATGAAAAACGCCAATATCAGTTGCGGCATAGATACTCAGGCTGCAGGGATTTCCTCCGCAAGTCCCGCTGTGGTCGGTGGAGTCAACCACGATCTTCAGTACCGGCACGTCGGGCAATCCGGTATCGACCGGGGTGATAACTTTGGCGCCCTTTGGGAGGCTGTTCCCATCCGCCAAGGTCCAGCTGGTGCCGAAATTGATGGTTTTGTATATGTGTCCGACCTGCGTATCCGCAGTGAAGCCGGAAAGTCCGAGGTAGGCTACGCCGGAGTTGGTTGGATCCGGCGCAATGGTGGTGGCTTGAGTCGCGAGGGCCCCCAACGCACTGGTTTGTCCTAGAGCCAAGTCCACCGAAGACGTCACATCGTTCCAGAAACCACCGTGAGGAGGATTAGTGTTGATGTCTCTATTGGCTTGCTCGGTGTTGCTGAGTTCAAATTCCACCGTGCCGTTAAGATCGCTCATCGCCAGTGCCCAGGCCGGGACGCCATGCTGTCCGTCTGTAGGACCAAATTCGAGGTCCTCGATGGAACAGGTCTGATCCATGCATTGGGCGCCTTCAGGCGCGCCCAGATCGGTGCCGGGAGAAGTCAGATCCTGGTCGGTCTGTTGCGCCCAATGCGCCATCCCATCCGTCGATACGTACACCGAATGAGCACCGAACCAGACCCGATGTGCAACGTTAGGATCGACCGCGATCGGCGGGTAGAAGGCTGGTCCCGGATCCTTGGCGCCGTCAAGCACCAATTGCAGGTTGCTGGTCCATTGAGGATTCATGATGGGATCAACATTGCAGGCCGGAATCGAGGCATTCGGCGCGCTGCACCACGTCACCCCACCGTCGGTCGAGGCCGAGATCTCCGCATGACTGAGCTCATCGAGCGAGAAGGTGTGATAGAGGAACGTCGGATCTTTGGCATCGTAGAAAGCGAATCCGCCGTCACCCGTTTCGGTGTCGGGCGCGGCCCAGTTAGAGACGAAGTTGCTGAACAGCTGTGTCCCATTGGATTGGAACCCCGCGATCAGCTTGGTCGGATCGCTCGGATGCGGTCCGATGCCCTGCACCTGGCTGGCGTTGATGCTCCAGTTGAATGAAGTGAAGGTCGGGTTTGCCTGGGTCGGATCGAAGCGGAACAATCCGCCGTCGGTGGCCACCAGGACCTGATTGTCGAAGGGACTCCAGGTCAGCGCATGAATATCGGGATGAATCCCGCCATTGGGCGCGAGGAAGGTCCAGGCATTGCCGTAGTTGCCGGATGCTCGATACAGGCCCACGCCACCGAAATACAGCGTCGAGGGATCGCTCCGCGAAACCACCATCGCCTGATCGTAAAACGACTGCGAGAAGGGGTTTTCCCCGGTCCCATCACCATCGATAGTCACGTTGTTAGCCGTAAACGATGGCACAGTGGGGGTGATTTGGTTGGGGTTCCAGGTCACACCGCCATCGAAGGACGTGAAAAGATTATTGAAGATATCCCCCAAGGGTCCGCCGATCATCGCATAGACGATTCCCGGATTGCCGGGTCCAGCCGGCCCGGACGCGGCTGGGCCGACCGCGATGCTCTGGCGGCCTTGTTGAACCGGGATGCCAGGGAAGACCACTTTGTGGAAGTGCGCGCCGCCGTCATTCGAGTAATAAACTGCGTCGCTGTCGATGGCGACGTAGACGTTCATCGAATTAGCCGGATCAATCTTGACATCGTCAGCGGGGCAGGGCGCGGTGCCGTCGCCGACCAGATCGCAGCTATCGAAGACGTTTTCCGCGTAGTGCGACCAACTGCTTCCGCCATTACCGGAGAACCATAATCCCGCCTTGGTCGAGTCGGTCTCGAAGATGCCGGCATCGGATCGGCTCCCGCTAAAGCCGTTGGTGGTGCCGGCAAAGATGCGCGGTGTCCCCGGTGTGGTGGTGGTATCGATGGCCAGCGAAGTGAACGCGGCGCGGTCAAAATTTCCGGTCGGATTGTCCAGCGAGGTCCAGCTCTGACCCAGATTGGCCGACTTGAAAATTCCGGCGCCATATAGCGAATCGATGGAACCGTTACCTTCGCCGGTGCCGACGTAGATGGTGCTCGGGGTGGTGGTCGTATCAAGCGCCACTGCGCCGATGGCCTGGGTCGGCTGTCCATCGAATACCGAGTTAAAGCTCTCGCCGTCGTCGGTGCTGACCCATAGTCCGCCGGAAGCCGCGCCCGCGACGATCAGTCCATTGGCATCGGCGGCGACCGAGGTAATGCGACCCGTCATCGGCACATTGGAGCCAATTGCGACGCCGGTAAAGTTCGCCTTCTCCGACATCGGCTGAGGACCAATCAGATCCCATGTGGTCGTAACTGCGGGTGACGATGCGCTGAAAGCTGAGTTCGAGGTCGCGTGCTGCGCGGCTTTGGCGCTCGCCATCGCGCGCATTTGCGCGACTCCAGCGCGCAGCGCGTGCTTGGGGATTCCATACTGAAGGCCCAGCCGCGAGGCGAGATACCGCTCCCGCGCCTGACGCTGGCGAACAGTCATAAGCCCTCGCGAGAAGCTGGTGTTTTCGGACGCGCTGGCTCCCTGGGGCACGCCGGGACGGCTGAAATTGTCGAGGCAGAACAGCGCAAGTATCGAAACGAACGCGAAGAGACCGAGAACTATGACACCGGAGCGACGGCCCTTAGAGCGATTAATACGCGCCAAATTAACTAACACCTCTCGTCCGAACTTCAGACGGTCTGGGTCCCCCATTTGAGTCGTTCGATTCCGGAAGTTTCCAGCCCTCAGCGCCGGACAGGAATGAACGCAACGATCGAGTAAAAAACCGGATGTCTATTCATATAACCGCAGAAATCGCCCGTCCGCAAGTTAAAGACTGCCGCGCGATGCGAGAAGACTCCGTAGCGCTCGCGAATCCCTCGATAATCAGCGTCCGGTGCCGCTGAGTGGTATCGCGCCGGGATTGCTCATGTTGCCCATGATCAGCAGCTTATCGCTGGCGGCGCCACTGGCCTTTGGCGCGAAGTAAATCGCCACTCGACAACTCTTCCCCGCCTCGACCGGATGGCCTGCGACGCAACTGGTCTTAAGGCCATTGATGTTGAACCCGCTCGATCCCGGCGATTGTAGGGACACGCCTGTGATCGATACTGCAGTTTTGTTCTTCTTGAGATTCGACATGGTGACAAACTTCAGCGCGCTGGTCGTATTGATGCGGCGAGTTTGGAACTTGATTTCCTCACTTTTTGGCGCATAGGTGACGGGCCCGACCGGCGTCGCAGTTGGAGTGGGTGTCGGCGTAGTGGTCGCCGTCAGCGTCGCGGTGGGTGTGATCGTGGGCGCGGGCGTCCCGCCCCCGAACGGAGCAGCTCCCGGAGTCCCAGTCGGTGGGGGTACCCGGGTTGGAAGCAATGTGCGAGTCGGGGTGGTCGTCGCTGTTCGGGTTGGTGTTGGTGTGGGAGGCGGAGGAGAGGGAGTGACTGTAGGGGTGAGCGTGGGTGAGACGGTGGGGAATGGAATGATGCGAGCGACGAAGCTGGTAGTGACGTTAGAGATGGCATTGGGCTCAAAAGCATTCGGCGTAGTTATCAGCCCTCCTCCCGTAGTTCCGGTTATGTACGCGTTTCCAAACTGATCCAAGGCCAAGGCGGAGGTAGAGCCGCCGAGTGATTCACCGGGCAGTGAGTAAAGAATGAAGTTTCCCGAAGGATCTAGTCTAAAACCTACTCTATTCGGCAATAGAAAGGCACATCATCGAAGATCGCGCGCGGCTCCCGCTCAATTGACACTGTATCTCCTGTCGCGCAGGCTGGCGGATGATTTTCGTTAGGAGCATCGTCATGGCATTCGGCAAATCGAGGCTTGATTCGAAAAGGCGAATGCGTGTTTCACTAACCGGCGCGATTTTCTTTGCCGCGATCCTCGCCGCCGCAGCGTCCATCGCTGATGCCCGCTCGTATCGTTTCATTACGCATACCGCCGGGAACGTCGATTATTGGCCGCGCTTTTCGCCCGACGGTAAAACCGTGCTCTTCAGTCGATGCGAGATCTCGAGCGGATGCGGCGGCGCATCGACCTCGGGCTACTGGGAACTCTGGACCGCTCCGGCCCGTGGCGGTCGGGCAACCAACTTCATCGCGATTTCCGACGTGTCCGCGACGCGATCGAATTGGTTATGGAACACCAACTCCTCGATAACCACGCCGATCACATTCACCGGGGTGCCGATCGGCCCTGGCGATGGACATCTGTGGCTCTCGGATGCCGCAGGCCAGTCGCCACTCGCGGTCGATACTCCCGCCGATGTCGTACCGGTTACCCCTCATGGCTGCCCGACGACTCGGCGGTAACCGTCAACGGACAGCCTAAATCTTCCACCGCACCATTTATCTCATTGGTCAGCGTTCCCGATGGCGCAGAGCTCGCCCAGCTCACATCGATCGATACCATCTGGACGGGAGAGTCGGCGGTCTCGCGGGACGGCGCTCTGATGGCCTTCGCGGGGCAACTTCCAGTCACCGGCAATCAGTACAGCGACGCCAACAATCAAGTCTGGATCGAGTCCATTGGCGGCACCTTGGATGCGAATCTACATCAGCTCGATGGCTTACAGGGACGCACGCCCGACTGGTCGCCCAACGATCGCTTCCTGATTTTCGAATCGACGCGCGGATGCCTCAATGGCAACTATGCGATCTTCATCGAGGCCTCGGTCGGCGGGCGGGCGCTCCAGGTGACCGACTGCGGGCTGGACGCGAATCATGGCGTATGGTCGCCCGACGGCCGCCGGTTCGCATTTTCGGGAGTCTTCGGCGCTCGCAATCGGAAGTGTTCGGCGGGATGCCGCGGGATTGCGATCGCGCCCGTGCCGGCTAGCATCCTGCGGTTGGGCACCGTGAACTGAGCGCTCACTGTTAGAAGTTGGGCGGATCGGCATATGATCATCTGGCGATGCCGCTCGATCCCGTTCCAAAACCTCCGCTTTCCATCGTCATAGCATGCCGCGAGCCGTGGCCCGCGATGCAGCGCGCGCTCGATGCGCTCCATCCACAGGCAGTCGCACTCGGCGCCGAGATCATCGTGGTAATGATCGATCCCAGTACCATCGCACCGGATGCCGCGCGACTATATCCCGCAGTGCGATGGCTTCAGGGCGGGCGCGACGACTCGATGTTTCGCTTGCGCGCGTTCGCGTTGCCCGAGTGTCGCGGCGACCTCATCGCACTGACCGAGGATCATGCGTGGGTCGAGGAGAACTGGTGCCGCGCGATCATCGACACGCATGCGCAACATCCCGAGGCGGTGGCGATCGGCGGCGTGGTCGAGAATGGCGCGACCGCATCAATCATCGATTGGGCGGGATTCTTCGCCGTCAACGGCAGGTTCATGTATCCGATTCGGACCGGCGTGAGCGATGACATCTCGTTGCAGTCCAATGTCGCATACAAACGCGGAGCGCTGCCGGAATCGTTTCCTGAGTTCGGACTGGTCACTTCGATCCTCCATCATGAATTGCGCGAGGCCGGAGGTCAGCTGATCGCGACCGACCGGATGGTCGTGCATCATGCGCAGGCGCTGACCTTCGCGGGCCATACCGCGGCGCATTTTTACAATGGGCGCGCGACTGCCGCGTTTCATCGCGCATCCGGGCCCTCGATAATGGGGCTACTCGCGTATGCCCTTCAGCCGCCGCTACGGCTATGGCGCACGACCACGGCAGTTCTCGCGAAGAAGCGGCATAAGCGGGAATTGCTGATGGCGATCCCGATGATGATGTGGCTGCTCGGTTGCCAATCCGCAGGTGAACTGCTCGGCTGTAGTTTTGGTCCCGGCAACAGCGCGCGAGGCGTTCAATGATTCGCGAAATCGGGATTCATCGGGGGTGCTTGGCCCGCATCGCATAACCTGTTAAAAAGTTAAGTCCCTTGCGGGGCGGGTGTAGCTCAGTTGGTAGAGCGCGACCTTGCCAAGGTCGAAGTCGTCGGTTCGAGACCGATCACCCGCTCCACTTCAGCCTCATTTACCTTTTCGTTGATCTTTCCCCGCCACGGAACGATGCTTCTGGAGGCGCACGAGCGACTTCTCAGCAGCTCCACGGAGGAACCGAAACATGGCGCAACCGAATGAATCCAACGAACCCCGCGCGCGTGGATATTTTCGCGATCGGATCGTCGTCATCACCGGCGCGTCGAGCGGTATCGGCGAGGATGTCGCATTGGGCTTCGCGCGGCAGGGCGCGCGAGTGGCGTTGCTGGCGCGGCGCAAGAGCATGCTCGATGACCTCGCGGGCCGCATCAACGATAAGGGCGGTCGCGCCCTCGCACTCGCATGCGATGTGACCAAACGCGCCGAGGTCGACAGCGCCATCGAACACGTGATGCGCACCTTCAAGCGCGTGGACATCCTGGTCAACTCGGCCGGCATCATGATTCCCAGTGAGGTCGAGAAGCTCAAGCTTGCCGACCTCGAGAAGATGATGAGCGTCAATGTTTACGGCGCCCTCAACGCGATCCAGGCGACGATTCCGATCATGCGCAGGCAGGGCCGCGGCAACATCGTCAACATCGCCTCGCTCGCCGGCCGGCGCGGGATGAGCCCGCTGGGCGGCTATAGCGCCACCAAGTTTGCGATGGTGGGCCTGGCCGAGGCGCTTCGAATGGAACTTTTCAGCACCGGCATCCGCGTCTCGCTGGTGATGCCGGGCGTCATCGACACGCCGATGACCACCGACGCCGTCATCGAGGACATGGAGCTCGGCGCGATGCCCTCGTTCTTCAAAATGCCAGTGAGATGGGTGACGTGGGCGGTCCTCGCGGCGGCGGCATTCGGGCTGGCCGAGGTCGATGTTCCTCCGGGCGCGGGGGTCGGCGAAAAAATCGCATCGCTGTTCCCGGGCGTGACCGATGCGTTCCTGAGTGTAGGCACTCAGATGATGAAGGCTGCCGCGCGCTTCCGATCCAATGGGCCCAAGGCGTCAGCGGAAAAAGAATCGGAGACTCCTCGTCACCGCAAGGCGGGATGAAGATAAAAAAGCGAGCTGCTCAAAGCTTTCGCTTAAGCCAACCCGCCGGTTAATGCGTGATTAGTGCGACCGCGCGCCACCGGCTTCAGATGCGCGTGAGGCTGCCGTCGAATCGTCGAGAAGGCTGGTCCTCGTTTCGCGAGACGATCCGTAAGCTTGGGCGCGGCGATTTTGGACGTTCACTTTGTTCTTTCGACTGCTCTATCTTAGAGAGTAATATCTCCCGGAGCATTTTCTCTCCGAAAATCATGTTGGTAAGGTCAGTCACCTGGCATCTCGGGCAGAGAACGACGATATGTCCCTCGCGATTTGGGTCGTTTCCGTCCCAGCAGTTGCAGGACATCTTGAGCCCGCACCATTCGCAATTCACGCCGTGCAGCAGCCCGGCATTCACAAAAGTCGACATCAATGATGACCTCCGCATTCATGATGGCATCCGTTTGCGTCAACCGTTGTCATGACGTCGACGCGCGGCAAACTCTCCGCTCACGCTGTCAACGGCCTGTATGAGCCAGCTGCCGATCTCCTCGTGGGACTTTCCCTCGAAGGCGTCCAGATTCCGTCGAACTGCGAATCGGGCCAATTCGCCGGCGTAGAACGCTGCGTTGACATCGTCTCCGAGCGATCGATTCCAATCGTCGGACTTTGCCATTTCCTTCAGGATTCGGTTGTGCGCCTGATTGAGCTGCGACCCTTCGTTTTTTACATAAACAAGCGCCTCCGGCCGCCCGTTGAGGAGAGGCGCACCGAAGTACCATTTCGTGCCGAGTCTGAACCCGGCGTACATTGTGAGACCGTTTCTTTTGAAGCATTTCAAGACATGTTTGCCGGACCGTGGCTCCGAATTAAACTCGCTCTCCAACGAATCGACCACTGCGAGCAGTTTAGATTCGGCCAAAAGGCCCTGGGCGAGGACTGAAAGCGAATCTAGTTCCTGTCGGGTGAGGGGCAAATGTTCCATTTCAAGTTCTCCGCAATATTCCGCAAACGCTCGGAAGTACGCCGCTTCGAAAGACTCTTTCTCCGCTGTGGAGAGATGCCGAGTGGCCAATTGTTGGAGGTCTAGGTACGTCAACGAGGCAAAATTTTCGCGCGGCTTTTCCGCCTCAGGTATAACGAGCCGCGACGGACCCAAGAAAAAGAGTATCCACGAATCGAATTCGTGCTTTTTGAACCAATCGGCATAGTCCTTCAGTTGGTTCGGTCGCACTTGCGATATCGTCTTGTTTTCGATTCCTAGTGCGGAGGTTTTGCCGAATCGGAGCACTATGTCGATTCGTCCGTTCTCGCCAAGGATATGCTCAGTCGAGGCATCAATCGGGCTGCGCTCAATTGCGGACGAGAGCTCCCCGGGGATTTCCGTCAGCTTGCTTCGTAACTCCGTGACTAGGCTTTTCCGAAAGGTCGACGAAAGGGCCAGCGTCTGAGCCACAACCCGCGAATACGCGACCTCGCTCGATCCCCAAATGTTCTTCAGTGCCGTAATGTCGAGAATTTCCATGACTGCTACTCACCATGTTTGTTTCGTGCTCGAACGGCTGTGTAGATCTCGGTGGACGGTCGCCGGAGTGAAGCCGATTGTTCGCTCTTTCGGAGCGCGTCGCAAGCCTGAACAAACGGCATACAATTCGGAGAGAGACGACGGTGCTTGCAACACAGCATCACATCCTGCATCGCGCAGCCAGATCGTTCCATCTTCAACGCCGAATCGGCGGAATTCGATCTCGGACAGACACCTGCCGGGGCGCATGATCGCAGGATTCAATCGGCCCAGGTCTTCGTTAGTCGTAACGAGGATCATGATCTTCGTCCCTTGACCAAGAAGTCCATCGGACACGTTCAACAAGCGCGAGAGTCCCTGGCCGACTTGACTCTTGGCGTCCATCCCCATCAGTTCGCCGCCGTCTTCCAGCAGGAGCAGGCGACATGGGCTATCTTGTCGTTCATCTTGATGTGAATGCAACAACACTTCCATCAAATAGCCGGCGCTGCGGAACAATTCCTCAGGATCGATGACGTACTCGAATCGGCACCAATCTTTCCATGCCCACGCCAACGCGCGGATCGCGAAGGTTTTTCCAGTGCCGGGTTCGCCATGCCACAGCAGCAGCCGGCCATCGGTGCTGCCGGGTTCGGATCGTTCGATTAGCGACGCCAGACCATCTCTGGTCTTTCCACAATAGTTCGAAGAGATCTCGTTCCAGCGAACAACCCGAATCTTTTGGACCGTCCGGGTCGATCCTGCATCGCAGCCGCTCCAGAAAGTGATTGGCAGTATCGGGTCATTGCTGATCGGTGCGGGCGGGAAATCCCTCCGCACTCGAGAGATGACTGCTTGTGCGGTTTCCTCGTCGCTGGCGGCTAAGTCGATGGAGAGACGCCCATCGTTACTCTGGCTCAACAGCACGACGGTTTCCGGATCGCGATGGCGCGTAACGAGAAATCTATCGGTCGAGTTGTCAGACCAGAAGACAGGGTTCTCGCCCATCGCGTCGGAATGCAACTCGCGATCGGTTGGCCCCAACTCGCGATGTATCAACGCGCCCAAGCCCTGTGCGCAGAGCAGCGATTCGAACACCACAAAGGCCTCGTTCACTTCACCAGTCCCCGCCTTCCACCGTAAGCTGCCTGCCAGACGAGCGATCATTTCGTTCATTCGCAATTGTGCCTCCGCTTGCATATTTACCACGGTCTGCTGACAACGGTTGTCCAGGTGTTTCGGTATGAAGAAGAAGATGGCGGTCAAACGAGGGCGCAAACCCACCTATCCGGCCGCGATGCGGCTCGCGCGAATTGCGGTGGAGCTTGGATCGCGGCCCTACGGTTGGAGTTTTCAAGCGATCCGCAAGGAACTCGGCATTTCCGAGCGCACGCTGCTGCGGTACGTGGCGGTGTGTCGCGCCGAGCTGCTCGATTGGACTGGGAGGCCGATCATCGAAGTCGCACAACGCCGCTCAGGACGGTGGCTGCGACTCAGTTCCTTATCTCGGTCGGCAGACTCCAATCCTTACCGAGCGGCGTCGCTGTACTTTATGCTGACCCTGCTCAAATTCCTCGAAGGCACAGTCATCAAGGAAAGCGTCGAGGACCTCTGGGAGCGCAGCTTCAAGAACTCGGCGGCCCATGAGCAGCAGCAGCTAACCGACTTCGATCGTAAATTCTACACGATACCTTATGCGCCGAAGATCTATCGCGACTATGACGATCAGTTAGACTTGATCCTCCGCAGCCTGATCGGCCAGAACACCATCCGCGTAGATTACGCGGGGCTGACCGGCGAGGGTAAGGAGCACGAGTTCGATCCGTACACGCTGATTGCCCATCGCGGCGGTCTTTACCTCATCGGCCTCAGCCATCTTTATAAGAAGATCATTTACTTCGCCGTCGAACGCATTCGGAAAGCGCAATTTCTTCTGGATCGTGAGAAGAACCGAGTCCGATTCGCGTACCCGAAAAGCTATCGTCCGGAGAAACACCTGGATGGGACCTTCGGGTTGATCGATGGACCTTTGACCGAGGTCGAGCTGCTACTGCTCGCGGATACTGAGGCCTACCTGCGCCCGCGGATGATCCATCCAACACAGAAATTTCATCAGCGACGGGACGGCAAAACCATTTTGACCATGCAGGTACGTGGAACCACCGAGTTGCGGAACTTTATCTTAGGTCTCGGGCCGTGGGTGAAGGTGCTGAAACCGCCGGCACTTCGAGAAGAGATGGCGGAACTGGCCCGCGAAACCGCCGCGCTCTACATACCTGGTGCGCAAAATAATCGTTGATAAAAGTTCGCAACAAAAGGCGGGCGGGTCAAAGCTTTCGCTTCGGCCAACCCGCCGGTTAATGCGTGATTAGTGCGGCTAGGCCGCGTGACTTCGTTTCGCCACCAGCCTAAGGTGCGACGGCCGCGTGCGATGCGGCGTGCGCGGCGCCACTGCATGTGAGCGCTGCGCCATGGGCGGTGAGCGCAACGGATGCGCCTCCGGTACCGCGCCGGTAAGCCGTGAGCTGATTGCCTGCCACGCCGCGAGATTCAACGGAATGCCGCAGTGACTGGAGTCGACCTCGATGCATTCGACCTGCGGACCCTCCTCGATACAGCTATGCCATTCAACGATGCCGTCGGTTTTCGTGTAGATGCAGGTTTCGGGAACCTCGGGAGCGCCATCCGGTAGATCTACGCCGCAGGTTTCACACGGCGCGCTGACCTCATCCATGCACCGCCCATGCATGAAACGCATTGCGGCGACGAGCGGACGCAGGTATGGCGTGGTGTTTCCGAGCGCGTGCTTCACCGGCGATCCGAGCAGGAAGACGCGTTCGACCAGATTGGATTCCGTCCGCGCCAGTTCTCGCGCATAGATGCCGCCGAGACTGTGCCCGATGATCACGACCTTGCGGCCGGTCTGCAGGCTGATCTCGTGAATGCGCTTGCGTAAGCGTTCGAGGGTCTTGGCCGGGCAATCGGCGTTCATCCAGATGCCGGAATAGAAGGTTTGATGACCTTGGGAGCGCAATCGCGCGCCGAGCGGGTAAAGACTCGCGTCACCGGCCATGAAACCTGGGATTAGAAGGACCGGGCGCCAGTGGTCATTTGAAATCCGTTTAGCATCGACGATCGAATCGCTGCGGAAGCGTAGATACTCGCCGAAAAAGCGTGCCTCGCCGAAGATTTCAGAAAAGCCAAGTTTGGGCAATTTGACCATCCATTCACCTCCCCTCCTTGTTGATTAGACGTTGGATGAGGGGTGACTGTTCATTCGTGAGAAGCAGGGATCATGCCCAAAGTTTCGCAGGAAATACGTCGCCTCGAAGCGACAGAAATAAGGCAAAACGCGAAAGAGTCCCATTTTCGGACGGAAACGTTTCGATTCCGCGAGGCCTCGCCTTGCGCGTTCGGACTTTCTGAATGACCGGGAAGGAAATTGCCGAAGGCATCCGCCGCCTCGCTTCAGCCCTCGAGGCTCCCTAGCCACACCGGCTGTCACCTTCGCCATCCAAAAGCGAGAGACAGAATTTTGTCATTTTGGGACAGGCCTGTGAGTTTATCGGACACCTTTCGAGCAAACTCGTCGAAGATTGGCACTTTTATGCCGGATCAGATGGCATTGGGCTTGCGACTGCTAGCACGGACTGCCATCGAAGCTCGCAGGATCAAAACTCTATGTACGATCTGACCCGGTTCACGCTCGCCGATATGGCAAAATGTGGCGCCGAGCTTCGCGAGGCGGCCCCGGAAGCAGACAGCCTGGAGGCCGCCGCCACTGCAATCGTTCGACATCTGTATGAAAATCTGGGCGAACCCAAGGGCCGCGCCTGCATCATGGTACGGCTCTACAAGACGCATGCGTATGGTGAATTGCCGTCGGAGCTGCGCAATTTCGGCCATAGGCTGATGCCGTCGGAGTCGCTGACACCTCATACCAAGTGTCTGACCTTGCTGGGGACGGCGGGCGATTTGCCGGAATGGAACGACCGCCACGCTTCGCGGCAGCATCGATCGATTCCGTTGCCGAACAAACAAGCAATCGAGCGAGTTCCGATGATCGCGCAGATGATGCACCAATTCGGCCTCGATGCCGGCTCGCTGCTGGACGTGAAGCCGGAAATCATCCGCGACCTCGATCAGAAAACCTACAACGTATTCTTCGTGCCAGAAGCGCGCATCAGCCCGTTCATTCCCGCGCAAAACGAATTCGTAGTTCCGTACGGCGTCAAGTCCGCACTGGGATTCGGCGGGATATTGCCCTCGGGAAACCTGTTCTCCGTCATCATGTTCACCCGCGTCGCGATTCCAGTCGAGACCGCGCAGATGTTCCGCACCATCGCGCTCAACGTGAAGATGAATATCCTGCGTTTCGCGGAAGGAAAAGTTTTCGCCGCCTGACGGGCGCGCGAACTCGGGGGAAATACAGATGAGTAACGACCACACCTCCGACCACGGACGCGAACTCGAATCGAGCGTCGGCACGCTGCGCGAATTGCTGCATGCGATGGAACTCACCGTCATCGAGCAGTCGAGCCGGCTGGAAGAAGCTTTGCAGATGGCGCAACACGCCTCGCGCACCAAGTCGGAGTTCCTGTCCGCCATTTCGTTCGAGATTCGCACTCCGATGAACGCGGTAATGGGTATGGCGGATCTGCTCGCTGAAACGGAGCTGGCCCCCGAGCAGCGCCAGTACCTCGACATCATGGTCGCCAACGGCAGCACCATGGTTGACCTCATCAACTCGATTCTTGACCTCGCGCGGCTGGAAAGCGGGCGCCTGCAACTTGAGAATGCTCAGTTTGACCTTACAGATTTGATCGATCGCACCGTATCGACCTTCGCGGTTCGGGCGCATCGCAAAGGCCTGGAGCTGATCGCGCGCATCGCGCCGGGAGTTCCGGAATACCTGGTGGGCGATCCCCTGCGGCTGCGCCAGATCGTCGTCAATCTGGTCGCTAATGCGATCAAGTTCACCGAAGCCGGCAGCGTCGTCCTCGAAGTCGAGGCGGTGCCGCGCTCCTCCGCCCTCATCGAAGTATCTTTCAGCGTAGCCGACACTGGGATCGGCATCGCGAAGGAGCAGCTCGACGCCATCTACTCGAGCTTCGCCCACGGCAATACTACCGTCAGCAACAAATTCGGCGGCTCCGGCATCGGACTTTCCATCGCCAAGCGGCTGGTCGATCTGATGCATGGGGAAATCTCCGCTGCGAGCGAAGTCCGCAAAGGCAGCATATTCTGTTTCAAGGCGCCGTTCGGGCTCCCATGCTCCGCACTGTCCCCGATCCCGCCCGCGATGCCGGATCTCTTTGGACAGCGTGTGCTGGTCGTGGATCATCATCCGGTCAACCGCCTGATGGCGCGGGAAACCCTGGCTTACTGCCGCGCCGAAGTTAATGAAGCATCGTCGGGGGCTGAAGCACTGCTCGCGATCCGCAACGCGGTCGTGATGAACAAGCCTTACAAACTCGTGTTGCTCGATATGCGGATGCCCGAGGCCGACGGCCAGGATCTCATCAAAAGAATTCGTCGCGAGCAGCTGCCAACTGCGTCGTTAATTCCGATGCTGTATTCCGATGATATCGGTCAGCGAGTCGCGCAGCTCCGCGAGCATCAGCTCGACGCCTACCTGGTCAAACCGATAACCCGCCGCGGACTGTTTAGAGCGATAAGCCGCAAGCTGGCCGAAGACCAACGCGTGAGCCCGCATCATCGCCTGGAAAAGGCCGGCGAGCCTGCGCACCTTTCCGCCGGGCGCAAGATGCGCGTCCTGGTGGCCGAAGATTCCATCGATAGTCGTTTTCTCATCGAAGCCTACCTGCGCACCGAACCCTGCATTCTCACCTTCGCAATGGATGGTGAAGAAGCAGTCGAGAAAGCGACCACCAACGAATACGACCTCATCCTGATGGACATCCAGATGCCCAAGAAGGACGGACTGGCGGCCACCCGCGCGATCCGCAAATGGGAAAGCGATCACGCGAAGAAGCCGGTGCCGATCGTCGCGCTGACGGCATCGGCCTTCGACGAAGATATCCAGCAGTCGCTCAAGGCCGGTTGCAACGCTCACATCAACAAACCGGTGAAGAAACGCGTCATCCTCAAGGCGATCCATGACATGGCGCTCCGACAGTCATCGTCATCAGCGACTGCGATGAAGGAACCAGCCTTCGGTCGCGGCTAGCCGCCGGCCTCCTAACCTTTCCGACTTAGAGCCATGAGCTGTGCGGCCGTTGAAAGACGCGCCGCGCGCTCTCGCACGCATTCCTACCTGGGTCCGATCACGCATTCGCCCTCGCGTATTTGACATTCCACTCCCGCTTGTACGATGACATCTATGAGGGACACTACTTCAGATGCCGTGTTGCGCCTTTGCCGCGTTCATCATCAGCCAGATCGTGCTTGGATTCGGTGCGATCAAGCGCTTCGTGCTGAGGTCGGAGGATTCACTCGCCGACGCGCCGAATAATCCCGCCACCGAATGGCGACTGAGCGGCGCATCCGCCGCGATCGCGCCTTCGAGACGCCGCTTCGGCTTCCACACGCTCGCGTTTGCGGCATCGATTGAAATCCTACTCGCGGTAGGGGCCGCCTACGGCTACCACCTCCATGCCCATCACGCCGAGCGTCAGGCCGGCATCGGCAAACTGACGATCTGCACCCGCGCGCGATAAGTTTCGAGGAGAACAACCATGGCTGTCATACCCAGCGAAATCGCTCAACCATTCATTCGACGCGAATCGATCGTCGGTCCGGTGACCACCGCGCGTCACCGGCGCAATGCGATGATCTACGCCGCGATGTGCATCCTCGGGTTGGTGCCGACGATCCTCGGCATGTCGCCGGAGATGCAGGCATTCGGCCTGGGCCTATGGATTCCCGGCGGCGGATTCCTCGCCGTCGGCGGATGGGCGATCCTGCTCTTTCCGGTGACCATCGCGCTGTTCGCGCTCGCCGTGTTTGCGTGGTTCGGCGCGGGGATGGTGCTTGCCCCAATCATCGTATGGCTCGGCGCCGCGCTGCTGGCTGGGCATATGTCGGAGCAGCCGTGGTTCCTCGCGCCATATCTCGTGGCCGCGACGGTGGTAGGAATTGCCGCCTATGAGTATCGACGCCAACATGCGCGCATAACGGCCGAGCTGGCTAAGCTCGAGGCACGCAAACGCAGCATTGGGGCAGCGATCTCCGAAGCCATCGAAGTCGCGGCGCCAATTCCGGCCGTCGGCGATCGCGAGCTGAATGCCGAGGACCTGGCGGCATTGCGCTACGGCTTCGATCGCGCACTGCAGCCGGTCGGCCAGCTCAACGGCTACGATCGGGTCGATCAGTTCCAGACCTCGGCGCTGCGCTATCAGATCAATCACCTCGGCTACGGCCTCGGCATGCTGCAATGCATGTACACGCCGAGCTTTCACGGCTACCTGTCGCAGGCGCAGCGCAATCTCATCGAGCTATACCTCGACAAGCGCATCTGGGGCTATTGGCTATGGGAATCGGCGTGGGGGCATCTCAATGTCACCGATCCCGACCCCGCGGCGAAGGACAACATCATGCTCACCGGATGGCTCGGCATCCAGCTCTGCATGTACATGTCGAACACTGGCGACCGCCGCTACGCGGAGCCGGCCAGCCTGCCGTTTCGGCGCAACCAGCATCGGGTGTTCAATCACGACGCGCATACTATCGCGCAATCGGTGATGAAGAATTTCCTCGATTCGGAATTCTGCCTGTATCCGTGCGAGCCGAACTGGGTCTATCCGATTTGCAATCACTACGGGATGACGTCGCTTAAGATTTACGATCGCGTGTTCGGCGGTAACTTCGTTCCCAAGATCCTCGATCGATGGCTCCATAATCTCGATACCGAGTTCACCGACTATAGCGGCAGCGTGATTGGTCTGCGCTCCTCGATCACGGGGATTCGGTTTCCATTTCCGGCCGGCGACGCGGGCTTCGCGGGATTCGAAAATTGTTTCGCGCCCGATCGCGCGCAGCGAATGTGGGCGACCGCGCGCCAGGATCTGAAATACATCATCAAGCCGGATTCCAACGGCGCGCCGCGCATGATGCTGCCCGGCAAGGGCTTCGACTTCGGCAACTACAAGTCGGGCTTCGCGGGAGCTTACGCGATGCTGATGGATACCGCGCGCGAGTTTGGTGATTACGAAATTGCCGATGCCGCGCAGCGCGCGCTCGACCAGGATTGCGGTCGCTCCGATGACGGCGGCGTGCTGCGCTACTCGAAAGGCTCCAACCTTTCGAATGCGATGGCGATGCGCGCGCGCATCCATCGCCGCGACGACTTCCGCCGCACCATCGCGGAAGGCCCTCCTGAGGCATCGCTGCGCGGGCCGCTCCTCACCGACGCGAAATATCCCGCCGTGCTGGTCGCGAAGGCATTCAGCAACGGCGACGACCTCAACCTGGTGCTCTATCCGGGAGCGAATCCGGGCCCGCAACAGATTAAGGTCGAACGTTTGAAGCCCGGCGCGAATTACGCGATGCGTAACGGCTCCGAGCACGCATTCAGCGCTGACCACAAGGGCACCGCATCGCTCTCGGTCGAACTTCAAGGCCGCACGCCGATCCACATCGTGCGGGCAAACTGATTGGAGGAAATGAGAACTAGATGGCATCCAACGAACTGGTGATTGACGCGGACGGGCACATCCTCGAGCCGCCTGACATGTGGGACAACTATCTCGAGCCGAAGTATCGCGAGCGCGGAATTCATATTCGCGTCGGCGACGACGGCTTCGAGTACCTGGAAATCGATAAGAAGCGCGCGGTGCTCACTCAGCGTGGCGCACTCGGCGCGCTGGGCGGGATGGGCCGCAAAATCGCGGAGGCGCGCAAGCTGCGCGAATCGATCGCGCGCGGCGACAAGGTTCCCGAAGGCGGATTCGCCTTCCAGCCGCGTCCGGAAGACACGTATCTAAAGGGATGCGCATTCGGTGCGATGAACGCGAAGGAGCGTCTGCAACTCCTCGACAAGGAAGGCATGCAGCGCGCGCTGCTCTATCCGACCATCGGGCTGTTGTGGGAGGCCGAGCTGTTCGATGCCGAACTCTCCGCCGCGTACTGCCGCGCCTACAATCGATGGATCGCGGATTTCTGCCGCGACTCCAATGGCCGCTTGATTCCGATCGCGCATCTCTCGCTCGGCGATCCCGCCGAGGCGGCGCGCGAGCTGGAGCGCGCGGTCAAAGACGGATGCAAAGGCGCGTTCGTCTGCCCTTTCACCATCACGCGGATTGCGCACGGCGATCCTCGTCACGACGTGCTGTTCGCCGCGGCGCAGGACCTCGATGTGCCGCTCGCGATCCATCCGACTTTCGAGCCGGTCAAATTCGGCATCCATCATCGCTTCGATGGGATGGAGTGGGCGTCGTGGTATGCCGATCTGTTCGCGGCGCAGGGCGTGCAGCATGCGTTCGCGACGTTTTTCCAGTACGGCGTCTTCGATCGCTTCCCGAAGCTGCGGGTGGTGGTCCTCGAAGCGCAGGCGGGCTGGATCGGCTACCTGCTCGATCGCGCCGACGCGATATACAACGGCACCATCCTCGGTAGCACCGTCAAGTTGAAGGAAAAGCCGTCCTACTATTTCAAGCGCCAATGCTACATCTCGGCTGATCCTGATGAACGCACCATCTGGGCGATGGCGCAGATCGTGGGCGACGACAAATTTTTCTGGGCCACCGACTATCCGCATCCCGATCATCCCGGAAACTACCTCGAGGAACTTCAGGGGATGATCCATGGGATGACGCCGGCGGCGCGCCGCGGCGTGCTCGGCGAGAATGTCGCAAAAGCCTACAAGCTGGGCCAGTAGGGTTCGGAGTTGAGATGAAAGTAGGCGCCGGGATTCATACGCTGCACACCGCGGATTGGGAACGCGTCGATGCGAAGAACTGGTCGCGCCCGCCGACGATTCCCGATCATCTCGCACTCGAACAGACGCTGGAGCTGGGCGACCTGGTCGAGCCGCTCGGGTTTGACTGCCTGTGGGCATCGGAGCATTTCGGCAGCCCCTACGGCATGGTGCCCAACGTCCTGCAATGGCTCACCTACTGGGCCGGGCGCACCGAGAAAATCGACGTCGGCTCGATCGTGGTCGTGGTGCCGTGGTGGAATCCGATTCGCCTCGCGCATGAGGTCGCGATGCTCGATATCCTGCTGCGCGGGCGCCAGTTCAAGATGGGCGTCGGCCGCGGCATCGCGCCCGATGAGTACGGCGCGCTGGGAGTGCCGCAGACCGAATCGCGCGAGCGCTTTCGCGAGACCATCGAGATCCTCAAGCTGGGATTGACGAAACAGCGCTTCTCTTACGACGGCGAGATTTTCAAGGTTCCCGAAACCAGCATCCGGCCGGGCCCGCGTCACAGCGACATCGGCGACAAAATCCTGTGCGCGTTCAACACGCCCGAGTCGATGGTGATGGCGGCGGAGATGGGCTTCGGACAGCTCTTCGTGCCCGCGACGCCGGTCGAGGAGATGCGCAAGAACGTCATCAAGTACAACGCGATTCGGGCAACCCGCGGCCTCACGCCCGACCAGCCGACGATTTATTTGTGGGGCTATTGCGTGCCGAAAGCGAGTGATATCGAGAAAGGTGTCGGCTACTTTCGGCGCTACCAGGGCGAGGCCGCGACGCACTACGGATTCGGCGACATCGGCCGCTTTGCGAAGATCAAAGGATACGAATCGTACGCGGATTTCAGCAAGACGCTCGGCGGTATCGGCGCGCCGCGCTACGACAATCCCTTCGATGATCCGTTCCTCGCAAGCCAGGCGATCGGCACGCCCGAGCAGATCATCGAGCGCGTCGAGCGTTTGCAAAAGATGACCGGCGTGAAGGAAATCATGCTGGTGTTCAATTATGGCGGCATGCCGCATGCCGAATCGCTTGCGAGCATGAAGCTTTTCGCGCAAGAAGTGCTGCCGGTGCTGAAGCGGATGCCGACACCGATGATGATCGAAGCTGATGCGCCGGCGAGTGAGTCCATCGCCGCGCCGAAATAACGGACGGAGGATTTCAACATGAATGGCGTCGTTGATGGTGACAGCCACTTCATGGAACCGCTCGATCTTTTCGAGCGGCACATCGATCCGCACCTGCGCGATCGCGCGGTCAGGATCGCGGAAGATCCGGCGACCCATAAGCGCGCGATGGTGGTGGACGGCAAGCCGATGCGCCTGCGCGATGTCGACGAAGTCCTCGGCATCCTCAGCGGCTACGGGCAAAAGGAAGAGGGCGGCACCATCAGCACATTTGATCGCTACGCCGTCTACAGCGCCGACTTGCAGGACATGACGGCGCGGACGCGCTTCCTCGACGCCGAAGGAATCGAGAGCCAGGTCATTTATCCGAGCCTCGGCATCATCTGGGAAGGCGAGGTGAGCGACCCGGAGTTAGCGGACGCGCTGTGCCGCGCCTACAATCGGTGGGCATTCGACCTGGTTGCGGGCCATCGCGAGCGCCTGTTTCCCGCCGCGCACATTTCGATTCGCGAACCGGCGCTGGCAGCGAAGGAGATGGAGCGGGTGGCGAAGCTCGGATGTCATAGCGCGTTCATCGCGGCGATGCCGATCGCGGGCAAGAGCTTTGGCCATCCGGACTACGACCCGGTGTGGGCAGTAGCGCAGGACCTCGATCTGGCGATCGCGCTGCACGTCGTCTCGCATCATCACTATATGGGCAGCGAGTTTTATCGCGATCCCAAGCCAGGGCTGATGTACTTCACGATGAATCTGCTGCAGGACGCGCGGCAGTCGCTGCTCACGATGGTGGTGGACGGCGTCTTCGAGCGCTTTCCGCGCCTGCGCGCCGCCACGATCGAGGCGATGGCGGGATGGGTCGGCGAATGGCTCGAGCGTGTCGACTATCGCTACAAGTACATGGGGCATACCTCGGGGATGAAGCGGCCGGTGTGGGAATACTTCGCGCGCAACATCTGGATCAGCGGCGACCCCGAAGAAAAGATGTTCAAGTACGTCGTCCAGTTCGCCGGCGATGACAAGTTTTTCATCGGCTCCGACTATCCGCATGCCGAGGGCTTCGTGCATCCGGTGGCGAAGGCGCGCGAGCATCTGAAGGACCTGCCTGCCGCATCGGTGGAAAAGATTTTGTCGAAAAACGCCCGCGACTTTTACCGGCTGTGAAAGCATGAAAGCACTGATCATCGGAGGGACCGGGCCGACCGGCCATTTTATCGTCAACGGACTGATTCGCCGCGGCTATGACGTCGCGATGCTGCACACTGGACGGCATGAGGTCGCGGAAATCCCGGAAAGCGTCGAGCACATCCACACCGATCCGTTTTCCGAGCCGGCGCTGCGCGAAGCGCTCGGCACTCGCACTTTCGATCTCACCATCGCGGCATATGGCCGCTTGCGCCGCATCGCGGAAATCATGCACGGGCGCACCGCGCGCTTCATGTCGATTGGTGGAGTGCCCGCCTATCGCGGCTATATGAATCCGGGCGTGCTGCATCCTAAGGGCATGCCCATTCCGACCCCTGAAGATGCGCCGCTGCTGACCGTCGAGGAGGAAGATGGCAAGGGCTGGCGGGTGGTGAAGAGCGAGGAGACCGTCTTCGCGCATCATCCGACGGCGACGCACTTCCGCTATCCGCATCTCTACGGGCCGTATCAAATTGCGCCACGCGAATGGAGCATCGTGCGCCGCATCCTCGACGGACGCCGATCGATCATCGTGCCGGAGGACGGCCTTTCGATTAATCATTGTGCGTATGTCGAAAACGCGGCGCATACGATTTTACTTGCCATCGATCGGGCGGAAGCCTCGGCGGGCCAAATCTATAATGTCGGCGACGAGCGCGTGCTCACTCTGCGTCAGGTCATCGAAGTGACTGCGCGCGCGCTCGGCAGCGACATCGAAATCGTTTCGATGCCGTGGGAGTTCGCGATTCCCGCGCGGCCGATGATCTCGCAGGCCTCGACCACGCATCGGATGCTCGATATGACCAAGCTGAAGACGCAGCTCGGCTATAAGGATGTCGTCGCGCCCGAGCGCGGGCTGGAAATTACCGCGCACTGGTTGAAAGCAAATCCGCTCGATCCCGACGGCGGCGAAGCAAAAATTCTGCAGGACCCATTCGACTATCGCGCCGAGGACGAGTTGATCGCGGCATGGGAAAATCTCTGCGCGCAGATGCCCAAGGTGAAATTCGAGCGCGAACCCGGCTACACCGCGGCCTACAGCGGCCCCGGCGGCAAGGCGCGCTCGCAAAAATTCAGTTGAGGTGACGCATCATGGCAATCACAATCGAAAAAATCGGCACTATTAAAAACGCGCTCGGCGAGGGCCCGGTCTGGGATGTCGGCGAAAAGGCGCTCTACTGGATCGACGGCAACGCGCCGGCCATCTATCGCCTCGATCCGAAAACCAATGAAGTCAAGGAGTGGAAGACGCCGAAGCCGATCGGATCGTTCGCGATTCGCGCCCATGGTGGCGCCATCTGCGCGATGACTGACGGGTTCTACTTCTTCGATTTCGCAACCGGCAACGCAACCGCGGTCAAAGACGGCATCGTCGCGAAGCCGGGCACCACCTTCAATGACGGCAAGACCGACGCGCGCGGCCGCTTCATCGCGGGCACGCTGGATTCCAAGTTCAAAACCTCGGCTGGCTCGATCTTCAGCCTCGATGCATCGCTGAAGTGCAGCGAGCTGGAACCCGCCATCGGATGCACCAACGGTCCGTGCTTCAGCCCCGACAACAAAACCTTCTATTGCTCCGACAGCGTGAGCAGGACGATTGCGGCGTATGACTATGACCTCGAGACCGGCAAGGTTTCCAACAAGCGCCAGTTCGCGGCCATCAAAGGCCTCGGCGGGGTGCCCGATGGCGCGACCATCGACGCGGAAGGCAACATGTGGTCATGCATCGCCGGCGGCGGCAAGATCGTGTGCTTCAGTCCCGATGGTAAAATCGCGCGCACGGTCGAAGTTCCGGTTCCGATCATCACCAGCGCGATGTTCGGCGGCGACAACCTCGACGTGATGTATGCGACCTCGATCGGCAGCAAGACGCTCGGCATGGAGCCGGGGCCCGACGGTGGCAGTCTCTTCGCCATCAAAGGATTGGGCGTGAAGGGAAAGCCGGAGCCGCGCTTCGCCGGCTGAGAGTCAGCGTCAAAAAGACACTTCGTATCTGAATAAGTGCGGGGCTGCGACAGGCTACTCCAAGACGCCGATCGTCTCGGCAAATTTCGCAACCTCCCCCTGGAGGTACCGATGCCTGTGAAAGCCCCGAAAATGATCTTCGGCGCTATGCTTGCACAGTCGGTCTTTTTTTGATCGATGGGTCAATTTGCGACGGTTTTAGCCTCAATAAGTTTCACTTGGCATTAGCGTGGCGCAGCGTCAGTCTAGGGCCGCGATGGAGGTGCTGCCATGAAAAGGTATCTCGCGGAATTCTTCGGAACCTTCGTGTTGGTTTTCGGCGGATGCGGCGCGGCGGTGCTGGCCGGCGATAAGATCGGATTCGCGGGCGTAGCGTTCGCATTCGGGCTGTCACTGCTCGCGATGGTTTACACCATCGGCCCCATCTCCGGATGCCACATCAATCCCGCGGTGACCGTCGGTCTGCTGCTGAGCGGCAAATTCGAAGCGAAGCATGTGCCCGGATACATCATCGCGCAGATCCTGGGGGCAATCGTCGCGGCGGCGGTCCTCTTGATGATCGCGACGGGACGCAACGGCGGCTATGATCCCGCACTCTCCGGATTCGCCGCCAACGGCTTTGGGGAGCATTCGCCCGGCAACTATGGCCTCGGAGCGGCGTTCGTCGCCGAGGTTGTCCTGACCTTCTTCCTGGGGTTCACGGTGCTGGGCTCGACCGATGTGAAAGCTCCGGTAGGTTTCGCGGGCCTCGCAATCGGATTGGTGCTGACGCTCATTCATCTGGTCGGAATCCCGGTGACGAATACGTCAGTGAATCCTGCGCGCAGCATCGGACCCGCGCTCTTCGTCGGCGGATGGGCGATGGCTCAGCTATGGCTCTTTATCGTCGCGCCATTGATAGGCGCGGCGGTCGCATCGGGCGCTTACCAGGCCATCCGCGTCGACGAGCCGTCGATCCCGGCGCGCCGGGCGGAGTCCGCGCTTCCGAGCGAGCAGTTGGAACGGACGATCTAGCCGGGCTGCGCAACCGTACCAACGCTTTAATGGAACCCGACTCACTGGCAGTCGGCGTTGTGCTATCACATTGTGTCTTATAAGGTAGACGCCCAGATTGGCGCCGGCACCATGTTGGAACCTCGCTTCGGATGCGAGGAAACATAAGCGAAGCCAAAAATGGGTGGGCGGTGGTGGTAGAGAAGTCAGCCGCGGAAATGTCTATAAAAACGTCATTCTGGTTGGAATCGCGCAATATAGCTGAATAAAGTTCGTATCAACATATGAATACTTGAGATGGGACAACACTACTTTTTTTGCAGTCGCGAATGGGGGAATGATGTCGCTAAATAAACCTGCCAGTGGGACCAGGAACTGCTCGCGCCGCACGAGAGTTGGAGGAAGCCCGCGCAAGTGCCGGCCTTTTTGGACCTCGATCATCACCTTGGCGCTGCTCCCCGCACTGGCAGGGATCGCGACGGTGTCGCGGGCGCGCGCCGCTGATTCGCCTCCGCCAAATATCCTGCTGATCGTCGTCGACGACCTCGGCATCGACCAATGGCAACTGTTTGGGTACGGCGGCAACAATCCCGTGGCCACTCCGAATATCGATACGATCGCCAATGCCGGCATCAAGTTCCACAATATGTGGTCGATGCCGGCGTGCTCGAATGGTCGGGCGGCACTGTTCACCGGACGCTATCCGTTTCGGACCCACGTTTACACCGCCATCGGCAGCAGCGACCTCGCCAATTACATGGTCAATCCCAATGAGGTGACCATTCCCAAGTTGCTCAGACAAAAGGGCTACAAAAGCGCGCTGTTTGGCAAATTCCACCTGGGGACTCAGGACAACAATCCTTACGCATTGAAGATGGTCACCGCGCTAGGTTGGGATTACTACGACGGCTGGCTGGACGAAACCGGCGACCCGTCGTCGATCGATTCCACTGCCGGCGGAGTGTCGCCGACGGGGACCTGGACCTGCGGCTTCGTGCGCGATGCGGCGCATGGCGGTGCCGATACCGGCGCGTGTTATGCCGCCGACAACACCTGCCAGATAATCACCAAAACTGGAGCCGAGGCGCCGGGACGCATCTGCCGCGATGGTGGCGGCATCTTCGATCCGAACAACACTTGCGTCAGCCCCGTCCCCGGCTACATCAACTTCGGCACGCTCAGCGGACATTACGTCTCGCCATTGGTGATTGACAATGGAAGCGGCTCGCCGGACGCGGTGCCATCGACCGACATTCGAGCGCGCACCTATCGTGGAATCGAGCAGGTCGACGCCGCCGTCAGCTGGATCAATCAACAACCCAAGGGCCAGCCATGGATGGCGAGCGTGACTTTCGCGATTGCACATACGCCGTTGATGCAACCGCCGAGTCAATTGCTGCCCGCGAATGCACCTGACACCAGCAACCTCGACTGTTCGAACCTGCTCGATCAAAACCTCATAAATGCCCAGATGCAACAAGCGCTCGACTTTCAGGTCGCCAATCTCCTGGTCGGAGCCGGGCTCGCCACGCAGGGCCCCAACGGCCAACTGATCTACAATCCTAGAAGTAACAGCACTTACGTGGTCTTTGTTACCGACAACGGAAGCACCGGGACAGTGGTCAAATCTCCGTTCGATACCAGCCGCGCGAAGTCAACCGCATATCAGACCGGTGTCTGGGTTCCCGGATTCGTCGCCGGTCCCGAAGCAAAAAAGGGCGGCCAGGTGAATGCGATGGTTAACATCGCCGACCTTTACCAGCTCTTTGGCGAATTGGCCGGCATCGATGTGCATGCGAGCGTTATTGCGACCGTGGATGCCGAATCGCTGCTGCCATATCTCAAGCGACCGGGTCGCCCGAGCATTCGCAAGACCAACTACACCGAGATCGGGACGAATCAACATGCCAATGGCGAGATCAATGGCCCTTGCCAATACGGCGCGGGCATCTGCACCCAGATCGCGCCGACCAAAGGCGTGTGCGAGGACAACAACGGCATCTGGTGGGGCGCCGGTGCGACGGATCCTTCGACATCGGGCATTCCGGCGAATGGACTCAAGCTGTGCTGCGAAGTAGCTCAATGGCAGGCCGACCACAATCTGCAACCGATGGTGACCCAGATCTATCCGTTGGAGGCGAAGGCGATCCGCAATAACAACTTCAAGCTCGTAGTCAACAGCTATGAGGCATACGACGCAGCCTCCGACTCATGCGTACCCACGTCAACCTCCGAGTTCTACCAAATCAACGAGAAGGTTCCGACCCCGCTCCTCGACGAGGCGGGTGACGATTTGCTCACCAATCAACCGAAGCTGACTCCGCGCCAACAGAACAACTTTAACTCCTTGAACGCGGCGCTTAAGTCGCTTTTGGCCTCGCAGCCCATCTGCCCCGGCGACATCAACCTCGATGGGGTGGTGAACTACCTCGACATCGCGGAATGGGGAACTTTCCAGGCGCTCTCAACCGGTTCCAGTTGGGCCGACATCAATCAGGATGGAGTCACTGACGACGCCGATTTGGCCATCATCCTGCAAAACCAGGGAATCTGTCCGTCATAGGGAATTTAGCTTCGCGAACGAACTTATTTTTGGTTGGACTCGTACCTCCTCCCCTGCGCCATCCGGAGGAGGTACGAGCGAACTTCGCGGCAGGCTTACTCCGGTACGGCTTCTCCTGAGCCGCCGAACTCTTTCGGAAAATCCTTCAGCTTGGGCAATCCGTCGCGCATCGGCAGCACCGTCTCGGAATAGTTCACATGCACAGCGGGGGTGAACTTCAACGTTGGCAGGGTCGCCGCAAAGACGTCGATCATCCCCAGCGGAGGATGATTGGTCATCAGATGACCACCGCATTTCTTGCAATATTGCCGATGGCTGAGATCAGTCTTCTTGAACGTGGCGATATTGTCAGCGCCCGCGGTGACTTTTACCGCCTCGGGTTTCCACAGCGAAAAAGCATTGACCGGGCCGCCGGACCACGATCGGCACGAGCGGCAATGGCAATATCCCATCGCCTCGGGATCGCCGGAAACCTCGATTTTGACCGCCCCGCAGAAACATTCGCCTTTATGTGATGCCATCGTCATCGTCTCCTGTTTATTCTCGAAATCTTCGGCCACGTAGCTTATCTAACCGCTTGATCTTCGACCAGCCGGATAATCCGACTGACCCGCAGTCGAAACCGTGCTACTCTAAGGTCGCGGGGGCCGCCGCGGCGCCGCGGCCAAGTGAGTGGGTGGGCAGAAAATACTGGGGGAAAAAAACAAACCACCCAAAGGAGAGAAAAAAA
>VFSW01002515.1_pt1 | contig 27722 bp, 32 predicted proteins | sample 5358111 | NCBI WGS metagenome assembly VFSW01 (sample SAMN11554181, study PRJNA540505) | mine drainage metagenome | isolation source: sediment from site ElyBrook_90M | place: USA: Ely Copper Mine, Vershire, VT | collected 2017 | reverse complement strand
CAGGATTAGCGTTGGGGGCTAGCGGCAACGCGGCTCAGTACGTCGAGACACAAGCTACGGTGGCGTAATGTCGAGCATTATCCTACCGAGAAGGTTTACCAGTCAGCCGCAGTATCCGGCGCTTGTTGCAGCCGGAAATCCTTATGATATAGCGTTTTGCTACAACGCGGCGGTCGGTTTTGTTAATCTTGCCAATGGGGAGCCAGCGCTTTCCGTTAATGGCAGCTTCCCTGTTGGTTTAGATGTTTCAGGGCAAACCATAGAACCAAGATCGGGAAGTACCTATGCCATCTTTAATCCTAACGGGATGCAAAACGCAACAGAAGCCACCTTGATAGCAATATGGGCAAGTGCAGCACCAGCAGGGTGGAGTTACAACGTCACGGATTACATTTATTCCACAGGTGGGTACTCGACAGGAGGGGGCTTTGCATGGGGCAGAACCAGCGAGAGTGGTGGGTTGACAGGGCAATATGTATACTCTTCATCCATCGGCGGTTATGGGGAGTTAGCTACCGAAATTCCACCTGCCCCTTCTGTTGTTGCCTTTAGACAAATGGGAGGCGTCTCCAGTTTCTTTTTAAATGGCAGTAGAAGTTCTGCGGACCAAACAAAAGCAAATTTTCCAGCCTCCCCTAACAATCTGTACCTAGGGTGCTTTATTCAATACTCAGGGCCTCCCCAACCTTACAACAACTGGGTGGACAACTGCTCATTGTTGGTGGCTATTCCTAGAGGACTTTCCGATAAAGAGATTTGGGCGCTAACCAACAGCTTGGATGCCCCTTGGCAAATCTTCCAAGCCCCTCCTCGCAAGCTATGGGTATCGGGGGGAGGGGGCGGGTCAGTTTTCTATTCTTTAGTAGGTATCTCTTTTGCTGCAATAGAACATTCACTAAGTAAGAGTATTTTATCTCAAATAACCGAAACATCATTCACTAGTTCTCATTCAACACTAGTAGCAAACGTACATGGGTTGGCATCTCATACAACAAGTACAACAGCAGCTAACAACTCATCATTATCAATAACAAAGGGTATGCCTGCTAATACAACTACTGTAGCAGGACCTAGGGCTAAATCAACAGTATCAAGTGAGGTTACACACTTAACTGGAACTGGTGCGGTTAGTCCCATATCTCTATCATTAAGTAAATTGTTATCCAGTGAGACAGTCGTTACTTCGACTCATAGTCCTCTATTAAGTATAACATTAGGTATTACCGGTATTCATGCAACAAGTGCATTACACCAAATAGGAGAGGTGGTTTCTGTTACTCCAACACACTTAACTCAGACTACTAATTTCGGTGCATTACATTACTCATTAGTAAAGGGTGTTACCGGTATAAGCAGTGCAGCAAGCAACCATGTCATAACACCTACCTTACTTCATAGTATTAGTGGTGTATATCAAACTAGTGGCATTGCTAATTCCAAAATTGCAATATCACCTACTTTAACTGGATCATTAGTAACATCAACAGCACATTCTCCTACCCATAGTGTAGGATCACACGTATCAGGTGTGTATTCAACTACTGTGATTCATCAAGTCAGTGAATCGTTAATAGTTAACTTAACCGGTGATTCTATTACAGTTGGGTTCCATTCAGTAAGTACATATACAGGTAGTGGACTAGTAGTTAGTATAATTGGAGTATCCCAGTTAGCAACTCAGGGCTTAGTAAAACCTAGTATAATCAAATCGGTTAGTGGAATGTCAGTGGGATCAACAACCTTAGATAATGTCCATCCTACGATCGCATCTAAGTTCTATAGCCTATCACAAACATCTATTGCATATGTAGGAAAGACGACTATTGATCTCAATTTAAGTGGGGTAAGTTCAACTTCACATATAACACCTACTACAAGTAGCCATGGTATTGCAATACAGTCGGTTACTACAACCACAAATATTAGAGGTGTGTCACTATTTACGTCATCTAAGTTATTATCAGTTGATTCTAATACTGGTATAGGGGTATTGAGGCAAACCCATGTTATGAATCTAAGTTCCCTAGCATCCCATACGTACATTAACCTATTACGCACTTCTATATTTAAGAACATCACTAATACCGTTATAACGAGTACGTCTGGATTATTAAGAGTTAATATAGGGCCTAATGTGGGTCCTGTAGTGTATATCCCTAACGTATTGAATAGATATACACTACCAAGCATTGCAAATGCTAGAATTAATAGATGGCAAGTTGTAGAATAAATATTTAAAATACAATTGGACTTCATATGACTACTATAACTCAACAGACTACTAAATTTCCAACAGAAACTATACAAATTCCTGCGGACTTTAACTCATTCCTAGTATCCCCAGGAGAAGTATTGTTGTCTGTAGTGTGGTCTATTGCCGTACTAACGGGTACAGACCCATTACCATCTGCAATGTTGCAAGGTGCGCCCACTACAGTAGGGAATGTCAGTTACCAATTAGTAGGTGCTGGTCTAAATGGGGTGACATACGCAGTCACCTGCACTGGAACAACTACTGCAGGTCAGGTTATACCTATCACATCAACTCTGACAGTTCTTGCTGCACCACCAGCTAATATAATCAATAGCCGACAAGATTTAGCAGATTACGCACTTAGAAAATTAGGTGCGGGAGTTATTAATATAGAGGTATCGAACGATCAAATCAATGATGCTATTGATGATGCTATAAGATACTACCATGAATACCACTTCGATGGTATGGAACATGACTATATTGCATATCAAATAACTGGTACTCAAATAACAGTAAGTAGTGTTACCGGATTCGCTCCAAATTTCTCGATAGCTTCGTTGGATGGTACAACAACCGCATTAATTCAGGCAGTGTCAGGGAATGTCCTGACGACTAATAAACAATTGGGTATGAATAAGTTTAAGGTAGGTGACACAATTACATTAGCTGGCAACCCAACAGTAACAACTACTATAACTAATATAGTGTTAGGTGACGTAGATAATGGATATATCACGATGACACCTGATATATTAGCTGTAACTAAAATCCTAAATATAACTAGTGTATTAGGTTCTGCCGATTATATGTTCAACGTTCAGTATCAAATTATGATGGCTGAAATACAGAACTTGACTAGCATGGGTATGGCATACTTCTATGGTGTCCAGAATTATCTAGGTCAGTTAGATTTCGTCATGAAAAAAGAAAAGGACTTTAGATTCAACCGAAGAATGGACAAATTATACTTAGATATTAACTGGGCAGTTGATACACATGCAGGTGATATTATAGGTATAGAAGTATATAGGTCATTGGACCCAGATTTATACCCTGCGGTATATTCTGATATATGGCTTCGTAAATATACGACAGCTATTATTAAGAAAGTGTGGGGATCAAACCTTCGCAAGTACCAGGGTATGCAATTGCCTGGTGGAGTTACATTCAATGGACAGATTATATATGATGAAGCTGTGGGTGAGATTGAGAAGTTGGAATACGAAGCTATAAACAGTTCTGCTCCACTATTTTTTGCAGTAGGTTAACATGAAAACGTTTAAAGAGTATATATCTGAAGTTGAGGAGATTGATTATATAGATAAGGCCAAAGTAGGTGTTGAGGGTGCTTGGGAGAATCATAGAACAGAAAACGAATTAATAGCTAACAACTTTAAGCATATATCAACTACAAAGTCTGGGCATAGAGTATACTATAAAGGTATTAAACACCCCAAAGGTGGCATGACTACCACCGAATATTTTGCGGTGCACCCAAAAACTAGGAAAATACACATAGGTGTCGCTGCCCAGGAACATAATAATGTGCTATCTGATCTATCTCTTGGCGCATATCCGAAGAATACACTTAAAGGCCATGACTTTTACCATCACCTAATAACACACCATGACAAGGTTCTTGTAGGTTCCTCACAAACACCAGGTAGTCATAAGGTGTGGAAAGATTTACAGAAATATCATAGGGATGTTAATGTTCATGGTTGGAGAAAGGGTAATCCAGTTAATATTGATATGAGGGATGATGAGTATACCCATGCACCTACGACCTATTCCTACGGCTCCATGCACGGCCGTTCATATTCACCTGAAGCACATGACGCTATGATAACCAAATTAGTAGCACATAAGAAGGATAAGTAATGGGCAGCATCACTAACAGATATTTTCACATGAATAATAACAATGAGCAGAATTTACTGGACTCTTTAGTTCAGGAGTCTATTCAAGTGAATGGTCGCGTTTACTATTATTTACCTAGAAACTCGCAGGTTCGTGATCTTATTCTAGGTGAAGATGTAGTTAGTAGTTTCAATTCAACTATACAAATTGAAATGTATCTTGTTGATGCTCAGGGTTTTCAGGGACAACGAGAAATGTTCTCTAAATTTGGATTGCAAATCAATAACTCCTATAGATTAGTAATGGCACAGGATCGTTGGTATCAAGAATCAGCCTCCAATATTAGGCCACATGAAGGTGACTTGATATATGACCCAAACACTAAAATGTTGTTTGAGATTAAGTTTGTTGATTACGACCAAGAGTTCTTCTCATTAGGTCGTAATTACAGCTTCTACCTTTCATGTGAACTTTTCATGTACCAGAACGAAGTTGTCAATACGGGTGTGCCTGCAATAGACGTATTTGGTGGATTGAGCAACGATACATTGAATTTCGAGATTCTGCTACAGGATGGAGTTACACCACTAGCGCAAGAAGATTACAGTTTGTTGTTACAAGAACTTGGCCCAACACCAACAAGAACGGTGGAAACGGATTTTATTACACCAGCAACAACAGTTACTACTATCATTAACAACCCATTTAACACATAATGAGCTTATTTAAAGAAAATTGGTTCTCTCACCAGACGACAAAGTCCGTAATTGCTGTCTTTGGTTCACTGTTCGATCAAATGTCGATAGTGAAGAAGAATGCCGACGGCACCGAGAATCAGAACTACATGGTACCCATTACATATGCCCCTAAGAACAAATGGGTTAGCATGATTAATGAACGACCTGATTACAGCACGAACCAGGTACAGATGACTTTACCTAGAATGGCATTTGAGATAGTCTCTTTCTATCCAGACCCTAACAGGAATATGGGGTTCATGCGAGACTTCGTAGTAGGAAATCTCAATACAGGTGGAAAAACAAAAATAATGACACCTGCCCCAGTAACACTTACTATGAACTTGTATCTCATGACAAAGGATGCAGAGGATACATTTCAAGTAATTGAGCAAATTGTTCCGTATTTCAGACCCACACTAATAGTGAATTTCAACCTATTACCTGAGTTTAATATATATAAAGATATACCAATATCCTTACTTGGCGTCAATACAGTTGATAATTATGCTGGTACGACAGAGGATATGAGAACCTTAGAGACAACCTTTCAGTTCAGTATTCCGATCTATTACTTTGGGCCTATTGCTGAGAAAGGTAATATCATCAAACAAGTTAAGGTTACATACAGCACTGATGAAGGTACAGTTGCAAGCTACACAGCAGCTATTAATCCACCAACGGCAAACCCGGGTGGAACATATACAGTAGTTGAGAAATTAACGGAGACACCATAAAATGAGTACAGTAAAAGAACTAAAAGATAAACTTTCTATCAAAGAATCTACCGATACTACACATAAGATTTATAATGTTAGTATTAAGCATAATTATTATGTCGGAAAATACCACGATTACGGTGTTAGAAATTATCCTATTATAGCATCTTCACCTGAACATGCACAAGAAATTGCCAAAACTCATAAGGATAAGATAGAGGCTCACTTAAGAACTATGAGAGATCATCCAAGTAGAAAATTAATAATAAGTCCAAGTGATAAGTATCACTATGGAGATAAGGATGTAGGTACTGCGAGTTTATCAACCGCAGTCTCTTCAAAAGGTGTTATCAGAGCTATTAATCACAGGGGTGAGTTTGTAGATCATCCACATAACGGATAACAGAAGTGTCCAAAGACTTAAACGAATTGTTTGAAATAACTCCGATTGAAGTTGTACATCAGACTGGAGAGAGTACTACAGTACCACCTGATGCTGAAGGTGTACCGACAGAAGATACTGACTTTGATTATGTGAGAGCTGCTCACTATAATCTATCCAGACAAGCTAGCCAGGCTATGGATATTGCTATGAAAATAGCTAGGGAATCCGAGCAACCTAGAGCTATTGAGACTCTGAGTTCACTACTTAAAACCGCATCAGAGGTCAATCGTCAGATCCTGATGCTAAATAAGGACAAGGCGGATACGAAAGCGGCAAAGAAAACACCTGCTCCAAACCCATCATTACAGCAAGTGAATATAGATAAACAGATAGTATTCACCGGAACCAGTTCTGATTTAAACAAGATGTTAAAGCAACAGGGAAACTAACATGACTACTCTCAAAGAATTAAAGGAAAATAAGAAAACTCATATCTCTAAAGCTAGAGAAGGTGACCTTATTAAAGTAGGTATTGAGGGGTCTAGAACCAAACATTTGCACCGAGTATCAAAAGTTACAAAGAGTGGTATAGTTAAAGTTGTTTCCGGGATGCATCAATTTGACCCTAAAACAGGATTCGCAAAAGGGACAAAACAGAAGGTATTTGCTACAGTTGCTACTCCTAAGGATAAGGATGCGCCGATTTTAGGCAGAGTGCTATTGAAGCATTAAAGAGACATGATTTTGGAAAACATACGTCAGATGAATTGAGAACCTTATTAAAACATATAAAAACTAGTGTCTATGACTCAACAAAGAATAGTTATACACCATTTGATCCAGCATCACAATTTAAAGAGGGTAAGTAATGTACAAGTTTATTGAATACCTGACAGAATCCAAACAATGCTTACCTGGAGAAGGTTGGGATGAGTATATGCATTTCATGGCAGAGCCACACCTAAAACCTAATCCACATGACATTAATGAGGATACAGAAGGACCTAAGTTAGGTGATATCAAGAGACACTTTGATACTGCTCTAGCAGAACATCACGCCCTATCACCAAAAGAGCAAGAAGCTAATATCAAACGAGCTAGAACTACATTAGAGAAAGTTCATGGGGTCAAGAAGTTGCTAACCGAGAATGGTAAGTTGATGAAGACTCGTTTAGGTTATAATCATGACGGGGTTGATCCGGTTAAACTAGAGGATGGTCGTGGCGTAGAGTCTCATGGTCTGTCACTATCCCCTGCTCATAAGATAGGTAAGTTCAACACTTGTCCAAACTCAGAATCATGTAAGCACTTATGTCTAGGTAAGACCGCTGGAGGTAATTTCCAATTCGGTGGCGGAGCAGACTTAACCGCAGTCAAGGGCCCTAGATTAGCTGGTAGGAAGAAAACGAATGCCTTTGTAGAACACCCAAGAGAGTTTGCAGTTGTTTTACATCATGAGATTCAGAAAGCAAAAGAGAAAGCTGCTAAGAATGGCAATAAAGCGGCAATTCGTACTAATGTGATATCTGATATACACCCAAAGGTGTATGAGTCGTTGATTAAACATCACCACGACGTTCAATTCTATGATTACACTAAGAATACTGGAGCACACCCAGTTGCACCCAATCACCACCTGACTTATTCTAGTACTGGTACCTCACATCGCGAGGAGCATGGTCATCCAGCTATACACAACCCACACCAGAACTGGAATCAGATGCGTGCACACTTAGATCGTGGTAATAATGTAGCTATGGCGTTTTCTCATAAGAAAGAGTTACCTAGTCATGTACACGATGAAGAAACTGGTAAACACTACAAGGTTATTAGTGGTGATGAACATGACTTCAGACCTATTGATGAAAAGGGTGTAGTAGTTGGACTTAGAAACAAAACTAAGACAACTAAGGGTGTTATTGCAGCACAACAATCAAAGGGTTTTATGACCCATTATGATCCGGCTCACCACACCGATGGCATAGTCCATATACCTAAACAAGAAAAGAAGAAAATTGATCTAATTAAGGATAGTGAATCAGGGACACCAGGACACACAATCTCGGCAAACTAGTTTATGATGCAATTACCCGATCAGATTATAGAACTTCTTGAACGCTACTCCTTTCGAGGTAATCCAAAACTTCGTAAAGCAGGTTCGGTTATCGAATACACTCAAGAGATGATAGATGAACTCTCTAAGTGTGCGAAAGATCCCATCTACTTCATCAAGAATTATATATATGTAGTTCACCCCGATAGAGGTGTTGTTAAGTTTGATCTTTATGACTATCAAGAAGAAATGGTCATGAATTATCACACTAACAACAAGGTTATCTTCCTAACAGCTAGACAACAGGGTAAGACTACTGTATCTGCTGCATACTTCGTGTGGTTCATGTTGTTCAATGATAATAAATCAGTTGCTATTCTGGCAAACAAACAATCAACTGCCGATGAAATTCTAGGTCGTATGAGAATGGCATATGAAGAACTACCTAAGTGGATGCAGCAGGGTATTGCCCCAGGTGGTTGGAACAAACGATCTATAGAACTTGAGAATGGTTCAAAGGCTAATGCATATGCATCTAGTTCTAGTGCCATTCGTGGTAAGTCTATCAACATTCTATATTGCGATGAATTCGCGTTCGTGCCTAATACCCAAGCCGATGAGTTCTTCTCATCTGTGTACCCAACAATTACAGCGGGTAAGAGTACTAAGGTGTTCATGACGTCGACGCCGAATGGTTACAACCACTTTTACAAGTTCTGGAATGAGGCGGAGAAGGGTCTAAATGGATTCAAACCATATAGAGTTCACTGGTATCAGACACCAGGCCGTGACCAGAAGTGGTATAATGAACAGAAGGCTGTCTTAGGTGAACTGAAAGCAGCTCAGGAATTGGATGCTGAGTTCCTGGGTTCAGGTAAGACACTTCTAACTGGATCGACTCTAGCTAGATTGTCATACGATGTCCCACTTAGAGAATACACTGAAGGTAATGAGAAAGGTCTCAGAATATACAAATATCCTGAGAAGAATAGGGTCTATGTTATAAACGTTGATACCTCGCGCGGAAGGCATCTTGATTCCTCAGCGTTCATTGTCTTTGACATTACCGAGTACCCTCACAGAATGGCAGCTTCTTATAAAAATAACGAGATTTCTCCACTCATGTATGCATCAGTGGTCGAATCTATCGGAAAACGATATAATAACGCATATTTGTTGATTGAAATCAATGACATAGGAGCCCAAGTCGCGGATACTATCTATTCTGACCTAGAATATCAAGGAGATATGTTTTGGACGAAGTCTGGCGATCAATTAGGTAAGTCTGGTGTTGACCCATACCCTGGTATCAGAACTACGAAAAAGACTAAGAGAATAGGCTGTGCTAACCTGAAGGATATGATTGATAACAATCAGATGATAGTCAACGACTTCCATGCCATATCAGAACTAAGCACCTTCGTACAGAAGGAAAATGCTACTTATGAAGCAGACGAAGGGTTTAATGATGATATGGTTACTTGTATGTGGCTTCATGCATGGTTAGCTAGTCAATCTTGGTTCAGCGATTTGACAGACTCTAGTTTGAGGGTGAAACTACACGAAGAACACATCAAAGAACTAGAAGATTCACTAGTGATGCCAATTATCACTGATGGAACTGAGGATTCAACTTACTTCCACTTTAACTAGAACAATAAATAATACAAATACATATAGATGGGATATAGCGATGATAGATTTAAGCACATTTCAAGAGTGGATCAACGAAGCTGCGACTGGTCAGGAAGCAGATAGACATGGTAAGATTCATGAACTATTAACTGGGTATCACTTAAACCACTTGATTCATGGTGAACCTGCTCACATGACACACTTCCGAGACAAGTCAGGTAATTCTCCATCAGAAGCATATCACAAACTAGCAACTGGTATGTCTCAGGAAGAAATGGATCACCACAACGGTAGAGCAGCCCATGCCGCAAAAGAGATTCATGAACACCTAAAGACCCAACATCCAGAGATTCTACATCACGATAAGTCCAAAGGTGAGCATGTCCGAGTTACTTGGACGTCACAACCCGGAGACCACAAGAACTTAACTGGACTTGAAGATAAAGCACAACAGGCTGGTGGTGCAGATGTAATGGTATCTCACCACGACAAGGTAGGTTATGTAAAACATGCAGTTGGATACTCTCTGAAGTATATGAGCAAAAGTAATGGTGTTACTTTGAGTAACCGTGGCATGGGTTCTGTTGAAAAGCAGTTGAATATGCCAAAGGGAACATTAAGTAAACACGATGACGAACATGATACAAGAATGACAGAACACTTTAAAGAGCCTGGAGCTGGCGCAAGACATAAATTATACAGAGAAATTCGTAACAAGAAAGCTAGTGGAGCTAAATTAACAGCGAAAGAAGCTCATACAATGGAGCACGTACGAAACAGTGACCATAAGAGAACAACCGCTCAAGCAAAAGCACTTCACGATCACCTGAATAGCATGAGTCATGCCGAGAGAACTACACATCTGCGGGACATGTTAGCACCTGAGCATACATTCCCGACCTATCAAGTTCTAACTAACAGCCAGAACCAATCAAAACCTCATATTGAAAACAATCATGAAATTGTGGCAAAGAAGCTAAAAGAGGATTACCACTTGAAACATAGTGGTAGTTATGTGCATGTAATACATAAGGCTACCGGAAAGACATTAGCCAAATTTGAATCTAGATCAAAAGGTCGCCCAGCCGGTGGTGGAGCACAATTCGCACCTAGAATTACTAAGGAAATGGAAAAGTAATGATGCGATTTAGCACCTTCCTTACAGAGTCACCTAAAGACCTGGCACATGCTATGGGTCTGGAGGACTATCGTTTTGGAAGGTATGGCACTAAAGGTCATGTAACCCACCATGCAATTGCAGGTAGACTTACTAAAGTAGCTAAGTATCGTCACGAAGAATCACCCGAAGGTTCGTTGAAGCACTTACCTCATATAGATGAAGCTCCAATAGATCATGGAGTAGAAGGAGCTAGACAAGCTATACACCAGTTACACTCTATTATACACAACTCTGGCGATACCCACGTTACAGTTAAGGCAGATGGCAGCCCATCTTTTGTCTCAACTGAACATGAGGGTAAACATGCAGTAGCTACGAAGTCTGCCTTTAATAAAGACCCAAAGATCAATACATCCAATGCTGACATAGAAAAGAATCACGGACATGCTCCAGGATTAGTAAGTAAGTTGAAAGAAACCTTACATCACATGAAGAAAGTCCATGTACCGGGTAAGACAGTTCAAGGTGATTTGATGTTCGGTGCGGGTGACAAGCATATTGAGATGATAAAAGGTGTGCCACATCATACCTTCACCTCTAATACAATTAAGTATGCAGTACCCACTGATTCAGAAGAAGGTAAGAAAATAGGTAGAGCAAAAATTGGTGTTGCAATGCACACAACCTATGATGCAAAAGGTAAAAGACATGTTGCCGAAGAAGGTGATGTAGGCAACCATCCAGATGTATATAAATTCCCGATGCATCCTACTGCTGTACACCATTCGGAAGAAGCACATAAAGCACTTAGTGATGCTGGTAAGGCATTCGCATCAACACCGAAAGAGGCATTTGATGCTGTAAGTCACCCTAAGGTGAACCCACATATAAAGACTTATGTAAATGCGAAGATAACTAAGGGTGAACATGATAGTTTGAGTGCGGATGAATTACACCAACACATTCATGATCGTTATCAGAAAGATATTGATGCACTAAAGACAGAGAAAGGTAAAGCACGCAGAATTGCTGATCGTGACGAGGTTTTGAAGCATGTATCTGCTAATAAACACCACATTAACAAAATTTTCCACTTAACCCATAAGATAAATACAGTAAAGCACCACATAATTGATGCATATGATAGGACATCACCATTTAAACACTTCGTGGGTAAAGAAGAAACTAAACCTGAAGGATATGTGATAACACACCATGGTGGGTCACATAAGTTAGTTAACAGGGGCGAGTTCAGTAGATTGAACTTCCTTAAGAGTAAGAACAGGATCAAGTAAAATGACTACCCTAAAACAACTAAAAGCTCAGTTGCCGGTAGATCAGTACCAACATGCTGCAATTGAGGTTAATTTATTCAAAGATCATTTAAATAAAGATAAGATAGCTAGAAACTGGTTAAAAATATCTCACGATAAAACTAAGAAGTATCATATCGTGACAGTTAAGTATAGAACAAAACACAGGTATTTACCTAATATTATATCAGCTGAACACACAAGTAAATTTAACGTAAAACCCGATAACACACTAGAAAAAATATAATGAAAAAAGTATCGCAACTATTAGAAGCAACTGAAAAGAGAGGAGTATTGGCATTTATGCGCGCCAATCCACCTACGTTAGGTCACTCTAAGGTTGTTGATGCTGCAATGAAAGAACCCGGCGACAAAAGGATCTATGTTTCTCACACGCAGGACGATAAGAAGAATCCACTGTCTGCCGATGAAAAGATATCCTACTTTCATAAGATGTACCCAAATCACAAACACTTCTTCCGTAAATCATCGAAAGAAGAACCTACTATCTTTCATAGTGCTGCCAAGATGCACAAAGAAGGTGTCAAGCACTTAACTGTTATTGCAGGTGAGGATAGGGTTAAAGAGTTTCACGATAAACTACATCAATATAATGGTAAGTTTGACACACAAGGTAATGGCTACCACTTTAAGTCGATTACAGTCAAGTCTGCAGGTGCCAGAGACCCAGATGCCGATGGTGTAGAGGGTATGTCTGCCACTAAAATGAGATCGGCAGCTATTAAAGGCGACAAAAAGACGTTCTATAGCGGGTTGCATCCCAATTTAACTCATGATGATGCTAAAGATATGATGGGTAAGATTAGAGAACGACTTGCTCCAAAGAACCCAAGAGAAGAATACCTACAAGGCACTAGATTCAACGAAGGTGACATAGTTATATCAGAAAGTGATGGAGTCAGCATCGAAGGACAGATAGTCTATAAGGGTAGCAATTATGTAACTATACTAGCCGAAGATAAGACCGAACATAAGTGCTGGATTGATACTCTTAAAGAGAGCACTAAGGAAGCTAAGAGGGATCAAATATACAAGAACGATTTTATCTATAAGGGGTATAGGACACACAACCTTACTAGAGAATTAGCAGAAGAGTTCAAACACGCAGCCAAGGATGCAACCGATACATACGGATTGTTAAGTTGCATCAAGTGCTGCGATTATATAATGAGTGTTGACGTCAATCAAGTAATAGAGAATTTCGATGAAGTTAAGATTCAGTTAGAACGAGCAAAACGATATACTAACCGCTTCTCTATAAATATTGAGAATAAGTTGGAAGAAGTTGAAACGTATTGCGCCCAACATGCGGTATTAGAAGGTATCAATTTCGTCACAACTGACAGAATGATGATAGCTAAGTTGATATCCAGCGTTTCCGGAGTTGATCCTGTTGGCAATGACCCAACGGCAATCATCAATCGAGCAACTATTAAGTTGCGATTGAGTCAATTGACACCTCCAGGTTGGGTAATTGTGGGTAGGATGCTTAACATGGCAACGAAGGCTGGTATTAGATGGAGTCGTAGTGCCTTCAGCAAACCACAACAAGAAATGATGGAATTGGAGTAAGAATGACAACACTTAAAGATATCAAAAAACCTAGGACAACTCATACTAGTGATTGTCATTATAATTATGGTCATGACTGTAACTGTTCTGGTACTAAAACCCACGCTAATGATTGCAGTCACAATTATGGACATGACTGCGATTGTGGTTATGATAATACACCTTGGGATGAAAAGTCACACTATTCGAGAGCTAGCGGTAGAAAAGCAGCAAGTTCGGTTAGAGGTGAATCGGTGGCAGAAGCTAGAACAAAAATTGGCGAATATGCTCATGGTGCTAATGTAACTAAGGTTTATAAGCTATCAGGTGAGCATTTTGAAGGTGACCCATACCACGTTAAATTGTTTAAGGGTGGTAAACATTACGAACCAGCAGATTACTTCACTAATGATGAAGGTGACGCTCATGGAACCGCCCAACATATGGTAAAAGAGAGTGTTGAACCAACCCCAGATCAGTGGAAATCTAATAAAGAAGGTCTGGAAGAAGGAGTCGATCCCATTCACAAAAAAATTACGACTATTAGGTTATAAATTAGATTCAAAAGAATCAACTAGTGGAGAAAAGAAGTCTTGGTGGAGACACAATAGTGGAAAACACCCTATAAATAATACCCAGTTGGCAGTAGAACTAGGTCATAAAACAAAGAATGAGGATGATAAAACAGATACATTTGATCCTCATTCGGGAACTAGAACAACTCATCAGGGAAATGGGCTGTTATTTTTAGGTCAACCTAAAAAGAATAAATACGGGAAACTATCAACAGTAGATTATAAGAGTGGATTAGACCCATCTGCTAGGTATGAATCTCGCACCGCAAAAGAGGGAGTAGAAGAAATGAACGAATCATATAAAGTAGGCGATCTGGTTAAACCTCTAACAGGCCCACACAAAGGGGTGGATCATAGAATCATTCATGTTTATTCAGATGGTATTATGAATATTACTCCCCATAGATTACGTGCCAGGGATATCAAGTATAAGAATGGCGCCGCATTAGCTAGACCAGAGCAAGTTGAACCTTCTGTTAAACCTGTTGTTGAACCAAAGACTGCAGATGAAAAGAGCAGAAATAGTGCTGCACTCCATTATTCACATTTACTGAGAAAAGAGAGTCTGGACGAAACTAGCCCCACAAAGCATGGTGTTTTTGTTAAGGGTGGGAGTATAGGTAGTGATAATACTAAACCCATTAAAACATTTGATAGTAAAGAAGAAGCTCATGAGTTCGCCAAGCGCCGAAGGAAGGCATTAACACCAGGTGAACGAGGATATTATGGTATGGGGTATGTAGTTAAACCTATTAAAGAGAATCTGGACGAAGCTAATAAAATAGTACCAGTATCTAAGATTGGAAAAGGTGTTGAAAAATGGGCAGATGACTACTATAAAGAACCAGACGTTATTCCAGCAGAACAGGAACCAAAGAAACAGTTTAAGACAGATGCCCTCGCTAAAGCCCTAAAGTTAGTAGCTAAGCCTACCCCATCAGATAAGCAAATGAAACAAGCACAACACTTCCCTAAGAAAGGTGTACGAGTAGTTCGACACTTCATGAAAGATGATATCGAATTACCTATCCTTAAGAGTGGTTCGTTCTACATAATTGAGTTTAGGGATGCTGAAGGTGAACTAGTAACATCAGTTAAGGCAATCACTGAACAAGGTGTTATCGCTGCTGCAAACAGAGTTATAGACAATGCATTACAAGAAAGTGTATCATACGAAAGGGTTTTGGAAGTCAGCAAGAAGATATTAAGGAAATAAGATGATTACGCTAAAATCGTTAAAACAGTATCTATCGGAATCTAATGAACCTCACGTGATTCTAAACAAACACACTCTAGAGACAGATTCAGAATGGCCTAGTAAGGAAGAAGCATGTCGCCACTTGATTGATACTATGAGGTTTCACCACAAATACACAGTATTATCTAAAGCAGATGTAGAATCAGGCAATCACCCTTATAGAAAAGGGAACCAGGTTTACACCTCAGAAAGTGTAGGTAAAAGACATATACACGATACATTTGATAGTGAAAATAAGAGCGCAAATGAACACCCAGATGTTTTTGGGTGGAAAAAACGAGCTATTGCTCATGGTCATACTATAATTCGAGGAAATAGCGTAGGAGATTTTAAGGCATACGATAAATTTGGGACGGTTAAGGGCAAATTTAGTAGTAGTTCAGGTAAACAATGGTTAGAGGAAGATACACTTCCGGAATCAAAAATGTCTGATCTTCATATTATCCTGCAGGATCACTTAGATCACCACATTAAGGCATACAAAGAGGGTAAGACAGGGCCTGATACTTTCGGTAACAGAGTAGTAAATGCACACGCAAAGATAGCAAGAGACGCTGGCATTGCACACGAACACGCAGCTAAATTTGCTAACGAATACGTGGATAGTAAGTTACAATAAATAATAGATATCAATAAGGAACCATAACATGAGTCAAACATCATACACAAAAGCACCTCTTTGGAACAATGACGGCATACTGCCTAATGATGTTTCGTCTGGTGTATATTACACATCGCCAATGGGATTCATAGCACCGATGCCAGGTATGGGATCAATACCGGTAACCTCGATGACATGGTCTGGTGGCGTTGTATCAGCTAACATTGTTGGACACAATCTAGTAACAGGTAGTTCTGTTCTGATTACTGGTGTTACTCCAGCAGGATATAACGGATACTATGCATCTGTTACAGTAGTTGATGCGAATAACATCACATTCCCTCTAACAGTAAATCCAGGTACAGTAACAGTCGAGGGTGTACTTAATAAGGGATACGAAGTTGTCATTCCTATTGGTGGATTGGATGTTGTTAATGCAGATTTGAATGTTGCTCCAACATTTACTGCAGTTGCAACCTACAGCAATCTAGCACACATGGTTACGGGTGATATTTATACAGTTACCCTAACCGCATCAGAACCAATTGATGTTCAAAATATCTCGGCTACAACGACACCATTCACTACAGTTGTTATTGGTGTTAATACTAGAGATGTTCTTTTCAATGCAGCAGCATCAACCTCAACTTCATTGGTGTTCCATTACACTATTGTTGCTGGTGACACCGCTGCCCTAGGGGCAGTGACAGGTGGTACTACAATTACACCAAATGGAGCTATATTCTTAGACGTTGCAGGCTCAAATGGAACACATAGTGCACCATTTACACCAGCAGCATTTACCGCACCAGTAACCTCTAGCTTACAAGTGAATTAATAGTTAGATAATTAAGGAGAATTATTTTGGCCGATAAAAGAATAACGGACTTAACAAGTGCAACAACACTTAACTTAGCAGATTTTTTTGTTATAGTTCAAGGTGGTACTACTGTTAATATTACCGCACAAACTCTACTATCCAATCTTCCACAAGCCCCAATAACAGTGCAACCGGCTGAAACACCAGCATCGGGTGCATTGTCAACCGCAGTGAGAGATTCATTAGTGACAAGTGCATCGGGTGCAACAGCATATACCTTAGCAGCCGGAACTCATGGTACTAGAAAGCTAATTGCATGTTCAACATTAGGTGCTAGTGCAACGGCAGCTGTTACAGTAACTGGTGGAGCTGGATTTACAACTATTACATTCAGTGCTATTGGACAAAACGCAGAACTAGAAAATATATCTGGTACATGGTTTGTTACAAGTTCACGCGGTGTTACAATAGTATAATTAGTGGGGTGTTAAAATTTCTGACATTAAAGTAAGCCAATTACCACAGGCAAGTGCAGCAACTCCGTCAGATTTTTTGATGGTAGTTCAGAATGGGGTCAACAAGAAGATTACTATATCTTCTTTGTTGGCTTCTCTAGACTCGACCACAAATATCCAGGTTAACCCGTCTAGAAACCCAATAACTGTTAATATCAGTTCACAGAATCTCCCTAACATATTCTTCGTTAACGGTCCCAATGACTTCATTGGTATAAACACCAATGCGCCGCAGGCATTATTACACATCAACGGGACAACAAAGATTGGGTCGTCGGCAAACGATGGTATTTTAATAAATTCAGATGAAGCTGTAGATTACACATTATCTGGCGACTATCCGTTGGGTTCAACTTGGTTCAAACCATTAAGCGCATATCGAGAGTTATCGTCAATATCAGTTGACAACGGTGTCTCAGTAGGGCAGTTTGATTTGACTAATGGTTCGCCTGGGCAGTATAAAACGATTACATTAACTGCAGTTCAAAGTGGTAGCAAAGCTACAGTAAGAGTATTGGGTGGTGTCAATTTCAATAGGATTGATTTTACATTAGTAGGACAGTCTGTGATTTTAAGGTGTATTCTAATAGCTGGTGTACCTAAATGGGTATGTTTGGGTTCGTACCTAGTTACCTTATATACAGTATAATGAATAAATGCTCACTAAAGACAATTTTATACAGTATGCGATAAAATCATACGATAATCCTCAATGTAAAACACTAGAAGAATTTGAAGAGGATGTGAAGAAAATATCTTTAGTAAAGAAGGTGCTCAATTCAGATAGGTATGATGCAGAATATGTAAGAATGACGCTAAATACTATAGTGTATGTATATAATGTTTTTGAAACTGAACCTTGCACTAATATGTTGTTCTTCAAAGTTAGGAAAGAGCATTGGAGTAGATTAAAAACCTACTTAGTGTTTTTAAACCATATGCCAGAAGAAATACCTGAATTGGACATTGTAAATAGTAATATAGATATTGATTTAAACATTGCAACCGAATTGAGATTAATATGAAACGAACCTTAAAGCAGTTAAGAGAAGAAACAGGAGTAGCAACAGTTTCTTCACCTGAGGTTGGTGATAATATTCAGTACCCAATTGGACAATCGCCAAATGAGTACAAGAAAAGAAATGAGCAAGATCAAAAGAATAGACGATTGGCTATGATTAAAAGGTGGACAAATGGACGTGAATCTGGACCCACTGGCACCAGTATTTAAGTGGATTAGTGCAGGACTTGCAGCACTAGTGTTAGCACTAACCATAGTGGTGTACATTCAACACGGTATAATCAATAAGAAACAAGAAGTTATCAATACTGATACTGCTCATATACAAGAGCAGAATGATGCTATTCAAACTGCTTCTGATAAGTTTAACGAACTTCAAAAAAGGTTGGTGGCAGTCAACAAGACCAATAAAGATTTGAGTACAACGTATGCTCAAACATTGTATAAATTGAACAGTATGCCTATTGCCAAAACCTGCGATGCATCAATTAGTGAGTTAGAAGGTATAGCAAAGGACAATGCTACATTGTGGAATAGTGGAAGGTAAAAATGATTAGATATATCGTTATACTTATGATGTTGCTGCAATATGGGTGTATGCCTACAACCGTAAAGGAACCTGTATGGACTCCACCTAAGGTTGATATTCCAGCAAGACCTATATTATCCAGTGACGGAACTGGGTCCGATGGACAACAAGTGAGGAAGGTAGAGGATGACATGATTCAAATGCGAGAATATGCGTTTAAACTTGAAAATATCATCAACTCCCTGGGCACTCAAAACAACCAACAATAGTTAAGGGAACTGGATTTTAATAAATAAATCAAAGGTTTCAAAAAACGTATAATTAGGAGAAAAGGATGTCTTTACTAAGTCCAGATGTAAATATCAAAGAAATAACTTTTGGTGGGGTTATCCCATTAGTTCAGACAACTGCAGCTGCCGTGGCAGGTAGGTTCAATAGAGGGCCATTGAATGTTCCAGTGCTGATCTCCGGAGAAGATGAACTAGTTCAGATTTTCGGTAAACCCGACAGTACAAATTACATGGAATGGTTCTGTGCTGCTCAATTCTTGAATTATTCAAGTTCATTATATGTGGTTCGTGCTGAACCAACAGGTATTCTAAATGCCACAATTTCTGGTACAGGGTTCCTAATTGATAATGCAAACACATTCTACGGTTTGACTTCTGCAAATAAAACAACCATCGGAACATTTGCTGCCAAGGACCCAGGTCTTGGTGGTAACGACCTAGGTGTTATCATAGTTGACAATTCTGGCTGGGCTGCATTTAAGACGTGGGCTGCTACTATCACCACGATGCCAAGCAATCGAACATTCGATCAATACTTTACTGCTCAACCTGGAACATCTGCTTTCGTTTCAGCACTAGCAGTTAACCCAGCAGAAGCTAAGAATGACGAAGTTCATGTCCTTGTTTATGACAACACTGGAAATGTTACAGGAACCAGATATACAGTGCTTGAAGTTTTTCAGGGATTATCTAAGGTTCTTGATGCGGTTGATCGCACGGGTTCTCCATTATATGCAGTTGACAAGATTAACTTAACCTCTAAGTATCTGTGGATGACCTCATTCCCAACAACTTCTACAGCCACTAGTACCAATTTCGATGCCAACACAGGTATATATGCATCTCAATTGATCCCAGTTGGATACACAATGGCTGCATTTGATGTTGTATCAACTGGAACCACATATTCTCTACAACATGCCTTGAGTGGTGGAGTCGCAGGTACCACAGCAACCGATGCACAAATTATAACAGCATATGGTACAGTTGCCAATAAGGATACTATCAATATTGGTCACCTGATAACCGCTGGTCATGATATCCCAGTTATCCAGTATGTTGTCCAAGATGTAGCTTCCGGCTATGGTTCTGGTCGTGGTGATTGTGTAGCATATGGTAGTGTGTATAACACCACAGTGGGCACACCAATTAAAGATACAGACACTACACCGGAACAAGAAGCGGTTACATGCAAACAGAGTTGGAACATCAACGATTCTGACGGAGAATATTTCTTCGTTGATTCTGGTTATAAATATATCTACGATAAGTACAACCGTATGTACCGTTGGATTCCTCTAAATGGGGATACAGCAGGTATTGCAGCAAGACTTGGATTTATTGCACAGGAATATTACTCACCTGGTGGTTTCAATCGTGGTGGTGTTAAGAATGTAGTTAAGTTAGCATTTAACCCTACCAAGGCACAGAGGGATGTTCTATATCCAAACAGTATTAATGCAGTAGTGAATTTCGTCAATGACGGTCCTACATTATATGGTGATAAAATGGCAACCGTTAAACCCGGTCCATTCAGCCGATATAATGTTCGTAGATTGTTCATTATTCTTGAGAAAGCAATCGGTACAGCAGCTAAATACGATTTGTTCGAGTTTAACGATACATTCACACAAGCTGGATTCAAGGCAATGGTTAATCCATTCTTGGGTACAATTCAAGGTAATCGTGGTATTAGTGACTATCTTGTTACATGCGATGGAACAAACAACACGCCAGATATAGTAAATTCTAACCAATTCGTTGGTTCGGTATATGTAAAACCAGCACACAGCATCAACAACATTACGTTGAATTTCGTTGCCACACCAGCTGGTGTGACATTCTCAACGGTAATAGGTTAATAGGAGAAGTTAGATGGATATCAGTTCTTTCAAATCAGCCCTTGTTGGGGGTGGTGCTCGTCCAAACCAATTCAGGGTTAATCTAATTTTCCCATTGGTTATACCGAATGCCGCGCTTGCGGGTAGAGCAAGTAATTTCTTGTGCGAAGGGGCACAATTACCAGGTTCAGTTCTAGGTGTAACCCGTGCTATGTATAGAGGTCGTGTCATTCCTATGGCAGGTGATCGTCAATTTATGCCTTGGACAGTTACGATTGTCAATGATACACAATTCACCTTACGTAATGCATTAGAATCGTGGTCACATTATATTAACAACGTTCGAGACAACACTGGTGTCATTGATCCAAATCTATATTCAGTTACCCTGTCAGTAGATCATCTTGATCGAAACGACAATGTATTGAAAACATATGAGCTGGTAGGTGCATGGCCGGTACAAGTTGACCCAATCAACCTACAATTCGGTGACAATGATAGTCTAGAAAGATTCTCTGCTACATTTGAGTACATCAACTACGATAGTCCAGATTTGTCGTAATTGACATTCTAAAGGCGATATATAATGGGTATATTTAACGATACGCTCAACCTTTTTGGTCTAAAAATCCAGAAGGTTGGGGATGATCTAAACAAGAATAATTCTGGTGAATTAGCCGTCCCAATTGACGATGATAGCTCTGCTATCGCCGTTTCAGCTAGTGCAACATTAGGTCTGTTTGTTGATATTGATGGGCAGATCAAAAATGAAGTCCAGAGTATAATCAAGTATCGTGAGATATCCTTATTTGTTGAAGTTGATTCAGCAATTCAGGATATCTTGAACGAAGCTATCCCTATGGAACAGGATTCTCCACCTGTTACTATTGACCTGGATTCTCTTGAACAGCCTGATACCGTTAAAGATAAGATAATCACAGAGTTTGATAATGTCCTAAATCTACTAAACTATAATAGAGTTGCAGCTGATATGTTCCGTAGATGGTATGTGGATGGTCGAATTTACCTACAGGTCATCGTGGATAAGAATAATACGTCTGAAGGTATAAAGAAGTTGATTCCATTGGATGCTGCAAAGATCAAAAAAGTTAAAGAAGTTCTAAAGAAACGAACCCCAGAAACCGGTGCAGAAGTAATTGACCGAATTGACGAATATTTCATATACAACGAAAACGGTTTTGGTACAACCACTAACACTGGCCAGGGCCAAAATGCTAATACAAGTCAAACATCAGTTAATCAGGGTCTAAAGATATCACCCGATGCTATTGTTTATGTAACCTCTGGTTACGTTGACCAACAAACAGGTATGGCTCTTAGCTACTTACATAAGGCTATCAGACCTATCAACCAATTGCGTATGCTGGAAGATGCGACCATCATCTATTTTATTGCTCGTGCGCCAGAACGTAGAATATTCTACATCGGTGTGGGTAATTTACCTAAGATGAAGGCTGAACAATACTTGAAAGATATCATGAACAGATATCGTAACAAGATGGTGTATGATTCTAAGACGGGTAATATATCTGACGACAAGAAGTATATGTCAATGTTGGAAGATTTCTGGATGCCTCGTCGAGATGGAGATAAGACAACCGAAGTAACAACACTACAAGGTGCTCAAAATGTCAGTGGATATTTAGATGCCTTGGACTGGTTTAAGAATAAGATGTATGATGCGTTAAATGTACCTAAGAGTCGCTTCCAAGGTGAGGAAGGATTCAATCTAGGTAGATCGTCAGAAATAACTAGAGATGAACTAAAATTCCAAAAATTCGTTGAAAGATTGCGTACTAAATTCTCTGAAGTTATATTAGACACCCTCAGCAAACAATTAAGCCTGAAAGGTATCGTCAATTCAGCAGAATGGGAAGAAATTAAAGACGATATTAAGTTGGTCTTCCAGGTTGATAACTACTTTAGTGAATTTAAAGAGCAGGACATCCTAACAAGCAGATTACAACTACTTAGTCAGGCAGATCAGTTTATTGGTAAGTATTTAAGTTATGCTTGGATATCCAAGAATGTCCTTAAGTTGACCGAAGAAGAAGAAAAGTTGATGCAGAAAGAGTTGGATGCTGAAAAGGATAACGAAAGGGCTCAACCTATGTGGAAAGCACAGATGGAAGCTCAGTTAGCTATGATGCCGCCGCCTGAAGGAGGTGACCCAAATGCTCCACCTGGACAACCACAACAAGCACCAACACAGCAAGCCCAGCAAGCTGCACCTGGCGGAGAACCAGAATATGATCCAAAGAACTACGCTAAACAATAAATATTGGATATTACAGAGGACCTATCATGCATGAAGAATATGAAAATCTGATTAATCAAGTGGCTAGTGGTGACACTGAATCTGCTAATCAAACCTTCGCTGACCTATTCATGAATAAGGTTGCTGATAGATTGGAAGATTTTAAACGAGATGTTGCTGCAACATTTCTAGCACCTACAGAAGAATCTATTAAACAACCTGACCCAATTGAAGAAGATATCAAGAAAGGTCTGTTCCACAAGTGGTTGGGTAAACCAGAAGATGAACCTATCACAGATGCCGATATCAAGAAGGGTTTGAAGGCTGGTGGTCATGCAGCTAAAATGGCAAATTTTGCTCGTAATATGAACCCACAGAAGTTTGAAAGTTTGGAATATTACGAAGGTGATGAACTTAATGAAGGTCCTTCTAGGAAAGACTTCCAACAAGTTGCAGATATCATCAAGCATATCGAAGATCCTGTAAAAAGGCAAGAAGCGGCAAATTATCACGCAGGTATTTTTGCCCAACAAAATAAGCACTTCAATCACGATAAGTTTCATGCAGCATGTGGGACTGAACGATTTAAAGGGAACCCAATCTAATGAAGCTGATTACAGAAACGTTCTATGATGTAGAACCACTAATCGAAAATACCGCTGAAGGTAAGTTTCACTTCATTACCGGTAGGTTCATGCAAGGTGGTCGCAAGGGTGTACGAGAAGATATTAATGGCAATGGCCGTATTTACCTAGAATCAGTGTTAGATGGAGCTGCCGGTCATTACAAAAATAACTATGTTACACAGAAACGAGCTTTTGGTGAAATGAATCATCCACCTAGACCTAATGTTGATCCAGAACGAGTGTGTATCGTAATCAAAGAACTAGTTAAAGATGGATTGCATTATAACGGCAAGGCACAGATTGTCGAACGTTCACCTCTAGGGCAGATCATTATTGGTATTCAGGAAGCTGGTGGTCAATTAGGGGTATCAACGAGAGCTCTGGGTTCTCTTAAAGAAGAAGGTGGTATCAAGTATGTACAACCTGACCTAAAGTTCACTGCAATTGATGTGGTTAGTGATCCTTCAGGTCAGAACTGCTTTGTTCAGGGTATTATGGAGTCTGTCACATACGACATGACACAGGATGGACGAATCATCGAATTGGCAGTTGATTACACGAAGAAGAAAATCAACGAAGAAAAGGCACTAAAGGCATTCGCAGAACTGATGGTTAAGTTCGGAAAGAAATAATGACTACATTAGCTAAACTAAAAACTAAACAGATGGCTGATGTACATCAGCACAGAATACTTAGGGATACCGTAAAAAATCCACTTAAAGGTCTTTTAGGTGGGCCATCCGCAGAAGAGGCTGAAGCCGAACTAAGAAGAAAGTTTAAATATAACGATGTGATGATACGAAAACTTAAAGAATAATTGAGATTGTAAATATAGTCAACTAAATTAGATAGATGGATATAGTGAAAGGCATAGTTTCAATAAATAAATGAATAAATAGGAGTCTGGAATGACCACACTGAATGAAAAAATTAGAGCAATTATGGAAGGCAAGAGTGCTGATGATAAAGCTCCTTCTCTTAAGGATGATCCTAAAGCTAAGAAAGAAGATGAGGGTGATGACGCAGATGCCAAGAAGGTTGCTGCTGGTGATAACGATGTTGCTGATGACAACGATGAATTTAAAGGCGACAAGGCTAGTGATGTAAAACTGGGTGGTAAGAAGGACAAGGCAGAAGTTAAGGAAGACCTAACATCTGTTCCAGCTCTTGGTGCATCATTGAAGGTTCCTGGTAAGGACACAAGTGCAGCGGAAGATAATGCAAAGATTCAGAAGAATCGTCCAAACAGATTGGGTAGCAAAGAGTCTCTAAAAGATGAGATTAAAGCTGATCCACAGGATGATAATGGCGACAATGCCAAGATTAAGAAGGGTGAGAGCAATCGTGACCCTGCAAAGAAATTGAGTTCCCCGATGGGTGAACACATGGCAGTTTTGTTTGATGGTGAAACTCTTTCAGAAGAGTTCAAAACAAAAGCCGAAGCAATTTTTGAAGTTGCAGTTAATTCCGTAGTTGAGGAATATGAAACACAACTTCATGAAGAGTATCAACAGAAGTTAGATGAAGCTGTTGAAGTTGTAAAGGGAGAGCTAGTCGAACAAATTGATGGATATCTCGATTATGTAGTCGAGCAGTGGATAAAAGACAATGCGGTTGCCCTTGAGAGTGGTATTAAAGTTGAATTGGTTAATTCGTTCATTAGTGGCATGAAACAAGTCTTCGAGGATCACTATATTGATATCCCAGAAGATAAAGTTAATGTTGTTGAAGAACAAGCTGGTCGAATTGAAGAACTAGAGAGTGAAGTTGTTTCTCTTAGAGAAGAAACAGAATTAGCAATCACCGAAGCAACCGTTGTTAAATGCGAGAAAATTATTTCTACTTTGAGTAGTGGTCTAACCGCAATTCAAGGCGAAAAGTTCCGCGAATTAGCAGAGGGTGTTGAATTCGAATCAGTTGAAGAATTTGAAACCAAAGCGAAAACTATCCGAGAATCATACTTCAAGGATGGTAATTCTCAAGATGTAAAACCAGCACAGAAATTAACCGAAGAAAAAGAAACATCTTCAACGGTTAGTGATGTTCTGAAGGTCCTACAAAAAGGCCAATTAAAATTTGTTCGTGGTTAAACTAGCAAGAGGTAATAACAAATGGAATTCCTAACAGAAGCACAATTAGAAGAAAAATGGGCACCGGTTCTTGATGACACTACTAACAGTAGCCAAATCAAAGACACCTATCGCCGTAAGGTAACTGCAGTTGTGATGGAGAACACCGAGCGTGCTCTGCAATCTCAGCGTCAACAGTTGGATGAAACAGTGCCAGCATCTAGCACAGCAAACGTTGCAAACTACGACCCAGTGTTGATCGGTTTGATTCGTCGTGCTATGCCAAAATTGATCGCTTTCGATCTTATCGGTGTGCAGCCAATGACAATGCCAACAGGCTTGGTCTTCGCAGTTCGTAGCCGCTACACAAGTGATACAGGTACAGAAGCATTGTTCAATGAAGCTGATTCTGGTTTCTCAGGTGGTAATGCTCTGGGTACACAGACAGGTACAGGTCCTACTGACACTACCAATGGTCTAGCACCATGGTCAGGTACACCTAATTTCACACGCCCAACCGGTGTGACAACAGCAGCTGGTGAAGATTTCGGTTATGGTACAACCTTGAACGAAATGACATTCACCATCGAAAAGCAAACCGTTACCGCTAAAGAGCGTGCATTGAAGGCTGGTTACACAGTTGAATTGGCACAGGACTTGAAGGCAGTTCATGGTTTGGATGCAGAAGCAGAATTGAGCAACCTTCTATCAAATGAAGTTATTGCTGAAATTAACCGTGAAGTTGTGCGTAACCTGTACACCGTTGCAGTTCCAGGTGCTCAGACAAACGTACAAACAGCGGGTACATTCGACCTTGATGTTGATGCAAACGGCCGTTGGTCTGTTGAACGCTTCAAAGGTTTGATGTTCCAAATCGAACGCGATGCTAACCGTGTTGCACAAACAACCCGTAGAGGTCGTGGTAATTTCATTCTTTGTTCAGCAGACGTTGCATCAGCTCTAGCAATGGCAGGTAAATTGGACATTGGTGGTTTAAATTCGGGTGAAGCACTTGCAGTTGATGACACCGGCAATACATTCGTTGGTGTGTTGAATGGCAAGTACAAAGTGTATATTGACCCATACATGGCAAACGGCGACACTAATCAGTTCTATTTGATTGGTTACAAAGGTTCAAGCGCATTTGATGCTGGTATGTTCTACTGTCCATATGTTCCATTGACAATGTACAAAGCAATTGATCCAACAAGCTTCCAACCAAAGATTGCATTTAAGACCCGATATGGATTGGCAGGTAACCCATTGAACGGTAACAATGCAGGCGATCTAGGTGCAGCATTTGGATTGACAGCACAAACAAACTACTACTACAGACTGGCTCGTGTATTGAATCTGTCGTAAGAGTTTCAAGAAGTTCTATTTTATGCAAAAGCCCTCTTCGGAGGGCTTTTTGTGGTCAGTATCAATAAATATGTTATAATAAAACATTCTAACATCAAAATTATGCTAACCAAAATACTTTCTGTAGTAGCACCCAAAAATAAAATCATATCAAAGAGGTGCACTAAAAATTACTTTTATTCAAATAATCTGCAAAATGAATGGGATTGGTTCGTAGAATCTACTGTTCATTTATCTGAATATTCTTTTTCAGAAAAAATAGAGTTTTTGAAATCAGGTTATATCA
>VFSW01002514.1_pt1 | contig 27733 bp, 22 predicted proteins | sample 5358111 | NCBI WGS metagenome assembly VFSW01 (sample SAMN11554181, study PRJNA540505) | mine drainage metagenome | isolation source: sediment from site ElyBrook_90M | place: USA: Ely Copper Mine, Vershire, VT | collected 2017 | reverse complement strand
GGACTGCGCGAAGCTTCGGAAACAGGCCAGAGCGAATACCTCCCCTTCCCGCCAAAGCTGCACCGGAATATGGCCTGCCAGAGTCAGGGCCGTGCCATTGAGAGGGAATACACTCTCATGCAGGTCGATCGGCACCAGCTTGGCGAGGGCTTCGGTGGCGTGAGGACCGGCGATGTGAAATATCGACCGGCCATCGGTCTGGTCGGTGATGGCGGCATAAGGGCTAACGGCGGCCAGAATCGTAGGTGCTGCGCCGAGCGCAAGCCAGGAGTACGGCCCTGCCCAAAGATACAATACATCGTTGCACGTGATGCCAACCGCAGTTGTCGGCAATGCCACGCCTAAAGCGGCCTCCAAGTCCACGGCGGTGTTTTTAAAAGCGGCAATACTCGTCAGGGGGCGCAACGGCGCAGCGCTTACCATCGGCGTGGCGGAAAACGTGAAACTCTCAGCCTTAAGCATGCAGGCGGCTCCCTTGCACGTCGTAAAATACCGGGCTGACGACTTCCGCCAGGAAATCGCTGTTGCGGATAGGGTCATACACCCGGATGATCTCGCCGTGGCGGGAGGCACCGTGCTTTAAAATTGCCAGCCCGATGGAATGACCCAAGGTTGGTGAATACACCGCCGAGGTGACATGGCCTTGGTCGTTGGCGGCCACTGGCTCGGCGTCATGCGCCAGCAGATGCGCCCCGCCGCGCAACCGATCAGACTCATTCACCGGCTTCAGCCCCACCAGGTTAGGGCGGGCTGAGTCCATCAGTGCCGGGCGTGCTGCGAGCGCCCGGCCGATAAAATCCTTCTTTTTAGATAATAATTTACCAAACCCGAGATCATGGGCGCTGGTCTGGCCGTTCAGCTCATTACCCGCCGGGTGGCCCTTCTCGACCCGCATCACCCCCAGCGCCTCGGTGCCATACGGGGTGATGCCGAATTCCGCACCGGCTGCCATCAAGGCTGCCGCGAGGGCACCACCAAAGCGGGCGGGGACAGCAATTTCGTAGGCCAGTTCGCCGGAAAATGACAGACGGAATAACCGGGCCGAGGTGCCGCCGCAGATGGTTACGTCACCGGCGGCCATATAGCCAAACACGGCGTTTGAAACATCATAGGCTTCATCAACAATTTTTCGTAATACATCGCGTGCGTGCGGGCCCGCCAGGGCGATCTGCGCCCATTGGTCGGTGATGGAAATAAACCGCACATCCAACTCCGGCCACAGCCATTGATGGCAAAATTCCAGATGTTGAAACACCTTACCCGCGTTGGCAGTGGTGGTGGTCATCACGTAGTGCTGCTCACCAATACGCGCGGTGGTGCCGTCATCCATCACGAAACCATCTTCGCGCAACATCAACCCATAGCGGGCGCGGCCAACGGCGAGGTTGGTCCAGCTATTGGTGTAAATACATTCAAGGAATTTGGCGGCATCAGGACCTTGAATATCAATTTTTCCGAGAGTGGTGACATCACAAATACCCACGCGCTGACGCACCGCCAGAACTTCGCGGTTGGTTGCCGCCAGCCAATCCTCGCCGGGTTTGGGGAAATATTGCGCCCGCAGCCACAGGCCAGTTTCCACAAACACGGCGCCGAGGGATTTCGCCCATTCATGCGTGGGAGTGAGACGTGTGGGTTTGAATAATTTGCCGCGATGCGGCCCCGCCAAAGCGCCAAGTGCCACCGGCGTGTAGGGCGGGCGGAACCGGGTTGTGCCAGTCTCAGGCACGGTTTTTCCAGTCGCCATTGCCATCAGAGCCAGGCCATTCACATTGGCGGTTTTGCCTTGGTCGGTCGCCATGCCAAGCGTGGTATAGCGCTTCAAATGCTCGACCGCGATGAAGCCTTCCTGCTTGGCCAAACGAATATCAGCCGCCGTTACGTCGTTTTGGAAATCGACAAAGGCTTTTGCGTCAGCATCAGGCACCGACCATAGCGGGGTGATATTTTGATTGATTTCCTCGCCTGCCGCCGCACCCACGGCTGTCATTCCAGGCGGCAACCCATCCGGCACAAACGCCGCGATGGCATCATCCCACACCGGCTTGTCATCGAGATGTGACGTGAGATGCAGCACCGGATTCCAACCGCCGGACATGGCCACCACGTCACAACCAAATCGCACCACCCCACCATCACGCGTACAGATTTCAACGCCCTCAACGGCCAGTTTGCCGACAGCGCGACGAATCACCGCGCCTGAAAATACCGGCACCGAAAATGCTGCCGCCATATCTCGGATCACGGCCGACGACGCGGGACGGGCATCCACCACCGCCGCCACCGCCATCACACTGGCAGCCATAGCGGCGAGGGCGCTGGCAGCACCATCATGATTGATGAACAGCACGGCCCGCGCGCCGGGGGCCACCGCATAACGAGTGATGTAGGTTTCCACCGCACCAGCGAGCATCACACCGGGGAGGTCGTTATTGGTGAACACCATAGGTCGCTCAATAGCGCCAGTGGCTAATACGCTGCGCTTCGCCACAATCCGCCAGTAACGCTGGCGTGGTTGATGCGGTGCAGGCACCACCAGATGGTCGGCCACACGTTCCACCGCACCATAGGTGCCGCCGTCGTAAACGCCAAATACCGTGGTACGGGGCAGATATTTTACGTTCTGCATATCAACCGCATCACTGGGCGGCTGCTCATCGCATAAAATCACGCGGGCACCGCCGATGGCGGCTTCATGCGCGGCCTTCACCCCCACCGCACCCGCACCGATCACCAGCACGTCGCAAAATAAATGGCCGGATTCATAGGTGTCAGGGTCGGGTAGTGCAGCGTTGCGGCCCAAGCCAGCGGCTTTACGAATCAGCGGCTCGTATAATTTTTCCCAGAACGATGCCGGCCACATAAAGGTTTTATAGTAGAACCCCGCTGCAAAGAACGGCGAGAGCTTGCCGTTGATAGACAATAGATCGTGTTGCAGCGATGGAAACCGGTTCTGGCTATGCGCAACCAGCCCCTCATACAATTCCACCATCGTCGCCCGCGTATTTGGCTCGCGGCGGGCTCCCATTCGCAATTCCACCAACGCATTTGGCTCCTCGGAACCAGCCGACAGAATCCCGCGTGGACGGTGATATTTGAAGCTTCGGCCCACCAGTTTTATATCGTTGGCCAGCAGTGCCGAGGCCAGCGTATCACCTGCATAGCCCTGCAACGATCGGCCATCGAAGGTGAAGTTAATCGGCTTGCTGCGGTCGATGATCCCGCCGTGCGAGAGTCTCATGATGACCGGCCCAGGGCGACGTCATACGCTGATTCCACCGCCATTATTTGATGGTTGCGTAAATTGCGTGTCACCACCAACCAGGCATGGCAGCCGACGTTATGATACCACAACTCACGATGAACTCCATTCGGATTTTCTCTGAAATACACATAATCAGTCCATTCCGGCGTGGGTTCTGCTCCGCCATCACGCGGACGCGTCACCGTGGCATCGCCATGGTAGAGAAATTCCTGCAAACCACGCTCGCCGCAATGCGGACAGTGAATACGCATCAGTGCAAATTCGGCGTGGCACCGACTCCCTTTTCATCGATCACATAGCCTTTGGCAAAGCGGTCCAGCCGGTAGGCGCTGGCCACCTCATGCGGCTCATCGCGTGCGATCAGATGCGCAAAACACCAGCCAGACGCCGGCGTTGCCTTGAAGCCGCCGTAGCACCAGCCGGCATTCAGATAGAGATTTTCGACCGGCGATTTATCGATGATCGGCGAGCCATCCATCGTCATATCCATAATACCGCCCCAGTGCCGCACCAGCCGTGCGCGACCCAGCATCGGCATCAACGCCATGCCGCCTTCACACACATCCTCAATGGTCGGCAGATTGCCGCGGCTGGCATACGAATTATACCCATCGATATCCCCGCCGAAAACCAAACCGCCTTTATCCGACTGCGAAATATAAAAATGCCCGGCGCCGAAGGTGATCACGTTGTCGATCAGCGGCTTGATCGATTCCGAAACAAACGCCTGCAACGCATGGCTCTCGATCGGCAGACGGATACCCGCCATCGCCGCCACGCGTGATGAATTGCCCGCACAGGCCAGGCCGATTTTTTTGCCCGCAATATAGCCACGGGTGGTTTCCACACCTACAGCCTTGCCATTTTCGGTTTTAATCCCGGTGACTTCGCAATTCTGGATGATATCCACACCCAAATGGTCCGCTGCCCGTGCATAACCCCACGCCACGGCGTCATGCCGCACCGTGCCGCCGCGCCGTTGTAATAGCGCCCCTTGAATTGGGAAGCGGGCATTTTCATAGTCCAGATACGGTACTTTTGCGCGCAACGCAGCGAGATCAAGCAACTCGGCATCAATCCCATTCAGGCGCATGGAATTACCCCGCCGCGCATAGGCGTCGCGTTGCGCATCGGAGTGGATGATATTCAGCACCCCGCGTTGGCTCACCATGGCGTTATAATTGATATCCTGCTCCAGCCCTTCCCATAGTTTCATTGAAAACTCGTAGAACGGTGCATTGCCCGGTAGCAGATAATTCGAGCGGATGATGGTGGTGTTGCGGCCAATGCTGCCATTGCCGAGCCAACCTTTTTCCAGCACCGCGATACGCATCCGCTGATGATTTTTGGCAAGATAATAGGCCGTCGCTAACCCGTGCCCTCCACCACCAACGATGATCACGTCATACACGCCAACCGGCGACGCATCCCGCCAAGCCGGACGCCAGCCGGTATGGCCGCGCAACGCCTCCCTCATGACTGAAAAAACTGAATATTTATCGACCATAGCGTTGCGCACCAAACTCACAAATAATTCTTTAAAAGAAACTACATTTATATATAAGAAACTAATTTCGTCAAATCTCGACCAGCCCTGGATTAAACATCCCCCCCTTTTCACTATGATAACCGCGCGGGGCGGACACCAGATGGATGCCCTCCACCACCCCGTCATGCGTGACATGGGTATGACCAAAGACCCACAAGGACGGCCGCAATGGGGTAAATTTTGCAATAATTTCAGAGCCATAGGCTGGCCCCATCGCGCCATGACGGCGCCCAAGCACTTGCCCGCTCGGGGCATGATGCGTCACAACGATGGTCTTGTCCGTCCCGCCCTGGCGCGCCAAGCCGGCCAGTGTCTCGTGCAGCCAGGCCAGCGATTCTTCATGCAGCCCTTTCGCATCCTGCGGCGTGAACATGGCATCCTTCATGCGAATAAAATTATAGTCGTTCATCAACCGCTGTGCCTGCTTCATGCCCAGCTCTGCATCACCGTTCAACCGGTAGTCGGTCCAAAGCGAACAGCCCAGCACATTCACCCGTTCCGTCCCGATATCGAAAGTTACCATATCATTTTGCAGAAAGTTTACCCGGCCCCTGGTTTTCAACACGGCTTTGCGTAGCGCCGGCAATAAAGTTGTCATATCGTGATGGTAATACTCATGATTGCCGGCCACCATCACCACCGGCGCCTCGAGATATTTCGCCACCTGGTCAGCGTACACAACGCCGCGCAGACCATTGTGGATATCACCCGCCAGAATTACCAAATCCACCCCGCCGACACGATCCAACATCGGACCACGTGAAGGATGCGGGGTGCCCCGTTGCAAAAAGCGGCTCCAGTTAGGCCGGGAGGGCCGCCACTCCTCCAACTCCAGATGCAGATCACTCATATACAACACCCGGGTCATCGTAGCATCCGGGCCAGCAAAGCAAAAAAGCAAATTCCAAAAATGATTGTCGCCGCCTGCCATATTTGCAATTCATTCAATTCATACCAGCGCGCCATACGTCCAGGGTCGGGGGTGCCGTTCACCAACCCTTCATTCAGCGCCACTGCCAATGCACCGGCGTCCTCGAAGCGGTCATTCGGGTCGCTCGCAAGAGCTTTTTTCAATACCAGCCCCAGCCAGCCTGGCAAATCAGGGCGCATCCTCGCCAACGGCACCGCCTCGCGCTGCCCGAACGGATATGGGCCGCCAGAGAACATCCGGTAGATCGTCACCGCTAGTGAAAACACTTCAGAACGTGCATTCGCCTGCACGCCCTTCAGCAATTCCGGTGCCATATAGCGCAATGTGCCGCCGGGACGGGCAGCTTCGGCCATGTCGATGCCTGGCAAATACGCCAAGCCTAAATCCAGCAGCCTTACCTCATTGCCCGGCAGCAGCATGATGTTCTCAGGCTTCAAATCACGATGAATAATTTCGATCGCCGCTAAATCCTGCACCGCCTCGCACAACTTCAAGGCAATCCCTACGCCATCCGGCAACGTCATCAAAGGCGCACGGTTGAGGCGTTTTTCCAGCGTTTCGCCTTTGTACAATGGCATCACCAGATAAAGGCTGCTACGGCGGTCAGGTGGTAAATCAAGATAGCGGGCCACGTTGCTGCCGCGCACGGTACTACCGATCCAGGCTTCGCGCATAAATCCGGCTGCAAAAATCTCATCCTGCAACATGCTGGGCAACGGAATTTTCAAAACCACGTCGCGATTCTCAACTGTGTCGCGGGCCACCACGAGAATCGTGTAACGGCCGCGATACAAAGTCCGGCCAATTTGGAACCCATCCCACACATCACCCTCACGCGGGGCAGGCTTCAGTGGCAAGTCGGCCATAGCGGCATGGGCTTGCGCGATGTCAGGGGCCGGTGCGGCGATGATATCCACCACCATCGCGGTTACGCCAGGGCCATTGCCACCCGCCCCGGCCAGGGCAAACCCGGCCTGCACGGCCTCTGAACTTGCAGACTCCCCTGTGCTGAGCAACAAATAACGGTCTCCGGCTTCAGCCTGCTCCTCAGCAAAATCTACCGCCAGTTCGCCATCCAGCCCCACCGCCCGCGTTGGCTCACCGGGCCCCTGCGGGGTAATCCGCACATGAGGGCGGATCAAAGGCGTCACCACCCCATTGCGGCTTCGATATAGCCGGCAGGCACCAATATGCACGACACCCATAAGCGGCCCGCTGAACAGCAAGGCAGTCAGCGAAACCGGCGCCAAGCCACGGCTGCTATCGGCACGAATTTGGCCAAACAACCACCCATTGAGGCTATGTAGCGCCTGATTGGCGGCCCGTTTCACCCCCAGCGTGCGGCGGGCGCCAAAATACCCTTCTGCGAAGCTAAATACCGATATCTGTGCGGCATCACGCGACCCATCAGCCGGTATTGCGCCCACAGGATGCGCCCGCGCGATGGCTGCTAGAATACCACGCTCCGGATGGCCAAAGTCGCTGCCCTGATAAACACTGAAATGGCTGGCTGCGTCTGTACCGGTAAAGCCGGTACGAATTTGCCAGCCGCCGCTGACCAATGGCTCCAAGGCGATATCAGCCATCGCGGTTGGCCGCCGGAACCCATAAAACGTCGCGGGCGCCAAGCTCATTCACAAACCGCGACATCACGAATAGTAAATCCGAGAGCCGGTTGAGATACACCAGCACCAACCGGTTCACCGGCTCATCCGGGTTCGCCAGCAAACCCACCAGCACCCGTTCGGCCCGGCGCACCACTGTGCGGGCCTGGTGCAAAAACGCCGCGGCCGGGGTGCCGCCCGGCAGAATAAACGAATTCAAAGTCGGCAGTTCCGCGTTCATCCGGTCGATTTGCGCCTCCAGCCAATCGACCTGCGGTTGAGTTACGCGCAGTTGCGGGTATTGTGGGGCTTCCTCGATGGGGACGCATAAATCAGCGCCCACATCGAACAGGTCATTTTGAATTCGCGCCAGTACAGCGTCATCAGCACCGCTGACATGCAACCGCACAATGCCTAAAATGGCGTTGGCCTCATCCACCTCACCGTAGGCCGCCACCCGCAAAGAGGATTTTGGCACCCGCTCACCGTTACCCAGCGAAGTATCGCCGGTATCACCGCCGCGCGTGTAGATTTTATCAAGTCTAACCACCAAAGCACCCTGTTCAAATTACGCAGCTATTCAGCCACGCCACCTGAAATGCAGCAAGACCCCCTGCCCTCGCGGCTAGCTAAAGAACTTCAGCGTCATGCCCATCAACCACTTCACCCGCGGCGTATAAGGCGGGTACAGCATCGGGGTGGAGTTGTACTGGTCACGCATCACCGCGCGTTCATGCGAAAAGGCTTTAAACCCGTACGCGCCGTGCGAGGAGCCGATACCGCTGTTATTCACCCCGCCGAACGGCAAATTGGCGTGCGAGAAATGCAGCACCGAAACATTGATCCCCACCCCGCCTGAGGAGGTCGCGTCAATGATCTTATCAATACTGGCCTGATCTTTTGAATACACATACAGCGCCAGCGGTTTCGGGTTGGCGTTGATATGCGCGATCGGCTCGCTGATGTCGCTGTACGTGATAATCGGCAGCACCGGCCCAAAAATTTCCTCCTGCATCACTGCGCTGTCGAGCTTCACATTTGTCAAAAGTGTGGGGGCGATGAATTTATCGCTCGCCAAAGTCGCCCCGCCTGTAACAACAGTGGCACCATTGGCAGTGGCATCATCGAGAATATTTTTTACCCTGGAGAAATGCCGGTCATTCACAATCCGGCAATAATCCGGGCTGGTTTGTGCATTGTCACCATACATTTTGGCTATCGCGGCTTTGGCTTTTTCGAGGAACGCCGAAAGTATTTTCTCATGCACATATAAATAGTCGGGCGCCACGCAAGTCTGGCCATTATTGAGGAATTTACCCCACATGACGCTTTTGGCAGCTTTGGCCAGATCAGCACTCTCATCAACAATGACCGGGCTTTTGCCACCTAGCTCCAAAGTAATAGACGATAGATGCTTGGCGGCCGCCGCCATCACGATTTTACCCACGGCGGGTGAGCCGGTGAAGAACATATGGTCGAACGGCAAAGCCAGCAGCGCCGTGGAGACCGCTGCATCGCCTTCAAACACAGCAATCTCGGCTGGATCGAAGGTCTGGCGGATGATCTCAGCCATCAATGCAGAGCAGGATGGCGTTAATTCCGAGGGCTTGATGATCACTGTGTTGCCGGCGGCAATGGCGCTGGCAAGCGGCCCGAAAGTGAGATTGATCGGAAAATTCCAGGGCGAAATGATCAGACAGACGCCGCGCGGTTGATAGCGGATGCGCGCCTGCGTGCCCAGCATCGTCATGGTGGTGCCTACCCGCTTGGTGCGCATCCAGGATTTCAGATGCTTCACCGCATGATGAATTTCACCGATCACCGGCATGATCTCATCAAGATCAGCTTCGGTGGCGGGCTTGTGTAAATCCGCCGCCAGAGCACGGTAAATGGCGTCCTTGTTAGCCATGACCGCTGCTTCCAGGCGGCGCAGCTTGGTGATCCGCTCATCAGCGGTGGAGGTGCGCAGCTTAACCGCCAGTTGCTGCTGCTTTGTGAACACCTCAAAGATTACCGAAGCGGCGGCGGTCTGTACGGGTGAAATGCTCGTGGTTACATTCATGGCTCGTCCTTTTCCTGGTTTGCAGGCCTTATTATGGTTACCTTTAAGGTAAGCAGGTAACGTTTAGCGGAAACTGTCAAGCGGAAACGGCTGTGGCGTTAGGGGGAGACGGTGATTTTTTCGTGAGGGCCAGCAATCGGCCTAAAACCCACCCGGGCGATAAGTAGCCCTGCAGTTCTCATTTGTGTGCAGCGCAGTGCGGCCTGGTTTATCTTTACGGCCAATCAGGCTAATCACCCTTGGAAATATGCCCTTACCGGCACAGGAGCTATCATTGTCTAATTTTAATACCGAGACGGTCACCTCCGTCCGGCACTGGACCGACACGCTGTTCAGCTTCACCGCCACCCGCGACCCCGGTTTCCGCTTTGTCAGCGGTCAGTTCACCATGATCGGCCTCGAAATCGAGGGTCGCCCGCTGCTGCGCGCCTATTCGATGTGCAATGCCAACCATGAGGACCAGTTGGAGTTTTTCTCCATTAAGGTGCCCTCCGGCGCTCTCACCTCCCGGCTACAGCATTTGCAGGTCGGCGATACGGTACTGGTGGGCCGTAAACCAACCGGCACGCTCATTCAGGATAATCTGTTGCCGGGTAAAAACCTGTATTTGCTGGGCACCGGCACTGGCCTTGCACCGTTCGTCAGCATCATCAAAGACCCTGATACCTATGAGCGCTATGAGCGCGTCATTCTGGTGCACGGTACCCGTACCATTGCCGAACTTGGGTACGGGGAACTGATTGTGAACACGCTGCTTGAGCACGAGTTTTTTGGCGAACTGGCGCGTGAAAAGCTACTGTATTACCCATCTGTGACCCGCGAGCCTTTCCGTAACATCGGGCGCATTACGACCCTGCTTGAAACCGGTAAATTACAGGCTGATTTGCAGCTCCCCGCCTTTAATGTGGAAACCGACAGGGTAATGCTGTGCGGCAGCCCGGAAATGCTGTCGGACTTAAACAACCTCCTCAAAGGACGCGGCTTTCAGGAAGGCAATCATCATGAACCGGGGCATTATGTGATCGAGAAAGCCTTCGTCGAAAAGTAAAACCGCGAGGTTAGCTGCACGGCACCGCCGGAAGCACCAAAGCGGTCGCGTCGCCTTCGCTGAAATCCTGCTCTGGTAAGCAATTCGACGCATAACCGTGGCTGGTTGGGTCGAAGAGATTGATGTAGATCCGGCGACCCGCCATCTCAATTTTGGCAGGCTCACCGAGAGGCGCAATTTTCGCAAAATTATCGGGTAGCTGGTGCTTCGTGGTGCTGGTCTGGCCAGCATGGCCGATAATAACCCACACGCGCTTGCCTTGCATCTGCGCCAACTGCGCATGGGTAACATCGCCTTTGGAATCACTCAGCACGATGTTTTGTGCCTCAGAGGGGAGATAGGCACGTAAAATTGTCTCATCCCACGGGTCACTCAACAGCACCACATCACCAGGCGCCACCTCACTGGCCAGAATTTTTGCGGCTATGTCCCAGCGCGGCTTCGTCTCCACGTTATAATATGGCAGCAGGTTAAACAGCAGTAGTGCTGCCACCGCGCCAAACGCAGCCACCTGCCAATGCTTCGGTAGGCGCTGTAATAGAGAACTAAGACCAATGCCGGCCAATATCGCAAAAGGCGCGGCGCTCCACAAAATATAACGTGGCACCATCATCGAGCGCCACAGCGAGATCACCAGTAACGCCGCTGGCAACAGAATGAATGACAAACCAATCACCGCCAATAATCCCGGCCGCTTACGCAAACGCCACAAACCAAGCGCCGCCGCCAGCAGCAGGCCACCTTCAATGAGCAGAATCATCGGCATCGGCGTTGAAACATCCATCAGCCGGAACGAAACCGTATCGGCAATCCGCATTAAGTAAACCGATGCAAAATTATACCACAAGCGCGACAGATCAACCGGCGGTATCCAAGTTACGCTGTCGATGAATTTTTTATCCTGATAAACCTCCATCAACGCATAAAATGGCGCTGAAAGCACAAGCATAAGCGCATCAGCCAACAGCAAATTCTTCAAAAATCCTTTGCCGTTCGATGATTGATGCATAATGATCAACCCAATCACATTCACGGTCAGCAGCCAGGGTACGCCATCGCCCAGTACGTCGAGCGCACCGGAGGTTCCCAAAATAACGGCTGCCCAATCTGCGCGCCGCGCATACCGGTCGGACCATGGCCTAGACGCCGCGCGCGCATTCAGCGCCAGCTGAACCAGACCATAGAGCGCGATCAGAATAAGGCACATTTCCATCGTGTAGGACCGCGCCTCCTGGCTGAACGCCAGAGCCGAAGGCGAGAGTCCTAAAATGAGCGCGGCCACCAGGCCAGCGCGACGCCCGGCAATTTGGGCCGCGATAAGATACACCAACATAACGCAAGCCGCGCCAAACACCGCTGATGGTACCCGCAGCCAGAATTGCGGATCACCCAACCCCGCGAGAGGTGACAACAACAGGAAAAAGCTTGGCATGTGGTGGTTCGAGAAGGAATCCCGCACCAAAGCGCCAAACGGCATATTCACCCGTTGCAAGGTAAAAATCTCATCCAACCAAAAAGGCTGGCGGCCGATATCGACCAGGCGTAAAATTAAAGCGACGCCAAATATGAATAACGGCACAGCGAGCGCATGGCTAACCTTTACGGATCCATCGGGTTCCGCCGGTTTCATGGCGCGCTTCGCATTGATCATGCCAAAGCCTCTGCCTTGCCTCCGGCGCGATGCTCCGGATTGATCGTTGATACAGGTCCTGAGCTTTGACTCTGACTTTGCGATAAGGCGGCGTCGGCTACAATATCAGCAGACAGCACGTCATCACTTGGCCGCCAATCCCGAAAGAAAGCACGGCCGATCGCCCCGGCCAAGCGTTGCAGATGAATTTGGACCACATCTAAGTATTCGTGCAGACCCGTGGCGAGAATATGGCCTGTAGATCGTTCGGTGAGAATTTCTCGTAAATATTCGGCAACCTCCATCGGCTCATTGGCACGCGACAGACCATATATCCGGCGAAGATCTTCGAGATACGCCTCGGCACGCCGCACACTAAGCAAAACTGAGCGCGGCGACGACGGGTCGCGTAGCAGGAAATCCACCACATCTTCCACCGAAAATACCGCGCGAGCGTGACGTTTGAAGGCATGGTATCCCGCCCCTGCCCGCAACACAGCATTCCATTGCGTCAGTTCGGCCACGCGTTTGGCTTCGCCATCTCTTGGCAGAATGATGGTATATTTAATGTCTAGCATACGGGTAGTTTGGTCGGCTCGCTCGATCACCCGGCCCAGATGATAAAAATACCACCCCTGATCACGGTATAATGTACCTTCCGTAATACCTGTGTGAGCCTGCACGCCATCCTTCAAAGCCGTGCAAACCCGCGAGAGGGAATCGCCTTCCAAATCTTCCGCCGTAATGCGGCTGACAAAGCGATGGAAAACATTGATCTGCCGCCACATCTCGGTGCTCATCAAGGGGCGCAAGGTGCGGGCATTGGTGCGGGCGTCTTCAATGTTGGCGGGGATGGAGGTTGGGTTGCCTTTGTCGAGCAGATAAAAGCGCTTCACATGCAAGGCATCTGGTGAGAACCCACGTGCCTCAAAATTTTTCTCGTCGGCATTGATCTGGATCAGGCCAAACCAGGCTTGGGTTTCATGGCCTGGCGACTCAAAGCTCTGGGTAACATCGATCAACCGGGCGAGGTTTTCAACGCGCTCCAGATACCGCGCCATCCAGAACAGGCCTTCAGCATCGCGTGAGAGCAATACCGTGTCGAACCTCATGGTGCGCCCCCATCGGTAAAATCATCCGCCAGCACCCAGGTGTCCTTCGAGCCACCACCCTGGCTTGAATTGACGATCAGGCTGCCGCGTTTCAAGGCCACCCGGGTTAAACCACCCGGCAGAACCCAACTTTCCTTGCCGGTGATAATGAACGGCCGCAAATCGAGATGCCGCGGCCCGACGCCTTCCTCGGTGAGAGTCGGCGCCACCGAAAGACCGATCATCGGCTGGCTGATCCATTGCGCCGGGTCAGCCAGAATGGCGGCGCGGGAGGCTTCAAGTTCCTCCTTGCTGGCGCGCGGGCCGATGGTAATGCCATAGCCACCGGATTCGCCCACCGGCTTGGTCACCAGCTTGTCGAGATTGGCGAGCGTGTAAGCCAAACCCTCCGTCTCGCGGCATATATTGGTCTGCACATTCTGGATCAGCGGTTCTTCGCCCAGGTAGTATTTGATGATGCGCGGCATGTATGCATAAACCGCCTTGTCATCGGCAACGCCGGTACCTACCGCATTGGCGATCGCCACATTCCCGGCCTTCCAGGCGCCGATCAGGCCGCGCACGCCGAGCATCGATTCCGGGCGGAACACATCGGGATCGAGGAAATCATCATTCAGACGGCGGTAGATGGTGTGGACCGGTCGCAAGCCGGTGATGGTACGCATGTAAACGCGCTCGTTTTCCACCACGAGGTCAGAACCGACCACCAGCGGCACGCCCATCTCGCGGGCCAGGAACACATGCTCAAAATACGCCGAGTTATAAATGCCGGGCGAGAGCAGCACCACCTGCGGGTCCTCAAGGTCGCCCGGCGCAATTTCCGACATCGCGGCGCGCAGCCGGCGGCCATAATCATCCACCGGACGCAGGCGGATACCGGCCATTAAATCCGGGAAGGTGCGCAGCATCAAATGGCGATTTTCAATAACGTAGGAAACACCAGACGGCGTGCGGGCGTTATCCTCCAGCACCCGGAAGTCACCATGTTCATCGCGGATGATATCAATTCCGCAAACATGCACATAAGTCCCATGAGGCACGGGGAAATCCTGCATTTCCGGGCGATAGTTGGAATTGCCATACACCAGTTCAGCGGGAATGACGCCGTCCTTGATGATTTTACCTTTGCCGTAAATGTCGCCCAGGAACAGGTTAAGCGCGGTCACACGCTGAATACAGGCGCGCTCAAGCAAATTCCATTCATCATGGGTGATGATCCGGGGAATACAGTCGAACGGCAAAATCCGGTCGATGGCGGTGGCATCGGAATACACCGTGAAGGTAATCCCCAGGTCAATCAGTTCGGTTTCCGCCGCCGCGGCGCGACCACGCAGTGCGGTAAGGCCAATCTTCGATAATCGTTCCGCCAGCCAGCGAGGGACCGGGCCAGCGTCACTACGCGGCTTGGTCAGCTCACAAAAATAGCGGCCTGGATCATAATCGGGCCAGGCGTTTGAAAAAATATCGCTCAACGCGCTGTTCCCCATAAAAAAATATCGGTCAATTTTTTGAGATGCTGAACGATCATCAATGCCTCACACAGGTCAACTTCTGCCCTATCGAGCGGCAGATCGCTGCAAAACGCCAAATGTTTCACCAATTTTTAACCTGTAACAACAATGACATTATACGCGGGTCCTTGGTCTGAGTGGTTTATTAGCAATGTAATGAAGCGTGCCATGCAAACGCCGGACCATACAAGTGTGGTGACTAATAACTTCATGATCAACGTAAGTAAGCCAGACGAAACAATTTTAATTCACTCTCGCCGCATGGCATTCTCTCTGTTAAGCCTGTGATGATGCAGGGTGTGGCTTCCAGTGACGAAATGATCGACCGGTCGGGCCGAATCCGGACCCCATGGGTGCCGGTTTTGGAAGCTTTCCGCAGCATCGGGCACGAGGAAATGGGACGCCGCGCGGCGGCTTTGAACAAACAAGTCCGACTCGCAGCACCCTACGGCGTGGTGGCACAGCATCGATACGACCCGCTGCCGGCACCGTTAACGGCGACTGAATTTGCGCTGTTAGAGGCTGGGATCAAGCAGCGTGCCGGGGTTTTGAACAGTCTGCTTGAAGATTTATATGGACGGCAAAGCGTCCTGCAAAATGGCTTGATCCCGCCTATCGAAGTGTTCAAAAGTCGGCACTTTGTGCGCAGCCTGTGTACCGGAACACCGCTCGCGACGCCGCGCCTCTCACTTTACGCCGCTGATATCATTCGCGGCATTGATGGCCGCTTTCAAATCGTGCGGGATCATACTGGGATCATTCCAAGTTTTGGCCATGCGCTCACGCTGCGCCGGGTGGCATCGGGCACGGTACCTGAGCTTTTCAGAGCCGGCGGGTTGCGCAGCCTTCGGCCGGCCCGCGAGATGCTGGTGGATCATCTACAACGTGACAGCCAAGGTGGCATGGTTGCGATTCTTTCGGCCAGCGCTGGCAGCCCGGCACAGTCACTCGACATGATGGATGACGCCTTGCTGGCGCGTGCGCTTGGCGTCCTGCTGATCGAGCCTGGCGATCTGGCCACCCGCGGCGGTGCCCTGCATGTTAAAACCCTCTCCGGACTGTTGCATGTGGCGACACTTATTCGCGGCCTATCGGGCATTGAGCTTGATCCGCTCGAGCAAGGTGGCCGCCCCGGTGCCGGTATTCCTGGCGCGTTTGGTGCCATTCGTGCGGGCGTGTTGAACATGCTCAATGCTCCTGGTAGCTCCTTGGCAGAAGTCCCTGAAATTGCGGCTTATGTTCCACAATTATTTGAAACCTTCTGTGGCGCCGCCCCGTTACTGCCCGCTGCCAAGGGCAACATTCTAACCTCGGCGTCGAAAGCCCCGTTTGTTGATAGTTCGGGTCTGCTGTCCACGCCGCTGATGTTTCGGCTGTACGGATGGCACGACGGCACCGGGTGGCAGGTTCTGCCTGGTGGCCTGGCATTTGGGCTCAATGAGGCGGGTACCCCCACCAACATGAAAGATATCTGGGTGCTGGACGCTGACGAACCGCATTATTATTCCGGCGTTTCACATTCCGAGCCACAAGCCCGCGTGCCGTTTTTGCCAGCGGCGCATCTGCCGTCGCGGATGGCCGACAATTTGTTCTGGCTTGGCCGCTCAGTCGAACGATTGGAGGCCGCTGCCCGCCTGCTCATGCTGGCATTACCTCGGTTGGAAGCGGGGACATCGTTACCGCGCGATGCCGCCGAGCGTAGCCTGATCACCCGCTGTTTAGCAAAAGCTCAGTTGCTGCCTGATGATCTGGCAAGCGGCAATATTTCTGGCCGGTTACTCCGGCAATCGCTGGCGCGCCGTAAGCCAATGGCGGCGTTGCTGCGGGAGGTAACGCGGCTGGTGAACGCTGCCAGTGAGCGGTTGAGCCCCACCATGCTCGCCACCGTACAACTTGCTCTGGACCAAGCCACCACGGCATTGGTGCCCGACGAAGAACAAGCGTTGCCAACGATCCTGGGTTTTGCTGCTACCTTTGCGGGAATTGCCGCTGAGAACATGTCGCGCGATGGCGGGTGGCTGTTCCTGGAAATGGGCCGCCGGTTGGAGCGCGCCGAGGCTTTTGCGGAGAGTCTATCGATTTTACTGGATGCACCTCCCGAGCGTTTAGAGCCGGGACTCGCACTGGGAATCGAACTCGCAGACTCGGTGTTGAGCTACGACCTGCGGCATGCCGGAATTTTGGCGCCTGGCCCGGTACTGGCGATGATATTAGCGGATTCCGGCAACCCGCGCAGCCTGGGCTTTCAATGTTCGGCATTGCGCTGGTCATTGGACCGGCTGGGTGCGGACGATGACGCCGAGTCCGCACGGCTACTGCACACCGAGGCCACAAAATTAGCCAGCGGTATTGCCGACCTCTCGGCACCACTTGGTGCAATAGCCGCCCGGTTGCGGCTACTCTCAGACCGTGTGCAGCGGCGCTTCTTTACCCTGCTGCCAGAAGCCCACCAGTTGGAAGACGAGGAAGAAGTCATGGCAGGGACATCGTGATTTATCGGCTGCATCACGCGACCATCTACGAATACGCCGAGCCGGTGCTGCTGGGCACACATTTCATGCATCTGGTGCCACGGACACGGCCTGGGCAAACAATCCGGGAATCAGTGCTTGACGTTTCACCCACCCCAGATAACCGACGTAACGAGGTGGACCATTTCGGCAATTTCACCACCACGGTATCGCTCACCAACCCGCATAAACAATTCACTGTTGCATTGAGCGCCACCATCGACGTCGCACAGCCAGCACCACCGGCCCCTGCCAGCACCCCGGGTTTTGAACAGATTGCTGCCGCCAGCATAAACCGGGCCGACATTGCCGAGTACACGCTGCCTAGCGCTTTAGCAGCCCCAAACATTGAACTTGCCGCCTACGCCAAAACCAGCTTTCCCGCGGGAGAACCAATTTTGAGCGGGTTGTTGAATTTGAACCAGCGGGTATTCAACGACATGACCTATAAGCCAGGCGTTACCAACACCGCCACCACAGCTTCACATGCTTTGAAAAACCGGGTTGGCGTGTGTCAGGATTACGCCCATCTGATGATCGCAGCACTGCGCGCCGTCGGCCTTCCGGCCCGCTATGTCTCAGGTTATCTGCGTACCTCGCCGCCTGCCGGGCAAGTCAAACGCCGGGGCGCTGACCAGTCCCACGCCTGGGTTTCGGCCTGGATCGGCGACTATGCCGGCTGGGTTGATTTCGACCCCACCAACAATTTGCTGGTCTCAGATGAACATGTCACGCTCGCCTGGGGCCGAGATTTTCAGGATGTCAGCCCGCTGCGCGGCATCATCCTGGGCGGCGGGCGTCACACTCTGCGGGTTAATGTCGATTTAGACCCCGTGCTGACCTGATTTAAGCAGCACTCAAGCGGCGGACATTGGCGCTAACCTTGGCGCGGTAATGCTTCATCACCTTATCAGCACCAAGATCCGATTTGCCACCGAGAACTGCCGCCATCATCATGTGGCCGGCTTCCATCAGTGAATGCATCTTTTCATTCACCATCAATTCGGCTTCCTGCTGCACATCTTCACCGCCCAGAGCGAACTTGGTGAGGCGCATGGCAATCACCTGTTGCGATTCAATGGCGAGCAAGCTGCTTTGAAATGCCATCGTGGCAAACGAAAAAATTGAATTATTAAACATACTGGCCCCTTTGTTATATTACCTACATGGGCGCAAATTACGGCATTGCCTAACATTATCTTTTACGGAAAGGTCAAGGGCTCGTGATCAGCTCAACCTGCCGAGCCAATCGCACCAGCGCCTCACTCCCGGCCCCTTCGGGCAGCCGCGGCCGGGCTGTTGGCTTTGCCGTTAGGCTCTGTGCCAAAAAACCCTGCCATTCGCGCCATAGTTCACGCGATGTGGGGGGAATGGCGGGCCGGTCCAGAGCCAAAACTGACAATCGTCCAGCCATTCTGCGCAACGCAGCATCGACGATGGCGCCACGTTCAATGGTGGCATCCCGGCCTTTGTGCGGCTCCAACAAAGCCCGGGCGAGCGAGGCTTCCAGGTTATTACTTGCCATACCTGCGGCCCGACGAGCGGATTCGATGGCGGAGGACCCATCCAGCAAGGCGGTAAATACCGCCCGCACGTAGGCAGCATGGGCAGCCAGCGCCTGCACAATGCTGGCTTCGACCCGAAAATGCTCAAAGCTGGGCCAGAGCAGCAGATTTCCCAGCACAGCTAAAGTTCCTCCCAGCGCGGTATAGCCGATTCGAGATAAAGCGACGGTGACTTCATTGGTGCCTGGCACAATTTGCTCCACCAGCAGCACCACCATCGGCGTCAGGGCCGCCTGAAAGGCTGCATAGCTGACACCGCGAATGGCAAAAGCGAACATCGTCAGTGGCAACATGATCAAGGCAAGGCTGAATTGGGTTTGCGCCAGCAGGCCGATCACCGCCGCCAGCGCCCCGCCCAGAGCGGTACCGCCGATACGCTCAGCCGCCCGCACCCAGGTTGCCGAAAAATACGGCTGCAAGCAAAGAATCATGGTGATCGTGGCCCAATGGGCAAATTGCTGATGCAAAGACATCGTGAACGCCAGGGTCGGCATCGCAATGCAAGCCGTTCGCAGGGCATGGCGCATGGGTGCCGCGGCAAAATTGAAGTTCGAGCGGATCGGCGACCAAATTCGAATCCTGAGCGGCAGCACCGAAACCCCAGACATCGCCTGGCCTGCGGGGCTGGAGACCGTCATCAGAACGGCGAGATTTTCGGCCATGCCAGCCAGAATATGGGCGGCGGTGGATTCCGGCGGTAACTTATCAATTTCGGTGCGCAACCGGGTCAGGCTGGCCTGTTTTTTTGGAGTGTCGAGCCTAACGCCGGTTTGCATGTCCGGCCCCAGCGCCGCCAGCCAGCCGGCCAACAGACGCAGCGGCCGCGCTGTATGCTCGCGAATGGCGGCGTCCTGCTCAAACACCTCCGAGAGTGCAATGAATCCACCAAATATTTGCTCCAGAGTCTGCAACCTGACCGAGACCTGCGCCGCCCTCTGGCTAACCAGCCCACGGCGGCGGAAGGTATCCAGCGCGACGCCGCGAGCTGTCTCGATGGCTTCGCGCACATTGCGGCGATGCAAAGCAGCATGAGCTTCAAAGGCAGCGGTACTATGTGCTGGTTGCCCCAGCGCAGCGAGGTCTTTGGCAAACCGACTAAGTTTAAGCGCAACATCGCCCAAAGCATCGCGGGCCGGCTGGTAGGGATGAATTTGCCATATCACCAGCGTGAGAACTGCGGCCCACAGGGCGCCCGCAAACAAATTGGCGCCTTGCTCTGCCGCGACAAGCATGGAGCCCGACGGATAATCGAGCGCCAGTACGATAACCACGCTCAGCAAGTTCCCAACCTGTAACCCGCCCTGACCATAAATGCGGGCGTAACTCACGCAAAAAATTGTAATGCCAGCGACCGGGGCAGCCAGCCAGATACCGTCACCACGCAATAAGCCAAAAAAACCGTAGGATATGCCTGCCAAAAATGCGAAAGCCAGAACTGCTGGGGCACGCCGACGCACTGGCCCGCCGGGGTCGGCAAAGCAGGTGAGCAAGGCGCCCAATGCCGCCAGGCCAAAATGCGGCAGACTTAGAAAATCACCCGCCAACACCGTGGCGGCCACCGCCAAGCCAGCCCGCACGCCTTCGGCAAGCGAGACCGCGCCGACGTTCCAATTGATCGGGAGATTTTTAAGAGGGCCAGGCATCGGTGCGTTATGCGTTACGTTGCAAGTTTACGCGACCCTAATTGGTCAACCGGTCACGGACGACAAAGGGCTTCGCTACATCCGGAACATAAAAGTTAACCAATGGTGCCGGCGGCGGTTGGGAGATCGGGCGATCATTCAACCAAACACAGATATCGGCCTGCCGGTCCATGGTGAACGGGTTTGCTGCCTGTTGTTCACAAACGTCCAAATGATAGTGGTCCGGCGGCGCAAAGCCATCCGCCGGGCTGACAATGGCGCCGGGCCGCAGGTGCGCCATATCCTCAAGCGTTAGCGGCATAACCAGGGTATTATGGGTAAACAGCATATCGAGGGGCAGGAAATAATAATCCGGCTGGTTGAGCGCCACGAGGCACGAGGACTGCTGTTTGATTTTTTCAAAAATGCTAAAAGATGCCGTCTGGGCCGTTAGCATATAATACAGCCACGGGCTGCAAAACGGACCATGCGCCGCCATCAGCCAGGAGCGCAACCCGACCTGAAATTCCCACGGCACGAAGCCTTGGCCGAACACCAGACGGTGCGCCGGTTCGAGATATTGATAGACCTCATCAAAAGCGATGACATTGGGAAACCACAAGGCCACCGCCAGCCTGATCGCAAACGCGATGGCGAGCACAGAGTAAAGTGCCCGCGCCGCCGTTGAGGGGTGGTGCGGCGTGAGAGCCTCGGCGGCGGCCATGCTAGTCGCCGAACTTGCCCGACTTGGGAAAGCCATTCGGCGGCAGGCGGCCAGCCTGGGCACGGGCGCCGCGCCATTCGGTGAGTTTGGTTTCGGTGCGCGTATTAGCGCCAAGTTTCCAGGTCAGGCCCGCCGCCAGAGCAAACACTTTCACATCGGCCATACCGCCGTCTTTGTACTTTTGCAGCACTACACCAGCGCCCTTGCTCATCTCTGGCAGTTCATTCAACGGAAAAATCAACAATTTACGGTTCTGGCCGATCACCGCCACCTGATCGCCATTGGCCGGCACACAATGCGAAAGTTCTTCACCTGGTTTGAGGTTCAGAATTTGCTTGCCCGCCTTGCGTTCTGAATTCAGTTCTGATCCCGACAACAAAAACCCACGCCCGGCGGAAGCGGCGATCAGATATTTCTGCGCGGAGTCAGGCAGGAACAAATCCACTACGCCATCTTCATTGGCCAAATCGATCAGCAGCCGAATCGCCTGACCGTCACCACGGCCGCGCGGTAAATCAGAAACTTTCAAGGTATATACGCGGCCATTGGTGGCCAGCAGCGCTAATCGGTCAGTGGACTCACAGCGGCGCATGATGTGCAGTCGGTCGCCCTCTTTGAATTTCTGTTCGGCATCTGCAGCCAGATGTCCCTTGAAGGCGCGGATCCAGCCTTTTTGGCTGAGCACTACCGTCACCGGCTCGCGCTCCACAAAAGCCTCCGCAACAATCTCCAGCACTGGTGCGGCCGCGCTGATCTGGGTGCGCCGGCTACCAAGCGGGCCCACACCGAATTTTGCTTGCACCTCGTTGATTTCTGATACAATTTTATCCCAACGTTTGGCTTCATTTTTCAGCAAATTCTGCAATCCGGATTGTTCGGTCGAGAGCTTTTTATGCTCCTGGCGAATTTCCATTTCTTCCAGGCGGCGCAGGCTACGCAGCCGCATGTTCAATATGGCTTCCGCCTGAACTTCCGTCAGTTTGAACGCCTTGATAAGTTTCGGCTTCGGCTCATCCTCGGTACGGATAATCCTGATCACCTCATCAAGATTAAGAAATACCGCAAGATAGCCTTCGAGAATCTCCAGTCGCTTGGCGATGGCATCCAGCCGGTGATTCGAGCGGCGGATCAGCACTTCGTGGCGATGATCGATCCAGGCTTTCAGCAATTCGCGCAGGCCCATCACGCGAGGAATCCTTGCCCCATCCAGCACGTTCATATTTAACGAGAAACGTGACTCCAAAGTGGTGGATTTGAATAACGATGCCATCAGCATTTCCGGGTCAACCGTGCGCGAGCGCGGCTCCAGCACCAAGCGGATTTTCTCGTCCGATTCGTCACGGATATCGGCCAACAGCGGGAGTTTTTTATCCTGCAGCAGTAGTGCCACCTGTTCGATCAGGCGGGATTTTTGTACCTGATAGGGAATTTTCGTCACCACAATGACCCAGGTGCCGTGCTTTTGCTCTTCGCGCACCCAGCGGGCGCGGGTCCGCAAACTGCCACGCCCCGTCTCGTAGGCGGCCAGCAAGGTAGCGTGATCTTCCACCAGTTCGCCACCGGTCGGGAAATCAGGGCCATGGACAAATTTAAGCAAATCAGCCGTGCTGGCCTTGGGGTTTTGAATGAGATGAATGGCTGCTGCGCAGACTTCACCAGCATTATGCGGCGGGATCGAGGTTGCCATGCCCACCGCGATGCCGCTGGCGCCATTTGCCAACAGGTTGGGGAATGCGCCCGGCAGCACCACCGGCTCGCTCTCCTCGCCATCATAAGTGGCGCGGAAATCCACCGCGTTTTCATCAATGCCGCGCAGCAGAAATTCAGCCACCTCAGTCAAACGTGATTCCGTATAGCGCATCGCGGCGGCGTTATCGCCGTCGATGTTACCAAAATTGCCCTGGCCTTCGATCAGCGGGAACCGCGATGAAAATTCCTGCGCCAGCCGCACCAGCGCCTCGTAAATTGAGGAATCACCATGCGGGTGGAATTTACCCATCACGTCGCCCACCACGCGGGCGCATTTTTTAAAGCCCGAGCGCGGGTCCAGTTTTAACTGATGCATCGCGTAAATAAGACGGCGATGCACCGGCTTCAGCCCATCACGGGCATCCGGCAGGGAGCGCGACATGATGGTGGAGAGCGCATAGGCCAGATAACGCTCCGAGAGCGCAGAGGCCAAAGGCGCGTCTTCAATATGGCCGATGCTCATGTCGATAGGCATTGCTTAGTCCCCTAGGCGTTCAAGCAGCAGGTCATAAAGCCGCTCCCGCGCCGGTGGAAGAGGCTTGTGGCGGCTGCCAAACACGTCGCGTGCCAAAAAATGACCGGTGAGTTTCAGCCCATCGCGGCAATCCGCCTCGGTGGCGGTGGTATCACTCAGCAAAAACGCGGGCAGTTTTAGCAGGCGCGGCGCCCAGTCACCGGCAGCGGAGAGCGACAGGGCGCGGCCAGATTTGGGCGAGACATAGGCGAGTTGGTCGTTATCACCCGCCACCGCGCGGGCAGAAAAATCCAATCCGAAGCCCAAGTCACGTAACAGATCAAGCTCCCAAACCACCAGCGCCGGAAGGGCAACGGGCGTAATATTGATGCCTGCCAACAGCCGAGCCAGCCCGCCAAAAATATCCGGAGCCGGCTCACGCTCCGGCAGGGAACCCGCCGCCAGGGCGCAAGCCGCATTCAAAATGGCGAGGTTGAGGCGGTCATCCATCGCCAGAGCCGCGGCGGGATGCACCATCTCACCGGTAAAATGCCCCAGTTGCTCGGGCAGGCGCCCTCCCCAGCGGGCGGCGACCAGATTGCCAGGCTGCCAAAGCGCGGTTTTGCCGCGCGCACTGCCGCCACGCACCAGCCCCTTCCATGTGCCACGCCCGGCGGTGAGCAGCAGCGCCAGCGCGTCGCCCTCTGCATAGGGGTGGACCTCCAGGACGATGGCTGGCTCGTCCCACTCGATACTCACCTCAACGCCGCTTTGGCGGTGGAGGCCAGGTAATGCGCGGCGATCGGCAAAATTTCATCGTTATAATCAAAATGCGGGTTATGCAGCCCAGCGGAATTGCCATTGCCGATCCAGGCATAGGCGCCCGGAATTTCCAGCAGAAACCGGCCAAAATCCTCAGCGCCCATGGTGGGTGCCATGTCGCGCCGCACGCTCAGCCCCTGCCCGGCCGCCACCGCGGCGGCAAAGTCAGCCTGGGGCTTGTGGTTGACTGTGGGCGGCAGAAAGCCAAAAATTTCTACATGGGCCGTAAGGCCAAAGGCCGCTGCCGTGTGGCTAGCCACATCACGGATGCGGCTCTCAATCTGCGCCATCACCGGCTGCTTCAGTGCCCGGAACGTGCCGCCGATGCTCGCCATTTCGGGGATCTGGTTATTGGCGTTGCCAGCCTGCAGCTTACAGGTGGAAATGACCGCCGTTTCCAGCGGGTCGATGTTGCGGGCCACGACCGCATTCAATGCAATGATCAGGTGCGCCGCGCCCTGTACCGGGTCGGACCCCAGATGCGGCATGGCGGCATGAGCGGCGTTACCCCGCAGACTGACCGTAAAATTGCTGGCTGCCGCCATCATCGGGCCTTCGTGGATCATCACCGTACCGGTCTCCAGACCGGGCCAGTTATGATAGCCAAAAATCCGCTCCATCGGGAATTTTTGCAGCAAACCATCCGTCAACATCGCCTCGGCACCGCCGAAGCCCTCCTCGGCCGGCTGAAACACCAACTGCACGGTACCGGCCCAGTCAGTATCCTCCACCAGCAATTTTGCCGCCCCTAATAATGAGGCAGTGTGGCCGTCATGCCCGCAGGCGTGCATCACGCCGGGGGATTTGGAAGCATAGGGGGCGTTGGTCGCCTCCATGATCGGCAGCGCATCCATATCCGCTCGCAAGCCGACCGACCGGTTAGAACCGGCGCGCGCCAGAGTCGCGACGACGCCATGACCACCGACATGAGCCGTGAAGGAAATCCCGAGCTTTTCAAGCTCTTGGCAAACAAACGCCGCCGTTGCTGACTCATGCAGCGACAGCTCAGGGTGAGCATGTAAATGATGTCGCCAACGTCGCAGTAAATTCACAAAATCCAAGGGCATCACTGAAACCTTAAGCCGTTACATCTGATTAAGATGACGATGGACCCGATGTTTGTCGAGACAATTGAAAGTACCATACGGATATATTATCCCATGCGAATGCCTTGATTGCGGCATAATCAACTCAAACGACAATAATTTGATGGCTAACAACCTCAACCTATCAGAGCAAGGGACCTCTCCGTGCATATTTTTTCACGTTCTAACGTTCGGAAAGCTGTGTTTGCCGTTGGCTTCATGACGATTGGGGGCCTGACCACCGGCACCGCCCTAGCTTACCAGGGCCATATGTTCAACGCCATCCACGCCCTACAAAACGCCCGCCAGCAACTATTGGCAGCCTCCAATAACAAAGGCGGCTACCGCGACCGTGCCATCGACCTGGTGAACCAGGCCATTGCCGCCGTGCACGAAGGGATCGAAGTGGGCGCTGATAACTAAAACGGCGCTTGCGCAGCCGCGATATAGTTAATGGCTGTATCGCGGCTGATGCGAAAACTTAAGTGCCGGGCATCGAAGCTCAGACCTGCGACATCCGCCAGCCGCATACCAGCATCTCGGCATAGTTTACCTAGTTCAGCCGGGGTAATGAACTGGCGCCAGTCATGGGTGCCCACAGGTAGCATCCGCAGCAGATATTCCGCGCCGAATTTCGCCACTAGATAAGCAGTTTTCGTTCGATTCAGGGTCGAGATAAATAATAAACCGCCTGGTTCCAGTAAGGCGGCCAAAGTAGCCAGGAATGTTGCCGGGTCCGTGACGTGCTCGATAACCTCCAACGCGGTGATCACCGGGAATTTATGGCCTTCCGCCAGTAGCGCCTCAGCCGTCCCGGTGCGGTATTCCAGGCTATAGCCCCGGCCGATAGCATGAGCGCGCGCCACTTCGATCGCATGGGCAGCGGCATCCAGGCCCAACACGTTACAACCCGCCTTGGCCAAGGCTTCTGAAAGCAAACCAGCGCCACAGCCAATATCAAGCACCCTCACGCCTGGCGAGAATTGCCGGAAAATTCGCTCCAGCACCCAGCCGGCCCGCACAGGGTTCATCATGTGCAACGGCCGCATCGGGCCGGTTGGCTCCCACCAGTTTGCCGCCAGCGCGTCGAACCGGGCGATTTCGTCGGTTTTGGCTGAACTTTCGATTGCCATCATTGCGGAACCCCTTCTCGACCGTTATGTGACGCTCCGGCCCGGATTGCACAAGCTTCGGGCAGTCTTGGAGCAGTAAATACCACATGGCGCGTATAGTTATGAAATTCGGCGGTACTTCCGTCGCCGACCTGGACCGTATCCGCAACGTCGCAAGCCGCGTCCAGCGCGAAGCAGCGGCAGGAAACGAGGTTGCCGTGGTGGTTTCCGCCATGGCAGGCACCACCAACCAGCTGGTGGCCTGGTGCCAGGGGCTCTCCCCGATGTTCGACGCCCGCGAATATGACACCGTTGTCGCGACCGGCGAGCAGGTCACTGCCGGGTTACTGGCAATTGCCTTGCAAAATCTCGGTCTGGAAGCGCGCTCCTGGATGGGCTGGCAAATTGCGGTGGACACCGACGGCCAGCATGGCAAGGCCCGCATTAACGACATTGAGGGTGAGGAACTGATCACCCGTATGCAGGCCGGACAAATTCCGGTGGTGGCCGGGTTCCAGGGCATTGGCCCGGATAACCGCATTACCACACTGGGCCGTGGCGGCTCCGATACCTCAGCGGTGGCCCTGGCGGCGGCGCTGAAAGCCGACAGATGTGATATTTATACCGATGTGGATGGCGTTTACACCACGGACCCACGGATTGTGTCCAAGGCCCGCAAGCTGGACAAAATTACCTATGAGGAGATGCTCGAGCTCGCCTCGGTTGGTGCCAAGGTATTGCAGACCCGCTCGGTTGAGCTGGCGATGAAGGAAAAAGTTCGGGTGCAGGTGCTCTCCAGCTTTGTGGAGGCGCCGGGAACCCTGGTTGTTGATGAGGATGAGATTGTGGAACAGGAAATTGTCGCCGGTATTGCCTACTCACGGGATGAAGCCAAGGTCACGGTCCGCCGTGTGCCGGACAAACCCGGCGTGGCCGCGGCGATTTTCGTGCCGCTGGCCGAAGCCGGCATCAATGTTGACATGATCGTCCAGAACGTCTCGGCGGACGGCACCACCGATATGACCTTCACGGTGGGCAAGACTGACCTTGCGCAGGCGCTGAACAGCCTGGACGGCGTGAAAGATCGCATCGGCTATGCCGAGATCAGCACGGACAAAGACGTTGCCAAGCTCTCGGTGGTTGGCGTGGGAATGCGCAGCCATGCCGGTGTGGCAGGTACCATGTTCAAAACCCTGGCGGAAAAGGGCATCAACATCCAGGTCATTTCGACCAGCGAAATTAAGGTAAGCGTGCTGATCGCCGCTGAATATACCGAGCTTGCGGTGCGCGCCCTGCATACGGCCTACGGATTGGACGCCTGATATGACCATCACCCCCGCGGCGAAATTTGCGGCGTTGCAGGCGCGCGGCGCTGAGT
>VFSW01002513.1_pt1 | contig 27738 bp, 38 predicted proteins | sample 5358111 | NCBI WGS metagenome assembly VFSW01 (sample SAMN11554181, study PRJNA540505) | mine drainage metagenome | isolation source: sediment from site ElyBrook_90M | place: USA: Ely Copper Mine, Vershire, VT | collected 2017 | reverse complement strand
ATATGGAATATAGTGGATATGTGACTGTGATTTATTTTGTTGTATAAGGCTGTATAGGAAGTAACTGTTGACTTTGATGAGATTGTTGACTGCGTTGGGAGAGTAAGGTGAAAGAGGTGTCCAGGGGGCAACAATGCTTTGGGAACCTTCCCCTTGACATCCTCATAAAATGTGATATACTCATAATCAAGAGGAAGAGATAACCCCGACCAAAAACTTCAGGAGGTGTGAAATGATTATTATTCTGGAAATCCTCGAAATTCTGTTTTTTTCCTTTCTTGCAATGACTTTGGTCGCAACTTTTTCGCTGATCGTCAGGGGTCTCCGTTTCCTTTTATTTAATCGCTTTGTCGATCAGTCCTTAAGTCGTTCGCTATGATTCCCCCCTCTCCCTTCACCGTCCGAGAGGCCCGGCACCGTTTGGGCCTCACCCAACAGCAGGCCGGAGCTGTCATCGGCGCCTCCCTCCGCGCGTGGCAGGCGTGGGAATACGGTCAAAACCCTATGCCGGGCTCTAAATGGGAACTTTTTTGCATAAAAACCGCGATAAAATAAGGAGAAACTCATGGAAGGACATGTCTGGGCGTGGATCTGTGTGATATTTTTGGGATTGATCGTGTGGTCGATCCTTGCTAAACTCTCAAGCATCGCTTCATCATTTCGGCGAAGGAGATAAAATATGTGGACTATCGATCTGATCCTGTGGTATCTTTTCTGCGCTGTGGTAGGATTGTACGAGTTTCGGATACTGACTCAAAAAGGAGACTGAAATGGGAGATCTTTCCAAGCACATGCGTTCTGCCATTCCCACCCGCGACTTTGCCGGTCCGGACCGCTCTTTCCCCGTGGAAAATAAAGCCCACGCCCGTGCTGCTGAACTCGATGCTCCGAAAGCCGAAAAGAAAGGCACCATTACAGCCGAAGAGCGAAAGCACATCGACGAAAAAGCCAAGAAGGAACTGGACAAGAAATAGAAATGGTTCTTACTGTACGACAGGAAAAGTTTTGCGTGGCATACTGTGAAACGAACAACGCCTCCGAAGCGTACCGGAGGTCTTATTCCGTTGACAAGATGAAACCAGAATCTGTCAATAGACGAGGATTCGCAGTTCTGCAAAACATCAACGTAAAGTCAAGAATCGCCGAACTGAAGGCCATGGCTGCCGAAAAATTCGAATGGACGCGCGAAAAAGCGTTTTTGACGCTCAAAACCAAAGTTCTGGACAATCCATTGGCCAAACCGTCCGATCAGGTCGCAGCGGTGAAGGTGCTCAACGACATGTGCGGGCATAATGCTCCCCAGAAGCATGAGATTACGGGAGGAATCAATCTCGTTGTCAATTTCGTCAAACCTCTCGACCGATTTCCTGATTGATTTTCCGGAGTGCCTGGACTTTCTTTTCGTTCCCTCCCGCTACAAAGTTCTTGTCGGAGGGAGAGGAGCCGCCAAGTCCTGGGGGATTGCCCGCGCCCTTCTTCTCCTCGCCTCCCAGAAAACTTTCCGCATCTTGTGCGCCCGCGAATATCAGGCGTCCATTGAAGAATCGGTGCATGCGATTCTCAAGTCCCAGATCCCTCTTCTCGGCCTTTCGGATTTCTATTCTGTCGAATTGAAACAGATTGTCGGGAAAAACGGCTCCCGGTTTACTTTTGCGGGGATCAAGAACAACCCGGCAAAGATCAGCTCGACCGAAGGAATTGACATCTGCTGGGTCGAAGAAGCCGCGAACGTCAGCAAAACCTCCTGGAATTTCCTGATTCCGACCATCCGGAAAGAAGGATCGGAGATCTGGATCTCCTACAATCCGCAGCTCGAAAGCGATGAAACCCATCAGCGGTTTTCTGTCGCCCCTCCCAAAAATTCCATCGTTCGCAAGATGACCTGGCGCGACAATCCGTGGTTTCCGGAGGTCCTGAGACAGGAAATGAATGAATTGCGCGAGCGCGACAAGGACGCGTGGCTCAATATCTGGGAAGGCCATTGCCTCAAAGCGTTGGACGGCGCGGTCTATGCATCGGAACTCCGGGAGGCCGAAGCGAATGGTCGTTTCTGTAAAGTCCTTTACGACAGGTCGCTCCCGGTTCATACCTTTTGGGATCTCGGATGGTCCGATTCGACCGTCATCTGGTTCGCACAATTTGTCCGCGGGGAATATCGGGTGATCGATTATCTCTCGGATACCCGGAAATCGATTGCTTTTTATCAAAAATGTCTGCAAGATCGGGGATATATCTACGGGACGGATTGGCTTCCCCATGATGCCCGCGCGGGATCGTTGGGAACGGGGAAAAGTATCGAGGAAATTCTGAGAGGAGCCGGACGTACGGTGAGAATCGTTCCCTCCCTGTCGATTGCAGACGGAATCAATGCGGTGCGGCTCATTTTTCCAAATTTGTGGATGGATGGAGAAAAATGTGCGGACGGGATACAATCGCTCCGGCATTATCGGTATGACAAAAGCACGGATGGGATGTCGCTTTCCCGGATTCCTCTCCACGATTGGGCTTCCCATGCCGCGGATGGTCTGCGGTATTTGGCCGTCGCGTTGAGGGCCGACAAGCCCGTACCTAAAAAACTCCCCGTGCGGGAGATGGTTTTTGAAGGATCAGGAGTCGGATGGATGGGCGTATGAGCAAAAAAGACGAGGAGATCCTGGCCGAAGCCAAGGAGCGGTTTGAGACGGCCAATTCCTGGGAATCGACCGCCCGGAGACATTTCATAGAAGACTACCGATTCGGGCATGGAGACTCGAAGAATGGCTTTCAGTGGCCGAATCAGCTCCTGAAAGCCCGAAACCTGGACGACCGTCCGGCCTTGACCATCAACAAAACCCGACAGCATTGCCTCCAAATCCTGAACGATCTCCGACAGAACAAGATGGGAATCAAGATTATTCCGGTGGGAGACGGCGCAACCTACGAAGCGGCTCAGCTTTTAGAAGATGTGGTCCGGCATATCGAGTACCGGAGCAAAGCGCAAACGGCCTACGATCAGGCGGCTTCTTTCCAGATCTATGCCGGGATCGGCTTCTGGCGCGTGATTACCGATTATGTCTCTCTCGATTCGATGGAGCAGGAAATAAAAATACTGCCTGTTCAAGATCCTTTAATGATCCTCCTCGATCCGGATATCCAGCAACCGGACGGATCGGATGCCCGGTATGCCTTTGTCTTCGATGACATTCCGATTGACAAATTCGAAAAGAAGTACCCGCAGTACAAGGACAAAGCGCATTCCGTGCCGTTCGGAGTGGGAGGAGAATGGCGCACCAAGGAAACGGTCCGGATTGCCGAATATTTCACACGGGAGGAAGTGTCCGATACGCTTTACCAGCTTCCGGACGGAAAAACGGTCCGGAAATCGAAGATCGGCGCCGAAATTGCAGCAGGACTGGAAGACAATCCGGATATCCAGAAACGGAAAATCCAGGACAACTCCATCACGTGGTATCTGATCATCGGAGATGAAATCGCGCAAAAGAAAAAGTGGGCCGGATCGTATATTCCCCTTGTCCGCGTAATCGGGGAAGAAACGATCATCGACGGAGTACTGGACCGGAAAGGCCATGTGCGGGCACTCGAAGATCCGCAGCGCATGTACAATTACTGGTCCTCTTCTGCGGTCGAATTTGTGGCTCTCCAGTCCAAAGTGCCGTATATCATTCCGATAGAATCGACGGAAGGAGTAGAGCAATACTGGGCGACTGCCAATAGGATCAACCACTCCTATCTCCCGTATAAATCCATCGGGGAAAACGGCCAGCCTTTACCTCCTCCCCAACGGTCGGAACCGCCCCAGATGCCGCAAGCGTATCTGGCAGGCATGGCGGCCTCGGCCAACGAAATGATGATGGTCTCCGGACAATATCAGTCCCAGATGGGTGAACAGTCCAACGAACGGACGGGGATTGCGATCCAGGAACGCCAGCGGCAGGGAGACAATGCGACCTATCACTATATCGACAATCTGGCCAAAGCTATCGACTTTACCGGACGCATTCTTCTGGATCTCATTCCAAAAATCTACGATACTCCCCGCATTCTGATGATCAGTCAGGAAAACGGAAGTTTCTCACAGATCAAGATCGATCCTTCTCTCCCCCAGGCGGCTCAAGTTCCTCCTCCCGATCCGGCGCAGCAGCAGAAAGCGCAATTGCAGAAAACAGCGGTTGCGAGTATTCTCAATCCGAAAATCGGGAATTACATGGTCGAATCGGACGTGGGACCCGCCTATGCCACACAGCGTCAGGAAGCCTTTAACGCGCTGATGGAACTGGCCAAAATGTCTCCCATCGTCATGACGGCCGCTCCCGATCTGGTGATGAAAGTGGCTGATTTTCCCATGGCGGACGAGCTGTCGGACCGCCTCCGGAATATGGTCCCTCCCCAAGCCTTCGGAGCCGCAGATCCGGTGACTCAAGAAATGCAGGCGAAAATTGCGAATCTTCAGGGGGTGATCCAGACTTTGACCGAATCGCTGGCCGAGGCCAAGGCCCTGACGCGGGAACGGAGCCAGCAAAAGGATATCGACGTGTACAAGGCTGAAACGGACCGCTTGAAAATTGTAGGGCAAACCGATCCCGAAGCTCTCATTCCCATCATCCGTCAATTGATTCACGAAACGATGGCCACTTCTCTCACCCCTGTCCTGGCAGCCAGTTCCGGTAGCCTGGCAGGAGCGATCCACTCACCGGCGAATGCCGGGCCAACGCAAGGAGTTCCAAATGTCTAGTATTCTTCCGCCGACCTCACCCGTCGCAGAAACACCAACGGTGCCGAACCCTGAAATTTCCACCCCTCCGATTACTCCGGAACCTCAAGTGGTCCCTTCCGTCGAACCCAAACGGGAGCCGTGGTTTCAAAAGAGAATCGACGAACTGACCCGCGCCCGGAGAGAAGCCGAAAGAAAAGTGGAAGCCCTGGAAACGCTTATCAACTCCACCGGAACTCCTCCTCCTCAATCCGGTGCACAGACACCCCAGATGACCGACATCGAGATCCAGAAACGGGCAGAAATACTGGCGGACAACCGCAGGCTGAACGACGAAGCCAATCGGGTCTACCACGAAGGCAAGGCAAAACATGCGGATTTTGATACAGCTGTCAATCAGCTCGGACAAATCGCGGATCTGTCTCAAAAACCGGAATTTTTGGAAGCGATCACGAGACTTCCCAACGGTGCAGATATCTACCATCACCTTGGGACTCATCCGGACCAGGCTTCGGAGATTCTAGGATTGCGACCTACGACCATGGCGATTGAACTGGCTAAAATATCCGCCGAACTCGGACGACCCAAACCAGGAACGACCGCTCCCCCTCCGATGGCACCGATCGGTTCGTCAAACGTTTCGACGGGAGAACTGTCGGACGATCTTCCGATGGCCGAATGGCTTCAGAGGCGGGAAGCGAATCTGAAAAAAAAGTGATGCCTCTATAGAAAGGGCAAGAAATGGCTAATTCTCTACTTACTCTCGGCGGGATAACCAAGGAAGCCATCCGGTTATTCCGGAACTCGAACGCTTTTCTCCAGTCCATCGATACGCAATACGACGACAGTTTTGCAAAAACCGGCGCAAAGATCGGGTCCCAGCTCAAGATCCGGTTGCCAAACGATTTTCTGGTCAGAACCGGACAGGCCGTTTCGCTTAATACCACTTCCGAACTTTCGACGACCCTGACTCTTGGCACCCAGATGGGCGTGGACGTGTCCTTTTCGTCTTCGGATCTAGCCTTGAGTTTGGACAATTTTTCCGAACGCATCCTGGAACCGATGGTCAACAACCTCGCCGGAGGGTTGGCCAGTACGATCATGACATCGGCAGACGGCGGCATTTCCAACATGACCTCCAATACAACCACACCAGTCGCTGCGGATTGGCTGAATGCAGGAGCGATTCTTGATAGTATTTCGGCCCCCCGTGGAAACCGGAATGCGATTCTTTCTCCTCTTTCCATGGCCCGGACCGTAGGAAGCCTCACTGGACTGTTCAACCCTTCAAGCGTCATCAGCAAGCAGTACGTTTCGGGTGAAGTCGTAGGACCTGCCTTGGGCATCAAGGATTGGCTCTCCGACCAGACCGCGCTCATTCACGTTCCGGGAACGGCGGGAACGCTCACTGTTTCTGGAGCCTCGCAGACCGGAAATTCCCTCACCGTCAACGCGGGTGTCGCGGGAACTCTCAACATCGGCGATATTATTACTCTTGCCGGGGTTTACGCGGTCAACCGGATCACAAAACAATCCACGGGCCAGCTGGCGCAGTTTACGGTTACGACCCAGCAGAACCTGGCCTTGAATACCCCCACCGCGGTGGGAATCTATCCTCCCATTACGCCCGCAAATGCCGGGAATGTCCAGTATCAGACCGTGACGGTTTCTCCGGCCAATGCGGCTGTTATCACTCTCTTGGGACAGGCCAATTTTGCCGCCGGGTATCGGAAGAACTTCGTTTTCCGGCCCGAAGCCGTCACTCTCGTCACCGCCGATCTCGAAATCCCGAAAGGCGTCAACGATGCGGCCCGGGAAAGCTATGAAGGCATCTCGATGAGAATGGTCAGTCAGTATAACGTTTCGACCGACCAGTTCATCACCCGTCTGGACGTCCTTTTTGGATATCTCTGGGTTCGCCCGGAATGGGGTTGCATCGTTCCGGATGTCATCTGACAATTTATCAGGCCGGGACTTCTTCGGGAGTCCCGTTTTTATGGAGGACTGATGGGTTATATCTATCAAGAATACCCGAAATGGGTAATTCATCCCCAGACGGGAGAACAAAAAATAGTTCAGATCCGGGAAGAGGAAAACGAATTTTTGAAAGTAAAGGAACCGGAACCCGAGCCGGAACCCGGGCCACAACCCGAGCCGGAACGTGAAACACTAACGGCTACGGTAACAGACTCGGAACCTGACCTTTTCAGGAAAGCCAAAAAGTAAATGAGCATCCAGGATCTCATCCTGATGGCCCTGAAGCTTTGCGGAGCGATGGGGGCGGGCCAGTCTCCGGCCTCTTCTGACATCGATGATGCCATGAATTATCTACAAATGATGATGGCGCAGTGGCAGGAGCGGCGTTGGCTTGTCTATGCGTTGCAGGATCAGGTGTTGGTCTCGACAGGCGCGCAAGTCTATACCTACGGACCCGGAGGGAATTTCAATACCCCATGGGTGGACCATTTGGAAGCGGCCTTTTTCCGTCAGACCATCCCGACCAATCCCAACCAGATTGATTACATGCTCGAATTGATCAATTCGCGGGAAGATTACGACCGTCTGAGTCTCAAGAACCTGACCACTTTCCCCCAATACGTCTTTTACGATGCCCAATATCCTGTGGCCAATGTGTATTTCTGGCCCGTCCCGCCGGGGAGCCTTTATGAACTGCATCTTTCGGTAGTCACCCAATTGCCCTTGATCACATCCCTGACCCAAAACCTGATCCTTCCTCCGTCTTATCAGGAAGCCTTGACCTTGAATCTGGCGGTCCGGTTGCGCGTTCATTATCAATTGCCGCTCGATCCGGCGTTGAATGGACTCGCGTCCGTGGCTCTCCAGACGCTCCGGAATGCCAACGCCCAAATTCCCCGGCTCCGGATGCCCAACAATCTCAACCGGGGAGGCTTCTATAACGTCTTCTCCGATCAGGCGAACTGATGCAAATCGCCCTGATGGGCGGCGATTATCAGGCGCGGGGAATCATTGCGTCCGTACAACGCTGTCTCAATCTGTATCCGGAGATCAACCAGCGGGAAAATTTCCTGATGTTGCCCCAAGCCGGAGGCGCGCCGACTCTTCTGACCCACTATCCCACGCCGGGGTTGACACTGAAGGCGACAGCCTTTTCGGGCGCATGGCGCGGTCTTTACCGGGCCAACAATGGGACTCTCTACGGGGTCTGTGGACAAAAGCTCTATGCCATCGATGCTGCCGGATGGTTCATGGTCTTGGGATCGATCACTTCTACAACCTCTTTCGTCTCGATGAGCGACAATGGGATCACTTTGGTTCTGGTGGACGGCTCGACAAACGGGTATCTGGTCGATCTGGCGACCAATGCGATGAGTCCTCTGGTCGATCCGACCGGAAGTTTCGTGGGCGCCGATAAAGTCGATTATCTGGACACCTTTTTCATCTTCAATTCCCCTGGAACGCAATCTTTTTATTGTTCCTTGTCCAATTCCGTCACTTTCGATCCTCTCTATCTCGCCAGTAAGACCGGGGCCGCGGATCTTCTGGTTACGCTGAAGGTTTTTAACCGGCAGATCTGGCTTTTTGGCCAGCGGACCACGGAAATTTGGCAAAATGTCGGCGGGATTCTCTTTCCGTTCGCCCTCACCCAGGGAGTGTTCATCGAACATGGGTGTGCGGCCAAGTATTCGGTCTGCGCCCAAGACACCAGTATCTTCTGGCTCAGCAAAAACGCGCAGGGAGAGGCGATTGTTCTCCGCGGGGACAATTATGCGGCGACTCGGATCAGCACCCATGCCATCGAACAGATTTTTCAGACCTATGGTGTCATTGATGACGCGATTGGACACATTCACCAAGTTGCGGGCCATACGTTTTATGTTTTGACCTTCCCCACGGGGAACGCGACGTGGGTTTTCGATGTTTCGACATCGCTGTGGCACGAACGGGCGTGGATGGACAGTTCGGGAAACCTGAACCGGGTGCGTCCGGTGGTCGGAGACAATGCCTACGGCCAGTATTTTTGCGGGGACTGGCAGAATGCCAATCTGTACGTTTATGACATCGACAACTATACGGATAATGGAGAGCCGATCCTCCGCATCCGGTCCTTTCCGCATGTCGTCAATGAACTGAAACGCCTCCAGTACAATAAATTCATCGCGGATATGGAAATCGGACAACCGATAGAAATTTCTTCCCAATCCCAGACCAGCACGGAACTCGCCCCCACTTCCCTGACGGACGCCTGGGCCGATACCGTGACCATCGGGACCTCCGATACCGTTATTGCCCCTACCCCTTCCTATGTGTCTCCCGTCTACACTCCCAAGATTCCCTGCACGCTCTACGGTTTTACTCTCCAGTCGTTCTGGTATGGGGACTTTCAGAATCAGGGAGAGGTGCTCAGCGCGCTCATTCGCATGAAAAACGAGATGGGCTGCAACCTGGTGACTATCGGGTATTTGTGGTATTCCCCGACCTATACCTCCAACCTGATCCAGAACTCCATCAATCTGGTCCCGTCTGTCGTTTTCGCCGGGCCTTTTGATACCGCGCACGGGGCCACTCCTCTTTCGGCCACAACGGAACCTCAGCAACAAGCGTTCATCGGGGGAGCTTGGGGAAATTATTACAATTTTCAACTGAAATCGGCCCAACCCGCCGATATTACATGGGTCATCCAACAGGCTGTGGCTCTGGGATTTACGGTTGCGGTCAAGCCGCAAGTCGATTTCGCGGGCGGCTTGCCGTGGAGGGCCTATGCGGCCCCGACCACTCCAGGGGCACCCGGAACGGCGGGGAGCTGGTTCGACAATTACAATACCTTTATTGTGGCCCAAGCGACACTGGCGCAAGCCGCCGGAGCGACCTATTTCTTTGTCGGAAACGAAAACGTGTCGATGGTCGGAACGGCCTATACGACCCAATGGAACACGATCTGTACCAATGTCCGGGCGGTTTTTACGGGAAAGATCATCTATGCGGCGGCCTCGTGGAACGGTCCCTCGGAAGCGATGACCACCGGGATCTGGCCTTACGTGGATTATTGCGGGTTCGATTTTTACCCGCAGCTTTTGCCGCAAACCCAGGTTCTGACTCCCGCAACGGCCATTTCCACCATTCTGGCGGCTTTTACGTCCAATTCTTTCGGAAACGATTATCTGACCCTTTTCCAGAATTTGCTCACCTATGCGGCCAAGCCTCTTTTTCTGGGGGAAACCGGGACAATGAACTGGAACGGGGCCTTGTATGAGCCTTATCAGTCCACAGGCGATGGATCGAATAATCAAACCCTTCAGGCATGGTTTTTTCAGGCTCTTTTCGAGTTCATCAACAATAATTTCGGAACGGTGCCGATTTTCGGAATGGCGATCTGGCTGTGGCGACCCTTCAGCTATCAGGCATTGCCCGAAGATTATACCGTGTGGGGGAAACAGGCGTCGGACGTCATTGCCAAATGGTTACAGGGCACGCAGTCCCCGGTGCCGACTCGAGGGGACGCGGCCACTTTTCCTTTCGAAAATTCCCCGGAAGGGTTTTCCAATTTTCCGAACGGTCTGACAGTCGGAGCCGCGACCGGCGTTTCGTGGAACTCGAATCCGGCAAATGCCTTCGTCGGGGATGGATCGTTAGGAATTGCGGTCGATCTTCAACCGACTTCTTCCCAATACAAATTGGGTCAGGTCTATTTGTATCGGCCCATCGATCCCCAGAACATGACGGGGTTGTTTTTAAGTTGTCGCGTCTATGTGCCAGCCGGTTTTCAAGGATCGTCCGTCGCCCCGAATGCGTTTCGGATCATGATGTACGACAAGAATTTCAATATTTCCCAAAGCGGGCCCCAGGCGGCTCCGGTCTCGGGATGGAGCCTCCTGGTCCAGAATTCCTCACAGTTCTACGCGGTGCCCGGATTCGATATCACCAATGTCATCGGGGTGGGAATCATGATCGAGGGGGACAGCTATCAGCCTCAGCCGGGGGCGACCCTCTATGGGTATGCCGGAAATATTCCCGCAACCTTTTACGGAAATTCCTACTTTACCCTTTCCTATGTGTCCGGAACTTCGGTTGTTTTCGGGGGGACACTCCCTCCGGCGATTCCGGGAATTCCGGGAGTTCTGGGATTCGGAACGTCCTTTTTGGCAGAAGCTCCTGACGGGTTGACCAATATAGGGGCGTGGGGACTCAATCTGTCCGATACCGTCATTTCGGTTGCTCTTTCTTCGGTGACTCCGCTTCCCTCCGCGGCTGGGCAGACGCTGGCGGCTATCATTTTGTATGACTGGCAATACAATTCCTACTGGATGCCCATGACCGATCTCTATTACACCAATGCTCCGGTCCTGACCTGTCCAACTCCCCTGGCCAACGGAAGTCCGCAGCCGGGTCAAGTCGCCGGATTTACATCGAAAGCTCCGGGGGCAACGGCCCCTTTCGATATCACCAAATGCATTGCGATCTCCGTGTCCATTTCCAACCTGAACCAATCGGCTTCTCTGCCTTTCACCGGGACCATCGGACCCATCACGCAAGCCCCGGCTTCCGGTCAGGCCGGATGTCCCGCGACTCTCGGCCCCAACAATTTTTCGGGAACGATCTACCTGGACCAATACCATGTCAGCTCCACTGCGGGGGGAGAACCCTGGCCGCTCTACGGATGGTACGAGACGCCGGTCCTTCCGATCTCCGGATTGCCCGCAGGTGCGATCGTTTCGGAGTGCAGCGCGAATTTTACGATGACGAATGTCGGAACTTCCCTTGTCGTGGTCAATTTTTCCAATTCGGACGATGGGGGCGTGACCTGGAGTCCCTGGGCGCCCCTTATTTCGGGAGCCGCATTGCTGGCCGATTATATCGGATTGCCCCCGACTGCTCTGGCGTTCAAGATCCGGGTCAATCTCTACGGACAGCCGGGACAGGAACCCTCTATTTCTCCGATTACGGTCACGGTGGGGTATCAAATGCCGCTCGTAAATGCTCCTTTTTCCGGATCGTCTGAAGGGATCAGCCTGACCTATAGCGACGACCGGGGAGCGACCTGGTCCACTCCGCAAATCATGGCGAATACGCCATCGAATACGAGCGGGATTCTCCAATGGAGACGACTGGGAATTTCACGGGACAAGGTGTTTGAAATTTCGTGGTCCTTTCCCGGACTGACGGCCCTGAACGGGGCCTTTATCGATGTGGAGCCGTGCGCGACATGATCTATCAGTCCTTTCCGGCCAATTCTTCCCCTCTTCTCGATTCGAACGGAAAGATCACGCCGATCTGGCACCAGTTTTTCCAGACGTTGTGGGAACGGACGGGCACCGCTTCCGGTGCCACTCCTGTGGCCACTCTTCCGACCCAAGCCGTTCCTCTTTCTCAGATCGAATCGTTGATCGCTACCAGCCTGACACAGGCCAATTCAGTTGCCTTCCAGGACGCAGCCAACGCGCAGTATGCGGCTCTCACCGGGGCTATCAACTATATCAACAAAATTATAAAAGGAATGGAAAGTTATCCTTTCTCCATTTTCTGCGGGAATGCCTCCTATCAATACGCGAGCGGTCATACTATCTTCCAGGGGGGAAAGGCTAATTCGACCTATGTGGGAATTTCTCCGATTGAGGGAGGGTCCGCGTGGGGAGAGATTCCGGACTTTCTGGGACTTCTCCTCACAGCGGTTGCCAACAATGTGAGTAGGATCTTTTGCGGGAATGCCTCCTATATTTACAACAAAAATTCGGGTATCATTGTGGGGGGAAATGCCCAATCCCTTTATGGCTATTTTGACCAGATTCTCGGAGGGTGTGCCTGATGGCCACACAGATCCAACTCAGAAGCGATCTCGGGGCCAACTGGACCTCCGTCAATCCCATTTTGTTGGGCGGAGAAATGGGCTTCGATTCCACCATGAAGAATATCAAGATCGGCGATGGAGTCACCGCCTGGAACTCCCTGTCCTATCTGATCCCGACCGTTCCCCCTCCTAAAAATGTCAGTGTCATCACGACCGTAGGGAATATTACCGTTTCGGCGGCAACCTTGCTGGCCGGATATCTGTGCGACAACGGAGTTCAGACGGCCAATTTTACGTTTACCACCGATACGGCGGTCAATATTGCATCGGCTTTTCCCCAGGCCGTGGTCGGGACCTCCTTTGTCTTTCGGTTCATGAATAATTCCTCGGCCAATTTTACGGCGGTTCTGGCCGCGGGAACGGGAATTACTATTGCGGCCTCTCCTTTCAATACCACGATTCCCCAATACAATTTTGTGGATTACCTGTTTGTGTTTACGGCTGTGGGATCGGCACCGGCCTTGACGGTTTCGGCAATTGGCGGAGGAGGAAACCTTTGAGAAACTTTTACCGGCTCACCCAGGGGGCCAATATTCTTCCCCTCATGCTGGCGTTGCACCGGTTCGAAAAATCCCAGGGAATCTGGAAGGAGGATACGTATCTCCGGGATTATCCCCAAGGTCCGTTCCAGGATGTGGAGTCGGTCATTTTGCGCTTTCCGTCGCGGAGCGGCCACGAGCAGGAAAAAGCTCTGGAGGAAAAAGACCCGACCTTCGACCAGCACGAAAGCGTGGATCTGCCTCCTTTCAAATTACTTCCGGAAGCACGTCCCCTTGTTTTCGGACTCATGTCCCTGGTCAACGGGGAACGGTTGGGACGGGTCATTATCAACAAGTTGCGTCCCGGGGGACGGATACTGGTGCATTGCGACAGTCTGGCCCACGCGACTTATTGGGACCGTTTCCATATCGTTCTCCAGTCTTTTCCGGGAGTGGTCTTCAACTGCGGGGGAGAATCGATTCGAATGGAGCAAGGGGAAGTCTGGTGGTTCGACAACTCGGAAACGCACGAAGTGGTCAACAATTCGAACGATGACCGGATTCACCTCATCGTGGATATCCGGACCTCGAAATGATCACCTGTCTGCCCGAAAGCCTGACGGAGCGACTGGAAGAGATGAAGCCCCTTTTTCCCCTGCACTGGAAAGAATTGGCACTCGATCAGGAAAAAGTGCCCCTCGATCCGTGCTATGAAAAATATCTGGCACGCGATGCGGCGGGAGAAGTCTGTTTTGTCGCATTGCGGGATAGCGGCGAACTGATCGGCTATTTCGTGGGATTCGTGATGCCGGGATTGCATTACAAAACTTGTCTGACTTGCATCATGGATATTTTCTACGTGCGGCCCGACAAGCGCAAGGGGATGGCCGGAATCCGGCTCTTTAAGACAGTTGAAAAGGAGTTGCGACGGCGAGGGGTGAAACGATGGGTAGTTGGATCGAAGCTTCATGCGGATGCTTCCATTCTTTTCGAACGCCTGAATTTCTGTCCCATCGAAACCTACTATTCCAAATGGCTCGGAGAGTGAGATGGTCGTAACGGCGATTGTTGGAGCAGGAGTTATAGGAGCCGGAGCTGCGTTGGGGGGTGCAGCCATGACGTCGAGCGCGGCGACAAGCGCGGCCAATACCCAGGCGAATGCTGCGATCACCAACCAGAATAATTTGCTGGCCATGGGAAAACAGGCGTCCGGGATGGATATCGGGGCTATCGGAACCGTCCAGGGGGAGCTTTCTCCCTATACCGCGGTCGGAGCCACAGCGGCCAACAGGCTCAATATCGGACTGGCGAACGGCTCCCTCACAAAGGGATTCGCGCCGACCATGGCGCAATTGAACGCGATGCCCGGCTATCAGTTCGAAAAGCAGCAGGGACTCGAAGCGACCCAGAATGGGTTTGCGGCCAAAGGACTGGGAAGTTCCGGGGCGGCCATGAAGGGAGCGGGACAGTATGCCCAGGGGCTGGCGAGTACCGACCTGAACAATCTGGCGAATATCTATTATACGAACCAAGCGAACGCCTACAATCGGCTGAGTGGCACGTCGAATATGGGATTGAATGCGGCATCCACCGAAGGACAGTTGACAGCGAATCTGACGCAAGCCGGGTCGAATGCCCTGATGGGAACGGCCACCAATGTGGCCAGTCTCGGAATGGCGGGGGCGAATGCCCAGGCAGCGGGAATGATCGGATCAGCCAATTCCTGGGCGAACGGGATGTCGGGGATCGGCAATAGTCTTTCCAACGGACTGATTGCGGGAGCGGTCCTTGGGAACGGCAATCCCATTTCTTCTGCCAGTAATGCTCCTGTTTTTATGCCGGGGACTTCTACCAGCGTTCTCGATCCTTCTCTTCTGTCGGGTTCGGTTGCCCCCCGTTCAATGTATGGTGCCTGGTAAGGAGGTCTTTTCGTGAGTTCAGTCGTAATCCCCAATATGCTTGTTGCCGAAGACGCCGGGAAAGGGGTCCAGCCTCCGGGCAATCCGCTGACAATGGCGACCAACGCGACGGCGTTGCAAGGGCAAATGCTGTCGAACCAGCAACAGCAAAATGCAATTGCCAACTTTCGGGCGCAACAGGCCGTGGGACGGGACTTTCAATCCGCGATTGGTCCGGACGGAAAAGTCGACGAGCAGAAATTCGGCCAGATCATGTCGAAAGATCCGGAAGCCGCTCTCCAGGCGATTCAGTCCAGCCAAGCGACCTTGAACAATATCAGTACCCAGTTGGCGAATAAGGGTACAAATCTGAATCAGGCGTTGCAACGGCTCAAATGGACGGCGGATTCCACGGGACAACTTTTGACCACCGGACAACCCATCACCCGGAAACAGGTCATCAATACGCTGGCCGACAGCATCAACGATGGAATCAATACTCCTTCCGAAGCCGCGTCAATTGCAGCGGGAGTGCCCTCCGATCCTCAAGAAATAAAAGGGTGGCTCCAGAATCATTACACGGCCTCCCAACAAAACCTGAACGGAATCATCCAGCATCTCCAGATTGCAAATACGGGCAATAAACTGCTTTCCATCAATACCAATCCCCTGGCAAATAATCCCATGTTGCCGGGACAACAGGTCCCGATGGGACTGTCTCCGGAAGCGGCCACTTCGCCGGTGACTTATCCGGGATCTCAGGGACAGCCGGTGACGACAACCCGAGCGGCCATTGCAGCCGGTGGAAATGCCCTTCCGACCGGCACTCCCCAAACTCCGGGAACTCCCGTTGTTTCCGGATTGACACCGGAGCAATCCGCCGCTCAAAACACTTATGGCGGCAAAGCGGGGGGCATGGGGGCCGAAGTGGTTGCCAATGCCAGCAATCTGGCCCAACAGCGCGCCAATCTGGAAGGCGTTCTCGATGAAATCAATTCGGCCAATCCGGGACCGCTGGCCGATATCTTTGCCAAGATCGGCGGAGTGGCCGGTCAGCTTGGGATTGCCAACCTGACGAGTACAAGCGCCACCCAATTGATGAACAAGGGAGGGGCGCAGCTCGTGGTCTCCCAAGTGAGCTCGGGACTTGGAGTCCCGACTGATGGAAAGATGGATGAAGTGTTAAAATCCGTTCCCAACTCCTCCATGACGCCACTGGCCGCGCAAGGAGCCGGTGCCCAGATCAAGGGGATTCTGGACTATAAACAAGCGCAAGCACAGGCATGGACGCAATTTGAGCAGACCAACGGTCCGGCTTCCTATCCTCAATTTCAGGCGAAATGGAATACGGACTATCCTACGGCGGCTATCTTCCAGTTCCAGGGCCTTCCGAAGATTCTACAAGGACGCTACTGGACATCTCTTTCCCAAGCCGACAAAACCAAGTTTGCCCAATCCTTCAAAAAAGCGGAAGCGGCAGGCTATGTGCAGCCGATGACGAATGCCAACAAATAGTGGCGTTCAGGATATGGTCCAGTCCCTGGACCAGCAGTTCGGGAGTTCTACGCCTGCTGCCTCTCCGGCTGTCCCATCGACTTCCACTCCCGAAGATATGGTGTCGGCTCTCGACAAGCAATTCGGCTCCTCTCCGGGAGCTGCTGGCCCTCCGGGATTCTGGAGTTCTCTGGCAAAGGGAGCGGTTCAAGGGGTTCACGATGTGACGGACTGGCCGGCTGAACAACTGGCCAAGGTTCCGGACGTTCTGGGACTGACCTCCAATTACTCCAAAAAACTGCAGGCTCAGGATACGGCCCTCCGTTCTCAATTCAATGCCTCCAATTCCGGGAATCTTCCGGCTCAGATCGGACGGATCGGAGGTCAAGTAGCTCTGACTCTTCCGATTCTCGGAGCCGGGGGAAAACTGGCCGGAACAGTGGCAAAAAGTGCAATAGATGCCTATGGGCCGGCTTCTACCACAGGAAAAACGATTCAGGGAGTTTCCAACCTGCTCTCCGGAACGGCGGGGAAAGACATGCCAGGAGCCGCGGGACTTGTGACCCGTGCGGCTTCGAAAGCGGCACAAGGAGCGGTTCTCGGAGGGGGTTCCACTCTTCTGACTTCTCCCGGTTCGGGTGGATCTCCTGTCTCGGAAGGATTGGGAGGGGCCGAAACCGGGGCGATTATCGGATCGGCGATTCCGGTCGTGGGGGGCATTGCCTCTCCTCTGGTCAAAACTCTGGGGGCACTAAAAGGAGCCGCAACCGAGGTCAGCGAAGGAGCGACCTCCAAAGCCGGGGCAAATTTATTGGTCAAAGCGTTGAAAGCGGACGGAATGACGCCGGATCAGGCTTTGACCACTCTCAAAAAAATGGGTCCGGACGCGACTCTGGCCGATGTCGGAGGGGCCAATGTTCGCAACCTGGCCGAATCGGTCGCCAATTCTCCGGGTCCGGGAGCGCAAACCGCTCAATACCTGGAAAACCTGATGGAATCGCAGCCGACCCGGATTTCGGACGCTCTTCAGGGAGCGACGGGACAAACCGGAGACACCTTTCAGCAGGTCCAGAAATTGATGGAACAACGGGTCAAAGAATCGGCGCCACTCTATCAAAAAGCCTTTTCGAATTCTCTTCCTACCGACAATCCGCGATTGGTCCAATTTCTGGCCGATCCATCCGTCAAAAAAGGATTCGATACAGGGCTACAGATCAATCGACTGGAAGCTTTGGCAAAAGGAGAACCTTTCGACCCTCTCGAGTATACCGGAGGTGCCGGGGAAGAGGGACCCATTCTTCCGTCGATGAAAGCGGCGGACGCCGCTAAAAAAGGGCTTGACGACATGATCGAACAGTACCGGGATCCGGTGACGGGGAAATTGGTCCTGGACAGTCAGGGTCGGGCATTGAACAACGTGAAAACGGCCCTTCTCGACCATCTGGATTCCATCAATCCGGATTACGCAGCAGCGCGGGCTTCGTGGGCGGGACCCTCCCATGCAATGGATCTTGTCGGGATGGGACAACGGGTTCTTTCGACCGATCCGTCCGTGACCGCGAAAACAGTGGGGGCACTTTCGGATGGAGACAAAGCCTTCTTTCTGAACGGTGTCACGAAAGCGATCCAGGACAAGATCGACGGGACCCCGGATGGAGCGTCTGCTGTGCGCCGGATCTTCGGGAATACAGCGATCCGGGCGAAAATTGAATCCGCGTTCGGATCTCCGACAGCCTTCAATGATTTTGCGCAGAAAATGCAGGCGGAAGCCCAGTATGCGGCGACACGGGGACAGGTTTTAGGAGGCTCCCAGACGGCGAGAAGACTGGCCGGAATGTCCGATGTCGGTGTCAACTGGACTCCTCATGTCGTCAACTTGCTGGCCGGAAGTCCTGGGGAAGCCGCCATGGGAATTGCGCGGGAAGCCGGAAATTATCTGTCGGCTCCGAGCAGCAAACAGATGGAAGCCGTGGGAAAAGTGTTGTTCAATCCGGATTCGGAGTTTGTCCAACAGGAACTTCGGAAAGGAATGCCGACAGCCGCACAACAACTCCTTGAAAATAGTCTGGTCTAGGGGAAAAAGGGTACAATATCGGGAGGGGCACAGGACCTCAATCGGAAAGAGGGAAAGTAAAATGCATGACGCAAAAGGAAGAGAATTGAAAGTTGGAGACCGGGTACTTATTCTTGCGAAAATCGAAGGACTCTATGAATCGGAATATTACTGCAATGTGCAGCTGAAAACCGAACTCAGACGCCGACCGGATGGAGAAAAGGAGTCGATTTGTCTGGACAGTATCAATACCGGGGTTCTCCTTCGCAATAATCCGGATGATGAAAATGATATCGGTGTTATAAAGTGAAAATCGGAGTCGCATTATCCGGATCAGGTTTTTTGGGAGTGCTCCATGTGGGAGCCTTGTGCGCCCTGGAGGATCTGGGATATGAGATTGGGGAGCTGGCCGGAACGAGCGGCGGATCGATTGTCGCGGCCCTCTATGCCTCCGGACTCAAAGGACCGTATCTCAAGGAACTTTTCCAGACGACCGATTTTACCAAGTTTCTGGATTATCAGGTTTTTTCGGCTTTTCTATACCGAAGAAACGGCCTGTGCGACGGAAATTATCTCCGGAACTGGATCGACTTTAATTGTAAACAAAAGTGTTTTGGCGACCTGTCCATCCCGCTCACGATCATGGCAACCGATCTGACCTCTGGAACGAGTTTTACTTTTAACCGGGAAAAGACTCCCGGAACTTTTCTTTCTACGGCGGCCCGTGCGTCTTCAGCCATTCCCCTGATCTATACTTCAGTTCCGTATAAGGGCCATGAATTGCAAGACGGCGGCATGGTCTGCAATATTCCAACGGATCACCTCGATCCGGCTAACCAACGGATCGGCCTTGAGGTCGTGAGTGCCCATAAATTTCTTCCTCCTGGCGCCGGATGGATCGACCGGGGCATCCAGGCTGTTTCTTTGATGTTGGCAGCCAACGAAAAAGCCCGTGTCGCATGGGCGAGACAGGTGGGGGTGGAGGTGATTCCCCTTCCTTCCCTCGGATTTTCTGGTCTTGACCGGAGCCTGACGGCGGTCCATAAAGAGGATCTGTATCAGACCGGATACCGGGCGGTCCAACGACAATTTTCTACCACGAAAGGAGAAATCAGTGGAACAACCCCTTAACCACGTCCAGTTCGGGAGATTGATCGAGGGGGTGGAACACCTGAAGGATTCGATCGAAGAATTGAAAGAATCCAACCGGACTCTTGAGAACCGACTCGAATCCATGGAAAAGAATTTCGAGGGGAAAAAAGGAATTTTTGTGGGAATGGTTCTGGCCTCCGGGGTCTCCGGAGGAATCGGAGGGGCTTTTCTGCATCATGCGATTCTCGGATGGATTAAATAATGCTATCCTGTCTCCGGAGGTATTGAATGATGACAATTACTGAAGCCGTAACCCTTCTCGAACAGCTCGAAGGGGGAAAAGGAACCGAGGCGGACGGCCAGCATGTCAATCTCGGAGTGGACCAGAAGTCTTACGATGCCTGGTGCCAGGAACGGACCCTTCCCTCTCAGGACGTCTGGACGCTCCCGCAAGAGGATATCGACGACTTCTATGCGGATAGTTACTGGATTCCGCTCCGATGTTATCAGTTGGCTCCCGCTCTGGCCTTCGTTCTCTTTCAGTATGCGTTGAATGTCGAAGGGGCCGGGGATCGCGGACAGGCTGTCAAGGATCTCCAGCTTTTGACGGGAGCCACTCCGGATGGATTTCTCGGAAATGAAACCGTCGCTGCGGTCAACAAGTTTCCGGATTCCGGAAAACTGGCCTCGATGCTTCTGGATCGTCAGGAAGCGTATTATCAGCGTCTGACTGCGGAGAATCCCTCCGATCCGATCCGGGGGTGGACCGCACGGGTAGAGAAAACGCGCACTATTATCCAGAATTTGTAAAGGAGTCTCACTTGTCCAATGATAATGTCAATACTATCTTGAAATGGCTGGGAGCCGTTCTTGGGCTTACCGCGTGGGGATTCTTTGCCTACAAGGGTCTCGTTCCGATGGATGGGTTCATTGTCGCCTTGTCCGGAGCCTTGGGGGGAATAGGCGTTCATGCCGTGACCTCTTCATCCAATAAACCACCGGGGGGACCTCCCAATGCGTAAAGTAAAAAACCTCATTATTGGCATATCTCTATTATTTCTCGGAGCCTGTGCGACGGGTGCTTCGACACAGACCACCGAAGAAAATACGATCATGTCGTCCATGCAGTCGTTGGCCATTGCCGGAAAAGCCATTATCACCTATACGGCCCTCCCGGTCTGTGGAACAGTCGGAGCGAGTGCTATTTGTTCTGATCCTGTAACGGTGACAAAAATGAAAAGTGCATTCCAGGCGGCGACCGATGTGCTGATCTCCGCACAGAAACAGGCACAGGCCGGCCTTCCGGTCGATCAGACAGCCATTGCCGCTGCCATGTCTGCGCTCACGGCCCTCACCCATACAAAATAGGAGATCCCAATGCCTGCTCTCGCGATAACGATTCTCGAACTTTTGACACAAGGACTGAGTTTGACACCTGAAGTAATCGGCGGAATAAAATCCATTTCCGAAATGATGTCTTCGAATCAGCCTCCCACTTTGTCTCAATGGAATGCCATGGACGCGGCCCTTCTGTCCCTGAATTTGCAAATTCAGCGGCAAAAGGAAGGCTCTCTTCCCGTTTCTACTCCCTCCACCACCGTTTAAGGAGATCCTTCCATGCGACTGAAAGCCAAACCCGGAATCCGATACAGTGTCGAAGCGTGGGAATCGTGGGACCACGAGTCCCGGAAACATCGCTATCCGCAGTCCGAGTGGAAACGGCACGGACTCGTCTGGACCCGCGAAGCCGACAACATGATTCCGACCATCGGGGCCAAACAACTGCTGATCAACAGCTTTCTTGCGGCTGGCGAAACGGCCATTACATCGTGGTTTCTGACCCTCATCGCGGCCCAGGCCGGGCAGATCGATACCACAGCGTCCATCACATCCGGAGCTGCTGTTCTCACCCTCGGAACGGCCTTTGGGACCGCGCTTGTGGTGGGACAGGTGGTGACCGTCATCGGGGCCGGGGCATCGGGCGGCAATCTGGTGACGACTGTTAGCGTCGTAACCTCCACGACCTCCTATACCCTCGCAGCCAACGCCGGAACGACCGTCAGTGCGGCCACTGTCATTGCCGGGCCCGTTCTGGCCGTAGGAGATACCTCGGCGTCCCATGCCGGATGGACGGAAGTGACCACCGCACAAGTCACCCAGACTGTGCGACCGGCCTTTACGGTCGCGGTCGTGGGCACGTCCGGAGCCAACGCGATCAAGTCCAATTCGGCCTCTCCCTCGGCTTTTACGGGAAATACCCCCACCTGGTGGATGACGGGACTCGCGCTCGTTTCGACCAGCGCATTTGGGGCGACCACGGACACCCTGATTTCGGAAGCGATCTTTGACGCCAACGCGACCCCTCCCGGGGCGGCCCAGGTCACGAGCGGACTGGCCATTTCGGTCCAGGCGACCATGCTCATGACAGCGGCTTGATATGTCTACTCATAGCCCGTTTTACTGGATAGGAACCGGAGCGAATGGAAGCTCCGGAACAGGGGTGATAGCGGGAGCGGCCAATGCGATGGGCTCGTGGACGCAACTTGGCACCCTGTCTTTTCCGGCCAACAAATTTGTCGTGCTCATCGACAATATCTATAATACAAGTTTTTTGTTCAATGTCGGAATCGGGGCTTCGGGATCCCAAAAGATCGTTGCTTCAAACTTGTTTCTGCAACAAGTTAATTCGGGACTCACGAAAATTTCCTTCAGAACCTTTCTCATTCAGACCGGGACCGCTGTCTGGATTCAATTGCAGAGTTCGACCGCATCGGCAACCCAGCGAATCTCTGTTGGTTATACTTTCGAAGAGGAAACCTCCGGTATCTTAACTCCGCTTGGAATTGTGTCGGCGACCACTTCCATGACTCCGTTTTCCACGGGAGCAAATGCTTACGGAGCCTGGGTTTCTTTGGGGACTCTTTTGATTCCTGGAAGAAGACTCAAATACTTTGCGATCCGGGATCCGAGTTCTCTTAATACCATCAACATCGGGGTGGGGGCTTCGGGGGCGCAGCAGATCATCCTGGCAAATGCGCCGGTCATCGTGGATGGTCAGATTATAGAAATAGATCTCTTCTGTCCTCCCGGAGAGTACTGGATTCAATTGAACGGCACGGAAATTTATGCTTCTCAAGGAGCGATCTGGATCGAATCTTAATGAGATCTTATGGCACTGACGTGGCCCAATAGTGGCACCTATCTTCCTACCGCCCTCACCACGATTGCGACATTGTTTACGGATGCCACAGCGGGAGTGAAAAAGTTCAAGATCGACCTGACGAATTTGCCCGCGGGGACGGTTCTCAACCTGTCTCTTCAGTCGCTGGATACATCCGGAGGAAGCTATATCGAGCAGGAAAACATTACCCTCTCCAATTCAGTGAGCGTCCCTGCGGCTCCGGCTCTCGGATACGAACCGAAATGGGAATCGGAAGGGATAGCTGTGGCATTCGGGTTCCTGGTGCAGGCCCAGATCATTTCCGGGACTCTTCCGACCGTGGCCCTGAATTGGTTCGAAGCGTCGGTAAGTTAGGATGTCAAAACGTCGGGGCGATTTTTTCCTTATCACGGAGCTTCTGTCCACGCCTCCTTCCGGGAAAAGTATTTCGGTTATGATTTCTTCCTCAGCTTCCGTCTCCGGACAGAAAGCCCTTTCCCTTTCCCAGTCCCAAGCGATAGCTGCATCTGGCACTGTCAATCCGGTGGAAGACCGGACGCTTGATAAAGTCCTGACAATTTCTTCGTCTTCTTCTCTTTCCGTTCAAACTTCCCGTTCGATCCTAAAGATCCTCTCGGATTCGATGAGTGGATCATTACAGGGATTGTCGTGGACCTCCGGAAAATTATTTGGCCTGATTATTTCGGCGTCCTCTTCTCTCTCCGCAATCCGGGGTCTGTCTCTTTCGAAAACTCAAACTACTGGCATATCGAGTACCTTTTCAGCCAATCCCTCTCGATCCCTTTTAAAAACTCTTACTCAATCCCTTTCCTCATCGGTCAATATCGGATGGGCTCCTTTTGCAAAGCTCTTTTCCCTGATTGTTTCAGCTTCTTCTTCCATCTCCGGGAAACTCTCTCAGTCTCTTTCCAAATCCCAAACGATAAGTGCTCAAGGGACTTTGACAACGGCTTCTTCCCGATCCCTTCTGAAGACACTTTCCCAATCCATTTCGGCTTCCGTTGCGACTGGGTGGTTTCCTCTTGTCAAACTTTTTTCCCTGATCATTACCGGATCGTCTCATTTTTCAGCCAATCCGTCTCGTTCTCTCCTAAAAACTAAAACGATAAGTGCCCAAGGGACTTTGACAACGACATCTTCCCGGTCCATTCTCAAGACAATTTCCCAAGTTGTTTCCGGACTCCTACAGACATTATGGAATCCTTTCAAACCTTCCAAAGGAGGTCCCTGGATTGCCACTTTTCCCGCGCGTCCGATGAGCGCACAATTTACTGACCGTTCGCTCATTGCGACTTTTCCCGCCCGGTCGATGATTGCAAAATTTAGGGGGCCTAACTGATGTCGTTCAACCAATCCTTCATTTCTCCTCTTCAACTCTCTCCCAAATATGTCTCGGAACTGAAACCGCTGACGCTCGATTTTTCGCTTCTCCTGGCGACAGGAGATACGATTACCGGAGTCCCGACTTTGACTGTCTCGGTTCTTCAGGGGAACGATCCTTCCCCCGGTAGCCTTCTGTCGGGGGCCGCTTCGATTTCTGCCTCCGGGGTCCAGGTGATCCAGTCCCTTACCGGAGGGGTTGCGGCCACTCAGTATCTGATTGCATGCCAGGTCACAACGGTTCAAGGAGAAAAACTGACGGGTCAAGCTTCTTTCTGGGTAGTGGCGGGATGATCAGTCGATTTTCCGGAATGTGAGTACCCAAACGCAAGGATTTTCGTGCCAAGAAAATCCTTTTTTTTCATAAATCGAGTTCCACAGAAAAACAAAAGCATCGATAGGAGACGGATCAGGGCGAGCACATCCACAAGGTTCAGGATTTCCACAGGTGAGACATCCACCATCCGTGATTCCTTCCGCTCGTGCATCCTCTTCCGAAATTTCCTGGATTCTCTGAATCCGGATATCCGTGATCTCAAGAATAATGGAATTTTTCGATTTTATCACTAGATGACCTCCAACCTCTGCAAAAGGAAATGGAAAGTCGTCGCATAAACAATGATTTTGCGAATCTTTAATCCAAAAACTCCATCCAGTTTTTGAGTAGGCACATGGACCGATAAAATAAGGATCTTTCGGATATGATTTTATCGGTCTTCTTGTTTGTGTTTTCTTTCCTTCCAAAATTAGGCGCACCATTGAATCGGAAAAGGTAATCGATCGTGTGGTCATCTCACCCATCCCCCATAATGCAATTCCTTCCAGATTGCCCACCCGATAATGCCGATCAGACTCCATAAGATGGCCCCGAGAGCTACGCCAATAATCAATCCTTTTCCTGCATTCCCTTCTTCAATCCGGCATTCCAGGTGATCTTGCGATCCAACAACTGGGAGACCGCATTCCATACAGTGGTAGAAATGTTCCGTGGGGTCCAATGGATTCATTTTTTCTCCTCTTATGCGAAAATATCCAAACGTTTTTTATTACTTTTAAAACACACGGTACAGCAGGCATATTCGTAAAATTCCAACGCCGACAGAATTTTCCGGCACAAGGGACACTTGTCCGGGCCATAAAGAATTTTCATTTTTTCTCCTTTTTCTTAGAAAATTCCGGAAGCCTTTCAAAGGCCCCCGGAATAAGAAGATTACAAGTTGAAGTCAAAGCCGATCATGCCATAAAAAACGCTCATGTTGGCAAAAGTATTGGCCACAGGCGTTCCGTTGAAATTGACCGTCTGAGTGGCATTGTTGGTGATCAGTCCCAGCTCCGCATTGAGTGCGGTGGTCTTGGTGATGTAATAATCGGTCCCAACATCCACTTTCAGCGCTAGAGAAATGGGAGAAGTGGAAGAAGCTCCCGGAAAGTTGGAGTTGTTGATCCAGACGTAGTTGTTGTTAAATCCCACACCCATTCCGAAATAGGGCATCCAGTTCCCGAAATGGCCTTGCGCCCGAAGCGCGAGGGGAATGAAGGCCAGCGCCCCATGGGTCGCCAAGGATTTGGACATTCCGTTCGCGTTCATCCCTTCCTGGTAATAATAGAGTTCAGATCCCACTCCCAGCCACGACAATACATCATAGTAGGCATGGCCTCCGGCAATGAATCCGTCTGTCGAGTTCAACTGCTGCGGAGCCGCAAAAGACTGGTTGTCCGCAGGTCCTGTGGACGCGGTGAATCCTCCATCTGCTCCGATCTGCCAATCTCCAGCAAAAGCAGGAACGGTCCAGCCAAGAATCAATGCGATAGCTAAAGCCATTGCAACTCTTAAAATTTTCATGAGATCCTCCTTTTATTATTCGTCAGATTCCGTCTGACACGGTGGTGCGCCTTTTTTCTTCCGTAGCCCGTTTCCGTTCTTCCATCAATATCTCTCCACACACTCCCCATGTATGCTTGACGCAGATCCGGAGCTTGTTCGGGACTTGCGGATAGTGCTGGTCGATCAGATTTTGAGCTTCCCAAAGATGTTTCTCGATCTGTTTCAGAAGACTGAGTTTGTCCATTATGTTTCTCCTTTTCCCTCACTACCTCGAACGTTCCCTCGAACTCTCCCGTTCCGGGAATTTCATAGCCCGCTTCGCATCCGTGCTGAAAGCCGTTGCATGGGGCGAGACCATCCTTGATGGTGCAGGCGCAGGAATCGAAGGAATTGTTAAAGAGACCGTCGAAACCATCTTTCTTGAGACGTTCTTCGATCATTTTGAGAACAATCGGATTCACGGGGTCTCCTTTTTTACAATCGTCAACTCTTCCTCTTTCATGTACTCCATGAATTTCAAAAAATCCTTTTCAGATACCTTCTCCTTGATCCCTCTCAGACAAGTGAGAATGGAATAATCCAGGTCTGTCAACCGGTCTTCCCACGTATCTTCATAAGAGTCCGGAAGTCGGTTATCGTATGCCTTTTGAGCCTTGTGGAATGCTTCGTCAGACATTTTCGTGCCGCCTTTTAATCCACAACTTTTCTGATTTGTTCCGTAAAAGGATCGACTTCCTGAACAATTCCGATTTCATACCATCCCGGAGGGATCTCAATAGTCGCATGTTCTTCGTGCACCACCGCCGCATCTTTCAACGCCCTCAAATAGAGATCTCCGTTGTCATCTTCATAAAGCTCCACATCCTCATCAATGACATGAGCATGTCCCGTCGTCTCTCCCTCGGCAAGTACAAAACCCCGCGGTTTCTTTTCCACTTTTTTAAGGTTTTGTAGAAGAGTTGTGTCATAAATTGGATTGATTAAAACATCGCCCTGCTGCAATGGTTTTCTTTCCATAATGAGTCTCCTATGTAAGTTTTGAAGGGATCCAGTTTCCCTTGTGATGTTTTAGTCCAGCCGCCCGGAAATTGAGCGCGTCCTGGACTGTCTGGCATTCCATTGATACCCACTCGATATGATAAACGCCGATGCTCGGATTTCGCATTTTTAGCGCTTTTGATCTTTGCGGTAATCCAAGATCTATAGACAACAATGCGTAATCTCCTTGATTTGATAAAACTTTGCCTCCAAGAGCTTTGACAATTTGTTCCGCCCCGACTTTTCTGATAAGTTCCCTCCTGATCTCGACATTTTCTATTTCCGACATCGCCTTTTTGACATCGATTTTTTCTGTCGGAGTCATGACAAGCCACTCCGGGACGCGGACCCCATTAAGATGGTAGAGTTTCCATCCGTCCCTCCACTCATGAGAAGGGCCATCCGAGCAATGCGGCTGGTTTCGACTATTGATTTTCAATGTTTTCGGGAAATCTGACACGATACAGAATTCTTCGTGCATAATCCGGAAACCCCCGAATTTTGCGCAATCTTCCCATGCCTGATATTTCTCAAATTCGGGAAGTTCCAATTTTAAAACATCCCGCATAGACTGTAAATATGAGCACCATCCGCCCCACAAATTACCGCCTTGGTAGGATAGTTCCCATTTTTTAGCGCATTCAAGACCACCTTTTCCTGCCAATTTTAAACATATGGTCGCAGCCCTGGTCGCAGCACTGGTCGCAACAAAACACGCCCCACCAGACGACGCCCAAGACGCAGCCGAGGAGGAAGCGGGGT
>VFSW01002512.1_pt1 | contig 27744 bp, 22 predicted proteins | sample 5358111 | NCBI WGS metagenome assembly VFSW01 (sample SAMN11554181, study PRJNA540505) | mine drainage metagenome | isolation source: sediment from site ElyBrook_90M | place: USA: Ely Copper Mine, Vershire, VT | collected 2017 | reverse complement strand
GTGGACGGGGCCGTCTTCTCGGGCGACGAAACGCCGCCGAGGTTGCCCTGGTTGCCGGGTTTTCCGGTGTTTTGCGGCCGCGGGTAAAACCAGGCTCCGCCGTTTTCGGGGTGCGCCGCTTCTCCAGTGCCGCCATCCGGCACGGGAGGACCGTCCGGAGGAGGCCCTCCCTGCTGATAATCGTCCATCGAGAGTTATGACTTCGCTTGCCGCCCGCTAACCGTGGACGGGACCGGCTTCCGGCAGAGGCCCGGATGGCTCCGCGAGGGCGGCATGGCTGGCATAGCCGGCTTGTTCGGAGCGGGGAACGGTTCCGTTTACGATTTCGTGGGAGACGGCTGGCTCAGCGTCCTGGGGTGCGGAAGCGCTGGGGGTGGATGGATTTGACGCGAAAGAATTTCCGGATTCAAGAGCAGCGGGCGAGTGGTATGGCTCGACGCTGGGGGAATCGTAATGGTTGTAAAGGTCGCTGTTGAAACTGCGAGTTACTTCCTTCAACGATTCGTTCTCCTTCTCCAATTCGCTCATGTGATGTTCGAGCGTCGCCTTCAACTCGCTTTGAGCGCGGCGGAACTCGGTGAGTGCTTTTCCGATGGTCTTGCCCAATTCGGGCAGCTTCTTCGGACCGAATAGAACAAGGGCCACAAGAAAAATGACAACGATTTCCTGAACCCCGACGGGACCCATCAGTGAACCTCCAGACGGAACCATCATAGCATTGGCGCCGGAGGCGGTTTCCGCGGGGCGCGAAAACGGGAGGCCGAACGGGCATACACTAAATGCGTTATGAAAACAGCGTGCGCCTTCGCGGCGCTTCGTTTAAGGGTATCGCGCAAAACGGAGTGGGGCGCGATCGGTTCCTTAGTGAGACTGGCGGTGCGCGCCGCATCCTTTGCGCTCTTCAGGAGACCGCGCAAAACGGAGTGCGGCGCGATCGGTTCCTTAGTGAGACTGGCGGTGCGCGCCGCACCCTTGGCGCTTTTAAGCTGCGGGGCCGTGGGGGCGCAAGTGACGTTCGAGCGCCAGGCGGACCGCATCCACATCGAGATCGGCGGCAAGCCGTATTCGGATCTGTATATCGGAAAAGAATACGCCAAACCGTTTCTGAGTCCGGTGCGCGCGGCTTCGGGAACGATGGTCAGCCGGCAATTTCCGATGGCCATGGTGGAGGGCGAGAGCCGCGACCATCCTCACCAGCGGGGGCTGTTCTTCGCGCACGAAGACGTGAATGGCATCGATTTCTGGAACAACGAATTCACGTATAAGACGCCCAACCGCGGGGTGATCGCCGTCGACAAGATCGAGGAGACGAAAAACGGAAAACGCTCCGGGATGCTAAGGATTCTGTTCGATTGGAAAGATCCGAAGGGCAAGGTGCTGTTGACCGAGGACCGGACCATGGTGTTTTACGACGGGGCGAAGAACCGCGTGATCGATTTCGACGTTACGCTGACCGCGGCGAGCGGCGAGGTGACGATGGGCGACGCCAAAGACGGCGGATTTGGCATCCGCGTGGCCGACGCGCTGAAGGAGGACAAGGGCGGGACGATGGTAAACGCCCAGGGCGATCGCGGGGAGAAGAAGGTGTGGGGCAAGCCGTCGGATTGGGTGGACTATTCGGGCGAGATCGGCGGGGAGAAGGTGGGGATCGCGATTTTCGACTATCCGGGGAATCCGAATCATCCGAATCGCTGGCACTCGCGGGCGTATGGATTGTTCGCGGTGAATCCGTTCGGAAATCACGTGTTCGACAAGGCGGCGCCGGTGCGGCCGATTCCGCTTGCGGAGGGCGCAAGTCTTCGATACCGATGGCGCGTGGTGGTGCATCCGGGGGATGTCGAGAGCGCGGGGATCGCCGCTCTGTGGGCGCAGTACGCGAAGAGGGAATAGGGGCGGCTTACTTGTGAGCCGGGGTCTTGGGAGCTTCCTTCGCCGCGGGCGCCGGGGGTTTGGAGGCGTCTTGGAAGGCGGCGCGGCGGCGGGAGGTTTGGGAGCGTCTTTGGACGGTGCGGCGGCCGCGGGCTTCGCGCCGGGGGGCGCTTTTTCGTCGCCGGGTTTGGACGCGGCGGCGACGGGTTGGGCGTTGCGATATTGCACAATCACCGAAATGCGGCGATTGGAGGGATCTTCGGGGTGAGCGGGGTCGCGGAGATTCTGAGCGGCAAAGCCGCGGACTTGGGCGACTTGATCGGGGCGCAGGCCGTTGTCCTGCATCAGATGGCGCGCGGCGTTGGCCCGGTCGGAGGAGAGCTCCCAATTGGTGTATTCGGCGCTCGGGAAGGGCTTGGCGTCGGTGTGGCCCTCGATCAAAATCGAGTTGGGCATCGCGCCCAACTGTTTGGCGAGGGTCTTGAGCAGATCGATCCCGTCGGCGCTGGGCCTGGGCATGCCGCTTTCGAAGAAAGTGGCCTTGGCGCCTTCGAGCAATTCGATGCGCAGCCCCTCGCCGGTGACGGTCATCTTGACGTTGTCGGCGAGTTTCTTGAAATCCGGCAGTTCCTTCATCGCCTGCTGCAGCTTGTCTTTCAGCTTGCCCATATCGTCTTTTTTGATCGCCATGGATTCGCCCTGGCCGGCGATGGCGCTGCCCGCCTGTTTATTGCTGCCCTGCGGGTCGAGGAAGTAGCCGCCAACGGCCTGTTTCACTTCCTGGCTGCAGCTCATCAGCCAGAGAACGATGAACAGCGACATCATCGCCGTGACGAAGTCGGCGTAGGCCACTTTCCACGCCCCGCCGTGGTGCCCCGCGTGAGCCGCTTTCTTTTTGATGACAATGATGGGCCGCATCGCCTCCGTGGTTGTGGCTTCCGACATAAAGACCTATGCAGCGGCGGCGGGCGCGGCGGAAGAGGAGCCGCCGCGGCACGCGCCTTCCATTTCCTTGAACGACGGGCGAAGATCGGCCGGAATGCAGCGGCGCGCGAATTCGACGGCCAGCATCGGCGGCGCGCCGCGGACGAAGGCGATCACGGCCACACGCAAGAAGTGGTAATACTGCGCCTCGGCGTCGTTGGCTTTCGTCATGCTGGCGGCGATCGGGCCAAAGAACCCGTAGCAAAGCAGAATGCCGAGGAAGGTGCCCACGAGGGCGGCGGCGACTTTGTGTCCGATCTCCTCGGGCGGTCCGCCGAGGGAACCCATGGTGATGACCACGCCGAGAACGGCGGCGACGATGCCGAGGCCCGGCAAGGAATCGGCGATGGTGCTGAGAGCGCCCACCGGCACGCTTACTTCGTGGTGATGGACTTCCAGGTCGAGCTCCATCATCTGGTCCATTTCGAAGTGGCTGACGCCGCCGGTGATGGCCATGCGCAGCGTGTCGCAGACGAAGTGGACGGCGTGGTGGTTCTTGAGGAATTTCGGATATTTGGAAAATATGGGGCTTTTTTCGGGTTCCTCGACGTCGGATTCCAGTTTCTGCATGCCGCCCTTGCGCGCACCTTGAAACAAATCGCTGAGCATTTTGATGTTTTCGAGATAAGTAGCTTTGTTGTAGGGGCTGGAGCCGAAGATGCCTAGCGCGCCCTTGAAGACCTTGATGACAACGGGTAAAGGATTGGCGATCAGGAGCGTGCCTAGCGCGGCTCCGCCGATGGTGACGAGCTCGGCGGGCTGCACGAGCACCATCAGGTTGCCTTTTTCCATTAGGTAGCCGCCAACCACGGCTCCGATCACTACGAGAATTCCGATGATTGCAAACATAAGCGGTGTGCCGGGCCGGGTTGCGCCCTTGGTTTGCTTATCGGAATGGGGGAGGCGATGTAAGAGGGGAGGGGATTAATCGAGGGCCGCTTTGCGTTCGATCGGAACGCCATATTGAAGGAGCGCGCGTTCCACGTCCTTTTCGCTCAAACGGGAGGCGTCGTACTCCACGGCGATGGCGGTGAGCGACGGATCCACCTGAATGCGCTGGATGCCATAGTAGGCATGCGCGTTGGAGACGGCGTGGGCATCGGCATCCGATAAAGGGCGGATCAGCGCGTACTGGAGCTCAATCTTGGTCACGAAGGTTAGCTTATCACCGCCGGTTCCCGCGCCGGACGTGGTTGCGCCAGGTGTGGGCGAAGTCGGCGAGGGCGGCCGGCGTTTTCCGGCGCGCAAGCAACACCAGAACGCCGGCGGAGGCATAGAAGAGATAGGCGGCGGTCACGTACTCGCGGCTGTGTTGAACGAAGGCGGACCAGGCGCCGGCGCCGGAGGGGTGAAGGAGCGACAGGAAGAACTGGACGAACCAGAGGACGAAGAGCGACAACGCTTCCCACCACGCGAGTTCCATGTTGAGCAGGAACACCATTCCGGTGGCCGCCTGGGCGATGGTCATCAACAGTTCGAGGCGCTGCTCGCCGTCGAAACGAATGCCCACGATGTGGCCGGCGCTCATCGAATAGACCAGGGCGAGCATGGCGGGCAGCAGCGTCCACTGATTGATGTTGCTTGAAACCATGTTCATCAGCGCCATGGGCGCGCCGGTAACGGTGCGGGCGAAATAGAACGTGGAGGCGAGCTCGGGGAACTCGGAGACCACCGGCGCCACCCATTGGATAAAGACGAAGGTGGGAATTCCGATGAAGGCGGCGAGGCCGATCAGGCTGGCGAGAAACGGCTCGGCGGTGAGATAGATCAGCGCGCCGCCAGCGAGAAAGCAGAGGGCGATGAGCGCGATGCGGCGCGGGCGCGGCGAAGTGACGATGAATCGCGGGACGGGCTCGAGTTCCTCGATGCCTTCTTCGGCTTCGGGCGGCATCTTAGCGAGGATGACGAGGTATGCGGCGTAGATCGCGACGAGCGCCAGCGAATCGAAGGGATGGAGCGTACCCTTCCACCAGATCGCGACGGCGTAGAGCAAGGGCACGAGCAGGCCGACCACCTGCACGCCCTGGCTCGCGTCGAGGACGATTTTCGACAGCGGCTTTCCCGTGCGCCGGCGATGGACCGCGGCGGCGGCGAAGTAGATCATGGGCCAACCCACGCCGGTGAGGAGGCGGAGCGCGCCGGTGAGGTTGGCCAAGAGAAAATGGACTTGCTGCTTCCAGGCCAGCACCGCTTCCACGGCGAACTCGGGCATGGTTTGCATCCAGGCGAGAATGGCGAGCGCGAATCCTTGCGCGATGAAGAATTGGGCGGACTCGGCGCCCCAGGCGATGAGCATCGAGGCCAGAAGAATGCCGGGCGCGGTCCACAGCACGGCGCCGGGGCCGGAGTCGCGCAGAGGAACGGCGGCGAGAGCGAAGACGAGGAAACAGGCGACGGCCGGGCGCCGGGAAGGCGGCTCAGACAAAGTGGACATCCTGGCCGAGGCGGATCGAGGAGTGCTTCTTGAACGGCTCTTCGGGGAGCGGGAAATCGAGGCGATAGTGCGCTCCGCGGCTCTCGCGGCGGGCCAGTGCGCAGCGGGCGATCGACTGCGCCACCGAGTGCATATTGCGAATCTCGAAGTCGAGACGCGCCGGATTGGGTTTGGATTCGAGAGGTACGCCGGCCAGATGACGGCAGGCTTCGGCAAGTCCTTCGCCGTCGCGCAGGACGCCGCATTTCTCCCAGGCGAGGCGGCGCAGTCCGGCTTCCTCGATCCGGGGAAATGCGGGCGGAGGAAGCGGCGCGGGACGGGCGGCGGTTTGAATTTCGCGCAGGCTCCGTCCGGCGCGCGCGCCGAAGACGACGCCTTCGAGAAGCGAGTTGCTGGCGAGGCGATTGGCGCCATGAACGCCGATGGAGGCCACTTCTCCGGCGGCGAAAAGGCGCGGGAGCGACGTGCGGCCATCGAGGGCGGCGTAAACTCCCCCCATGGCGTAATGCGCGGCCGGGCGGACGGGAACGGGGACGGCCGCGAGATCGATGCCGTGACGCAGACAAGTTTCGTAGATGCGGGGGAAGCGCTCGCGGAGGTGGGCTGCGTCCAGATGGGTCAGATCGAGATAGACGCAGTCGGACCCGGTGCGGAGAATCTCCAAGACGATGGAGCGCGAAACGACGTCGCGGGGAGCGAGTTCGCCCATGGGGTGGTAGCGTGGCATGAACCGTTCGCCCGAGGCGTTGCGGAGATAGGCTCCTTCGCCGCGCAGGGCCTCGGAGAGCAGAAAACGCGGCGCGCCGGGGAGGAACAGCGCGGTGGGATGGAATTGCACGAATTCGATGTCGCGGATTTCGGCGCCGGCGAGAAAGGCTACCGCCACGCCGTCGCCGGTGGCGACATCCTGATTCGTCGTGTCTTTGAAGACGCGGCCGAGGCCGCCGGTGGCGAGCAGAACGCCGCGGGCGTGAATGGAGACGATCCCGCCGGAGGATTCGTCGAGGACGGCCGCGCCGGCGACGCCGCCGTCTTCGCCGGGAATCAAGCCGGTCACCGAGGCGAAGCTGCGAAATTCGACGTTTGCGAGCGACGACGCTTTGCGGCGCAAAGTGCGGACGATTTCCTGTCCGGTGGAATCGCCGTGGGCGTGAAGAACGCGGCTGCGGCTGTGTGCGCCTTCGCGGGCGAACAGAAGCTTGGCGCCCTCGCGGTCGAACTCGGCACCCCAGGCGATCAGCTCCTCAATCGCGGGCGGCGCCTCCTCCACCAAAACATGCACGGCGGCCGGATCGCATAATCCATCGCCGGCGGCGATGGTGTCCTGTTCGTGGAGAGCCACTTCGTCGTCGTCGTTCAAGGCGGCGGCGATGCCGCCCTGCGCGTATTCGGAGGAAGACTCGCGAAGGCTGTCTTTGGCGACGACCAGAACCCGGCCGGCGGGCGCCAGTTCGATGGCCGCGCGCAAACCGGCCACACCCGCGCCCACTACGAGGAAATCCGGATTCATGCTTTCGGAGGGAGACCGCTAAGTCTCATGGTACAACAGAGGTTTTGGCGCAAGCCTCCATCGCGCAACACTCCAATGCCATCCTTTGAAATCCGTACACCGCAACGGACGTATCCAGCCATCGTCGAGCGGGGGGCGCTGGGGCGGATTGCCGCGGCCGTTCCGCCGGGGACGGGAAAGATCTTTGTCGTGACCGAGCGCGGGGTCTGGGATCTCCACGGCGCGGCGGCGGGGAAGGCGCTGGAGGGTTGGAACGTCGAGGTTCTGTACTTCCCCGGCGGAGAAATCCATAAACGATTCGAAAGCGTCGAGGCGTTGGCGGAGAGTGTGCTCCAGGCCGGAGGCGACCGTTCGAGCGTCGTGGTGGCGTTGGGGGGCGGCATCGTCTGCGACGTCGCGGGTTTCGTTGCGGCCATTTTCATGCGGGGCATCCCGGTGATTCAGGTTCCGACGACGCTGCTGGCGCAGGTGGACGCGGCCGTCGGCGGCAAGACGGGCGTGAATCTTGCGAGCGGGAAGAATCTGATCGGCAGTTTTCATCAGCCGCTGGCGGTGATGATCGATCCGGATGTGTTGACGACATTGCCGGAGCGCGAGTACCGCGCCGGCCTGTACGAGATCGTCAAGTGCGGCGTCATCGGCGACGCCGCACTCTTTGATGTGATGGTGAGCGATCGGGAAGCGGTGCTGGCGAAAAAACCGGCGGTGGTGGAGAGAATCATCGGCGATGCGGTAGGACTGAAAGCGCGCGTGGTGACCGGTGACGAGCGCGAGGGTGGACTGCGCCGCATTTTGAATTTCGGCCATACCTTCGGGCACGCGCTAGAGGCGGAAACGCAATACAGCCGTTTTCTGCACGGCGAAGCGGTGGCGTGGGGGATGAAGGCCGCGGTCCGGCTGGCGGTTGCGGCGGGCATTTTGGCGGGCGAGGACGGGGAGAGAATTCTCGGGTGCATCGATTCCTATGGGCCGATTCCTTCGCTCGAAGGATTGGATGCGGGCCGCCTGGCCGCGCGGATGCAGGCGGATAAAAAGACGGTGCATGGCCGGATTCATTTCGTGCTGCCGGAAGGGATCGGCAAGGTGAGGGTGACGGCGGAAATCCCCGCCGCACAGGCGCTGGCGGCGATCGAGGCGAGCCTTCCTCGATGAGGAAGGGTACGACGCCCGCGGGCGCGCTTACCGAGGAGCAGGCGGCGCGCTGGGTGAAGGGCATGTTCGGACGCATCGCACCGCGATACGACCGGCTGAACCACCTGCTCTCCTTGAACATAGACAAGCTATGGCGGGCGCGCACAGTGCGGCGGGTGGAGCACTTGCTCGCGCGCGAGGATGCGCGGGTTCTGGATCTATGCTGCGGCACGGGCGATTTGACGCTGGCGCTTGAAACGCATCGCGGCGGAGCGGTTTACGGCAGCGATTTTTGCCATCCGATGCTGATCGCGGCGGGCGACAAAACGCGCGGGCGGCGCCTGAGTTCGCGGTTTTTCGAAGCCGACGCCTTGCGGCTGCCGCTGCGGGACGCCAGTCTCGATCTGGTTACGGTGGCGTTCGGGTTTCGCAATCTGGTGGATTACCGCGGAGGCCTGGCGGAGTTGCTGCGGGTGTTGAAGCCGGGCGGCATGGCGGCGATTCTCGAATTCTCGCAGCCGCCGAACCGGGCGTTCGCCGCGCTCTACGGGTTCTATTCACTGCGCGTGCTGCCGATGCTTGGCGGATGGCTCTCGGGTTCGCGGGACGCCTATACGTATCTGCCGGAGTCGGTGAAGAAATTTCCGAGCGCCGCGGAACTGGCTTCGGTGATGTCCCATTGCGGATTTTCGAAAGTGGAGTTCGAGCGGATGACGGGCGGCATCGTCGCGTTGCACCTGGGGACGCGATAGCGCCTCATCGTTCCAGGCGGAGGAACGCGGCTTCCAATTCTTCCTTAGTGAGAGTCGTGCTGACGAATAGTTCCTGGCGCGCGCCAGCGCTGAGGGCGATGGCCTTCCAACCGTTCGTGGTGGGCACGGTGACGCGAAACTTGACTTCGCCTTTGGCGTCGCGCACCGGTTTGATGACACCGGGGATGACCGACCTTATGCCGCCGGGGTTCTCCGCGAGCAGGCGTTCGAGCAGATCGCGCACGCCATCGATGATGCTGTGTTCGATCTTTAATTTGCCTTGCGCTTTGCGCAGCCGCATGTTCTACATTGTGCGCTTCCCCGGCGGGCGGCGTTTCAGCGGATAATCGTTCGAATGAATCGAAGAACGTTTCTTGGGTGCGGCGCGGCCGCGGGCGGGTTGGCGCTGGGCGGGAACGCGCAAGGGCAGACGGGCGAGGGGGCAAGGGTACGCGCGGGCGCGTTTGAACTCGACGAGATTACCCTCGACCAGTTAGGCGAAGGAATGAAGTCCGGGCGATTCACCTCGCACTCGCTGGTGGAGAAATATCTGATGCGCATCGAAGCGGTGGACCGGCGTGGGCCATCGATCCGCGCGGTGATCGAGGTGAATCCGGATGCCCCGCGCATCGCCGCCGAACTGGATCATGAGCGCAAGGCGAAAGGCCCGCGCGGGCCGCTCCACGGCGTGCCGGTGTTGATTAAAGACAACATCGATACGGGCGACCGGATGAGCACGACGGCCGGATCGCTGGCGTTGGCGGGATCGATCGCGACGCGGGATTCCTTCGCCGCCGCGAGATTGCGGGCGGCGGGCGCCGTCATCTTGGGGAAGACGAATTTAAGCGAGTGGGCGAATTTTCGCTCCACGCACTCGGTGAGCGGATGGAGCGGACGCGGAGGCCAGACGCGCAATCCCTACGCGCTGGACCGCAACCCGTGCGGATCGAGCGCGGGAACGGGCGCCGGCGTGTCGGCGAATCTGTGCGCGGTGGGCGTGGGGACGGAAACGGATGGCTCCGTCGTGTGCCCGTCGTCGATGAACGGCATTGTGGGGATCAAACCGACGGTGGGATTGATCAGCCGCGCGGGCATCGTCCCCATTTCGCATAGCCAGGACACGGCGGGGCCGATGGCGCGGACGGTGCGGGACGCGGCGATTCTGCTGGGCGCGCTGACGGGCGTCGATCCGCGCGATCCGGCTACCGCCGAAAGCGACGGCAAGTCGCAAACCGATTACACGGCATATCTCGACGCGCAAGGCTTGCATGGCGCGCGCATCGGAGTGGCGCGAAAGTTTTTCGGATTTAACGCGGCCGTCGACAAGTTGATGGAAGAGTGTCTGGCGGAGATGAAACGCCAGGGGGCCGTGATCGTCGATCCGGCCGATTTGCCCTCGCACGGCAAGTCCGGCGATTCAGAGTTCGACGTTTTGGTTTACGAGTTCAAGACGGACCTCAACGCGTATTTGAAGGGTCTAAGCCCGGCGGCGCGGGTTCATTCGCTGGCCGACGTGATCGCGTTCAACGAGAAAGAGGCGGCGCGCGAGATGCCGTACTTCGGCCAGGAGATCATGACGATGGCCGAGAAGAAGGGGCCGCTGACCGATAAAGCGTATCTGGACGCGCTCGACAAGATTCATCGAATGGCGCGGACGGAGGGCATCGACGCGGTGATTGCGCAACACCGCGTGGACGCGATCGTCGCGCCAACGGCCGGACCGGCGTGGCTGACCGATTGGGTGACGGGCGATCACGACGGCGGAGGGTGCTCCTCGCCGGCCGCGGTGGCCGGATATCCGCACATCACCGTGCCCGCCGGATTTATTCGTGGGTTGCCGGTGGGGATCTCCTTCTTCGGCGGGGCGTGGAGCGAGCCTACGCTGTTGAAGCTCGCTTACTCGTTCGAACAGGCGGCCAAGGCGCGAAAGGCGCCGCGCTTTTTGCCGACGGTGGACTACCGGGCCTGAGCGGTTGTTACCATCGGGGCGAGATGCAACCCTCCGATGCAGAGCGCTACTCGCGGCAGATTCTGTTCGCCGGAATCGGCGAGGAAGGGCAGGAGCGATTGCTCGCAGCGCGCGTGGCGATCGTGGGATGCGGGGCGCTGGGGAGTTTTCAGGCCGGAGCGCTGGCGAGGGCGGGCGTAGGCAGACTATGCATCGTCGACCGAGACTATGTGGAGTTGAGCAACCTGCAGCGGCAATGGCTGTTTGAGGAGGACGACGCCGAGCGGGGCCTGCCCAAGGCGATCGCCGCTCAACGGCGGATCGCCGCGATCAATTCCTCGATCGAGGTGGACGCGGTGGTCGCCGATCTCACGCCGGAGAACGCACGGGAGATTCTCGGCGATGCGGACGTCATTCTCGACGGCACCGACAACTTCGAGACCAGGTTTCTGATCAACGATTTCGCGGTGAGCGAGGGCAAGCCGTGGGTCTACGGCGCGGCGGTGGGAAGCTATGGCATCGCGATGACGGTGGTTCCGCATCGCACGGCGTGCCTGGCGTGCGTTTATCCCGAGGCGCCGGGCGAGGCGCAGCCCACTTGCGAAACGGACGGCGTGCTCGGTCCGGCGACGTCGATGGTCGCCAGTCTTCAAACCGCGGCGGCGATGCGTTTGCTTTGCGGCAAGGAGATCGCGGCGAAAATCGCGACGGTGGACGTTTGGAGCGGCGAGATGCGCCAGGTGGACCAACCGCCGCCGGACGCCGAATGCCGGGTTTGCGCGCGCGCCGATTATAGCTATCTGGAAGGACGAAAGCGCGCGCCAGTCAGCCTTTGCGGCAGAAACGCGGTTCAGATCCACGAGCGCGGGCGGCCGTTGGATCTGGCCGCGCTCGCCGTCCGGTTACGCCGTTTGGGCGAAGTGCGCGCCAACGAGTTCGCCCTGCGGTTCGACGCGCCGCCGTATTTGTTGACGATCTTTCCCGACGGGCGCGTCATTGTGAAAGGCACCGGCGACGTGGGATTGGCGCGCGGCGTCTACGCCCGCTACATCGGCGGATGACGGCTCGGCTAGAATGAAGAGTCCGGGCCCGCCGTTGTCGATCTTTCCCACCAATCCTTCCCTGGCTTCCTCCGCCGTGCGTTCTTCGCGGATCGCCCGGGTGGGCCGCGCTTCGGTGTTTACGCTGCGCTATTGGGCCAGCACCGAAGTCCACGTCTTCGCGATGGCCGTCGCCGCGAATATTCTGTTGTCGATGGTGCCGTTCCTGATCGTCATGGTTTCCTTCTGCGAACGGGTGCTGCACTGGCACGATGCGACGAACTCGATTTACTTCGCGCTCAACGACGCGTTCCCCGACCTGTTGGGAAATTTTATCGTGCGGAACGTGAAGGCGACGGTTGCCAGCCGCCCCTTTCAATTGGTGCCGCTATTGCTGCTGCTGGTGACGGCCAACGGCATCTTCGTGCCGCTCGAAGTGGCGTTCAATCGCGTTTGGGGTTGCCGTAAGGACCGCAGTTATCTAATGAATCAGGCGGTCAGCCTGGGACTGATTTTTCTTTGCGGCGGACTGTTTTTGCTGTCGATGACACTCACCGCGCTGAACGCCCAGTTTGTCTCGCAGTTGTCCGGCGTCAGCCAATTTTTAGCGAAATTCGCCGGGATCGCCGCTTTTAAGATCGCGGCGGTGCCGATTTCGATGTTGACCCTGTTTTTGATTTACTGGCTGTTGCCCAATTGCAAGGTTCCGTTTCAGAAGGTGATTCCGGCGGCGGTTTGCGTGGGTCTCATGTTGGAGGCGATCAAATACGTCAATTTGCTGACGTGGCCGTGGCTGCGGGCCAGGCTGAGCGTCGAATACGGGCCGTTTGTCTATTCGGTAACCATTTTGCTTTACGGATTCGTTTCGTCGATGATCGTTCTGGCCGGCGCGGAGTGGGCGGCGCGGCGGGAACGCCCGGAGACGGCGCAGTCCGATTAGAATTGTAGTCAGCCAAAGGAGCTTCTCGATGTCCGATGAAAAAGATCTCACCCGCCGCGATGCGCTGAAGACCGCGGCCGCCGTAGGCGCCGCCGCCTGGGCGGCCGTCGAGGTTCCGCGTATTCAAACCGTCCGCGCCGCCAACGATCAAATGCCCTTCGGCATCGTCGGCACGGGAGGCCGCGGATCGTATCTATTGAAGCATCTGCTGAACGTGTCGAACGGGCGCTGCGTCGCTGTGTGCGACATTCAGCAGGACAAGTTGGACCGCGCCGCGGATATCATCGGCACGAATCCGGCGAAGTATAAGGACTACCGCGAACTGCTGGCCGACAAGAACGTCGAAGCGGTGATCATCGCCGTGCCGTTGTTCGCGCATTTTCCGGTGACGCAGGATGCCCTCAACGCGGGGAAGCACACGCTGTGCGAGAAGAGCATCGTCTTTCAGCCTTATGAAGTGAACGCCCTGCGCGCGTTGGCCGCGCAGCATCCGAAACAGGTGTTGCAGGTGGGCCTGCAACGCCGCTACAGCAAGTTCTACCAACTCGCCAAGGAGATGGTGGACAAAGGGATGCTGGGCGACGTGACGCACATCCACGCGCAATGGCACCGCAATCCAGGGTGGGTGATGAACGGGTTTAATTGGCGGCTGTACAACGAATACTCGGGAGGCTTGGCGGCCGAGTTGGCGTCGCACCAGATCGATGTGGCGGACTGGATCTTCGGTTCGGCTCCGGAGTATGTCATCGGCGTTGGCGGCCTCGATACGTGGAAAGACGGCCGGGATGTATACGACAACATCCAGCTCATTTACAAATACCCGAACAATCAGAAATTGGTTTACAGCTCCATCACCACCAATTCGCACCTTCCGTATCTGGGCGGCACGCGGCCGGAATTCGGCGAGATCATCATGGGCACCGGCGCGTCGCTGGAGATCACGGTGGGAGACGGGCAAAGCACGATGCCGACCGGACTTTGGTACAAGGAGCCGCATCACGTGGCGGCCAAGCCGGCGAGCGGAAAAGAGGGCGCGGCGGCGGCGGGGGCGAGCTATGCTCTGACGTCGGGAGCGAAAGGCTTGCCGCTGTTGTTGGACCGCGACGAAGTGACGAACGACGACGGCTTCCTCGATAAGGAGATGAAATTCGCGCGGCGCTGGCTGTACAGCAAGGGCGTGATGACGTCGGATGAAGACGTCAATCCGGTGGAGACGGAATTGACCTCCTTCTTTAACGACGCCAAGACCGGCGGACATCCGAAGGCCGATATCGAGGTGGGCCTGCACGATTCCATCGCCGTGATGCTGTCGAATACGGCGATGCGGGAAGAGCGGCGCGTTTACTTCAACGAGATGGATAAGATGAGCTCCAGCGTGACGGCGGAAGCGCATGCGGCGGATTTCGCCAAGCGCGACGCCAGCTATCGCCAGTCGCTTGCGGCGAAGAAGAAAGTGGACGTATAGCGACGGCCGATGAGCGAAACGACATACCGCAACCGCCGAGCTTTCTCTGTGGAAAACGAGCGCATCCGTGTGACCGTGCTGGAGGAAGGCGGGCACGTCGCCGAGATATTCGATAAAGAGGCGGGGGTGAACCCGCTCTGGACGCCGCCGTGGCCGTCGATCGAGCCTTCCACCTATCGCCTTGCGCGCCATCCCGAATACGGCGCCGATTCCGAGAGCAAGCTGCTGGCGGGAATCATGGGGCACATCTTGTGTTTGGATCTTTTCGGACCTCCATCGGAAGAGGAAGCCGCGGTGGGGATGACGGTGCATGGAGAGGCTTCCGTCGTTCCTTACGCGATTTCCGTCGATGGACCCGAGCTGACGGCGAAGGCGGCGCTGCCTGTGGCGCGGCTGGAATTTCAGCGCACGATGCGTCTGGAAGGCCGATCGGTGCGGTTTACAGAAACGCTCGAAAATGTTTCGAACGCCGATTACCCGGTGGCGTGGACGCAGCACGTGACGCTCGGTCCGCCTTTCGTCCAGCGCGGGGAGACGGCCTTTCGGGCTCCGGTGGCACGCTCCTATTCACTCGACGCCGGCGCCGAATTTTCCTGGCCGCATGGCTCGCGCGACTTGCGAGTCTATAGTTCCGCTCCGTCCTCGGCCGGCTTCAGCACGCACCAAATGGACCCGGCGCTCGACACGGCGTTTTTCCTCGCGCATTCGCCCGCTTTCGGTTTGGTGTTCGGTTATCGTTGGAAGCGTTCGGATTTTCCGTGGCTGGGAGTTTGGGAGGAAAATCACTTCCGGCAACAGCCTCCCTGGAACAGCCGGACGCTCACTTGGGGGATGGAATTTGGCGCGTCGCCGCTGCCGGAGAGCCGCAGGAAAATGATCTCCCGCAACGGAATGTTCGGCGAACAAGGCTATCGCTGGCTGCCGGCGCGGTCCACTGCGAAAGTGGAGTATTCGGCGTTCTTCGCCGCGGCGGCCTCAATCCCCGAGCGTCTTGAGGAAGTCGAGATCGACGTTTCCGCCTGAGACGACGACCCCGACGCGGCGCAGGCCGGCGGGCAGTTTTTTAAACATCACCGACGCCGCCGCGACCGAGCCGCTCGGCTCGATCAGGATCTTCATTCGCGTGAGCGCGAACTTCACCGTCTGCCGGATTTCGTCTTCGCTCACCAGTACGATGTCTTCCACCAGACGCTGAATAATCGGGAACGTGAGTGCTCCGGGGGAGGAGGCCATCAGGCCGTCGGCGGAGGTTTTGGGCAGGGGGATCTCCACGCGGCGGCCCGCGCGGAACGAGAGCCAGGTGTCGTTGGCCGCCTCCGGTTCGACGCCAAACACGCGAATGCCGGGCCGCAGCGCCGTGGCGGCGATCGAGCAACCGGAGAGCAGTCCGCCGCCGCCGACGCAGACGGCCAGCGCGTCGAGATCGGGGATCTCCTCCAACAATTCCAGCGCCGCGGTGCCCTGGCCGGCGATGGTCCAGGGATGGTCGTAAGGCGGGGCGAGCGTGGCGCCGGTCTCTTCGCTAATTCGTTTGCCCAGGGCTTCGCGGTCGCCGGTGGCGCGGTCGTAGGTGACGACGCGCGCGCCGTAGGACCGGGTCGCCTCGATCTTCGAACGCGGCGCGTCCGCGGGCATGACGATCGTCGCCGGCACGCCCGCCTCCGCGGCCGCGATGGCGATCGCCTGGGCGTGGTTGCCGGAGGAATAGGTCACCACGCCGCGCGGCAAATCGGCCTTTGGAATGGAGAAAACGAAATTCACCGCGCCGCGAAGCTTGAACGCTCCGCCACGCTGGAAGTTCTCGCACTTGAAGAACGTTTCCACGCCGGCGATTTCGTTGAAGGTGCGCGAGGTCATCACCGGCGTGCGATGGACGATCGGCGCGATGCGGGCGGCGGCGGCGCGGATGTCGCCGAGCGTGACTTCGCTCATTCGGCCATGTCCAGCTCGACGATGGTGTCGAGGGGATCGCGGGCGCCGGCGGGAAGGCGCAGCAGCGTGGCGCCGGAAACGTTCTGTGTCTCTACTTGCGGGCCGTTGGGGAACACGCGCGCCGTACGGATGCCGGCGAGGGAGGGCATGGCGAGAACTTCGTCCCGCCAGTCGAGAATGTGGACGTACACCTTGTTCCCCTTGCGCGTGCTGACGCCCCAACTCCTTGGAGGTATGGGGCCGCCGCGCGTTCCGTAGATCGTTTCTCCGTTCTTGTCCAGCCATTGGCCGATGGCGTGGAGGCGCTCGACGAACTCGGGTTGGATCGTTCCGTCGGGCTTCGGGCCGATGTTCAGCAGAAAATTCGCGTTGTTGCCCGCCGCCCGCACCAGATATTGGATCAACTGATTCGCGCTCTTGAAATGTTTGTCGTTCTTGTTATAGCCCCATGCGCCGTTGATGGTGTCGCAGGTTTCGAGCGGGAGCGAGCCGATCTGAGACGTCTTGTTGAAATCCTGAGTCGACTGGCCGGGAAGATCCTTCTCGAACATTTGAAAATCCTCGCCGTCGAATGGCTTCCGATGATGATTGCTTCCGATCAACGCCGCCGGTTGTAAGCCATGGATGAGCGAGTAAGTGCGCTCCAGATGCCAATTGGCGTCGGGCTTGTCCCACATACCGTCGAACCAGATGCCGCCGATGTCGCCATAACCGGTGAGCAACTCGCGGAGTTGCGCGTTCATGTAGTCCAGATACTTGTTGAAATCGCCGCCGGGCGGACGTCCCGAGTAATGTCCGGTCTGGCCGAGCGGATAGTAATCCGGCGAGTGCCAATCGAGCTGGGAGTAATAGAAAAACAGTTTGACGCCCTGGCGATGACACTCCTCGGCCAGCGCTTTTAAAGGATCTTTACGATAAGGCGTGGCGTCGACGATGTCCCATTGGCTCTGTTTGGTGCCAAACATGGCGAAGCCGTCGTGGTGCTTGCTGGTGATGGTGATGTACCTCATCCCCGCGCTCTTGGCCAGCGCGACCCAGGCGGCGGCATCGAACTTCATCGGATCGAATTGCGGCGGCAGCTTGGAATACTCGGCGACGGACATCTTGCGATTGTTCATGACCCACTCGCCGTCGCCCAGCACGCTGTATACGCCCCAATGAATGAACAGGCCGAATTTGTTGTCCTGGAACCACTGGCGCGCCGCGAGGTTTTCTTTCGTTGGCCGGTAGTCTTGTCCGCTCAGGGACGACACCGCGACGATCGCGGCGAGGAGGATCGCGGAGGGTCTCATCAGTAACTCGCTTTCTTGTCGACGATGTTTTCGAGCGGTTCGCCTTTTCGGAAACGCTCGAAATTCCCCAGGAAAAACCGCGCCGATTGCTCCAGCCAATCCGAAGTGCGGTCGGCGGAATGAGGGGATACCAACACGTTGGGCATGGAAAAGAATGGATGGCCCTCGGGCAGCGGTTCGTTTTCGAAGACGTCCAGCGCGGCGCCGCGCAGGCGGCCTTCCTGAAGCGCGCGCAGCAGCGGGGCTTCCGCAATCACCGACCCGCGGCCGATGTTGATCATCACCGCCGAACTCTTCATCACCGCGAACTCCGGCGCGCCGATCATGCCGCGCGTTTCCGGCGTGCCCGGCGCGGCGACGACGACGTAATCGCACTGGGCCAGCATCGAGGCGAGCGCATCCGGACCGAAGGTGGCATCGGCGATGGAGTCGCCATCCGATAGCGCGGTACGGCGGCGTAGCGCGAGAACTCTCATGCCCAGGCCGTGCGCCAATTGAGCGGACGCCCGTCCGATCTCGCCATACCCGACGATGCCCACCGTTTTCCCGTGGGCCTCGGTTATCTCGAACGGCTCCCAACGCCCGGCGCGCTGGTTGGCAAGCATCCGGGGAATGTCCTTGGCGAAATAAAGAATTCCCAGCAGCGCGAACTCGGCGAGCGATCGCTTATAGACGCCCCGCGAGTTGGTCAACGGCACCGGACTGGCCGCGAACTCCGGGGTGAGCAAGTGCTCCACGCCGGCCGATAGCGTATGAACCCAACGAACGCGCTCCGCAAGCGGCCACGCCAATTGAAACGGATCGCCGCTGAAACAGGCGCTCAAAATTACGTCGGCCTGGGGAGCTTCCAAGCGTATGATATCCGGCGCGAGCGTCAGCGTCCAGTGGACATCTTCAGGAAATTCTTTCAGGGCGCGCAGTTGAGGCTCGGCGCTGTCGCCAAGCATTAACAATCGAATCGGAGCCATGGGAAAGACGAATGTAGCACAGGTGCTTTGCCGGATTTTCTCTCGCGTAAGGCGTCCGTCTCGGGCATGATGGACTTATGCCCAGGTATGCGGCCGTAGACATCGGCAGCAATTCGGTCCGGATGATGGCGGCGGAAGTTTCGCCGGAAGGCGAGATGCGAACGCTGGCCACGGACCGGCAGGTGATCCGTCTGGGCCAGAGCGTGTTCCGGACGGGAAGGATCGATCGCCAGGCGATCGAGGACGCGGCGGTCACCTTGCGAAGGATGGCGCAGGCGTACGGCAAGCTGGATGTGTTGGCCGTGCGCGCGGTCGCCACCAGCGCCGTGCGCGATGCGGGCAATCAGCGCGAGTTCATTCAGCGCGCCTCGGAAGCGCTGGGAACGCCGGTGGAAATCGTGTCGGGGCAGGAGGAGGCGCGGCTTATCCATCTGGGCGTCCAGCGGCGGTGGCCGCATCCGAACCGGCGGGTGCTGATGGTGGACGTCGGCGGCGGGAGCGCCGAGATTATTCTGAGCGAAGGCGGTACCTTGGCGGAAGCGTACTCGAAGCCGCTGGGAGCGGTGCGTTTGACGGAGGTGTTTCTAAAGAGCGACCCTCCGTCGGCGCTCGAGATGCATCAGATGACGGAATATGTGGACGAAAAGCTCGCCGCGCCGCTTGCGCGCATCGGACGCGGCCGTTTCGACCGATTCATCGCCACGTCCGCAACCGCCGCGGCGATCGTTTGCGCCGTGAACCGCGTTCCCCGCGCCAATCGCGACACTGCCGACCGGCTGCGGGCGTCCACCGCGCAGATTCGCCGCTTCTCCCGGGACGTCAGCGCGAAAAGCCTCGCCGGCCGCCGCAAAACGCTTGGTATCGGCCCTCGCCGCGCGGAGATCGTCGTCGCCGGCGCGGCGGTGTTTCTGCGCGTCCTCGAAAGCTTTCAGATCCCGTCGATGTTTTATTCCGCGGCTGGGGTGCGCGACGGCATCGTCGCCGACCTGGCCGCGCGCGGCGTCGGGCGCGAGTTTTCCCACCTCAGCCGCGAGCAGCGGCGAACGGTGGAGTCGCTGGCCCGCCGCTACGGCGTCGCTCTTCCGCATGCGCGCCAAGTGGCCCGCATCGCCCATCGCCTGTTCGAGGCGCTTCAGCCACTGCACAAGCTGCCGCCCCAGTTTGGAAAGCTGTTGGAGGCTTCCGCCTACCTGCACGACACCGGACACTACGTCAGCGACTCCAGCCATCACAAGCATTCGTTCTATCTGATCGCCAACTCCGATCTTCCCGGCTTCACCGACTCGGAGCGCTTTCTGGTGGCCACGCTCTGCCGCTACCATCGGAAGAGCATGCCGGCCTTGCGCCATCCGTCGTATGAATCGCTCGATGCGGACACGCGGCGCGCGGTTGTCCTTTTGACCCCGCTTTTGCGACTGGCCGACAGCCTCGATCGCAGCCACGATCAGCGCCTGGAAAACGTCGAGGTCTCTCTGAAGAACTCAAGCGTGGCCATTGCACTCGATGCGGGCGTCGAGTCCGATCTGGAAATCTGGGCCGCGGGGCGTGTGGCGGGCTTTTTTCGCGACGTCTATCAAGTGGACCTGACTCTGGAGCGAGGGAAGGGAAGCCCGAACCGGTAACCGCGCCTCTACCAGAAGTAATTGGCGACCGCGGTCGCCGGAGCCGGACTTCCGGAGATCACCTTGACGTGCAGCACCAATTGAAGATTTTTCTTCGTCCAGTCCGGTGGAGCGCCCCGGAGGGCCTCCTGAAGCAGTTCCGCGTTACTGACCAAGTCGGCCGCGGCCTCGGTGCCATATTGCGTGATCCCGGAAATCTCCACCAACATCGAGCGCGTATCGGGATGATAGACGCGGGAGACGATGGCGTAGTCCTCGTCCGTATGCCGGTCCGCGCCGAGGTTCGGAAGGTACCAATTCGTCGGTTTTCCGGCATCGAGAATCCTCGCGGGGCGTTGGGAAATGTCGATGAAGTAACGCAGTTGGTCGCTCATGTCCCTCCACCGCGAATAAGAGTAGCCGATGAAAATCGCGGGCGAGGCGCGCAAGTCCTGGAACGTCACCTCGTTGCCGATCCGGAGGTTATAGGCGCGCCCCATTCGCGTCAACATCGCCGCCAGACGCGCCGCCGCCATTAAGTCTCCACCGCCGACGAACTGATCGCTCAGGCGGGTGAAATCGTCGATGCGCGGCGCCAAGCCGGGCTTCCCGTCCATCGCGTAAACGTCGGGGACATAGGCGGCGCACAGTAACGCCGGCGAGGCGCCGGCGAGCACGGGCGCCCAAAATTGGTCCAGCGCCGAGGGTGGCCGGCGCTCCACGATCCAGGCCGCCATCGCCGCGCCCGCGGCCAGGGCCAGCGCCGTGATCGCTCCGGCCGCGAAATAGGCCGACGGCCGCCTGACTGGCGCCGCTCCGGCCAAGGGCTGGATTCCGGCGCCAGCCGCGGGCGGGACCACGAAATCCGGAATGTATCCACCCGCCGGCAACTCAATCCGGATGCCGTCGCCTCTCCCCTCGCCCGCGTAATACAGTCCGAGACGTTTGCGGACTTCCCCGGCCTTCACTCTCACCGTCGCGTCGTCGCTCGGATCGTAGCTGGCCGGACGGCCGAAAGCTTCGATGCCTATCGTGCGCTCTTTGAGGATGTCGGTTTTCCCTCCGAGGGTGTTTTCGACGACGAAGCGCAGGAAGTCCTGGCAGCGTTTACTCGCGCGAAATTCGTGGCTCTCCAGCACCTTCTGGAGCTCCGCGCGCACCGCGACCTCCCTGATTCCAGGAGAATCCCCGAGCGAGCGTCCGTCAGCCATGTTGTGCGAAGTCTTCCCCGTACCGAATTTCCACGATTCTATCACGCCCGCCACCGGCCGTAAATCGCGGATTCGGCGGACGTTCGCCCATGTTGCAAACGTCGTTGCAACAATATTACAGCGGTTGCAGACTGGACAAGGAAGACGGCACGGCGCTTAATGAGTGGACAGGAAGATAATTGAATACGACTAGATTCGTTCTGTGCCGCAACACGACTTACCTTTCGCGGTGGCATGCGCCGTCCGTTAGGGATATCCGCGAGAAGGCGTCCGTCAGGGGGTTGAGTTGGCAGGGGAGTCCGCGTCGTTTCCACAATTTCCGCCGTTCCGAATGAGTTCGGCGAAGTTTGGCCTATTCCTATTCATCTGCGGGAAAAAGGCCCATGAAACATGAAAACAGTTGGTGAATGAGAGTCCAAAGGGTACGAAAGTCTTCGACCGGTGCAGCCGGCAGAATGGGGAGTTCATCCGTGCAAGGCAAATATTTAATCGTGAGACGTGTCATTGCAACTTCGTTTTGTGTCCTGTCACTGGTGCTGCTGGGCCCGGCTTCGTCTTGGGGGCAACAGGTGACCGCGGCAATTACAGGCAAGGTGACAGACCCAACCGGCGCCCCGATTTTGGGGGCGAAAGTGACGGCCACCGACCTGGAGCGGGGCACGGATTATCCCACTACAACGAACGCGGATGGTTACTATAGGGTGCCTCAAGTCGCGGTAGGTAAATACTCGATTAAGGTTGAAAGTCCGGGTTTTGAGGCTGCAACCCAGTCGAATTTCACGCTGGAGATGAACCAGGTCGCCAAGCTCGATTTTCAGCTTCAGGTTGGCAATGTCTCCCAATCGATCGAAGTGACTAGCGCCGCGCCGGTGCTTCAGACGGAGTCGACCCAGCTCGGCCAGGTGATCGACGCCCGAACCAACACGACTCTTCCGCTGGCCACCCGCAACTACGTTCAGTTGACGCTGCTCACCGCGGGAAGCGTTCATCCCAGCCCGGCCGATTTCACGGGCGGCCAGACCACGGCAGGAAGCGGGCGCCCCGACGTAAATGGAAACCGCGAGCAGGCTAACAATTTTATTCTCGACGGCATGGATAACAATCAGGTGTCGGACAACCTGGTGGGATACGCACCGAGCGTGGACGCGATTCAGGAATTTAACGAGATCACCAACAACGCTCCGGCCGACTTCGGCAATTTCATGGGCGGCATCATCAGCACGACCATCAAGTCGGGAACGAATACTTATCACGGCGGCCTGTTCGAGTTCCTGCGCAACGACGTTCTCAACGCGAATTCCTGGAGTAACAATTTTACCGGCGCGTCCAGAGCGAAGATACGGTGGAATGAATTTGGCGGGACGATCGGCGGCCCCATTGTCCGGGACAAGCTGTTCTTTTTCGCCGATTATCAGGGGCAGCGCGACGACACGCCCACCAGCATCGGCGCGACAAGCCTTCTGACCGCCCAGGAACGCGCCGGCAATTTCTCCGAGCTATTGCAGGGATCGAGCCCCATCCAGCTTTACAACCCGTTTTCGGTCGCGAATGGGAAACGCGCGCCTTTCGCGGGGAACATCATTCCGACAAGCTTGTTAGACCCGGTCGCTCTGAAGATTGTCAATACGACATCGGCGTACCCGCTGCCTACAGGCCCGGGGTTGGTCAATAATTTCCTTTACGCCTCCCACTCGTACATAAACGGAGATCAGGGCGATATCAAGGTGGACTACAATATTTCCTCGAAGGACCGGATGTTCGGCCGCTACTCGCGCAGCCAGATCGACAACCCGAGCACGAACAACGTGCCGATCTTCTATAACTCGTTCGCGAGGTACCCGGTCCACAACGGCGTCCTCGATTGGACGCATATGGTTTCCCCGGACACAATCAACGACGCGCGCTTTGGCGTGAACTATGTGTTCATCAACAACGGCGCGGCAGGGAACGGATTGGCGAATTTTCCGCAGACGGTCGGGCTTCCGGGAATCCCGTCCAGTATTTTGCCGGCGATGACGTTTTCGGGCGGATATGCGTCTCAACTAGGAAACTCGGACAACGTACAGCTTTTCGCCGACACCGTGATTCAGTATGAAGATACGGTGAGCATCACGAAGGGCAAGAATACGATGCATATGGGCTTCCAGGGATGGCGCCAACGTATCGATACGTTCTACTCCGGCAACAACGGCGAAGCGGGAACGTTCACTTTCGACGGTCAATACACCGCCGGCCCCGGCGCGCTGAACGTTACTTCCGGCGGAGGCACGGGCGCGGGCGAGGCGGACTTCCTGATGGGACTTCCCTCCCAGATCGGCGGAGGCGTGAACGGCGGCACGTGGGGCCAGCGCGCGAACGTTTACGCTCTGTTCTTCGCCGATACATGGCAAGTCACGCCAACTCTCACGATCAACGCCGGGCTGCGATATGAGGTTCATACGCCGTGGGTGGAAGTGCATAACCGCGAAGCGAACTTCGGTCTCATCAGCGGCAATGTGTATCTGGCGGGCAGCAATTGTCCTTACAACAACTGCGAAGCGCTGTACAACCAATACAATGGCATTCTGAACTTCCAGCCGCGGCTGGGCATCGCCTGGAACGCGCGGAAAAACACCGTGATACGCGCCGCCTATACGCTCTCGTCGTATCTGGAAGGTACGGGAACCAACCTGAGGCCGACCATCAACCCTCCCTTCGGGACGGAACACCAGAACATCTACACTTCGTTGAGCGTGCCGGGTTCGACGCTGAGTCAGGGCTTCCTGCCGTTCACCACCGAGGCAAGCAACCCGTTCGCGGGGGCGACGCTCAGGCTTTGGGATCCTAACGTCCGTCCGGCGGTCTCCAATCAATGGAGTATGACCATCCAGCAGCAGCTCGCCTCCAACACGACGCTGCAGGTTGCCTACGTGGGACAGAAAAGCACGCACCTAATGGTGCCGATGCCCTATCTGCAGAGGCAGTTTCTCCCGGACGGCAGCACGGCCCCCAGCGAATACCTCTCGGGCAATCCAACGCTTCAGAACGAGATCGGCCAAATTTCCGGTACCGCTTCCAACGGCAACCAGAGTTACAACTCATTGCAGGCTACACTCCAGAAGCGTCTTAGCAACGGCCTGGACGCATCGGTTGCCTATACATACTCCAAGTGCATGACCGACAATAGCGGCTATTACGGTAACTGGTCCGGCGCGGCGTTGCCGGCGTCGCCTTATTGGCAGAACCTGTATGACAAGAAATCGGAATGGGGACCCTGCTACTACGACGCGACCCATGTTCTAACCAGCTACGCCACCTACGACATTCCCGTAGGACGAGGTCGCAAGTTCGGCAGCAGCATGAATAAGGCCGCCGATGCCGTGGTTGGCGGTTGGCAAGTGAACGCCATTCTCAGCCTCCATACCGGTTTCCCGCTCACGCTTCAAGCCGGCGACGCTTCCGGCACGAACTCCCGCGGCTCGCGGCCCAATTGTCTGTCTCCCGGACAGGTGCTGGGCGCGCAGAACTCACCACTTGGAGGCTATCAGTGGTTCTCCAACTCGCCCTCGATCTATGGGCCGGCCGATCCAGGAACTTTTGGCAACTGCGGGATTGGGACCATTCGCGGACCGGGCCTTCACACGCTCGACCTGAGCCTGGCGAAGTTCTTTAACATTACCGAACACCAAAACGTCGAGTTCCGGGCCGAGAGTATCAACTTCACGAACACGCCGATACTAAACGCACCGAACGTTGGACTGGGCAGTACGATGGGGTTGTTGCAAGCCTCGCAGGGGGCGAGGCAAGTTCAGTTTGCTCTAAAATATAACTTCTGATGGGCCGCGATAAGATGGAGTGATGTTGCGGATCGCCGGCATCGCCGTGCTCGTAGCGGGTTGCGGATTGGCGGCCGATGCGGTCGCTCCCTCGTTTCCGGCGATGGCCGAACGTGGTGTAAGTCTTGCGGGAACGGGGCGCTGCGCCGAGGCGCTTCCGCTGCTTCGCAAGTCGGAAGGACACGTACAGGATCCGGAGCTAAAACGCAGCCTCGGCGCGGCGGGCGTTAAGTGCGCCATGGCGGTCGATCGGCAAGACGATGCGCTGCGCTTCATTCAAACGCTGAACCGTGAATTTCCCCACGACGCGGAAATTCTGTATCTGACCACGCATGTGTTCTCCGACCTTTCCATCCGAGCCTCGCAGGAATTGCTGTACTCCAATCCCGCTTCGCCGCAGGTGCATCTGCTGAACGCGGAGGCGCTCGAGACGCAGGGGAAGTGGAAGGAGGCAGAGTTCGAGTACAAAGCCGTGCTGGAAAAAGATCCGCGCCGGGCAGGGATTCATTTCCGGATCGGGCGTCTGATCCTGTCGCAGCCAAAGACCGACAGCACGTTCCCCGAAGCGAGTAAGGAGTTCGAGCGGGAGCTCGAAATCGATCCGGACAATGCCGGGGCGGAATACGTGCTGGGCGAAATCGCACGGCAGTCTGAGGAATGGCCGGCCGCGATCGCGCACTTCTCCAAGGCCAGCAAACTGGATGTCCGTTTCGCCGACGCCTACATCGGATTGGGGCGGGCGCTGACGTCGGCCGATAAACCCACGGAAGCGATCGCGCCGCTCGAAACCGCCGTCAAGCTTCAACCCGAGAATCCCGCCGCTCATTTCTATCTCGCCACGGCGTACCGGCACGCGGGCCGAAAGCAGGATGCCGACCGCGAGCTTGCCGTGCATAAGGAGATGGCGGACAAAGCGAGCGAGACCCGCGGGCACTTACAGACCAGCATTCTGGGACCGCAGCAGGTCGAGAATCCTCCACAGTGATTTCCCGGCTGCCGTTCGCCTGCCTGGCGGCTCTGCTGGCTTTCGCGGCGCAATCTTCCAAACCAATTCAATTCACCAATGCGACCAAGGGCGCCGGGATCGAGTTCGTCCATTACAAGGGTGCAAAAGACATTTCGACGATTCTCGAAGAGGCCGGCCCCGGCGTCTGCGTCGCCGATTTCGATGGCGATGGATGGCAGGATATCTACATCGTAAACGGGCGCGACCAGTACAAGCGCGGCATCGAGACACGCAACGCGCTCTACCGTAACAACGGCGATGGAACGTTCACCGACGTGACGGTCAAGGCCGGCGTGCCGGGAAATGCCTATGGCCTCGGCTGCGTGTGGGGCGATTACGACAACGATGGTTTTCCCGACTTGTACGTCACGCAATACGGCAAGAACATCCTCTATCGCAACAACGGCAACGGCACGTTCACCGACGTCACGGCGAAAGCCCACGTGGACGGAACGGACTTTGGGACCCAGTTCCATACCGGCGCGACGTTCTTCGACTATGACCGCGACGGGAAGCTCGATCTCTACGTGGGCGGCTATGCGAACTTCGGCCCCAACAGCCAGCGCCTTTGCAATATCGGCTACGGCGTGACGGCGAGCTGCCGCCCGCAGGTTTACGGCGGCACGGCGGGCGTTCTTTATCACAACAACGGCGATGGAACGTTCACCAACGTCACCAAGGCCGCGAAGGTCTACCAGCCCAAAGGTCTGAACCTCTCGGTAGGCGCGGCCGACTACGACAACGACGGTTGGCCCGACCTTTTCGTCGCCAACGACGGGCTGGAGGTTTATCTCTATCGCAACAACCGCAACGGAACGTTCACGGAATCCGCGATGCAGGCCGGCATCGCATTGACCGCGGATGGCAACGCCATGGCCGCGATGTGCCTCTCCTTCGGCGACTATACGAACGCCGGAAATCTCGACCTCTACATTTCCGATTTCCAGTTGATCCCCGACCACATCTGGCTGAACGACGGCAAAGGCTTCTTCGAGGAAATGAGCGAGCACTCGGGCATCGCCGAGCCGACACGCGTCGTTTTGAGTTTCGGGGGCGGCTTCTTCGATTACGACAACGACGGCTGGCTCGATCTTTTCATCGCCAATGGGCATGTTTATCCCGGCGTGGAGAAAACGGACCCGAGCATTCACTATAAGCAGATCAATTCGCTTTTCAACAACGAAGGCAACGGCAAATTCACAGAGACGACCAAGAACGCGGGAGACGCCTTCGCGACGCCGTATCTCGGGCGCGGCGCGGCGTTTCTCGATTACGACAACGACGGCAATATGGATGCGATCGTGGCCAACAACGGCGACCCTCCGCTATTGCTCCACAACTCCGGCGGCGCCGGGAATCACTTCGTCAACTTCCGGCTGATCGGAACGAAAAGCAATCGCGACGCCATGGGCGCGCGCATTCGGCTCCGCGCGGGCGGTATCGGCCAGATCCGCGAGATCTCCGGTGGCGGCAGCTACCTCTCCCAAAGCGACCTGCGGGCTCACTTTGGCTTAGGCAACAGCGCGCGGGCCGACAGCGTCGAGGTGAGCTGGCCGAGCGGAGCGCATCAGAGGTTTCAGGCTGTAGCCGCGGACCGGTTTTACGTCATCGAAGAAGGGAAAGAAAGCTTAAGCGAACAGGTATTCGGGAAACATTAGGCGCGCCGGGCGTTGCGCCCGATCGTGCGTGGGGCACGTGCATGCGAAGGACTGCCGGACGGAGGGCGAGAAGCCGGAGTGGGGTCCGCCGGGGGCGAGGGTGGTGGAAGGGCGGGTACCGGGGGTATCTGAGCCTGGAGACGCACTGGCCGGGTCCGGGCGGTGATAAGGTGGAGGGCATCCGGATC
>VFSW01002511.1_pt1 | contig 27755 bp, 26 predicted proteins | sample 5358111 | NCBI WGS metagenome assembly VFSW01 (sample SAMN11554181, study PRJNA540505) | mine drainage metagenome | isolation source: sediment from site ElyBrook_90M | place: USA: Ely Copper Mine, Vershire, VT | collected 2017 | reverse complement strand
ATTTAGCATTTGGGGGTACTGATGAAAAAGGAGTATATTATCTACATCGCGGCTGCCATTATCATAATAGCGGCAGTAGCGGCATACCTGTTCTTGAATTCCTCTTCATGCAGCCAGTGCGGAAAGCAGGTAAGCGCGGCATACTTGCAGCAGCTTCATGCCGTAGCCAATAACGAGACCCTTGCGACCGACGTCGGCGCCGGGCTTGCCCAGGGCGGCCCTACGGGCATAAATGCGGCGCCATTGACATTTGAGGGAAAGCCCGAGATACTGTATGTCGGCGGGGAATTCTGCCCTTATTGTGCGGTCACAAGATGGGGGCTTATAATCGCGCTTATGAGGTTCGGAACATTCAACAACCTCACTTACATGGAATCCAGTCCCACAGACGCATATCCGAACACGCCCACGTTTAGCTTCGTCAATTCAAGCTACAGCAGCAGCCTGGTATATTTCAGCGGTATAGAGGTATGGGACAGATATGGAAGGAACCTCTCCAATAATGGATTTACTCCAATGGACCAATTTATATACGGGAAGTACTCCCCGAACGGGGTGCCGTTCATAGACTTCGCCAATGCAAGCGTGCAGAGCGGCGCCGTTGTTACTCCTGGCCTCCTTCGCGGGAAGGACTGGAACTACATACTTTCGCAGATATCCAATCCGAACACGCCGCTTGCGCAGGGGATAATAGGAAACGCGAACCTGTTCACCGCTTATATGTGCAAGAGCAACAAGGCCCTGAACCAGACCGCGGCTGCATGCAAGCAGCCTTATGTCAAGCAGATAATAGGCTGATCATCCGCGGAGGAATTGGCCCAATTCCTCTGCTATCGCATCTGCGTTGGCCTCCTCCACATTATGCCTGCGGAGAAGCTCCCGTGCCTTGCCAAGGATGCCTGCAATCTTCCCGTCCATGGTCGCCAGCGGCCTTGTTGCACAGCCAGGATTTACCATTTCCACTATCTCCCTTACCAGCGCAGCGCTTTTTGGGCCTACATTCCTCATGTGCAGCACTTTTTCAGGATCCACATAAATAAGGGAATCTATGCCGCCGTTTATGCAGATTGCATTCTGAGCCCTTGTAGCTGTTTTGGAGAGTATGCCGCTCTCTATCCAGTACGACCTTACCCTTCCAATAAGCTCATCGTGGATGTCCTTCCTCTCCAAATCGGTTAACGGGATTTTCAGGTACCTGTCGATTTCAGCTTTCAGCTCTGCTTTCCTTCCTTCCGGCAGTATGCTGAGTTTGGATGTTTGCACGTTATCACTGAAGAAATAGCTGCCGTCCAGATATATATATTTGTGCCTTTATTCCTGCCTTAGTAGGTCTATGAGGTCCGAGGTGTTTTTTGACAATTCTGCAAGTCTTTGCTCCAGGTTTAGCTTGGTGTCGCTTTTTCTCAAGTTTGCCGCTGCAACCTCTATTGCATAGAGCCTGTCATCAACAGGTTCGTCAATGCTAAGCCTTGGCCTGCCTACCACCATGGGGGCGGTCCACACAGGTTCAAAACTCCCGAGGAGATTATATCTCCTATTGTTGAATTTGGCATCATGATTAGAGTATACGAAAAGAATCAGCGGGTTATCTCCGCTCTCCACGCGAATCGTATCCTCAAATGACCCTCCTCTTCCCTCTTCCAGAGAGCCATTTGGCTTTACGGTATAAATTCCGTGCATCTCGGTGCCTGCGCCCGCGACGTAGAATCCTTTCCCGGAAAAGAACGCCATTAGGCTTTCGTCCTTTCTTAGTATCCTTAGAATTTCATGCGGGCCAAATGGTGTTAAAAGAGATTCGTCAAGGAATGCCTTTGATTTTTTATAATTTGCTTCCCTGTCCAGCGTATACACCCTGGAATTTGAGGAGCTTGGAGCCAGCGCAAACTCTCCAAATTTACTTGATTGCGTTAACGCTGCCTTTGTTGCCATAATACCACAATAATATCCGATTTTCAAGATATTTATAGATTGCCGCTTTTTAGTAAATCGTCAGAAAAACGGGCAATAACCCAAAAGGTTGCCGTTAGGCGTATGCTGTTTTACGCCGCTGCGGCCATGCTGAGGGCGAGCGCCCTGTTCGATCCTATTATGTTGTTCTGCTCTGCAGGGTCCTTTGATACATCGTAGAGCTCGTCCTTCCTCTTGCCGAAGAAGTGCATGAGCTTCATGTTTTCCCTGTAGATCGCGGTTGCATGTATGTTGAACTTCCTCTTCATCGCAAGCACGCTTGCTGCTGTCTTCGCCCTTGGCGCGAGCAGCTTGAGGAGCTTCTCGTCCCAGCCCTCGCTTATACCCATGTGCTCCGACATTACATATCTGTCCTTCCTTAGGTTTCCGTCAAGATGGCCGAACCTTCCGGATGAGAGGTTCAGTATCGCGTCGTGCACTGAGCGCAACGATACTGTGGTTTCCACCCTGTCCCTCATTTTCACAAGCTTTCCGTTCTCGTAATTTGCCGCTATGAGAGGAACCTTCGATATCTGCTCGTAGGGTGGCAGCGAATGGTAGAGCTGGCCGTGCTCGCCGAATGCCTGGCCGTGGTCCGATGTTATTATCAAGGTGGCATTGTCCAGTATTCCCTTTGACCTTAGTATGCCGACAGTTTTCATCATTGATTTGTCAAGGTATCTCAGTCTTCTGAGATACGCCCTGTGCAGCGTTTTCATATTGTAATCGCTCATCTCGTCGATTCCGGCAAGGTAGAACCACTTGTCCTGCGGAACCTCCCTCCTTGCTGGATACGCCTCATGCGCTTCCATGTAGTTTATGAATATGAACTGGGGCTTGTAGTTGTAGCTCCTCTGGAAATGGTCTTCTAGAAGTGAATTGGTGTCTGACGCCCCCCTGTCTATCCTGTACGTGCCGTCTATTTCAGATGCCTTCCTGAACATCTTCCTCCTCAGCGACAGGTACACGGAATCCATAACGCCCTTTGGCAGAAGCCTGGTTGCGATATAGCCGATGTCTATTATTGCTGACCTGGCCTTTGCTCCGCCGTTGAGTATTCCTGTGAACTTTTTGACTGTACCCCTGTCGTACTTCACGTTGGAATCGAGCCAGACGTCCTGCACCCTTTCGAAACCCGTTGCAAGGTTCGTGAAGCTTGTCAGGAATGGATTATTTGAGAAAAGCACGGATTGGTAGCCGCTTTCCGTCATTTTCCTTGCTATGGTTTCATCATTGTTTTCCAGGAATTTCGTCTTCACCATCCAGGGGTCTATCTTGTGCGTGCCGTTGTCCAGGAAGTCCTGCGAGACCCTGCTTATGCTTGATACCCTCCTGTTGGTGAACAGCGACGCGTGGGTTGGGGCGGTCCATGATCCTGGCGCAACGGTGTTTAGGTAGGAAGTTGCAGTTCTTGATAGGTAGCCCATGAAATGCATCTGAGGGTTGCCGTAGACATCGCTAGCCCTCACCGTATCGGCCAGGAGCACTATGACGTTCTTTTTCTCCATGTCTGCACTTGCCCCTTATTTATTGCAAATTTGAAACATTGATACCAGGTATCTTATTCTGGTTTATCTGGTATCTATTACATGATGACTTTTTAGGCTTATGTTCAAGGCGTCCGATCCCATCTGTGTTTATATAGCTCGTTGAGAGTTGCCTGTGGCAGTGCCTGACCATCACTTGCGTCAAAGTTCTCCTTGACGTGTTTTGAGGCCCTCATTCCAACTATGGCAGTCGATACTGTAGGGTTCGATAGTATGAACCTTAATGAGAATTGTGACATGGTCATGCCGCTTGGCACAAGCTCCCTAAGATTATCTACGCGTTCCAAGGTCGGAACCAGATTTTCCTTTCGGAAATATTTGAAACGATAATCATTTTCAGAGAACTTAGAGTCCGTAGTAAGTTTACCGGTCAAACTGCCTTCGTCAAGAGGTACTCTTGCTATTACGCCAATGTTAAGATCTTCACATATCTTGAAAAGATGATCCTGCGGGGCCTGCTCGAAGATATTATACACCACTTGTACCGTGTCAAACAAACCCGTCTTGAGCGTTTTGATGCCGTTGTTTGCTTCCCACTTGTTCAAGCTTATTCCAACGGCGCCTGCCAATTTGTCCTCTTTTAGCCTTTTAACGACTTTCAGGAGTTCCGGATTATTCATCCAACTGTCATCCCAAGTATGAAATTGCAACAGATCTACTGTTTCCACCTTAAGCGAATCGCGGATAGTCTCTGCGTATTTTAGGACATGATCCATAGGATATGATTCCTCGTAGGTTTCTTTTGAGGAAGCGGGCCATTTGTTTGTCATTGGGGGTATCTTTGAGGTTGCATAGATCTCTTTCCCGGGGTTTTTAGAGATTAGTTCTCCAAGAAACCTGTCGCTTTTGCCAGCTCCGTATACGTATGCTGAATCAAAGAAGTTGCAGCCAAGATCCAGCGACAATTGCAATGCTTCCCTTATCTCTTCGTCAGAGGCACCGAACCAGCTGCTTCCTCCCGCACCCCAAAGGCCATGTCCTATCTCGCTTATTTTATATCCTGTCCTCCCCAGATTCCGATACTTCATAAGTATTTATTGGAAAAAAGAACATTTAAGACCCTGTGATGATAGTATTTATGGTTGGTGCTGATTTGGAGATATGCGTTCTAAACCCGTTCTTCTACCCTTTCAAGGGAGGGACGGAGAAGGTAATCTACGAAGTCTACAGCAGGCTTGCCAAGCGCCACAACATTACGATAATAACCTCTGCGCTTAACGATAGCAACCGGCCCACTGTAGAGGAGATTGCGGGCATGAAGGTCGTGCGGCTCAGGACGTACAGGGAGCACATTCCGATATTCCCGATGCCCTTCCTCTTCTTCGACGGGCTCAAGAAAACCCTGGCGCAGGAATACGCGGACATCTACCATATAAACAACAGGTACCAGTTCTTCGAGGATACCGTCAACATAGTCAAGGGCATGGACAGGAAGCTCGCGCTGACCATACACAATTCGCTGCCGGAGAACATAGACAGGCTGACAGACGACCTGGGCAGGTTCTACGACTGGCTGTGGGGAAGGAAGCTTATGCGCGCCGTTGACCTCATAACCGGGGTATCGACCAGCGCGATAAACAGCACGGTGCCGAAGAAGGAGAGGTACAAGACGCACCTTGTGCTCAACGGCGTCGATTACAGGAAGTTCAGGAAGCTCGATGGCTCAAACAGGAACGTCAAGGAAGTAAAGGAAAACCTGTACTTTGACAGGGGCATCAACATATCATGCAACGGCAGGCTTGTGAAGCAGAAGGGGCAGATATACCTTATACAGGCAGTATCAGACCTTGCTAAGCAGGGCTATGACATAAACCTTATGATGATAGGCGCGGGCCCGATGAAAAGGAGGCTAATGAGAAGCGCGAAGCTGCACGGGATAGGGAACAGGATAGCGATGCTCTACGGGCTGGACGACAGGCAGCTATGCTACCATTACAATGCATCCAACGCCTTCTGCATGCCCTCCTTGTACGAGCCGTCAGGGCTTGCGCTCCTTGAGGCGATGGCATGCGAGGTTCCCTCCGTGATAACAAACGTGGGGGGAATGCCGGAGATAGCGAACGACTGCGCGCTTTACACAAGGCCCAAGAACCACAGGGACATTGCAAGGCAGATAAAGTACGCGATTGAGAACCCTAAGGAGCTGTCAAGGATGGCCGAGAAGGGCAGGAGCAACATAATCAAGAACCACGACTGGGACAAGATAGCAAAGGAATATGAGAGGTTGTTCCTCGATACCATAAGGTACTAGATTAACTTCCGAAAGGATCAAGGAATTGGGGCTTAAGGTTAAGGCGCCGTACGTATCTCTTACTTAGCCGGATATACCAGATCTAGCTTTATTTAGCCAATCCGCCAATGAATGGAAAAGATGAAAAAGGAAATAGAAGATGGTTACTCTTCCGGGTCGGCCATTTCCTCTTCGGAGCCGAATTCCTCAGATGAGCCTCCTCCTTCTCCCTTCTCTATAACGGTTATCTTGCCGAACTTTCCTGATGCGAGCTGCGGGGTTCCCCTGAACTCATTCACATAGCCATTGGTTACCTCTATCGTGTCTCCCACGTCAACGGTGTTTATGTCATTGCCCCAAAGCGACATCGCTATGGACCCTGTGTCGTCCTGAAGCGTTATGTTGGCTACCGACAGCCTTTTCCCGTACTTTGTTACAACTTCCCTCGGCGCATCCTTCTGTGTTACCTTTGCCTGCACGGTAACGTTGCTTGCGCCGACCTTTAGATCACTTATCTTCATTTTCTTACCTAAAAATAGATTGACTATTTCTATTACTTTTATGATTAGAAAGCTATTTAACACTATTCGCACTGGTTCCTATCAGATATAATAATTTCAAGCGATTAGATTAATTCATGAAGGCAATGATAATACCAGGTAATGGGAATGCCGATGTCTCTGAGGGCTGGGGTTGGTAGGATGGCAGGCGAAGAAAAACCCGCGGGAATGCACCCTTCCTTTGTTGGGGTCATAAGGCAGAAGGAGAGGATAAGGGAGAAGCTTTCGGGCATAAAGCACAAGATAGGAGTGTACAGCGCAAAGGGAGGGGTAGGCAAGACGACAGTGTCTGTCAACCTTGCCTATGCTCTTGCTAAGATGGGATTCAAAGTAGGGATCCTTGACGCCGACATAGACACGCCGAACGTTTCGCTTTTCCTCGGCATTGGGGAGAAGATGGACACCTCAAGCATGCCGCTGAAACCGCTTGTCAAGGAAGGGGTGAAGATAGCGTCAACCGGCATGATTGCCACAGAAGACAATCGCCCCATAATATGGAGGGGCCCGATGATGGTGAAGATGCTCGGGGAGTTCTTCGAGAACACGGACTGGGGAGATCTAGACTACATGATACTCGACCTTCCTCCCGGAAGCTCTGACAGCCCGCTCACGATAATGCAGGTTCTCGGCCTGGAGGGTTTCGTGATAGTGACCACGCCGCAGAGGATATCCTCAGTCAACTCCATAAGGTCGGGGCTGATGGCCAAGAGGCTGAACGTGCCGGTCCTTGGCATCATAGAGAACATGTCCAACGGCATGGCAAGCGCATACACGGAAGCGGTATCAAAGGCATTGGATGCTCCTGTCATAGGCTCGGTTAACTACGACGCCAGGTTCAATGAGATGAGCGATTCCGGGAAGGTGCCGGTGCTTGAGGACGAGGGCATTTTCGGCAATTTCAGGCAGATTGCGGCGCATATTTCTGACGGCAATAATCTATAAATATCTAATCGTCCCAATATAGGATTAAGGAATTAGGGTAAAACAATCTTTTTTCGTTAATTTCTCATTATTCCGGTAACATTCAACAAAGTGGTATATATGGCAGAAAATCAATTGGGCGGACAACAGGTTTTGCTCCTTCCCGACGGGTCCACAAGGCTCATAGGAAGGGATGCACAGAGAACTAACATTGCGGTAGCGGTAGCTGTTGCTGGCGCGGTAAAGACGACCCTTGGACCCAAGGGAATGGACAAGATGATGGTCAGCGATCTGGGGGACGTAGTGATAACGAACGACGGGGCGACGATACTCCAGGAGATGAACGTGGAGCACCCTGTTGCTAAGATAATGGTAAACATAGCAAAGACGCAGGACAAGGAAGTGGGCGACGGCACAACCAGCGTAGTAATACTTGCAGGCGAGCTTCTGAAAGGGGCGGGAGACCTGCTTGAGCAGGGAATACACCCCACAACGATCATACGGGGATACAAGATGGGCGCCTCCAAGGCGAACGAGATTCTTGTCGACTACGCTAAGAACGTCGACATAAATGACGACCAGACGCTGCAGAAGATAGCGATGGTATCCATGGGATCGAAGAACGTGGGAGACGAAAACACCAAAGCGCACCTGGCAAAGATGGTGATAAAGGCGGTCAAGCAGGTCATGGACAAGGACCAATCGGGAAAGATACGAGTCGACCACGATTTCATAAAGGTGGAGAAGAAGGCAGGAGGCAACGTTGGCGACACCGAATTCATAAATGGCGTGCTTATCGACAAGGAGATAGCCCATCCGGGAATGCCGAAATCGGTGGCAAATGCAAAGATTGCATTGATTGACGTGGCGCTGGAAATAGAGAAGACGGAGACAGATGCAAGGATAGAGATAACGTCGCCTGAGCAGATGCAGGCGTTCCTGCAGCAGGAGGAGCGCACCCTCAAGGAGATGGTGATGAAGATAAAGAAGAGCGGCGCCAATGTGATCTTCACGCAGAAGGGCATTGACGACGTGGCGCAGCACTTCCTCGCAAAGGAGGGGATAATCGCGGTGAGGCGCGTAAAGAAGAGCGACATGGAGAAGCTCGGGCGCGCAACCAAAGCTAAGATAACCACGAGCCTCGACGACCTTAGCCCAAGCGACCTCGGGTTCGCGGGAATGGTCGAGGAGAGGAAGATAAGCGGAGAGCAGATGGTCTTTGTAGAGAAGTGCAAGGATCCGAAGAGCGTAACGATATTCGTACGCGGGAGCACAGAGCACGTAGTTGATGAGGCGGAGCGATCAATAACGGACGTTATCGGGGCCATCTCAAGCGTCATAGTTGACGGAAAGTATGTCATAGGCGGAGGCAGCATAGAGATAGACGTGGCGAACAGGCTGAGGGCTTACTCAAGCGATGTGGGAGGGCGTGAGCAGCTGGCGATACAGAAATTCGCCGATGCGCTGGAGGCCATACCAAAGACCCTTTCGGAGAGCGCGGGGATGGACGCGATAGACACGCTTGTGCAGCTTCGCAGCAAGCACAAGTCCAAGGAGGGCAGCATTTACGGCGTGGACATATTCAAGAATAGCGTCGGAGACGTGGCGCGGCAGGGGATCTTCGAGCCGCTCAGGATAAAGAGCCAGGCGATAGACAGCGCAAGCGAGGCGGCGGAGATAATACTGAGAATAGACGACATGATAAGCTCGAGAAGCAGGCCGAAAGGCGGACCAGGAGGGGGAATGCCGGGAGGAATGGGCGACATGGGCGGAGAGGATTAATTAAACAGATGGCAATGAATTAAGATGTCAGGCAAGATTGTGTTCGTGTGCGGCTCTCCCGGTGCGGGAAAGAGCAGCATAGTGAATGCGGTCAGCAAGTCAAAAAAGTACAGAGTGGTAAATGTAGGAACGCTGATGACCGAGCTTGGCATCAAGAAGGGGCAGATAAAGGACAGGGACGAGATAAGGTCGATGGGCGTTGGAAAGCTGGACGCGCTCCAGATGGACGCCTTCGGAAAGGTGCTTAAGATGGATGGAAACATAGTGCTGGACACGCATGCAACAGTGGAGCAGAACGGCAGGTACGTGCCGGGCATATCCGCTGACGTGATACGGAAGCTTAGGCATGTGTCCGCGCTCGTATACATAGATGCGCTTACCAGCGACATAGTCAAGAGAAGGAAGGGAGACAGGACAAGGAGGAGGGAAAACGAGCGCACGGAGCTGATAGACGTCCAGAGGATCATGAACATAGCGGTGCTCTCAAGCTGCGCCGCTACCTTTAATATTCCGTTTTACGTAATATTTAACGAGCAAAACTCCCTCGACAGGTGCATCGGCGAACTCAAGTCGCACCTGGACGAGGTTTTCGGTGCCTGATATGGGTTTCATTCCTATTCTGCCCACAAATGTCGAGATAATCATCATCGTCATGGCGATAGCATACACAATCATATCGATAGCGGTGCAGAGGCTGCTGACCAACCCAAAGAGGATGAGGCAGATACAGGCCAAGGTCCAGCTGCTCCAGAAGGAGATGAACGAGATGATGAAGAACAAGGCCCCGAACGAGCAGCTGATGCAGAAGCAGAAGGAGTTCATGCCCCTAATGGGCGAGCAGATGAAGAGCAGCATGAAGCCTATGCTTGTCATACTGCCGTTGCTGATGCTGACTTACTACGTCATAATACCGAATATGCCGATGATATCATCCAGTTACATAGCAAGCTCGAAGACGCTGTTCTTCATAGTGGTGTTTGCGGTTGGAATGGTAGCTGCAATCGTGATCATGGTGTACGACAGGAAGAAGATGAAGGAGGAAATGAGGGAGATGGAGGCCGAAGGGGCCGGCGCGCAGGCGGCGCAGTAATGTTTTCAAGGGTCATTTTATGCCAAAACCGATGCATAGGTCAAGGAGTTTCAAGAGAAAGGACACGCTCACGAAGAAGGGAAGGCACGTCGTGCACTTCAGGAGGGCTGAGCCTTCGATGCCGCACTGCGCGATATGCAGGGCCGAGCTGAACGGAATAAGCGTAGGAACGAAAGGCGGAAAGTCGAGAAGGACCAACAGCAGGCTGTTCGGCGGAGTTCTCTGCGCCAACTGCACGGCCTCGGTCGTGAAGCTCGGAAGCAGGGTGGAGCAGGGGGAGATGAAGCTCGACGACATAGGCATAAGGCAGAGGGCCTTCGTGCTGCAGCTTGTCGCGCACTGATTGGCATGGTCAAATGCTCCGTATATGCATAAGCGGCCTGGCGGAAAGCGGGAAGACCACGATAGGGAGCATGCTTGCCGAGAAGCTTAACATAATGCACATAACGAAGTACAACATCAATGCATACAAGGAGTTCAAGAAGTCCGGGAAGGATAACGACAAAGATTTCAGGATACTGCAGATGGCAACCAGGGAGTATGCGGGATCGTTCGACGACGAGATTGCACGGGTTGCGGCGGCAAACGATTGCGTAGTAACCACGTGGATAGGCCCGTGGATCGTCAAAGAGCCAACGTTAAGGATATGGCTTTCGACGCCATATGGAGAACGTGTAAAAAGGAACATGGGCGAGGGATACTCGCAAAAGGACGCCGAAGAGTACATAAAAAGGAAGGATGAGATGAACATCAGGGCATTCAGGGAAATTTATAACATAGACATAATGGACCACTCGGACTTCGACATGGAGATAAACACCGCGAAGTTCACTAACGAGCAGGCAGTTTCGCTTATATCGATGGTTTCCATCGAGAAGGAAGGCAATAGATTCAGGTGAAAACATGTTACTGGAACAGGGAAGAGTTTGCATAAAGAAGTACGGAAGGGACGCAGGCAGCAGGGCCGTCGTTACGAAGGTTCTCGGCAAGGGCTTCGTGAGCATAGTAAGCTCGGGAAGGCAGAAGGAGAGGAGGTGCAACGTTTCGCACCTAGAGTTCCTGAACGAGAAGATAGATGTGGACGACAAGGCGCTTGTTAACAAGACGCTTGGCATAAAGCCGAAGGAGCAGCATGCGCCCAAGGCGGCGCAGAAGAGGCAGGCAAAACAATAGCGCTAGGGCTGGCTTTGCGAGCTTATCAGCTCCGATGCCTCCGATATCGCCTTTTCCTTCTTCTGGTCTCCGCTGAGTATCGAGAACAGCGCAGAATAGTCTATGCTCTCCGGGAAGCCGTACTCCTTAAGGCGGGAGCCCAAGAGCTGCAGGCCCAGTTCCTTTACTGGCGCGCTTCCTATCCTGTTGTCGCGAAGCGCCTCTATCTCCGTCTCCATGTCGGGGTTCTTCAGCCTTGAGCCGTCTATGTCTATTATTGCAGAATCTCCGAACTTGAGCGCAAGCGAGTGCAGGGACATGTCGGCGCTGGCGAAGCCGGCGGCCATAGTCCCCTCAAGCCTCAATTTTATTATCGGGTGGTCTTTCCATGCGGCGATCTCCGCGCTTATCGCAGACTCGCACATGTCCTTTATGTCGGATGGCTTTGCGCCGTCGAACCTGAGCTCCTTGAACACCATCTTCCTGGACTTTATCCTTATGAACTCGTAAGACAGCCGGATTGTATCGTATATGATGAAGCCCTTGCCTTCCTGCTCCCCCTCCTTGAGCTGCGTGAGCACTGTGCTTCCGGGTATCAGGAATGGCTTGCCGTGCACGGACATCTCAACCCTGCTGTGTATGTGCCCGTTCACGTAGAGGTCGAAGCCCTTAGGCAGGTCTTCGTTGTGTATGAATTCATCGCTGAACGGCAGGAGCTCATAGGTAGACTGGTGGAACATGAACACGTTGAACATTCCCGGAATGGGCTTTGGATCGAGCTCCGCAAGGGCGTCCTTTACCCTCTCTTCGGATATGCCGCCCAAACCGAATACGGCCACCTTCTCGCCGTCCTTCTCTATTATGGTTGTCGCCTCGCTCGTATCAACGATAAGCCCAGCAAGGCCAAGCAGGCTGAGCGGATTCTCCTTGCCGAAAGCAGTGCGCTCGTGCGTGCCGGATATGCCGATTACGGGTATGGAGGTAAAGTTCCTTGCCCCCCTCCCCCTGAATTCTGACACCTTTGCCTTCCATTGCTTCTGGGAAATCTCCCTGAACAGGTTTATCGCCTGGGCTATGACCTCCGGCTTCGGCGCCCTCTTGTCGAATATGTCGCCCGGCATTATTATCGCATCGGCCATGGAGCTAGCGGTCTCCAGCGCCTCCCTTGCCTGGGCTATCGCGTCCTCAGAAAAGCGCTCGTAACCTATGTGCATGTCAGATACTATGGCGATCTTCAATTTATCACCGCAATAGATTGCGCATTGAACTTATATTACGCTATTGGAGAGGGGCAGACAGCGCCTTGACGAACGCCTTTGTGAACTCCTCTGCGTTTTCCCTTCCCCTGCCGAATGCCCCGGCGGCGCAGGGATGCCCGCCGCCTGTGCCGCCGATTATCGGGGCGAGCGACTTCATTATCCTGCCCAGGTTTATCTTCATCTTTGCGTCAAGCGGGGGCCTCAGCCTTGCGGAGAAGGATATCTCGCTTGCGCTCCTGTTATGGAAAAGCGCGACGTCGGCGCCGATCTTTATCGCATCGTCGGCAATCACGTTTGCGTGGCTCTTCGCCTCTCCGGAGACCATAAGCAGGCCGTTCACCTCTGACACTTTTGCGCCGAACAGCTCCATTATCATGTCCTCCCTGTTCCTTGCGGGGGCTATCTGCCTGAGCCTGTCAGTCATTGACTGGTAGTTTGTGCCGCCGATGCCGAGCAGCTCGCCGATCTGCACGAACGTTTCAGGAAACGCGTTGCGCAGCTCCGCTGAATCCGACAATATACCTGCAAGCAGGAGATTTGCAGTTCCCGCGCTTATTTCGGATCCGCAGGACTTGAGCAGCTTGTAGACTATGCTTGATGCCGAATTGTAGGATTCGTCGTTGAACATGGAGATGTTGCTGCCGGCCATGTCGTTCGGCGTGTGGTGGTCTATTATTATGATATCGCGCCCGAATGCATTTAGCGCTTCGCCGAACTTTCCGCAATCGTCAAAATTGTTTACGTCGACCAGTACCACCATGTCCGCACTGTTATCGATCTCCGATCTTATCGAATCGGTTTTGAATCCGAATCCCTTCGCTATCTGCTTTGCGTTGCTGGTTATGAAATCCGGTGATGCTATTACTGCATCGTCGAACATTGTTGATAGCGCGAATGCGGACGCGACTGCATCGGTGTCCCCGATCGTGTGGAATGTTATGACAGCGCGCTTGCCCCTGCTTTTCAGAATAAGATCCTTCAGTTCGGGAAAGCTTACGTTTTTCATTCAATCTTGTTTTATCTCCTTCAAAGCGGAGGTTATCTCCTCCCTTAGCGACTTCTCCTTCTTTGAAGCATCATCGAACTGCTTTTCGACTATCGTGAGCCTCATCGAGGTAGAGTCCTGCCGTTCCTTGAGGCCTTTTGCTGCCGTTTCCTTGTCTACTTCGACCATTATGCCGCCCATTGCGAGGAATATCTTTCCCTTTGACTTCTCCGTCTCTTCCAGCGCCATCTTTAGCTCCTCCTTCTGCGCCCTGAACTGCTCCTTCTGCATGGCAAGGGACTGCAACTGCTCCTGTAGCATCTGGTATTCCCTTGTAAGCTTCTCTATCTGGTCCCTTTCCATTTGATCATCCTACCTGTCGACTTCCCCGAACACAAGGTCGAGGCTCCCCAGTATCGGGAATATGTCGGCGAACTTCACGTTCTCGGTTAACTTAGTTATGGCGGCGAGGTTTATAAATGTGGGGGACCTGAAAGAAATCCGGTAGGGCCGCTGCTTGTCTGGCACCATGTATGCTATCGCCTCTCCCCTCGGGGTCTCCCTGCTTATCATCACCGTGTCCGGCTTCGCGTTGGGGCCTATGAGCTTTATCGGCATGCCCTGCACGTCCCCCGCTTCGGGCATCATGTCGAGCAGCTGCCTTATGATGCTTATGCTCTCCAGCATCTCCTCGTAGCGCACCCTGTACCTGTCGAAGTTGTCGCCGCGGCTTCCTTTCGGCACGTTGAACTTTACCTTCTCGTAGAAGTAATAGGGCTTGGACCTCCTTGCGTCTTCCCTTATCCCTGAGCCCCTGAGAACCGGCCCCGAAACCCCATAGTTTATTGCATCTGCCCTTGATAGCACCCCCACTCCCCTTGTCCTCTCCATGAATACGGGGTTCCCCTCAAGCACGTCCGGGTATCCCTTTATCATGCGCTCAAGGTAATCGGTTAGCTGCCCCGACCTTTCCTTGAAGTCCGGGGGGAGCTCCCTGTTCAGGCCGCCAAGGCGCAGGTTCACGTAGAACATCCTGCCCCCGGATACGTCCTCGAGCAGCTTGAGCACCTTTGCTCGCTCCCTGAATGCCCAGCAGAATATGGTAAGCATCTGCCCGGAATCGTTGCAGAATGCACCAAGCCAGAGGAGATGGCTGGCTATCCTCTGGAATTCAAGCATTATCATCCTTGCATACTGCGCGCGCTCCTTCACCTCTATACCAATTGCCTTCTCCACTGCGGACACGTAAAGGTCGTCCCAGCACAGCGGGGCGATGTAGTCAAGCTTTTCAGTATAGGAGGGATTCTGCATGTACATTCTTGTCTCCATCAGCTTTTCCACGCCCCTGTGCAGGAATCCTATGTGTGGCTCTATCGCCCTGACCGTGTCCCCGTCAAGGTCGACCACGAGCTTCAGCACTCCGTGCGTGCTCGGGTGTATCGGCCCCACGTTTATCCTTGTTATTGGCATTACTCAATCCTCTTGTAATTCGGGTCGCCCCACTTGAAGCTCTTCCTTAGCGGCGCCTCGGATCCGTTCCACTTTTCCAGCAGAAGCCTTTTCGCCTTCCTCCCCTTTATCTTTATGCCGAACATCTCAGACAATTCGCGCTCGTACCAATCCGCAGCCCTGAAAATCCCTATCGCCGTTTCTATTTCCGGGCTTTCGGCAGGAAGATTTACGGATACTATCTCCTCGTTCTTCTTCTCAATGTTGTACAGAATGTACACTACCTGAACGCGGTCGGGGTAGTCGACAGCAGTTATCTTCTTAAGATAATCGTACCCGCCTGCCTTAAGTTTTCCTAGTGTTTTCACTAACGCTTCGCTCTTGATTTCCTGCAATTCTTCCACCTATCTTTTCCTGAAGCTTCATTAGGCCCGCAAAGAGGTTCTCTGGCCTTGGAGGGCAGCCGGCAACGTAAACGTCGACCGGCAGTATCTGGTCTATCCCTTGGAGTATGTTGTAGCTCTCGTACCAAGGGCCTCCGGATGTCGCACACTCCCCGAACGCTATCACGTAGTTCGGCTTGGACATCTGCTCGTATAGTCGCCTCACCCTCGGGGCTATCGACTTGGTCACCCAGCCCGCAACTATCATCACGTCGCACTGCCTGGGTGTGCTCCTGAACAGCAGGAACCCCTTGCGCTCCGCATCTATCCTTGACGCGCCGAAGTCCATCAGCTCTATGGCACAGCATGCAAGCCCGAACTGCATCGGCCACACAGATTTCTCGTTGCTCCATCTAATCATCCTGTCGGCAGCCATCTTCGATATGTCGGACATCCTCGCGAACAGCGCGTTTGTCGGTATCTTGTACTTTCTGGAGGATTCCTCGAGTATCTTGTTCATCTCCTGCTCGGCATTCAGGAACTCCTCCTTTGTATATGGCTGTTTCTCTTCCATTCAATCACGATGAGGCATCCTGAACCCGATTATGGACAATGCGCTTGCGCACACGGCAAGCGCGAGTATCCATATGCTTGCGCCAAGGGGCACTGCCCTGTTGACGGCTGCCCAGACAAGCAGCAATACTATTATTATCTCAAACGGGAGGAACAGCATGAAGTTCGGAAGGTACTCGTTCTCCACGTCCTTGCTGACCCCTATGGGCTCCTCGCCGCTCTCGTACGGCGCATTCTTCACAGGGTTGCCGGACCTTTTCCTGCCGAGCAGCTTTGCGGTTAGCAGGAAGGAGAGCGGCACGAAGATCGCGAACGCGGCAAAGATCAGCAGCGCTATGTAATTGGAGATCATTGTTATCTGACTACAATAAAAAATTCAATTAATTAAGCCTTGCGCTGCATAATATGCTGTGATTGTGGGCAGTTCATTTGCCATCCAGGGCATCAAAAGAGAGATAGCTCCCATGGTGCCATGGAATGATATTGCATTCCCTTCGATTAATTGTTCGTCGTGATGATTTGATTAACTTCATATTCTCCGAGGAGAGGGCCTCTTCCAACATAGCAAATGCGCTTATCGGCAGGCTTGGCTTCGAGGAGATTGAGAAGCTCAACAACATGAGGCAGTGGCAGGCCGGGAAGATGCGCATGCTACAGGTAAGCTGCAGGATAATAGACGCGGAATTCCTGGACGGGGCTGTCGACGGTCCGATGGTATTCCTGAGCAGGCACAGCAGCGCAAAGGGGATACCTTCGTTTACCGTGCACCCGATGGGAAATTGGAAGCGCGATGCGGAGCTTGGAGGTAGGCCAAACCAGCTCAGCACTGCCAACCCGCAGATGATGCTTGATTTCCTCTGCGCGATAAAGTCTCTCAACAGGACAGGGATGGAGGTAACTTACGAGGCGACGCACCACGGCCCCTACGTGGGCAACCCATCGTTCTTCGTGGAGCTGGGAGGCAATGAGGATGCGATAGCGGACGCAGGGCACGCGGCCGCGCTAGCATATGCGATCTCCGATGGGCTTGAGCGCAAAACCGAGTTCGGGAAGGTCGCCGTAGGGATTGGAGGGATGCATTATCCGCAGAAGTTCACAAGGCTCGCGCTTGAGGGCAAGTACGCATTCTCGCACATAATGCCCAAGCACAGCATAGTTCCGGGCATGTTAGGCCAGGCTATCGAGAGAAGCGCGCCCGAGGCGGAAATCGCCGTTGTGGAATGGAAAAGCATAAAAGCAACCGATAGGGAAGCTATAGTTAGAGAGCTCGGGTCCCTGGGTATGGGTTATGAGAAAGTCTGACCTTCTGTCATGCACGCTTGCTTCACTAGCCATAGTTGCGGTCTTAGGAGTTCCTGCGGCGCAGTACTGGTTCCAGAGCGGAGCCAGGGGAGGCAATTCCGCAAGCTTCAATAATGGCGCATCGGTGCAAATACAAACCGTATTCCAAAATGTTACAGGAGGGTCCCTGGGCTTCTGGGTCGGCGAGGAGCTCTCGAACGGGGCATTCATACAGGCTGGGTACGAGATAGCCAATTCGACGGGATACTATTCCTCGTCATGCACAAACAGCTCAAGCAGCGTATTCATAAGGAAGGGCATTCCAACATGGTTCTGGGAGTACTTTACACCGGGAAGCGCAAACCAGTCGTTCTGTGGGGGCATTGGCCCTGACGGATCTGTCGGCGCAAACGGCAGGTTCAACACCTATTCATTCATGTCATCTGGCCACATATGGCATATTTACCTAAATGGCAACCAGATAGGCAGCGTGAATTTGGGGGCATCGTCTTCTGGGGCGAATCCCCCATCCGCCTTTGCAGAGTATGCCGGGGCGGGCAACAATGATTACATCCTGCAAAACGTGACATTCAGGAACCTTTCATATTACATAAGCAACCAGTCAAGGATGGTTTCGCACGCATATGCCATTGTAAGCTATGGCAAGGGCAGCCTTACCTCGCTGCCAAATCCCTACAAGGTCTGGGAAGTCGACAACCTGACAGATTATTTCATGGTGGGATCAAATATTCCTCAGACCGCATCGGGCACCCTTTGGAGGTTCGGCTATTCACTTGCAGCATATTCCGAATACGGCAACGTGATAGGCTCCGGAAACTATTCGGCATACACGTCTGCGCTCCTTGAGGCGCCAAACAACGTTAACATAAGCAATGGCGTGCGCGAGCACTTTGAGGGATGGAAGGGGACAGGGGAATACGCATATAACGGGAACCTCTCGAAAGTATATGTCTCGCTTTTCAGCAACGTGACCGAAACGGCAGTCTGGCAGAGGCAGTATTACCTTAACGTTACGAGCGATAACGCAAGCATAAACGGGTCCGGATGGTACGACGCAGGGAACAGCGTTGTGCTCGAACCGGCGACCAACACCATATACGGTTCTGCCGGATCCAGGCTCGTATTTGACGGATGGAGCAACGGAGCCGCAGGATACAGAGACGCTTTTTACATTGAGGGGCCGATGAACGTCACCGGATTCTGGAAAAGGCAGTATTACGTTAATGCCGTTTCCGCATACGGAAACACCACAGGGAGCGGCTGGTATGATTCCGGGGCAAATGCAACCGTAGCGGTAAGCCCGTCGTACATTACGCTCGGCGGATCGGAAAGGATAGCGTTCAGCTCGTGGAGCGATGGCATGAGGAACGCCTCGATAGTGGTTCGGGTGGGCTCGCCGGTTTACCTGAACGCAAGCTTCGGAAACCAGTACCTAGTATCGCTTGACGCGCTTAACGCGTATGGGCAGCAGATCCACAATGCGACCGACTATGTGGTGAGCGGGCAGATGCTTAGGAACGGAACAGGATATCTTTTCTCCAACCGCACATACAACATCGAATACTTCAGTTACAAGGGCACCAACATAACCACAAACCACAAGTTTGCGATTCATGCGCCCGGGACCGTGTCGTTCGATGCCCCTGTCTACAACGTAAGCATACAGACGATTGACGTGTTCAACCAGCCGATAAACGCCTCCGTTGTCGTTGCGTTCAAGAACGGCAGCACCATAAATGCGAGCACGGGCAGCAGGGGGCGCCTTGAGCTGGAGAACGTGCCGCTCGGATATGTTGCCGGATATGCCGAGTATCTTGGCGTGAGGCAGGGGATAAACGTAGGTTACGGCGAATCACCAAACCTTACGTTCGTGACCCCGAACCTGATCGCATTTATAGCAGTAGGGATAATAATCGTGGTGGCGGTCCTGCTCGCAGCTGAAAGGCATGAGCGCAGGAAAGGAATCCCCGGTTAAGGTGCTTCTTTGGAAGGGTATCCTTTCTTCATCGGCAAGTACGGATCTTTCACTTCGATACAGAAGATAGCGATACCGATAATCGAAAAGGGAGACAACTGCATAATCATAGCCCCGACAGGCTCGGGCAAAACGGAGGCGGCTGTGCTGCCCTTGATTGAAATCGCCGCAAAGGGGACGCCGATCTCAGTGCTTTACATAACGCCGCTGAGGGCGCTCAACAGGGACATGATGAAGAGGCTAGAGGACCTCTGCTCGCATTCAAAGGCAACTGTCGGGGTCAGGCACGGGGACACCAGCGTCTCGGAAAGGAGGAAGCAGGCAAGGCTTGCGCCATCCATGCTGATAACAACTCCTGAGACCTTACAGAGCATCCTCCCGACAAAGCACATGGGCGCATACCTCAAGAACATAAAGGCGGTGGTGGTCGATGAGCTTCACGAGCTTTACCACAGCAAGAGGGGGGCGCAGCTATCGCTGGCGCTTGAAAGACTGGAAAGAATTGCGCCGGGTTTCCAGCGCATAGGGATAAGCGCGACAGTCGGGGACCCTGGAACCATCGCTAAGTTCCTGTGCGGAAAAAGGAGCTGCAGGATTGCGGATTCCGGCTCCGTGAAGGAATCCAGCTTCTCTGTAGAGTTTCCCTCGAAAACTGACGACATGCACAACCTGATAGAAAGATTCGGGCTGGACCGGCAGTCAGCATCAAGGCTGGAGAGGATATCAGAGCTTGTTGAGGAATCCAGATCGACGCTCATATTCGCGAACACCAGACAGATAGTGGAGAGCATAGGGAGCAGGCTGCTCTACCTGGAGAGAGTTAAGAGCTTCGGAGGGATAGGCGTTCACCACAGCTCGCTGAGCAGGGACGAGCGCATTGAGATGGAGGAGAGATTCAGGAATGGGTCTATAAAGGGCCTTGTTGCGACGAGCTCCCTTGAGCTTGGCATTGACATAGGGAGCATCGACCTAGTCGTGCAGTACGGATCCCCAAGGCAGGCGCTCAGGCTGGCCCAGAGGATAGGAAGGAGCGGGCATTCCCATTCAAGGCAATCGAGGGGAATCGTGATCGCCACCAACCCTATGGAGATACTTGAGACTCTTGCCATATTCGACGTCGCGTATAAGGGGTCATACGAATCGTTCAGGATGCACGAGAAGGCGCTTGACGTGCTTGCAAACCAGATATGCGGCATGGCGCTTGACTGCGGCAGCGTGCCATTGGACGAGCTGCACAGGACAATATCAGGATCCTTCCTTTACAGGAGGATCGACCTTAAGGAGCTTTCGTCCCTGCTTGATTTCATGTCAAAGCTGAGGCTTGTCGGGTTTGACGGAACAAGGATAACTGCTGGAGGCCGCACAAGGATGTACTACTACGGCCATCTCAGCGTCATACCGGACACGAAGAGGTTCCTTGTGAAGAATGCGAGCGAGAACAGGGTGATATCAACGCTTGACGAGAGCTTCGTGGCTAACAACGTAGACGTGGACTCCGTTTTCATAACAAAGGGGCTGCCGTGGAAGGTGCTCAGCATTGACGGGAACGTCATAAGCGTTGAGCCTTCGGCGGATCTTGATGCGGCTGTGCCGGACTGGAGCGGGGAGGACATACCAGTGAGCAGGCTTGTTGCGAATGGCGTGCTTGAATCGTTTAAGAAGGGCATAGGCACAACGGCAAAGGGCATGGCGACTCCCGATGCCATTGGAAGGGCAGAATCCCTGATAAATTCGCAGCGCAAGAGCTTCGCGATCGACAACGGGGTTGTCGTGGAGAGGCTTGACGAGCACTGCATAGTCCATACAGGGCTTGGCACGAAGGCCAACGAAGGAGTATCGAGGCTGCTTGCGCACATAATAGGGGTGAGGCTGGGCAGGAGCGTGAGGGTTAAGTCATCGCCCTACATGGTTATGCTGGAGGTGGGCAGGGATGCGGACGTGGCTGCGATACTGAAAAGGATAGGCGCGGATGATGCGGAACCGGGAATCTCAAGGGCGCTTGCCGACACCGAGATATTCAGGTACAGGTTCATAACCATAGCGAAGCTGTTCGGGGTGATCGACAGGGATGCTGCGGTGTCAAGATCGATGGCAAGGAGGATAATGAAGGTAATGGAGAGCAGCCCCATACACGCCGAAACGATCAGGGAGCTTATGGAGAACTACTTTGACATAGGCGAGATAAAGGAGTTCTTCAGCGGAATAGAGAAGGGGCAGATTCCGATAAGGGTCATTGATGCAGGAGCGGCATCGGCCCTCACCAAGGCGATTCTGAGCTCTGCATACTATGCAAAGGAGCTTGTCACTCCGCTGGTTCCGAACAGGGATTTGATGGAATCCTTCTCGGATTTCATACTTTCGAAAAGCTCGAAGCTCATATGCACATACTGCGGCTTGAAGTTCTCAAGGAAGTTGAAGGAACTGCGTTCCGAGCAAAGGATAACGTGCGCGTCATGCGGCAGCCCTATGATAGCCCAGTATGGCGAGGAATACGAGGCAGTGATAAAGAAGAGGATAGGTGAAAAGCGCCTAGACAGGAAGGAAAAGGCAACCTTCGCTGAGATGATGAGGACCGTAAGCCTCATCGAGGCCCATGGCGGAAGGGCAGTGATAGCGTTATCGGTGTATGGCATAGGCCCGAGAAGCGCAGCAAGGGCGCTGATGATGCTGAAGCACGACGAGAAGGACTTCTTCATAGACCTGATAGACCTGCAGAGGAACTTCATACGCAACAAGAAGTACTGGTCGGTATGACTAGCTGCGCTGATGCAGCTCTATCCGCGAGCCCCTTGCGACTATCTTGTACCTGGCCCTTTCGAAGTGCATGGCCAGCTCGCGGCCGTTGTAGTAATCGTGAAGGAAGACGGCGGATGCAGACACAGCGGCTATCGGCTGCGATGTCACGCTTATGTTGAAGTCCGATGAGTCGTATATGCCCTTCTCGTAATCCTTCTGCGTTATGATGAGCACGATGTTCTTGTATGACCTTATCAGCCCTATCCTGGACTGGAGAGGCTCCCCGAACCTTGTGAGGTAGATCTTCTTTGACTTCGGGGCGTTCTTCAATACCTCTTTGTAGTCCTTCTCGAACCTGACCCTGAATTTTCCTCCCCACAACCTGTCGATCGCGCTTATTTTCCTGAGTATTTTCCTGTCCTCCTTGCATGAGAATATTATCTCTGATGCGCCGAATGCGCGCATTGTGAGCGCCAGCTCCACATTTTCCTCATGCGTGCCATTGCCTATGGCCAATACGCTTATCGTTCCCAACACCCCGATAGGATAACACTGACCAATTTATTAATCATTGGGTTAACCTAATTAATTTTCAATCCTGAGCGGCGGAACTCTGAGCGAGGGCGCGTTTTCCGGGTCTCTTTCCACGCCTATCTGGATTATGAATTCGGAACATTTGGATCGTCCGGCTGCTGGCCGGGCACCGTCTGCTTATCTATGTTTTGGGCGTCTACTATCGACGCGCCGGAGTCCAGCCTCATAAGTCTTACCCCGCTGGCGGCCCTGCCTGTCACCCTTATGTCGTTGACAGGGAAGGTTATCGAGATCCCCTTCGTGTTTATCATGATTATGTTGTCGTTGCTTGTCGCCTTGAGAACCTTTACGACGTTCCCCGTTTTCTCCTTTGTCTTGATGTTGAGCACGCCCTTGCCGCCCCTCTTCTGCTTCCTGTATCTTGCGAGCTCCGTTATCTTTCCGTATCCCTTTTCGGCTATCGACGCGATGAGGTCCTGCTCCTTGGCGGAAAGTATGTTTATCGCCCTGTCCGCCGAGTTTAATCTTATGCCGCGCACTCCGTGGGATATCCTGCTCATCGGGCGTATTCCATTCTCATCGAACCTTAACGCCTTGCCGTTCCTCGTAGCTATGAAGAGGTCGGACTTTCCATCGGATATGCAGACGTCGGCAAGCTCGTCGCCTTCGTTCAATGGCATGGCCATTATGCCGTTGGCCCGCGGCCTTGCGAACTTCTCCGCCCTGACCCTCTTTATCCTCCCGCGCACAGTTATGAATGATATGAATGAGTCGCTGAACGTCCTTGTGTTGATTATGCTCCCTACCTTCTCCCCCTCGGTCAGTTTGACCATGTTGACTGCCGCCTTCCCTGAGCTGTACCTTCCCTCCTCAGGCACCATGTACGCCTTGAGCCAGTACGCCCTTCCTTTGTTCGATATGAGCAGCAGGTAATCCTTGAGCATGCATGACACAATCTGCTTGACGTAGTCGCCCTCCTTTAGCTGTATAGCTATTACGCCCCTGCCTCCCCTGTCCTGCTCCCTGTAGACCTTTGTCGCTATTCTCTTGATGTAGTTGTTCTTTGTCATTATGACGGTTGTCTGCTCGTCCGTTAGCAGGTCCTCGCGGTTGAACTCTCCCTCCGGGACATTCTTGTCTATGAGCGTTCTCCTTTCCCTTCCGTACTTGCTTTTCATTTCAGATGTCTCCCTCTCGATTATGCCGTATATCTTCTGCTCGTCCGCCAGTATGCCGTTCAGCTCGGTTATGCTGTTCGCAAGGTCTTTCTTCTCGGACAGCAGCGAGTCCGTCTCGAGGCTGGTAAGCTTGCTCAGCTTCATGTCCAGTATCGCGTTTGCCTGCTTCTCGGATATCGAGTACGAATTGATGAGCGAGGCGCGCGCGTCCTTTATGTCGCCGCTTGCCTTTATGAGGGCCACGACGTTGTCTATGTCGTTTACCGCTACAAGAAGGCCTTCAACTATATGGAGCCTGTCCGAGGCGATCCTCAGGTCGTATTCCGTCCTCTTTCGTATTACGTCAATCCTATGGTCGACGAATACCTTTATGAACTGCTTTAGGTTGAGCGTTACGAGGTTGTTTCCCATAACTGCAATGTTCATCACAGGAAGAGATATTTCCAGTTGCGTGTGCTTGTAGAGCAGGTTTAGCATTACGTCGGGGTCGGCATCCTGCCTCAGCTCGATCACTATCCTGATTCCCTCCTTGCCGCTCTCGTCCCTCATGTCAGATATTCCGACAATGCGCTTCTGCTTTACATTTTCTGCAATTGTCTCAACAAGCGAGGACTTGTTTACGGTGTATGGTATCTCCGTGATTACTATTGCCGTCTTGTTCTTCGTTTTCTCTATAGCGTACTTTCCCCTTATTGTGATCCCGCCCCTGCCGGTGAGGTATGAGGACAGGAGGGCATTGTCATAGAAAACTGTCCCGCCTGTTGGGAGGTCCGGTCCCTGCACGAATTGCAGAAGCTCTTGGGAGGTTATTTCTCTGTTTTTTACGTACGCAATCACCGCATCGCAAACTTCGGAAAGGTTATGAGGCATTATGTTTGTTGCAACGCCGACGGCAATTCCTGTCGAGCCGTTAATTAGTAGATTGGGAATCTTCGCTGGCAGCAACATCGGCTCCATTTCCGTATTGTCGAAGTTTGGAACAAATTTTACAGACTCTTTCTGTATGTCATCTAGCATTTCGTCCGCTATCTTGCTTAATCTTACCTCTGTATATCTCGCAGCCGCAGGAGGGTCTCCATCTATTGAATTATGTACAAATACCCCAGAAGCCAGGGCAAAGTTATGCCAGGGATCCGTAGTTAGGTCATATACGTCTTCTTTTTCTGCGAGAAAAATGATATTTTTAACTTTATGGTTTCTGGTTTTCGCTTGTTCGATTATTTGATCAAAATTTGAAAAGTATTCTAATGCATTAGTAACCTTAGGGATACAATTATTTTTCCTTTCGGATTCGTATATTTCCGGGGTTACTAAGGAGTATTTACTTAAAAGACAAGAAACAAATCCGAGTATTTTGCTCCTCATAACACGTTGTTTGTAAAGAGGATCTTGCCAATTTTTATGTAGTGCTTGTTTTGATAGTCTTGACATCTGAATAAATATTTCGGGGCTCTCCTTTGCGCGTTTTATCCCTAATTTTCTAGAATTTTCAATTGCCTTCTGCTTAAATTCCGGGTTTTCCCACATCTTAATTGTTCTCTTAATATGCATCTCTCTGGTTTTTTCATTTAACCATGCCTTTTTACCCATCTCGACGAAATGATCTTTACTGAATTTTGCCCTGTATGAGGGATTATTCCAAAGGCCTTTTGCGATTTTTCTTTGACGCTCAGCCCATTTAGGGTCAGCTGCTAGGACTTTCATTTTATTTGATATTAATTCTCTATGTTTTGGATCACTCCATAGCCTATCTGAAAATTCTTTTGTTCTTTTTTGTACATTAAGCCTGTATTCCGAATCCTTCCAGCGTTGTTTCATTTCTACCGATTTAACTTCACTCATTAATTTTTGGAATTCTTCTTTACCCCATAGGTTTTTCAGTCGTTTGCTTGAGAGCATCACCATTCTTTCCCTATAAATAGAATCAGTCCATAATTCTTTGACTAAACGAGAATGATATTCCCTATATTGGGGGTTCTTCCAATTTTTCCTATTTCTTTCCGCTAGTCTGCTAGAAAACAGTTCCCTATTATTTTCTATATACTTTCTCCTTCCTTCTGCAAGTTTTTTAACGTACTCCTTATCATTTCGATGCTTCCACGAGGTAAGTTTATAGTGTATTTCCCAGTGTTCTTTCCAATCTACTCTTGTTATATTATCGGGATTGTTATTCTTCTTATTGAAGTCCTTATGGTGTCTTATTCTTCCTCTCGATCTAGCATAAATCCCTTCTTTTATATTCCATTCGTCAGAGAGCCTATGGACAAATTGCCAATCGTTTGTACTAGGCTGCAAGACGGTTTCGTAATCTTTGAGGTTCTTATCTTGCACCCCATCATATGCTTTTGTATAAATTGGCATTAACGAGCTTCCGACGTCCAAATCTTTAGCTTGCTTGTATTTGCCATCGTGGAGTAGGAATTTGTGATCAGGAGTGCACTTTATTTTCTCATCATTGTCTAGAGTTATCTCTATGAGCTCTGCATTTTTACGCGTTAACCTTGGATTTTTTATCTCTGTTATTTCTATTAACTGTGTTTTTGTATTGAATGCATATGTCCAATGTTTTTTGCCTATTTTTTGTTCTTCTATAAGCTCTCCAAAATCTAAATTTCTCCCATCTATTAATTTTACTTTTGTGTCTTTTGTAAAGCAACCCATATTTCCTTGGCCCTGCACAAGCATGTAATTCATGGAGAAGTCCTGTGCCATTCGGATAAGTGCCTCGTATACGGCCATATCGCCGTGAGGATGAAACTTTCCGATAGTTTCACCAACGATTCTTGCACTTTTCTTAGTGGGCTGGTCGTGCGTGTTCCCTATGTTATACATTGCATAGAGTATCCTCCTAAGTGCGGGTTTCAGTCCGTCCCTTGCATCAGGCAGGGCCCTGCCAACGATTACGCTCATTGCGTAGTCTATGTAGCTCGACTGCATCTCCGTTTCAATATTGGACTCTATTATCTCTTCCGGCACGCGATTACCTATATGTCAAGGAACGAAACCTCATTTGAGTGCTCCTCCAGGAACTTCCTCCTTTGCTCTACGTCTATCCCCATGAGCACTGTGAATATTGCATCTGCTATCCTTGCGTCCTTTATGTTTACTTTTTTTATCTTCCTGTTCTCGGCATTCATCGTTGTCTCCCAAAGCTGCTCCGGGTTCATCTCCCCAAGGCCCTTGTATCTCTGGATTGTCGCTTTTCCGTCGTATCCTGCCATTACCTTGTTGAGTTCCGCATCGGAGTACAAGTACCTGTGCTCCTTTCCCTTTGAGACCCTGTAAAGAGGGGGCAATGCTATGTAGATGTGCCCCCTTTCGATAAGCGGGCGCATGTACCTGTAGAAGAACGTGAGCAGCAGCGTCCTTATGTGGCTGCCGTCAACGTCTGCGTCCGTCAGGAATATTATCTTATGATACCTGAGGTTCTCTATGTTGAACGATTCCTTTATGCCTACGCCGAACGCCGTGACCATAAGGTGTATTTCCGCATTGTTGAAGAGCTTCTCTTCGGATGCCTTTTCCACGTTGAGTATCTTTCCCTTGAGCGGGAGTATTGCCTGATAGTGCCTGTCTCTTGCCTGTTTCGAGCTATTATGTACGAAAATACCAGATGCCAATGCAAAATTATGGGTATCTGGTACTTCTAGGTCATACACATCTATGCGTTCTTCCAGCCATCGAACCTCTTTTATTTTGTGATTATATTTATTTATTGACTCTAACATCAATTCTTCGTTGTTATTGAAAAACCTGTTACAGAATTCCTTATAACTTAGTACGCTTCTATTCCTATCTTTTATTCTCGTATAATCAAATTGATTTAAGTTGCCATGTTCTTCCAGTATGCTTTTCATTAGAGCAATCGTCTTTCTGTAATAAGTTGTATTGTATGCTTCTTTCCTTTTCTTCCTGAATTCTAAAGTCCATTGTTCTTTCGTTTTTTCCTTTCTCCAAGACAAAATGACGCTATCTTCCCATTGATTTTTTGCCAAATCTGAAAGGTGTTCCTTAAATTCAGGATTATCTAAGAAGAATTTCGTGACTCTCTCTGAAGTCCTTTTCCTGTTTTCTGGATTTAACCAATATTCTTTTTGATTATCATACAAAAGCGCATTGTTTCTTTTCTTATAGTCTTCGTTGGAATTATAA
>VFSW01002510.1_pt1 | contig 27757 bp, 24 predicted proteins | sample 5358111 | NCBI WGS metagenome assembly VFSW01 (sample SAMN11554181, study PRJNA540505) | mine drainage metagenome | isolation source: sediment from site ElyBrook_90M | place: USA: Ely Copper Mine, Vershire, VT | collected 2017 | reverse complement strand
ACATGCCGCGCGCCCACATCGCCGATGTAATAATTGTCGTTCATCTTGAAGGCGTCGGACCATCGGTCCCGCAGTTCTACGTTAAGCCCATTTGCGAGTCCGCTATATTTTGCGCCAATGGAGAAGCGGTATTTCGGCATGTTAAGCGAGAAGGGCGATTGCTGCGTGGAATCGGCGGTGGAATTAAGTTCGCTCGCATACCAATAGTATTTATTCAGCCACGAGAACGATCCATCGAAGGTCCAGTCCTCATTCGCTTTGATGGTGGTGAAACAATCGACGCCGTAAAATGTGATCGCGTTTTCGAGATACCCGCGCGTGCCGATGAGCACATCGTATGGATGCGCCTCGTTCGCCGCGCCGCCCGTAGGCTGCACGACGCCGAGCGGAACTTGAGCCAGGCCGTTCGCAAGCAAGCTGGCATAGGAGTTAATCGTATCCTGCGGAACTCCGAGCGGCTTCAGGCGAGCGGTAAGGCTGTCATCCAAATATTTATAAAGCTGTGGGCCATTCAAAAAAACATTCGGCGTGAGCGCGACGGTGCTTGCGCGAATCGCGGTGTAATGCGTCTGATACGCATCGACTTCGAATTGGACAGACTTCGCAAACGACCCCTGATAATCCATTTCGAGCGTACGCTGGTGCTGTGCCTGCACGGGGCTTAGATCGATCGGCTGCGACGTTGGCAAAAACTTCGGGTCCGTCGGCGACTTTGCATTAAGATTGAGATATGCGAGATACGCATTTACCAATTTAGAGGATGGCGCACCAATGCTGGAAAAAATTGCGCTCGCCAATTTCGCTGCGTTCGTATCACTAATCAGCTTATGGATTTGTGCATTCGCGACAGATTGCAGCGCTGGCCACAGCGCGCTCCCGGCTTGGCTGGTTGGAATCGGCGCGCCGGTATCGAGCGTGGAATTCATATTATACGAGCCATCCGCGTTCGCAATGAAGTGAATGCCGGAAACATACGGAGCGACATACCGGATGTTCGGGCCATAGCCAAGGCCCGCGGCATTAAATCCGAAGGGGTCGGAGGCGAAGAGAATATCCGCGTAGAGATCGGTGACGCTCGGGAAAAGATACGTCTCATTATACATTGCGCGGACAAGCTGGTCGCTCGCAAAATGATAAACGGCGGCCGCGCGCGGAGAAAAAATTGGATTGGTAAGATAATTATGTTTATCGAGCCGGCCGGAAAGCACGACATCGAGCGCGTTATCGAAAAGCGAAGTCTGCGATTGAAGATAGGCGCCAAAGATCGAGATATTCGCGTGCCCGTCGTCCTGGCCATAGAGCGTCCCTTCCGTGACAGGATGGATCGCGTTAAAGTCCGCCCCATAAGTTAGCTTCTCGTGCTCGATGGAATCGTATTGATCCTGGATTTGCGCGTTGTAGGTCGTCGAACGGTCGATGATAGGCGCGCCGGTCACGAGAAAATAGGAATCTTTGGTGTCGTTGTGATTGATCGCCCCCTGCACGAAAAGATCGCCAAAGTTCACATGCCCCAGAAGATATTCATACTGCCAATTTTTGATTTGCGCGCCGCCAAAATCTTCCGTGAGTGCAATCTGATTGACGATACGAGTGAGTCCACCGGAAACATTAGCCGTCGAATTATCTCCCAGTATCGCATCGGCACGAGCATCGACGGAATACACTTCGACTAAGGAGTCACGATTACCGATGCGGCTCAAACTGTCAATCTCCGAAGCCGGAATATTGGTCGAACCCGCGGGCCCATGCAGGACATCAAGCGTGGCTTGCGCATTTTTTCGCGCGGTATCTTCTTTCGGATCGTCGGCGATGGACCAATCGTTCGCGTGCAAAATATGGCCGCTCACTTTGAAGGCAACGTTATCGCTCACGGCCTGCGCATAGCGGAGCGCGCCATCGAAGTAATCGCGCTCACCACCGGCAACGGATACATCCGTTCCCTGCGATTCGAACGGCGATTTCGAAATGAAGTGAATGACGCCCGCAGCGGCCTCGGGCCCGTAGAGTGCGGAGCCCGGGCCACGCACAATTTCCACGCGCTCGATATCCGCCGGAATTTCCGGAATGAGAATCCCATAGAATCCGCCGATCGCCGGGACTTCAAGCGAGTGATAGTCATTCATCGTGAGCATGTCGCTGCCGAAAACACTGTGAAAGCTCCGGCTCGAATAGGTGGACATGGCGATTCCCTCGTGCGCAACGTCAATTCCCGGTACGCCTGAAAGAATGTCGGTCGGCGTTGAAAGCACCTGCTGCTGAATCGCCTGCGCCGAAACGACCGTCACCGAGGCTGGAGCGTTCGTCGCTTTTTCCGGATGGCGCGATGCGGTCACAATCACCTCCTGGGACCCAATGGGAGCTTCTTCCAATTGAACGTTCAGGGTTACTTTCCCACCATTCGAGAGCATTTCATTTCTCGACAGCGGAAGATAACCGAGTAGCGAAATGCGAACCGCATATAGACCGGGGGCGAGCGAGCGAAAAAGAAAAATGCCGTCAGCATGAGTAGTGGTGAAGTGCGCGTGCGATGTATCCGATTGCGCCGCAGCGCGGACGGTCACGCCGGCAAGCGGCGCGCCATCCGGGCCGGTGACCTCTCCCGTGAGGATCCCGGAAGTTCCTGACTGCGCGTGCGTCGCAGACGCATCGTCGACAATGCCTGGCGCACACAACGCAAAATAACACCACGCGGCAAGTGCCACCGTTACGATCCGAACGACGAAGCTGCGATGAGATACAAACATGGAACAGGTTAGTAAAATGAATTCCGAAGCTCCACAAATATAACGAATTATTTATCGTCCCTCGAGTAATTGCTCGGATTCCTTTCGCGAATGATGGTATCCCCAGTCGTGTTTAACTTGCCATGACATTAACCGGCACCATCGGCGCGGATTGGCTTCGCAAGCACGGCGTAACCAGCACAATCGCCGACGAAACCATCCGAGCCTGGCGTGATTACCTCGAATTTCGGCTGCTCAACGACATGAAACTCGATGCGGATTTCGCCATCGGAGAAGTGACCTCCTTTCGTTTTCTCCAGCCGAACTCCGACCATACAATTGTGGAGATCGAAGCATTCGTCCGCCGGGCACTCGACGCATTTTTAGATAAAACAACGCGGAATGTAAGGCCGTGACCATGTGCGCGCTACCTCCGTGAAAGGGGTCAGGCGAGCCGAGTTCGGCTGCTGCACATTGGTTTCTATCGGGCTGGTGGCCCCGGCGTAATTTCATCCAGCGCTTTCTTGGCCGCGCGGTGTTTCCCGACCAGCGCTCCCAATATTGGAATTACTTTTTTCGCGGCCCGGGCGCTTGTCTTGCCATAATTCGTCAGAATTTCAATCGCGTGGTTAACAACCGCACTCTGCGGTTCGCTGGCAAGCAGCGCGTGGAGCCTCGGAAGCAAAAATGCCATCGCCGGCGGAGAGATGCGCGAAAGCGCCGCGAGCGTTTCGATTGAAGCCTTGCGTACCGGTGCGCGGGTCGAATCTAGCAGCGCCGCCAGCTCTTTTGCATAGGGCAACAATGCCTGCGGCTGGTGACGGATCAACTCATCCAGACGCGCGCGAGCATCCCGGCCGCCGCGCGACACGGCTTCGATCAACGCTGAAAAAGAAAAAGGCCAGTTCTTCACCGGCCTTTAGAACAAATCCATTACCCTAACCTACTCCCGTCCTACAGAAGGCGGGGTATTAGAATATTTTATTCTATCGTGATCGGCTTCGTCACCGATACTCCACCGGAGGTAAGCACGATATAGTGCTGGCCTGGAGTAATGCCGGAAAGATCGGCGGAAACCTGATGATCGCCTTTGGTATCGAACTGATTCACCAGCATCCGTTCCTGGCGTCCCAGAATATCATAGACTGCTATGGTGGCCTGGTCACTATTGGCAAGCGTATAGTCGATGGTAGAACGCGCCGTGCCAGAAGCTACAACACTCGGATAGATCGCGCTGATGGCTATACCGGAATTCGTAACTCCCGCGTTGGCCACCACGCCGCTCGATGTCGGGACCGGCGGAACCTGCGTGAGATCCACGTAAAACATTCCTCGGCCGTAGGTACTCGCCAACAGATAGTTTCCACGGACATGTAATGCAGTGACCATCGTCATCGGCAGGCCATCCGCGACCGGATACCATGTCTTGCCGCCATCGCCGGAGCGGAGCACCCCGTAATCGGTACCCACATAAATGATCTTTCCATCGTAGGCCACTCGGCGGTAATTCAAGTTTGGCAGGTCGGTCGCCGGCGCGGTCCAGTCTTGTCCGCCATCGGTAGAAACCCAGAAATGCTTCGATGTCGTCCCGCCGACGGTCATAAAAACATGGGTCGGATCGTTCGGGTCGGTCGCGATGCTCGTGGGACTACCGCCGAAACTGATGGGATTCGCGGATCGTGTCCAGGTGACGCCCTGATCCTGACTATAATATAATGCGTTAGCGGTGGTTCCTAGATAGAGATCGTAGTCCGCGTTCGTGGCGATATCGACGGTGGTTGCGTCCCCGCTGATCGTAGTGCCCGTGCCGGGACCCAGATTTGTCATTTGCGGGAAATTAGCATAGATCCGCGTGTCCTGGGAGAGAAACAGATTCCGGTTACCGCAGACAGCGACAACATACGGATTATCGTCCGCAACATCATATTCCATATAAAATGGTGTTCCTTCGCTTTGAACCGGGGTACCATCGAGAAGATTGGGTGAATTTTGCATATCGCCATTGGCGCCACGATCGGAGGAGCTATAAAGGGTGGCGAAAACATAGGTTCCGTAGATCGTTTGGCCATCAGAGGGCGACACAAACATCGTTCCCCCATCTCCACCACGGATCGAGTTATAATACGCATCCTGCCCGGGGGTGAAGGCGTTTAACCCATTATCCTGCGCTCCGGCGGCGAAGAAGCTGGGCTTTGCTGACTGATCGACCGCCATATCCCCGCCGACAAACAGCATGGTACCGAGATCCGCATTCATATCCTGTTTCCACGAAGCTCCGTTGGTTGTGCTGTAAAAAATTCCACCATCCGTCAGCGCGAAAAGTTCGTTGTTATACGGATCGTATTTGAGCACATGAATATCGGCGTGTGTATAATTGGAGGCGCCAGGATCGGCTTGCCAGTTGGTGCTATCCGCCAAATGGGTACCACCGCGGGTGAGCGAATAAATATTAAGTCCGCCAGCAACCAGAACGGAAGGATTGGATGGGTTCACAGCCATCGCATTTGCATAGCCCGATTGCTGGCCTAAATAATTCAAGGAATTCCAGGGCCTACTCCACGTCGCTCCGGCATTCGTGGAAAGCCCGATGACTCCCGAATATCCGGTGCTGACGTAAATTGAGTCGGAAGACACCCCAGACATGCCGAGGATCATCAGAGGACCCGTTGGATATCCTCCCGGCAAAGCGGTCCAGGTCATTCCGGAATCCGTGGACTTCTTTATCTGGCTTCCACCCGCAGCATAGAGGATGGCGGGGTTTTGGGGATCTATTACCATGCTCGTATATCCCCCGAACGTTGCGCCCGCAGAAGAGGTCCAGGTAGCGCCGCCATTCGTGGATAACCGAATCCCACTCGTCGTTGCGCGGTAAACATAGGAGGAATTCGCAGGGTTGACCTCGATTTGAGTGGTAACCAAACCACTCAAGCTATCCAGGAGCGTCCAATTGAGCCCACCATCCGTGGACTGATACACACCGGCGCCACTAATATTTCCCGCCCCAGCAACAGTTGACAAATAAATACCCGTCCCGGCATAGATCGTATTCGGATTTTCCGGATCGACCGCTACGCCACCCACGTTGAGGGTCTTCCAAGTTCCACTGAGCGACGACCAATTTTGACCATTGGTTGTCGATTTCCAAAGTCCGCCGTTCGTGGTTGCAAGATAAATCGCACCGTTCGGGTCAAAATCGATTCCGGAAGGCCGGCCGCTCACCCGGCCCCCTTGCGACTTGGCCACTTCAACCCATGCGGCACTCGAAGCAACTTGCATCGCCGGACGATTATCCATTCGAATAAATTGCTCATACCCCGCTTGCTGGAGGCTGTCGTAATTCGATTCCCCCATCGGATTGATGAAATGTGCAAGCCAGGCGGCGGCTTCGGCGGCATGGTCCTCGACTATGGGCGCGCGGGCCTCGGCCGGCCTCCGCTTCTGAGCGGTGGCTAAACCCGCAAACATCACGATGGCCAAAACGAAACTAAACGATGAAAATGATTTCTTCAATGGAGTGCAATGAGTAAGTATGAAAACGGCGGAAAACTTTCCGATGAATTTCTCTATGGTGGAGGTGAAATCTTGCCCGAAAGTGCGGAAACACCAAAGTGACGCGAGAGTTTCCTTCACACTCGAAAAATAATTGTTCCCCCAAGAGTATAATGCCTCAATCCGTCTTTTCTAACAGGTCAGCGAGAAGATTTAGTGGGAATTCATGGAGAGTGCCGTCCAATTTATCGGTCAACCTCCCCGAGCACAATATCGATCGAGCCTAAGCTGACGATGAGGTCGGCGATGAGATAGCCGCGCGAAATAATCGGAAGCAGGCTGAGGTTCGAAAACGCTGGCGAGCGGACTTTCACCCGCCACGGCTTCACATCGCCTCTCGATACGATAAAATATCCCAGTTCGCCGCGCGGCGTTTCGGTTCGGGAATAAATTTCACCTTCTGGTGGCTTCAACCGCTTGGGGATAGCCGACTGCACGTCGGTCGTGTCCTGCTGAGGATAGTGCTCCAGAATCTGCTCGATAATGTTCAGCGACTGTTCCCACTCCTGCATGCGCACCCAATGACGATTGAAGGCATCGCCTAACTCGCCGCGCTCGCTCGAGCCAATCGCAATCTCGAAATCGAATCGCTCATAGATGGAATAGGGATCGTTCTTCCGAATGTCCCACTTCACCCCGCACGATCGCAGCATCGGCCCCGATGCGCCGCCATTCACGGCAACCTGTGCATCGAGCACGCCAATGCCAGCCGTACGCTGGACAAAAATGTGATTGAATGTAAGAAGATCATTGATTTCTTTGTGCGTTGCACGGGAAGTTTTTATGAATTCGCGACACATCGGGAGCACATCAGGATGCAGATCGTGCGAAAGGCCGCCGACCCACATATAATTATAAAGGAAGCGCGCGCCACAGGTCTTCTCGAACATTTCGAGAATGGTCTCGCGGTCGCGGAAGCAATAGAGAAACGGCGTGAATGCACCGGAATCCATCCCAAACGTTCCAATCGCTATCATGTGCGAAGCGATGCGCTGAAGTTCGGCGAACAGCACGCGAATGTACTCCACTTTATCCGGAACCTCGATATTCATCATCCGCTCGACGGCGGTGACGTATCCATGCTCGCCCGACATCGCCGCGATATAATCCATTCGATCAACGTAAGGAATCACCTGCGGATAGGTCATGTGCTCCGCATGCTTTTCGAAGCAGCGGTGAAGATACCCAAGATGCGGAATTACATCGACCACCACTTCCCCATCGAGCACGACCTCGAGCCGGAGTACACCGTGCGTCGAAGGGTGCTGCGGTCCAATGTTCAGCACCATCTCTTCGGTATGCAGCCGCCCGCGCTCGACATCTTCGGGCGCGTGAATCGGTCCGCTCGCATGGAGCGGTGAATGCGCGATCGTGTGGCGTTCGAGAATTTCAGGCATTAGTATGGCACCTTCATTCCATGATAAAAATCGGGTTCCCTAAAATCCTTGCGAAGCGGATGGCCCGGATAATCGTCATCGAGCAAGATGCGCCGGTGATCGGGATGGCCTTCAAATCGAATGCCCATCATGTCCCACGCCTCGCGCTCCTGCCAATTGGCATGTAGCCATATTGGAGTGACCGAAGGGACCGTGGGGAATTCCGTTGGCAGCGTAACTTTTAGAATCAACTGATGCGCGTGCTTCGTTGATTCAATATGATAGATGACCGAGAGCGAGCCATTAGCATTATCGAGTGAGGAAATAAGCAAGAGGCTATCGAACGCGAGCGAGGGTTCGTCTCGAAGAAAAAAGGCGAGATCGCGAATGGCGGTGGGCTCCGCTATCTCTAAATACGATCCCATGCGCCGTTGATAAGCGTTTTCGGAATTCGATTCCCGCCAGGCGCCGAGCTTATCGCCGAAGGTGATGCGTAATAGTTCGACAATTGCGAATTGAGTCACGAGCAAAAAATGATTAATCCTGAAAATCCATCTCATCCGCGTAATTGGGGTTTTTGGCGCGGATTTTCTCCTGCAATTGCATCAGTCCATCGAGCAACGCCTCCGGCCGCGGGGGGCAACCGGGTACATAAACATCGACAGGAATCACGCGATCGACGCCTTTGAGCACATGGTAACCATATTCCCAATATGGGCCACCACAATTCGAGCAATTCCCCATCGAAATCACATATTTGGGATCCGCCATTTGCTCGTAAAGCATTTTGATGCGCGTCGCCATTTTGAGTGTGACCGTTCCGGAGATAATAATCACGTCCGATTGCCGCGGGCTAGGCCGCGGAATAACGCCAAAGCGCATAATGTCATAATGCGAGGCCGAGGTTGCCATCATCTCGATCGCGCAGCACGCCAGGCCGAAGCTCATTTGCCACAAGCTTGAAAGCCGGGACCAATCGAAGAGCGTGTCGAGGCTCGTCACGATAATATTTCCTTCCCCCGTCTTATCCGAGGGAAGGACTGGAAGTTCAAGATGATCTAAAAATCCCATGAATTTGTAGCCGTGACCTTCAGATCACGGTGTGTGCCGAATATTTTCGCTCCGCGTCCGTGAACTGAAGGTCACGGCTACGAGTATCTACAACGTCCCGAAGACGCGCGACAAATGGCTTTGGCCTCGCCCAGTCGAGATCGCCTTTCGCCCATACATATACATAACCGACAACAAGAATCCCGATGAAGGTAAACATCTCCGCAACCGCGAACCAGCCCATTGGCTTAAATACCATCGCCCACGGAAACAAAAAAAGAATCTCGACATCGAACAAAATAAAAATCAGCGCGACGACGTAATACCGGATGTTGAATTTTACCCAGGATGCGCCAACCGTGTCCTCGCCACATTCGTAGGAAGCGAGCTTGAATTTATTCGGATTTCGCGGCCGCAAAAGTATGCTTGTCACGAGTCCGCCCGCAACGAAGAGGATCGCGAGAATCAGAAAAGCGAATACATGGCTGAATTCGGTTAACACTTGTCTGAAGCTTGAATTATGTGATTCCGATGATTGGTATGAAAAAACGCATGGGCATTCCAGATAATGCCTTCAAATTGCGTGACCTGAAGCTCACGGCTACCGTTTCATCTTCGGATCGAAGGCATCCCGCAGGCCGTCGCCGAAGAGATTGAAGGCAAATACTGCGGACATAATGGCGAAGGCCGGAAAGAGTGTCAGGCCCCAGTTCGAGCCGGCGGCGATGAAGCCATAGCCATCATGGATCATTTGTCCCCATGTTGAAGTCGGCGGCTGCACACCCAGGCCCAGGAACGAAAGCGCGGCTTCGTAAATAATCGCATTCGCAAAGCCGGCTGTCGCAATGACGATAATCGGCCCCAGCGAATTCGGAAGAATGTGCCGGAAGATCGTCCGCTTGTTCGATAGGCCAAGCGCTTTCGTCGCTTCGACATATTCGGTTTCGCGCAACGCGAAAAACTGCCCTCGCACGATACGCGCCATATCGACCCATCCAGTAATTCCAATCGCGATGATTGTTTGCCACAAGCCGAGCCCGAGCGCAATCGAAAGAGCGATGATCAGCAAAAGCGACGGAATCGACCAAACGACATTCGTGAACCACATCAGCGCATCATCGATCCATCGGCGGTAAAACCCGGCGAGCGAACCGATCAGGATGCCGATTAGCAGGCTGCACATCTCCGCGAAAAATGCGACCGTAAGCGAAATGCGCGCCCCAAACATCAGACGTGAGAGCACATCGCGCCCGTAGCGGTCCGTGCCAAAATAGTAGATTGGAGTTTTGTGCCATTCCGATTCCGAAGTTCCCGCAAGCCTCGACATCGGAATCGTGCGTTCGCGGCCTTCGACCGTTGTAAAGCTCACGCTGTCACCGGACTGCACCTGAAACGTCGTAATCGGCACCGGAATCGTTTGGCTCGAATCGACCTCGCTTTTCGTGAGCAGTACATTTCCCTGGAACCCGATTGGTTCCGTGGAATACTCCAACACCTGCATATTCGGGTCAAACGGCGCGAGCTCCGGAGCGAAGACTGCCGTAAAAATCAGAAGAACGGTGAAGACCAACCCCGCCATCGCAAGCCGATTGCGCCGCAGCCTCCGCCACGAATAATACCAGAGTGAATGCGGCTGCTGCTGAAGGACACTCTCGTTTTCGAGTTTTCGCCGTTCGGTTTCTTCTTTCGTAATGCGCGGCGACGGCAACCCCGGTTGGAGTGATTGCTTCATCGCGGCCTGCTCCGGCGCGTCTACTTGGTCCAGTACGTCCATGCAGTGCTTAGGAAAGTTTCACCCGCGGATCGAGCCACGCGTATAGAATATCAACGGTGAAATTAATGACGACAAAGATTACCGCAGAAAAAATCACGGTCCCTTGGATGATCGGAAAATCGCTGCGCGTGATTGCATCGACCGCCTGCAATCCGATGCCCGGCCAATTGAAAATATATTCTAAAAAGTAGACGCCGACGAGCAGCCCGGCGAGCCATGTGCCCACCGTCGTCACGACCGGATTGAGCGCGTTGCGCAAGGCGTGCTTAAAAACAATGGACTTCCACGTCGCGCCCTTCGCTTTGGCCGTGCGGACGTAATCGCTCGTCATCACCTCCAACATACTCGAGCGCGTCACGCGGGCGATGATCGAGACCGGCTGGAACGCCAGCACCAGCATCGGCAGGACGAGGTATTCGAGATGAAGTTCCCCCCCTTGCCACATATATCCCGAAACCGGCAGCCAGTTGAGCCACGAGCCGAAGACGAGCATCGCGAGTAATCCCATCACGAACGAGGGAACCGAAAGCCCCACCAGTGCGAAGAGCATTGAGGCATTATCGAAGAGACTATAGGATTTGATCGCGCTGATGATGCCGATTCCAACGCCAACGATCGAGGCCAGCAGCATCGAACTGATGGCAAGCGTGGCCGTCGCGCCGAACCGTTCCCAAATGCTTTCGAGCACCGGCCGGTTCGAGGTAAACGACCGCCCCAAATTGCCGCGCGCCACATCTCCGATAAACCGAACGTACCGCTGCCACGGCGGAAGATCGAGTCCCAGCTCGTGCCGGATCGCCGTCTGCGTGGCAATGTCCGCCCGTTGGCCCATCATCATCCGCGAGGGGTCGGGCAGCAGGTTCATAATAAAAAAAACGATCGTCACCACGCCAAAGATGACGAGGATCGAATAGATAAGCCGGCGCACCGTAAAAGCGAGCATAGACAATTTGGAACAGCGGAGGGAGCAAAAAAGTCAAACGCAAATGCCTTGCGCTGCACCGTTCAAAGAATGCCACAAAACTCGCTCAAACTTCGTTGGTAGCATTTTCGTGGAAGATTCCAGCAACTGACCACTATCTTCTAATGCCCATTCTTGAAGCCAACAATTTAACGAAGCGGTTCGCCATTCGCGGGCGGGTCGATGTCGAAGTGTTTCGCGATCTCACGTTTTCGCTGAAAGAGGGTGAATTAGTGACGCTCATCGGGCCATCGGGTTCCGGCAAGAGCACGCTCCTACATTTGTTGGGGACGCTGGACCGCCCAACTTCAGGCGACGTTATTATTGAGGGGAAAAACATCGCTACGATGGGTGACAAAGAATTGAGCACTTTTCGAAATCGGCGGATCGGGTTTATTTTTCAATTTCACCATTTACTCCCGGAATTTACCGCGGTGGAAAATGTGGCGATGCCAGGCATGATCGCCGGGCAATCGTTCGACGATGTGCGTCCGCGCGCGGAAGAATTGTTGGCCGACGCGGGACTCGCGGAGCGGCTCGACCACCGGCCCTCGATGCTTTCGGGCGGCGAGGCGCAGCGCGTCGCTGTCGCGCGGGCATTCCTCATGCGGCCCGCTATTATCCTGGCCGACGAGCCGACCGGAAATCTCGATACCCGCAACAGCGACATTCTTTTCAAATTAATGACGGACCTTTCGCGGAAGCACCACCAGACGTTTTTAATCGCGACACATAATCTCGATCTTGCCCGGCAGGCAGACCGAGTGATGCATTTGGAAAGCGGACAATTATCGGATGGCGTCCCGGCAATGGAACGAGATGAATCCGGTCAAAGTTAGCGATAAATTCAATCCAACAAAGTTATTTAATGGCAAAACAAACACCCGCCCCCGCTCGCCGCATCGCCAACGATGCTTCACGGCCCACGCCGCGCCAGGCCCCCTCACGCCAAACGCCCACGCGCCGCACGCCATCAACCACACGCGCCAAAGCGAAAGAAAACCTTCCGGTGCGTCCATTCCAAATGCCGTTCGACGCGAAGAACATGCGGATTATTTTTGCTGGCATCGCGACGATCGTGATCGGCTATCTCGTCATGTATTTCAGCCCGACGATGAGCACGATGGCGCTCACGGTTAGCCCGATCATTCTGCTGTTGGGGTATTGCGTAATAGTTCCCATCGGCATTATGGCAGGTATTCGTGGGAAGCGCAAGAGCTCGAGCGACATTCCGAAGCCAAGCGTTAATGGTGTCGCCACGAATGGCGCGGCAACCCACGCCGCTTAACCAGCGGATTGGTACGGTTCGAGTAGCGTTACGCGCAATTCCTTTTTTTTGAGATCCATCGCGCGGATCTCGTCGCCGGCATTTGTTACCAGGTGCTCCGCTCCACTAAGATCGAGCACGAAGACGTCCCCAGCCGGCATATCGAGCACATTGGTGACGCGGCCCAGCACTGCGCCCGAACTATCATCTACGACAGACATGCCGATGAGATCACCGTAGTACGCACGGCCCTCGGGCAGCTTCGGGCGCTCCGATTCGGGAATTAAGATTTCCGCGCCGCGAAGGAATTCGGCGGCGGTACGATCTTCGAAGCCTTTAATCTTTAACAGTATGCCTTTATGGACATAGCGGGCGGATTGGACTTCCTGCTCGGAGATTTTCCCATCCTTCGCTTTGACAAAGATACGGCTTAATTTCTCGAAGCGGGTTTCGTCCCAGACGAACGGCTGGATTTCGAGCTCTCCTTTGAGGCCATGCGCTTTTCCGATGCGCGCAATAAGAATAAGGTCTTCTTTCAAACTTCCGCCAAATATTGATGTACAAAACTAACCGCCATCGCGCCTTCGCCAACCGCGCTGGCAACTCGGTTCATCGCGCCGGCGCGGACATCGCCCGCCGCGAAAATGCCGGGACAGCACGTTTCGAGTAAAAATGGATCGCGCTTTAATTTCCATCCTGTGTTAAAGCTTTCGGACGCTCGAAGATCGCGGCCGGTCATGATGAAACCGCGATCGTCTTTCATAATGCTCGTCTGCACCCAATCGGTATAAGGCCGCGCGCCAATGAGAATGAAGAGTGCTTCGGCTCTTGCTATCGAGGCATTAGCCTCACCGGTTCGAAGCACCAGTTTTTCCAGATGGCCATCACCCCGCGCTTCGATTACCTCGGTCTCGGGCACCACTTCAACATTCTCGGTTCTTCCAATTTGCTCGACGAGATAGGAGGACATGGTTGAAGTCAGATCCTTCTTGCGAATAACGATATGCACTCGCTCTGCAAATTTCGAAAGATGAAGCGCAGCCTGCCCCGCGGAATTTCCGCCGCCGATGACATAGACCTGCTTGCCGCGAAACTGTGCCGCCTCGACACTCGCAGCGCCATAGTAAACCCCCGCCCCGGTAAGTTCTGAAATGCCTTTCGTTTCAAGCTTCCGGTACGCGACGCCCGTCGTAATAATTATACTTCGAGTATGGATTTCGGCTCCGTCCGCAAGATGAACGGTCTTGTATTGGTCAGCGGAGGAAATATCGAGCGCTTCCTGTGGCGTCAGGAATTCAATGCCAAAGCGCGTGGCCTGGGTGACGGCACGCCGAGTAAGTTCCGAACCGCTCAGCCCTTTCGGGAATCCGAGATAATTTTCGATTCTGGAACTCGTGCCCGCCTGTCCTCCCGGAGAATGTTTTTCAACGAGGAGCGTCTTCAGCCCTTCCGAGCCAGCATACACGGCCGCTGCAAGCCCCGCCGGGCCGGCGCCGATTATCACCACATCATACATATTCGAGCTTGCCGTAGGACGCAATCCCAGTTTTTCCGCAAGCGCCCGCATTTCGAGGTTCGTAGCGACCGTGCCATCCTCCAGCAATACCGCTGGAAGAGCTGCGGGAGTCAGACCGTTTAGTGCTAACAGTTCCTGCGCTTTTGGATTGGTCTCGACATCGAGCCATTGATACGGTATGAGATGACCAGCCAAAAATTCTTTGATCGCATGAGACTTCGGCGAAAATTGATAGCCCAGTAATCGGATTCCTGCAAGCTCCGGCTTGTAACTCGCATGCCAATCATCGAGCAGTTCGTCGATGATTGGATAGAGCCGCTCGTCGGGCGGATCCCAGGGTTTCAGCAAATAATAATCGAGATCGACTTCATTGATCGCCTTGATCGCCGTGTCAGTATCGGAATAGGCCGTCAGAAGCATTCGCTTAGCCTCAGGGTATAACTCTTTCGAGCGTTCGAGCAATTCGACGCCGCTCAAGCGCGGCATCCGCTGATCGGAAATGAAGAGCGCTACTTCTTCGCCGCTTCGCTTCAGTTCCCTCAGACTCTCGATCGCTTCTTCCGGGTCTTCCGTGTTTAGAATTTGATACTCCTGCTTGTATTTTTGGCGTACGTCGCGCACCAGCGCCCGCAGGACCTGCGGGTCATCATCGATCAGAAAGAGAATGGGTAGTTTCACTTCTCAGAGGTTATACGCAGAAACGACACGCGAAATTCCGTCCGGCCGGGTTTGGATGTAACATCGATCTTCCCTTTATGCTGCGTTACAACCTTCTGCACCACATCGAGGCCAACGCCCGTGCCCTCGCCAACGTCTTTCGTGGTAAAGAAGGGATCAAAAATTCGTTCGAGATTTTCCGGCGAAATACCGGGGCCGGTATCGATCACATTGAAAATCACGTTCGTGGATCCGCTCATCGTTTGCACACTGAGTTCGCCGCCATTTTTCATGGCATCGAGCGCATTGTCGATGATGTTCGTCCAGACTTGGTTCAGCTCACCCGGGAATCCAAAAATGAGGGGTAGGCCTTCGGCCAGATCTTCATGCAGCACGACACTATTTTTCCGCATCTTGTGCTGGAGCATGGTGATCGTATTTCGAATGCCATCGTTGATGCAAAGCTCCTGCATGTCCTGCACCTGATCCATGCGCGTATAGCTTTTAACGGACTGGACCAGTTCGGAGATGCGCCGTGAAGCGGTTCCGATTTCATAGACTGCCCTTTCCGCTTGCAGGCTATTTGCAAGCCATTGCAATAATGGAAGAAAAGACCGCTCCGAAATACCGTGCTGTATTCGATCGAGGTCGTCCGTGGTGAATCCGAAACTTACGAACGTTTCCGCAGCATCGCCGGACATCCTGTGCGCATCGAGCCAATCGGCCATATCGGCCTCGCGGCGCTTGCGTTCCAGGAGGGGCAGCCGGGCCGATGCATTCGTTACGTTTTGCAGGAGCGGCGAAATATTCTCGATCTCGGACGCCTCAAGTTCCAGCGCTGAAACGACGTTAAGATTTTCCGTAAGCGAACCGATCGTCTTCTTTAAATCTTCCGCGCTTCGTACGATCGCGGCAGCGGGATTATTCAGTTCATGAGCGAGACCTGCCGAAAGCTTACCCAGCGACATCAATTTCTCATTTTGGAAATGGAGCGCGCTGAAATGGCGCACGCGGTCGGTCATGGAGTGGACGATTACCTCCGTCAATTCATAATTTGCCGCAACAAACTCCCGGAACCGCGATCTATGGAGGGAGAGCGCTTTGACCGGAGTAATAAAATCCGCATACACCGGCGAAAGCTTCATTCGGGAAAATGGAAGTAAACTTCCGAACGCGCCGGGACCAGACGTAAATTGTATTTTCTTTTGTCCGTTCTGAACAACATAGCCTTGCATTTCCCCTTCCAGAAAAAACAGCATGTCCTCGACCGTATCTCCGGTCTTCATACGTGCGCCAATCGGAAATTGCAAAAGCTTCGATTCACGGACGAGCCACTCCAGCTCCTCGCGGGGAACGCCGTGAAGCGATTCCATCTCGTGAAGCTGAAGAACAAGCCGCTCGGCATCGCCCTCCGAAAGAGAGAGGATGGCGACACCTCGCTCCGATCGAAGCATATCGTAATAATCCATGCTATTGCTAAGTTTATGGATGAGAATAACAGCAGGACTGAAATGTCAAGTTCTTCATCGAAAGAAATGGACTCCATTCGAACTAACCACAAAGGTCCTAAGTTATAAGCCCGCTTATTTCTGGCTTCCCGGCACAGCACTCAGGACTAAGCATGGGATACTTTTTCGGGGCGTGGCTCAGCCTGGTAGAGCACCTGGTTCGGGACCAGGGGGTCGGAGGTTCAAATCCTCTCGCCCCGACACATGTAGCGCGAACTTTAGCTTGCGTAAATCGCAAACTAAAGTTCGCGCTACACTTATTTCGATAACTGCCTATCCGGATTAAGCTCGTCCATCTCGGAGGGTTTTGGCTGCTGGGGTTGCTCAAGCACCGCGCCGTAGTGTTTCCCATATTGATCGAACCAATTGCTCAGTGCCGCATAATTATTAAGCTTGGACTGCTCGTCGTACATATACGCAATGTGGTTTTCGTTGATGAACTGATCGTCCAGCACGCGGAGCAATAGCGCTTTCGAACGATACACTTTCCAGCCGTTCTTCAGAATCGTTGGCCGTGGCTCCTGGAAGGAAACGAGCCAGTCGGCGCCGAGCTGCCGGGCATATTTTTCGACCATAGGCACGACATCTTCGGCATACTCCGCCTGGACACTAATGGTCCCAATGACGATGGCGCTTCGCGGCATGATCGAATCCGGCATCGGCTCGTGGTAAACGAGCGGCATCGTGTCATTGATCGGCGGTACCGCAAATGGCGTGGCGGAGAGAACCACCGCCGAGTCATACTGGCTCGATTTCAAAACCTGCCGGTTGAGATGCTCGGACATGAAATATTGCGCCTGGCTTACTACCGGCAAGGCAAGTATCACCGCGATCGCGGGGAGAAGAAGCTTGATTTTCTTAAACGCCATCATTTTCGTATGCCTTATCATCCGTCCTAACCATAAGTTTTTCAAAGACTTATGGGTGTTTGTTCATCTAATCTATCAACGCCAATGAACACCAGCTCATTCGGGGTGAGTAATTGTCCCCTTTGGTATTCACTCTCATACATTGGGTCAAGATGCGGGCCAGATGAGGTAGCAGGTTTCCCCACTTAATTACCAGAAGCACCCACTCATCCGTGGTCAAGTCCTTCTATTAACATTTAGACTTATTTGGGCACTTCTTACGGGCCTAATTCGTTCAGCGCGTCCCCCGGTAGAATATAGAGAAAATATCTCTATTTCGAGGGGATCTACAATTCACCAGCATTCGGCGCACCAGGGCAGCGCGGAAGGCTGATTTTTTTAACTTAATCCAAGCATGAGCAACATCGCCCGCGATGCTTATCATGCGGCCCGGAAATGAAAACCTTACATGACTGAATCTATTACCACACCATCATCGCAAGCAGTGGCGGACACTGCAACTCTCGAAACAATTCATCCCGAACCGGCCACCCGTGATGCCGAAGTAATCGAACACAACTCGCTCACTGGCCAGCCGACGACACCGGACGGCACCACCGCCGGCTCCGTTCCCAAGCCTATTATTGATGGGAATCCGAATCCCATTCCTTCGCCGGCAACCATCGAGGTAAAGAGCAGCCGCAATGGCCGCGCCAACGGCACAGGCATGAGCGGTCATGGTTCTTCGAAGCGCTCGAATTTTACGATCATTGAGCCGCACACCAAGTTGGGCGGCGGATATACCGCAGAAGAACGCGCAGAACTCGATAAATTATATGGAGCGTCCCTATCCACGCTTGCCGATGGCCAGATCGTCAATGGGCGTATTGTCAATTTGACCGATGGTGAAGTAACAGTCGATATTGGGTTCAAGTCCGAAGGCGTTATCCAACGCAACGAATTTGCTCAGACGCCGGACATTAAGTTGGGCGACGAAGTCGAGGTCTTTCTCGAATCGATCGAGGATCGCGAAGGCCGATTAGTTCTTAGCCGGAAGCGCGCGGAATTTACCCGCACCTGGCAGCGCATTGTCGAGGCGCAGAAATCGGGCGAAGTGCTGGTCGCGAAATGTATGCGCCGCATCAAGGGCGGAATGGTCGTCGATATTATCGGAGTTGAAGGCTTCCTTCCCGGCAGCCAGATCGATGTCAAGCCCGTGCGGGATTTCGATGCCTTCTTAGGCAAGACGCTCGACGTACGCGTTGTCAAGATCAACTACCCGAACGAGAATGTCGTTGTAAGTCACAAGGTGCTGCTCGAAGAGCATCTCCTCGATCAGCGCAAGGAAATTGTCGAGAAGCTCGAGCGTGGGCAAGTGCTCGAAGGTACCGTCAAAGCGATTGCCGAGTTCGGCGCCTTTGTCGATTTGGGCGGCGTCGATGGACTGGTTCACATTACCGATCTATCGTGGGGCCGGATCACACACCCGAGCGAAGTTATCAAGCTCGATCAGGTCGTTACTGTCGTCGTGTTGGATTACGACGAGGGCAAGAAGCGTATATCGCTCGGTATGAAGCAGCTTACGTCGCACCCGTGGACCGACATCGAGCAGCGCTATCAGGTCGGGCAGCGCGTGAAGGGAAAAATCGTATCGCTGACCGATTACGGCGCATTTATCGAACTCGAGAAAGGCATCGAGGGGCTTATCCACGTCAGCGAAATGTCGTGGATTCAGCATATCAAGCATCCCTCGCAGATCATGCAATTGGGACAGGAGATCGAATCGGTCATCCTCAATATCGATCAGGACCAGAAGAAGATTTCTCTCGGACTCAAGCAACTCGAGCCCGATCCGTGGACACTCTTCCTCGAAAAATATCCGATGGGATCGAAGCATCGCGGTATCGTCCGCAATCTCACGGCCTTCGGCGCGTTTGTCGAACTTGAACCGGGTGTCGATGGCCTCGTTCACATCAGCGATCTTTCCTGGACAAAGAAAGTCCAGCATCCCGGCGAAGTCCTAAAGAAGGGCGAAGAGATCGACGTGATGATACTGGGTATCGATCTCGATAATCGCCGCATCTCGCTTGGGCACAAACAGGTGCTCGATAACCCGTGGGATAATCTCGAAACCATGTATGGCGAGGGGATGGACACCGAAGGCAAGATCGTACGTATCATTGACAAGGGCGTGATCGTCGAATTGCCGATGGGCGTTGATGGCTTCGTGCCGATCTCGCAGCTCGCGTTTTTCCCCGTCAAGAATATTCGCGACTCGTTCCACATCGATGAGACGCTCAATCTTCGCGTGATCGAGTTCGACTCGGAGAATAAGAAAGTCGTGCTCTCTGCAACCGAGTGGCTCAAATCGCAGGATCGCTCCGCGCTCGAAGAATTCAACGCGAAGCATCCAATCCCGAAAGAGACACTCGAAGAAATGGCGAAGGGACGCCAGCAAGGCGAAGACCGCCCCGCCGGCGAACGCCGCGGACAGCGCGGAGGACGCACGCGAAAGAAACCCGCGACGGCCACCGCAACGAATGGCGAAGCGCCGAGCGAGAATGGAATCGATCTCGCGGAGCTCGCCAAGCAAGCTCCAAGCCCGAAGGAACTGGGGCACTTCGATCTCCCCGAGGAGATGCTGGAACCCGCTCCGCCCGCACCGGGGGAGATTCCGGCTCCGGGCGATGAGGAAGCGGGGCAATGATGACTTTCGAATGATGAAAGCGGCGGTGATCGAAAGGTTGCCGCCGCCTTTGGTTTAGGGGGGATTAATTGGTCTATCATGTAACTTTCCGGCGTTCGACGTGTTTTACGTAAAGCTTATGACAATTCCCCAATGAGCTTCCAAAAAGTCGATATGAAGAAATTAATTGTGCTTCTTACATGCGCAGCTTCTTTCGCGGCATGCCGCACCTCGAATGGTCCGGATGCAAGCAATCCGGCAGTCATGCCGAAAGCCGGCTCCGATTTCACATATCAGGTTGTGGGCGCTGCCGGGACGCTTCAGGAGCAAGCGACCATCTCTTCCATACTTAACGATACCTTCTTCGCCCAGCGGAGATCCGACACCGTGAATGGATTTTCGACATCGGCGAATGAGGGTTACGCCTTGCTCAACTCCGGCGATCTTTGGCCGATTGACACCTGTGGATGCGATACTGTTCCACTTCCCATATCAAGTCATGAAACATTCGTTGGAGTGCCCCACGGTCCATGGGGACCGACGAAGCTGAATGGTTTTGTATATAATATTACGAGCGCCATCTATCGAACCCAGTATGAAGGCGAGGCATCGATCGAAGCAGCCGGAACAAATTTCTTATGCTCGCAGGTCAGCGAGACGACTACGATCGTGGCCCAGTCGCCTGTCGCTGGCGGCAGCGCCGACACCACTACGATTACACACCGTTATTGGTACTCGCCCGATCTTACCTTCTTCGTTAAAGATCAGGAGTTTGAGCACTCTAACGGCGGAGATTCGACTTACTTTACGCGGACACTCGTCGCGTATCAATTGGCGAAATAAAGGCTACATCCTATACGGTGGAGTGAAACCGGAGCGGGAAATTAGTGAAGATCGAGCCCTGAATTTCCTTCGGGGATTTGGGGTTATGCTTTTGAGGAGAAAATTACTATGGCACACGACCGAATCACCGCGACCGTCAATGAGCATACTATCGTGCTTCCGCTCGATGTGGATTGGCCGGATGGAATGAAGGTAGTCATCGAACCGGCGGCCCAACAAGGGCTTACCTTAGCAGAGCTCTTTAAGAAGTACGATGGGATCGCTACCGATCTGCCGGAAGATCTTGCCGAGAATCTCGACCATTACTTACACGGCCACCCCAAAAAATGAACGTCCTCTTTGCTGATGCATTTTACTTCCTTGCACGGCTTAATCCACATGATCAGCATCGAAATCGGGTCGTTGAATTCATGGAGCATTTTAACGGTGGTATAGTTACCACGGATTGGGTTCTGATGGAAGTGACCGATGCCTTGGCAAATTCAAAGTTTCGTCCTTTTCTTCGGGAATTCCTAATGGACTTGAGGAGTAATTCAAGCTGCGAGATCGTCGAAGCTAACCGAGAATTGTTCGACCGCGCGCTCAATTTCTTCCATCGCCACAGTGATAAAGATTGGTCTCTTACCGATTGCACCTCGTTCGTCGTCATGCGCGATATGGGGATCAAGGAAGCCCTTACGGGCGATAAGCATTTCGAGCAAGCGGGATTTATACCGCTGTTGAAATAAGGAAATTCTTACCGTGTGGCTTTTGTGGCTCTAATTGCCTGAAACTTCCCCCCAATCGCCCTCGTAACCCAAAGGGCTGAAATTCAGCTAATTATTTGTTTCGCTCGCGGAATTTTCGCGTGTGGAATTCACCCTTTGCGAAGAAATAGCGGAAAACCCCTGTGATGCCGGACGTTCACGAGCCAGAAGAAAACGGCTCCCATAAGCCTCACCATGAGGTGGGCAGCGCAGCCGGCGGATGGCGTTGGGTCGTTCGGCAGCATCCGCTACGAATCGCAGGCCTTTCTGTTCTCGCCGTTGGTCTTCTTGGTGGTCTCACATTTGCTCTGGATCGCTATTTTACGAATCATATTAACCGGTTCGGAGCAGAACAGAGCCTTGTCTTTCAGCTCGATGCTCCCTTCGGCTCCGTCAATCTGGAAGCCGAGAATAATCCGAATGACATCGCCACGGTCGAAACACTGACCGAAGATGCGGAGGCCCACAATTGCCAATGGAGTTATGGGCTAAATGGCACGGTCGGAATGCTTCGGATCGGCATTGGCACAGACGAAGGCATGAGGAGCGAACCGCCTATCGCAATGTGGCGCGCTAATTCCGGTTTCTCTCTTGCAAGCTCTACCGCCCCGCAGTCCGATATGGGATCTCCGATGCTTGATCGATCATCCAATGAATTCTCCTCGGATTATCAATCTTCCAAGCGCCCCTCTCATTCTTATTTCGGTTCGCCCGCTCCGCTCTATGGCGGTTTCGGCTATGTTGGGCATTTCACGCCTCGCACTATTTCCACCGATGCCGGATCGAAAGTTGAAGTTGCTTCCCCTCCCGGCACACAAATTTATTTGACGAAGTCTCTTCCACTTGCTTTTTCTGCGAACTTAGGCTTTGGCCAATCCCGACTCGACCTGAGCGGTCTTCCGCTCATGAATGCCCTTATCGAAACCGGCGCATCGCAGGCCTATATTTATTGCATGAAACCCAATCCCCAGACGCTGCACGTATGCTCGGTCCGTGCCGGGCTTGGGCAGTGTACCTTCCAGGGAATTTCGAATTTGAACGCGGAGCGATTTACATTCCATGGCGCCGTAGGGAGCTACCATCTCGGGTTCGAAGGGCGACTGACACGCAATCTGGATGCGGTCGTCGAACTGGGGCTTGGCATGTGCAGCGTCTCCATTCCGCCGACAGCCGGGCGCGTACAAGTATTTTACGAGGATGGCCTGCTTAGTTAGTTCTCCTTTTACGGGCTTGCCAATCAGCGCAATGGATACGCCAGAAGCCCCGGCTTCGACCACTCGACCAGCCCGATCCTCACGCTGCACCTTTCCAGCGGCGCAGGAAAAATTTCCGTGAGTTATCACTAATCCGCTTTGAACGAACCTAAGCTTCCTCATTTGCGGTTGTGCATTTCCTGCGGTGTAACGCGGAGTATTGCATTCCGCGACTCCGATTTTTTTAACATTTAACATTCGCCTGATGTCATATCTCTTTACTTCTGAATCCGTTTCCGAAGGCCATCCGGATAAAATAGCCGATCAAATTTCCGATGCTGTTCTTGACGCCATTCTTGCGCAGGACCCCAACTCTCGCGTGGCATGCGAGACGTTCGTAACCACCGGCCTCGTCGTCGTCGGCGGCGAGGTGACAACGAATGCTTACGTGAACGTCGAGGAAGTTGCACGAGAAGTTATCCGGCGCATCGGTTACACGAAGGCCGAGTACCGTTTCGATTATGCGTCATGCGGCGTGCTGACTTCGATCCATTCGCAGTCGCCCGACATCGCGATGGGCGTGGATACCGGCGGCGCGGGCGATCAGGGAATGATGTTCGGCTACGCGACGGACGAAACGCCGGAATACATGCCGGCCCCGCTCACCTACGCGCACAAGCTCGTCGAACGCCTTGCCGAAATTCGCAAGAAGCATCCGTACCTTATGCCCTACCTCCGCCCGGATGCAAAGAGCCAGGTAACTATTGAATACGAAGGACGCGATGTGGTGCGTGTGCACACCGTCGTTATTTCGACGCAGCACGATCCGAATGTAACACAGGCGCAAATTCGCGCCGATGTGATCGAGCATGTCATTGACCATGTTATCCCGCGCAATCTTCGCGATAAGGGCATGATCATTCACGTCAACCCAACCGGCAATTTTGAAATCGGCGGACCCCACGGCGACACTGGACTCACGGGACGCAAAATTATCGTCGATACCTATGGCGGCAGCGCGCCGCACGGTGGCGGCGCATTTTCGGGGAAAGATCCCTCGAAAGTCGATCGCTCGGCCGCTTATGCCGCGCGGCACGTGGCGAAGAATGTCGTTGCCGCCGGACTTGCAAAGGAATGCACTGTGCAGCTTGCCTACGCTATCGGAGTGGCCGAACCGGTATCCATCAATGTCGATACCAACGGCACCGGACGCCTGCCGGATGTCGAGCTTGCCGAGATGATTCGCCGCACCGTTGACCTCACGCCGCGAGGAATCATCGCGCGCTTAGACCTCAAGCGCCCCATCTACCAAGGCACCGCCGCCTACGGCCACTTTGGCCGCGACGAGTTTTCCTGGGAGAAGCTCGACCTCGTCGAGGATTTCCAGAACGCTACCTCGCACGCGTATGCGACGAATGGAAGGATGGCGGTCGCCGTGTAATTCGCTCGGAATCTGATTTTTTTAGAAAGGCCTCGGCATTTCCGCCGAGGCCTTTCTTTTTGCGCTAACAAGCGCATTTTTAGGTCACAAATAATTCCGGAATTAATGTTCCGGGCTTCTGTTCCGGAAATGGACATTAATCTCCATTTCAACCATGCACTACCTCGTTCTCGCATCAATGCTCACAACGGCAGGCTGGCTCGCGGGCTGCTCCAGTCCAACGGCCATAAGCAACACCTCCCCCATATCGATCACCACCTCTTCGCCAGGGCTTATGCATTTAGAAGCGGGCGGCCTTGCGATTCGTGGCGTGGGCGATACAGCCGTTAATTTCGATCTCGTGTCGCACGTCTCGGTCAAAAACGATTCGAGCGTGGCGCTGCATCTTGTAGCGATTTGGAGACTTCGGACTACCGCGATACCACTCCAATTAATCAAACCGAGTGAATTCCCTGATATTGCCAACGACACCATTGACCTCGGCACTGTTGCTCCCGGTTCCAGCATCGCTTTAGATTCCATTCCTATCGTCACCTTCTCGGATTCCGATTTACACGGCGGACAACTCGTTTATATTTTGCAATTTCAGTTCCAGAATGGACCGGTTCTCCCCTTGGTCGAGGATGACCGCCTTTTTTCCTATACTGAGAATTATTCCGTCTACATTCCATTCAATCAGCGGTATCGTGGCGTAATTCATACTACGGAATCCTCTCCAGCGCCCATCGACACCCTGGATGGACCGGATGATGGCGATTGGATTGGAGACTCCCTCTTCCAGCCATCGCCAGCGTACCCAAATCCCGCTTTGGGTGCGACAGAAGTTAGTTTTGCGATTCCTGGCTCATTCACAAATCCGGAATCCCTCGACTCTGTTCGATGGGATTTATACGTTACGCCACATCACATAGTCCGCTCGGTTTCTCTCGCTCAGCCAAAATCTGGAACTCATACAATCAGCTTCGATCTTTCCGGTCTTGCACCAGGTCTCTATCGGCTCGTCTGGACCGCCAATAAGAATGGCGTTGTTGCCACCAGCCATGGAGACATTATGGTTCCATTGCCTTGATGGGATACACAGCGATTGCAAAATACCGCCGCTGAAAATAGAGGGAGACATTCACCAGTCCGATCATCACCGGCACTTCGACAAGTGGGCCGGGAAGCGCTGCTTCCCGGCCAGTCAAGTAGCGCTTGACCGCACACGCATGCACCATCAACCATACTTCGTGGGGTGATGTTGTAAGCTGCGGTATCGGTGCTCTGACGAGCCACGATGTCGATTCTACATGAAGCGAAACGCAGGATTGTTGCTTGTATTACTCCTGCCCCTGGCAGTTCACGCGCAGCTACGGGGTAAGATAGCTATTGTGCATTCCCCCTATTTCCCGTCTGCTCTTGACACAATTGTCAAAACAGAAAGCATTGAGCCAGTCGAAGTCGATTCGACCCTGCCAGCGAGCCTCAACTCCTATGACGCGCTATTTCTTCAAGCGATGCCCTATTCTATTGATAGCGCCACACAATTTCAGCTCGTCGGATATATCAATAGCGGTGGCATGCTTTATGTCGAGGCCCAGCAGCGTGTAGCGGATTCCGTTGATTCCGGCAATCCTCTTTGGGTCCGATTCGGAATTAAACGAAATGTATACACCGCTCTTGAATTTTCTGTTAATTCCATTCATGGCTTGGACAGTCAATTTACAAGCAATATTTTCGATGCCCTGCCAATGGATGTTTACCAAAGTGGGCTCGGGGGGCCGAGCGGCCCCATTGTCCCGATATTGGTTGCCGATGGAGGCGGTGTGGTGCAAGCCTTGGCTTACATCTCAGAAGACGCCTCGCTTCGGATGGTATTCAGCGAAGCCTCTAATTATTATCCAGGATATTACTCGGTATTCCTACGCGATGTTATTTGTGACTATTTTCATCTCTGCACCGAGGCTGTAAAACCCGCAACGCAATTTACTTCCCAGGATAATTTTTCCATCGTTCGCGATTCGAGGGGAAATGGCTACTCAATTTCCGCCGACTTTACTACCGGTGGCGAAGTGTCTGTTCTTAATTCCCTCGGAACCCTTTTGTGGCGCACAAACGTGCAGGCTGGTGATGATTTAATAGAACTTCCGGTAAGCTTGAGAAATGGCGTATATTTCGTCACAGTTCGACACGGAAACAAAACGGGTGTCAAGCCGCTCGCAATTGTAAATTAAGGTTGCCAGGGTTCCGCTTCGTTCCTCCCTGTGCTACGTGTACTTCGTGCCTATGGCACTGCAATCGGAGCCCCCTTCGCGGCAAAATACCGCCGCTGAAAATAGAGCGAGACGTTCACCAGCCCGATCATTACCGGCACTTCAACGAGCGGGCCAATGACAGCGGCAAAGGCCGCGCCTGAATCGATTCCGAACACGGCAATCGCCACCGCAATGGCGAGTTCGAAATTATTGCTCGCCGCCGTGAAGGAGAGTGTGGCCGTCTTTGCATAATCTGCGCCCACTTTCTTTCCCATGTAGAAGGAGACGAGGAACATGAGGATGAAATATATGATGAGTGGAATCGCGATGCGGACCACGTCCAGTGGAAGCTTCACAATGTAACTGCCTTTGAGCGAGAACATGACCACGATCGTGAAGAGCAGCGCGATGAGCGTGAGCGGGCTGACACGCGGAATAAAATTGCGGTCGTACCACGCGCGCCCTTTGAAACGAATGAGGATAGTGCGCGTGAGATACCCGGCAAAGAACGGAATGCCAAGATAGATGAGCACGCTCTGCGCGATCTCCCCCATCGAGACGTTCACGACAGAACCATGCAACCCGAACACACCCGGCAGCACCGTGATGAATACATAAGCATACGCTGAATAAAACAGGACTTGGAAAATAGAATTGAAAGCAACGAGTCCGGCGGCGTATTCGGTATCCCCTTTCGCCAATTCGTTCCAAACAATGACCATCGCGATGCAGCGCGCAAGGCCGATCATGATTAGTCCCGCCATGTATTCCGGATATCCGCGCAAAAAGATGATCGCAAGGGCAAACATGAGTAGCGGCCCGATCACCCAATTTTGGATGAGCGAAAGGCCGAGTATCCGCTTGTTTCGCATCACTTCCCGAAGCTCCTCGTACTTCACTTTCGTGAATGGCGGATACATCATTACGATGAGGCCAATGGCGATGGGAATTGAAGTCGTGCCGATGCTGAATTTCTGGAGAAACGGGACGGTCCCAGGCACAAGCCAACCGAGTGCCACACCCAAGGCCATGGCCGCGAAGATCCAGCCGGTGAGATAGCGGTCGAGGAAACTGAGGCGGGAAGAAACGGAAGTAGTCATGAGAATTGTGCGAAGTGCAACTTCGCACTACACGGGTACCCCACAATTCGCTTTACACCATTCCTCGATCTTTGCGCGAATCGCGTCGCGCACTTCGAGGGTCTTCGCGAGTTTTTCCTCGTGCGAGCCGGTAAAAGCAGAAGGATCCGGAAAGGGCCAGTGCTCTTTCGTGGCGTGGCCGGGGAAAATTGGGCAGCGTTCCGCGCTCGCCTCATCGCAAACGGTAATCACATGGCCGAACAGCGTTCCTGACTTCCAGACTTCGAACACATCGCGTGTTGCTTT
>VFSW01002509.1_pt1 | contig 27758 bp, 22 predicted proteins | sample 5358111 | NCBI WGS metagenome assembly VFSW01 (sample SAMN11554181, study PRJNA540505) | mine drainage metagenome | isolation source: sediment from site ElyBrook_90M | place: USA: Ely Copper Mine, Vershire, VT | collected 2017 | reverse complement strand
GCGCACGCTGCGTCGTCAACGTCGATGGGCCCGGCGAGGAGCGCAAATTCGCATGATCGACCAGGAAAAGCGCGCCCGGGCCGGCAAATGGCTGCTGCTGTCCGCCGTGGTGGTGCTGGTGGACCAGCTCACCAAGAGCTACATCGCCCGCCACTACGGCGAGTTCGAGTTCATCACCGTGCTGCCGATCCTGGACATTACGCGCATGCACAATGTGGGCGCGGCGTTCAGCTTTCTGGCCGGGGCCTCCGGGTGGCAGCGCTGGCTGTTCATTGCGCTTGCGGTCGGGGTGAGCATCGCCATCGTCGTGTGGCTGTTGCGGATGTCCCCGGCCAAGGTCATGCTGGCCGCGGGCCTGTCGCTGGTGCTCGGCGGCGCCATCGGCAACGTCATCGACCGCATCCGCCTCGGGTATGTCGTCGATTTCATTCACTTTCACTGGGATCGGGCGTATTTTCCGGCATTCAACGTCGCGGATTCCGCGATCACCGTCGGGGCGGCATTTCTGCTGCTCGATGCGCTGTTCGAACCCAAAGCCACCAAGGTAAAGGCGTAACCATGCAAATACTGCTAGCCAATCCGCGCGGATTCTGCGCCGGTGTCGATCGCGCCATCGACATCGTCGAACGGGCCATCGACCTGTTCGGCGCGCCCATCTACGTGCGCCACGAGGTGGTGCACAACAAGTACGTGGTCGACCGGCTGCGCACCATCGGCGCGGTGTTCGTCGAGGAGCTGCACGAGGTGCCCGATGGGGCGACCGTGGTGTTCAGCGCGCACGGCGTGTCGCGCGCCATCCAGATGGAGGCGGCGCGGCGCTCGCTCAAGGTGTTCGATGCCACCTGTCCGCTGGTGACCAAGGTGCACATGGAAGTCACCCGCTACGCGCGCGAGGCCCGTGAGGTGTTCCTCATCGGCCACGCGGGGCATCCGGAAGTGGAGGGCACGATCGGCCAGTTCGACACCTCCTACGGCGGCAGCATCTATCTGGTCGAGACCGTTGAGGATGTGCAGAAAATGCGGGTGCGGGATGCCGGTCACCTGGCCTTCGTCACGCAAACCACCCTGTCGGTGGATGACACCGCCTCCATCGTCGAGGCGCTGCGCGCGCGCTTCCCCGGGCTGAAGGCGCCGGTGAAGGAGGACATCTGCTATGCGACCCAGAACCGCCAGGATGCGGTGAAGGATCTCATTCATCGCTGCGATCGACTGGTGGTGGTCGGCTCGAAATCCAGTTCCAATTCGAACCGGCTGCGCGAGATGGCCGACAAGGCGGGGATTCCGGGGTATCTGGTCGACGGGCCCGAGAATCTGCATCGCGAGTGGTTCGACGGCGCCAACACCGTCGGGGTGACCGCCGGCGCATCGGCCCCCGAGGTGCTGGTTCAGGGGGTGATCACGCAGCTGCGCGCCTGGGGCGGGGAGGTGGCCGAGGAGCTCAAGGGCCGTGAGGAACACGTGATTTTTGCGCTGCCCCGCACACTGCGCGAGGTCCACAAGCGCACCGGCAGCCTTTCGTCGGAGACTACCACGGGTTAGAATGCCCGCCCTTTTCGGCATGCCGCAATAGCTCAGTTGGTAGAGCAACGCATTCGTAATGCGTGGGTCAGGGGTTCGAATCCTCTTTGCGGCACCACAAAAATCTTAATGTAATCAATACAATACCTATTTTTGGATTCTATTCGAAGTGCATTCCTAATCTGAATCGCTGCGAACCTCGGTGCTTCGCGAACCTCGGTGCTTCGCTCCGTGATCGCGCCATCAGGTACGTCGCCGTAGCAGTCCGCACTGGTGAGCGTCTGCCGCGCGAATCCGAAATCCGACGATCACAACCTAACGATTTCCCGTACCGCGTCGCTCAGTTTGTCTGCGGAACATTTCTCCTGGCGCCGCGACGCGCGCGGCCTTCACGGACCGCCGCCACAAGGCCCTACCAACCCTAAGCTTATATGCCTTCATGCGGATTTCACCTCTAGGACGTCGAGCTTGAGAGCGCGTGCTCGGTCTTTCAGCACGCTGTACAGGCTAAAGATTGAAGCTCGTTGGTCAATGGCACACGCAATCACATAAGCATCGCAGGCGTAGGCATTCAGTTCCCGACTGAGCTGAACGGCCTGCTGCAGCGACGGATCGCCGCGCGTATCTTGCATCAGCTTCATTATTGTAATTATAATTTGATTATCCGACGATATAACTTGGATGTGAATGAAGAAATCCGGCATTGTAAAACTTGAAGAGCGCACGGCACGATTTACCATTCTGATCGACCCTCGTAAGAAGGCGGTGTTGGAACGGCTGAGTGCCGAAGAGGACCTCACTCCCTCGCAAGTTGTGCGTCAATTGATTCGGGAATATATTGAACAACGCCTCGGACGACCCTGGGTCCCTGGCGAGGAGGGCCCAACGCGCGCGCGCGAAGCCGTTGCGCGCGGTGCATCCAAGCGGCGCGTTCCCCGCTCTTAAGCTTGGTGATTGCGGCTCCCTCACGCTGCGATTCCGCATGTTGGAGGCGATGCGACTGGTGGGTGGTTCCAGGAGCCGCAGCACGCCGTGCGCTGCCAGCCAGAGAATGGCGATCTCAGGAGCGATGGCTCTATGGCGTACATGGTACTGGTTGTAGGCCGACGCCGAGAATCACAGCGGGCGTGATCGATGCGAGAACGCCGACAACCGATACGTTAACTCCTCGACCGTAAATGGCGCGATCAGCAGCGAATCCGCACCGCATCGACGGGTGATTTGCTCCGGATGGGCGCACGGTGTCGAACTGATGACGATGATCCACGCGTTGCGTGCCCGCTTGCGCAAGCCGATGAGGCATTCCAGATCCAGCGCCTGGGTGAGATCGGCAACCATCACGATGCTGTCGTAGCGCTTGGCATGGGTAGTGGCGTGCGCAGTTTGGGAACTCCCCACCGCATCGGCCCGAAAGCCGAAGTGGCTCAAGTGTTCCGCCAATTGCTTGGCCGCATCGCCGTCGAAATCAACCACCAGGGTCAGCGAGTAACTGGACGGGGCGGGACGGGGCGCTGTCATGTCTTCGACCTCCAAATGGAAGCGGAGTCGGCACCCAACGTTCCGCCCGTCGAGCGTGCGAGGGCTGTCAGGATGCCTTGAAGAATTCGCGTTGGGCTCGGCGGACAGCCGGGAACCGCGACATCGACGGGGATTACGTTCGAGACGCGTCCGCAGGTCGCGTAACTCTCGCCGAAAATGCCCCCCGTGCATCCGCAGTCGCCGAGCGCAACGACGAGCTTGGGGTCCGGAGTCGCCTCAAAGGTGCGGCGCAGCGCGACCTCCATGTGCCGCGATACAGGACCCGTGACGAGCAGCAGATCGGCGTGACGGGGGCTCGCGACGAACCGGATTCCGAGACCCTCCAGGTTGTAGATCGGATTGTTGAGCGCGTGGATTTCGAGTTCGCAGCCGTTGCAGGATCCGGCATCAATGTGTCGGACGCACAGTGCGCGGCCCAGCCGGGTGCGAATCTGATCGTTGAGGCACTCCCGGAGGCGCAACGCGTCATCGGCATGCGGCGAAGGTTCCGTGACGATCCCGATCGAGGCAATCTGGCGCAATGTCTTCAGCATGGGAAACTACAGGTCGTGACCGCTGTAACTGAGGTTGAACGATTTATTGATCAGCGGAAAATCTGGCACGATATTGCCGATGATCGCGTGCTCCAGGACGGGCCAGTTTTGCCACGAGGGGTCGTGCGGATGGCAGCGCCGAATCATGCCGCTTGGATCGACTTGCAGCGCCATGAACACCGGCCCCCGCCAACCCTCGATCAGGCCAATACCGAGCGTTTCCGGGGCGGCGCGGCCGACATCGATGCGATGTGGGCCCTGCGGCAGGTCATCCAGTAGAAGCCGCACGAGCCGGCAGGACTCCTGCAGCTCCTCGAAGCGCAATGTCACACGCGCGGCAACGTCTCCCTCCTCACGCACGATCTTCGCAGGGACGATTTCATCATACGGTGGCAATGGAAAGTCGATGCGCGCATCGTGGGCTTGACCGCTGGCGCGACCGGCAAGCCCTAAGAGCCCAAGACGCCGCGCAAGCGCTGCTTTGACGCAACCCGCGCCGACGAAACGGTCGCGGAGGCCGGAGTGCTCATCATAAATCTCCCTCAAGTGGCGTGTCGCCCCCGCAAGCCGATCGATGCAGTCCTGCAGCGCGCGCGAATCTTGCGCCATCAGATCGATCCGCATTCCACCGGGCACGACCGCATCGAGCAAATAGCGCTGACCGAAGGCCTTCTCGACCGTTCGCAACAGCTGCTCCTTGAGAAGTGAGAATTGACTGAGCCCAAAGGCGAAGCCCGCATCGTTGCCGAGGGCTCCCAGATCGCCGAGATGATTCTGAAGTCGCTCGATCTCCAAACACAGCGCCCTAAGGAAGGCCGCGCGTCGGGGGATGCTGCAGCCGCAAAGTGTCTCGAGCGCTTGAACATAGGCCCACGAGAAGGCGACGGCGGAGTCGCCCGACACGCGCGCTGCGAGTCGATGTCCCTCGGCGGCCGGCAGTTCCGTGAAACGCCGCTCGATTCCCTTGTGCACGTACCCCAGCCGCTCTTCCAACCGCAGAACTTTCTCGCCCACGATCGAAAAGCGGAAATGTCCCGGTTCGATGATCCCGGCGTGCACCGGCCCCACGGGTATCTCATGCACGCCGTCCCCTTCGACGCGTGTAAACTCGTAGGAGTCGGTGACGGGAGTGGCCGGCGTAGCGGGCATCGCTCCCGCGCGCAGCGGATAAGCATGAGCGGGCCACGCCGCATGACGCACCCAAGGACGCGAGTCGGTGTCATCCGAACGCACCCCGACAAGATCGAACGCCGCGCGCTGCATGCGTGAGGCTGCGGGGAACAACTCATGCAGACCCGGGTAGCGACCGCCTTCCTCCACCGGCAACTCGAGCACCAGCACGCCGAGATGCGTCAGCAGTGCGGCTCGAATGAAGGCCGCGGGGCCCTCGCTGGGATCCGACGCGCCCCACATTGCCAGAAGCTGGCCCCCGGCGGCCGCGACGTCCGCAGCCGCCTTTACCCAGTGCTCGGGGATCACGCGCCGCCGTAGGCTGCGAGGTGCATCGGTGATCACAAGGCTTCCCTCCCACCCCGCGCGCATCGGCATGTAACTGTCCCCCGATCCGCCGAGCCGCCGCCCGGTACCAGTGAGCGAGGTATGGGGGGACGTACAGGCCCAAAACAAGAACAATGGCGAGGTGGGTGAATACCGGCAACAGCGCCGGTGGGTGCGGCAATCGACGAGCGGTGGCGTCACCGAAGACCATTGGCTGCACCCTGCCGAAGATAGCTGCGAAAGCGACGCCGAGTGCCAGCAGCAAAATGGGTGTCGCCCACGGCTGCTCCCGCATCGCGGTCGTCAGGATCAGAAATTCGCTCGCAAACACTCCAAAAGGCGGCATTCCCAAAATGGCAAGCGAACCCAGCATCAAACCCCAGCCGACCGTCGGACTCACGGTAATGAGCCCGCGGATGTTCTCCATGAGCTGTGAGCCAGATTTTTGCGCCGCATGCCCGACGGTAAAGAAGATGGCCGACTTCGTGAGCGAATGCACGGTCATGTGCAGGAGAGCGGCGAAGTTGGCGACGGCGCCCCCCATCCCGAAGGCAAAGGTGATAATTCCCATGTGCTCGATCGACGAGTAGGCGAATAGGCGCTTGATATCGCGCTGTCGCCACAGGAGAAACGCTGCGAGCACCACCGAGAACAGACCGAAAGCCATGAGCATGCGCGAGGGAATTTGTGAGTGCAATGAGCCCTCGACCAGCACCTTGCATCGAACCACCGCATAGATGGCCACATTGAGCAGAAGTCCCGAGAGCACCGCTGAAATCGGCGTTGGACCTTCCGCATGCGCGTCCGGCAGCCAGTTATGCAGCGGCGCAAGCCCCACTTTGGTGCCGTAGCCCACCAGCAAAAAGACGAACGCGAGACTCACTACGGTGGGCTCGAGCTGCGCCTTGACCGAGTTCAATTGCGTCCACAGGAGCGCGGTTGCCCCCTCCGCCCCCAGGACCTTCTCTGCAGCGATGTATAGCAGTATCGTACCGAACAACGCCTGGGCGATGCCGACGCCGCACAGGATGAAATACTTCCATCCCGCCTCCAGGCTCGCCGCTGTGCGGTAGAGTGTCACCAATAATACCGTCGAGAGCGTTGCGGCCTCCATCGCCACCCACAGCAGCCCCATGTTGTTGGTCGTGAGTGCAATCAGCATGGTCGTCATGAACAGCTGATACATGCTGTGATAGAGACGCAGCCGGCCGACGCTCAAGCGCCCATGTTGCATTTCAACGCGCATATAGGCGCGCGAAAAAAGCGAGGTGGTAAGACCGACGAACGCAGTCAGGGTCACCAGAAACACGTTGAACGAATCGATGAAGAATTGCTCATGCGCGACGACAAGATTGCCCTCTCCAACCACCCGAGCGGTCAACGCGCAAGCGCTGAGGAAGGTCACGAGGCTCACGACGGAATTGAGCTCCGGCGCAAGGCGCCGCGCCCCCACGATCGCCAGCACAAGCGCGCCGACGAGCGGGCTGCCGAGAAGCAGCAGAAACTGCATACTACGGGTCCTCCTTGAGCGATTCGAAATGATGCAAATCGAGGCTGTCGAATTGCTCACGGATCTGAAAGAAGAAAATGCCGAGCACAAGCACCGCGACGAGCACGTCGAGCGCGACGCCGAACTCCACGATCATCGGCATGCCGTAGGTCGCGCTCATGGCACCGAAGAACAGTCCATTCTCCATCGAGAGAAAGCCGACCACCTGCGACATGGCTTTACGCCGCGTAATCATGGTGATGAAGGACAGCAGGATAACGGCGACGGCAATGCCGATGGAGCTGCGCGTGGCCGTGCTTGCGAGCGCAGCGATCGGCTGCGCCAGTCCAAAGGCGAAGACGACGACTACGAGGCCCACCAGCATGGTGCCGGAGATATTGAGCAGCGGTTCGGTGTCCCAGTACACCTGTAGGCGACGGATCAGCCTGCGCAGAATCCAAGGGAGAAAGATCACCTTGAGCCCAAGGGTCAGCGCGGCGGAAAGGTATAGGTGATGTTGACCTGTCCGCCAGGCCAGCAGCAGAGTCGCGACGAATAACAAGACGCCTTGCATGGCCAGCAAATTGACCATGATCACGATGCGCCGCTGAGCGAGCATCGCAAATGACAGCAGCAGCAGGAGCGCCGCGCACAGATTCAGCACTTGCAAATCGAACGGAATACGCCCCATCCTTAAGCTCCCAGCAGCAAATGCACGAGCAGGCCCAGCACTCCGAGCAGAAACGCGACCGCAAGAAACTCGGGCGCCCTAAATACGCGCAGCTTCGCCGAAACCGTCTCGATGAACGCCAGCACCGCGCCGGCGACGGCGAGCTTTGCTGCCAACAGCGGTATCGACGCGAGCAGTGAGGCCGGGCTGTCCGTCCCGGTCGAGACTCCCCAGGGAATGAACAGCGCGAAGCCGATGCAAGCGTAGTTGAAGAGCTTAAGAGCGCTCGCCCACTCCATGAGCGCGAGATGGCGCGCCGAATACTCGAGCAGCATTGCTTCGTGAATCATCGTGAGTTCGAGATGCGTCGCCGGATTGTCGATCGGAATGCGGGCGTTTTCGGCGAGCAGCACCATGGTAAAGGCTATCCCTGTGAACGCGAGGCTCGGATATAGGGCGAGAGTCTGCGTCGCCAGGTGCTCGGTGATGGCCGGAAGCGCGGTGGTGGAGGAAATCATGGAAGCCACGAAGATGACCATCAGGAGCGCAGGCTCGGCCAAGAACCCAACCAGCATCTCGCGGCGCGCGCCGAGCGTGCCGAAGGCGGTCCCTGTATCCATCGCGGCCAGCGACATGAAGACGCGCGCGGTGGCGAGCAGGCCGACAAGCGCGATCGCATCGGCCGCCGAGGTCAGAGGTAGACGCGTGCCCATGGAGGGAATGATGGCCGCCGCGACCACCATGGTTCCGAACACAATATAGGGAGCGATCCGAAACAGCGCGGATGCGTTTTGCGCGATCGTGGCATCCTTGAATAACAACTTGCGGATGCTGCGATAAGGCAGCCACACGCTCGGCGCCGTGCGGTTCTGCAGCCACGCGCGGCATTGGTTGATCCAACCGAGAAACAACGGAGCCGCGGTGAGTGCCGCGACGAGTTCCAGAGCCTGGGTGATGATTTCAATCGGCGTCATAGGACGAGCCCCAGGAGCACGACAAGAGTGACGAAACTGTAAAGAAGATACGCGGCGATGCGCCCCTGCGGCAGCCACGCAAATGCCTTGGCGACCCTCTGCACAAGAGGTTCGAGCGGTGCGTACAGGGTGCGCCAGATAAGATCCTGCACGACGACCCGATAGCGCGGCCGGCGGTCGAAGGGCGACGGCAATTCGCGCTCGACGCCGAAAAATGCCTGAAAGATGTGTCGGATCGGCTGGCCAAAACCTTCCGCACTATCCTGCATGCGCGCATCCAGCCGCCCAAATGCGCAATCCCAGGGGGCCGAAAGCCGCACGCGGCGATGATAGAAGGGCCGTACGGCAAGTACGGTGAGAAGGACAACAGCAGCAATGGCGAGGAACAACACAACAGCGGAATAGGAGGCCTGTCGATCCGGCACGGGTACCAGCAACCACCAACGGGCAGTTGCGCTCGGGAGCGTGACGCCGCTGAGTTGCATGGAGACGATACGCAGGGCGCGAATGATGTATGTGGGCAACAATCCCAATGCAATGCACCCGAGAGCAAGCCAAAGGAGACCAATGCGTTGGAGGATCCCCGCATCTCTCGCGTGGGATAGAGCCGCCTCGCGCGGCTGGCCGAGGAAGATCACGCCGAAGAACTTGACCATGACGTAGCCGGCGAGCGCAGCCGCCATCGCGACGAGTGCCGCGCCCATCGGCAGTAGCATATTGACGAAGGACCGGGGTACCTCGTGAGCGAAGAGGAACGCCTGGAGCAGCAACCACTCGGACACGAACCCATTAAGCGGCGGCAGCCCTGCCATGGCGAGTGCGCCGATGAGCGTGAGCCACGCTACCCAGGGCATACGGTGAATCAATCCGCCCAGGCGACCTAGGTTTCGCTCCCCAGTTGAATGCAGAACCGCGCCCGTGCCGAGAAACAGCAGGCTCTTGATGAACGCATGATTGAGGCTGTGATAGAGAAGCGCGATCAGCGCGAGCGCCTCGAGTGATGGCATTCCCACACCCTGGAACACGAGCGCAAGTCCTAGACCGGTAAATATGATGCCGAGATTCTCGATGGAAGAGTACGCGAGCAGTCGCTTCATGTCGGTCTGCACGGCGGCGAACACCACGCCGTAGAAGGCGCTGAAGAGTCCAAATCCGAGCGGCAACAGCCCCCACCACCACTGCGCGTTCCCAAGTAGATCGAAGCTCACGCGCAGCATTCCATAGACAGCGGTCTTTAGCATCACGCCGCTCATGAGTGCCGACACCGGCGAGGGTGCCGCGGGGTGCGCCTCCGGCAGCCAGACGTGCATCGGTACGAGGCCAGCCTTGGCACCAAATCCGAAGAGTGCCAAAAGAAAAGCGGCGGTCGCCGCCTGGGGCGCAAGGTGCGCGCCGCGCATCGCATCAAAAGTGAACTGCCAACTGCCGCCCTGCATAACGCCGAACGCCAATAGTATGGAGATCGCGCCCACATGCGCGATGAGCAAGTACAAGAAGCCGGCCCGACGGATCTCAGCAATGCCGTGCTGCGTGGTGACGAGAAAGTACGAAGACAGCGCCATGGTTTCCCACGCCACCATGAAGGCATAGGCGTCGTCGGCCAACAGCACGAAGCCCATGCTCGCGAGGAACAGGTGGTACTGCAGACATAGCAGTCCCGGGAGTGTGCCTTCACCCCGGCGGAAGTAACCCGCGGCAAAGATGGATACACCGCACGATGCGGCGCCGAGCAGAAACAGAAAGAAGCTGCTCAGCGCGTCGCGACGCAGGTGAACCGGCAGGTCGGGCAACCCGATTGGCAAAACAGCCGATTCCGGAGCCCCCGCCAAACTCACCGCCGCGATCACCGCGAGGGCGAATCCGCAAACGGCGCCCAACGGAAAGAGGGTGCGCCCAACAAACCGAAGACTCCGCGGGCGCAACAGCCCTGCCAGCCCAATAAGGCACCACAGAGCGAGCACGATCAAACAAATGCTGAGCGGTGAGTTGGCCAGGACCTTCACACAGGGTGTTACTCAGATACGCGTTCGATGATAATAGTACTTTACCCGCAGGGAGGCCTGTATGGCGAGGGGTTTGAGGTCGAATGCGCTAAACTGCAGCGGGCCGGGATTGCTGGGTGCCGCAAATGAAGCTGCGGGACTTTTGTGTGTGTCGGTCGTGCTTTGTCCTGCTCAGTCATGCGCAAGCGACTGGTGGAACGCATGGGACAGATGGACGAGATCGCGCGCAGAGTGCGGGCACCCTCGCGAGAGTAGGTGGATGCCGCGAAGGTGAAGGAGATCCGGGCCATCACGGGTTTGAGCCAGCCAAAATTCGCGAGACTTCTCCACGTTGATGTTGGAGCGCTGCGCAACTGGGAGCAGGGTCGGTGAGAATCGACAGGTCCTGCGCAGGCGCTCGTGAGGGCAATTAAGAACGTTCCCCGGGCCGTATCGAAAGCGGTGGCCGCATGGTGTCGGGGAGGCGGTGCGACGCTTTCACTGTGGTCACTTTTGTACCAGCACGCGCGGATATTCGTCGTTTTTCAACGCAACAAGCCGCGTATAATCGGCGCAACTTGTTGATTAATATAGGTTGGGCAAATGACCGACGAATTCGTAATGCATGGGTCAGGGGTTCGAGCTTCGATGTCCAGCTTCAGCGACTTGCTGGCCGCGGAGTAGCCGAATTCGGAGCGCAGCCGCGGCAAGATCTCCTGCAACGAAAAATCCCGGATCACCGGCTGAATGGCTCCCACTTCCAGGCGATTGATGTCCGATCGCAATCGTGGCCGGCGCCGTACTGTCATCGTTGGGATTGAGGAGGACGTCGATCGGAAATTCCAAGGCGAACCCCTTGGCCGCGAAGCGAGTCGCGCCAAACACTTCCCTGAGCGGTGCGGCGCTTGCGGGTAGGGGGACACTGTGCGCGCAATGGCCGGCAATGTCGATGCTTTGGGGTTGGCGAGCGAGGGGAGCCCGTGCGCCCTCATTTCGCGGTGCGGTCGCTGCGGCGCGTCCGCTGCCTCCGATGTGCGCTCGGTTTTGGGGCTACCGCAGGTCCAATTGCTGCTGACCGGTGTGCAATCCAAATCGCTCCCAGCGAAAATCGGCCTTCCAACGCAGAAAATCGGCCGCGGGCATAGGCTTGCCGAAGAAGAAGCCCTGAATCTCGTCGCACCCCAACTCGATCACGGCCTTGGCCTGGTCGGCTGTTTCGACACCTTCGGCAATGACTCGCATGCCGAGCGAGTGCGCCAGAGAAATTGCGGCGATGACGACGGCTCGATGACGCTCATGCTGCATCATGCGAATGATGAACGATCTGTCTATCTTGACCGCGTGTATGGGCAGCGCCGCGATGTAGCTCAGAGACGAATAGCCCGTTCCAAAATCATCAAGGAAGATCTGAATTCCAAGATCCCGGATCCGCGAGAGGACATCGTGCGACTGCTCGGGATCCACCATCAGGGCCGATTCGGTCACTTCCACCTGCAGTAGATCCAATCTGCCGCCTTGAGTGCCCAGGGCGATGAGCTGCCTTAGCAGGTCCGGACCGCGAAGCGTGTTCGGCGATACGTTGACGGCGACAGGCATATCGATGCCCAGCCGCTGCCAATGGCTGATCTGCTTCCAGGCTGCGTCCAGCACCCAATCGGTGAGCGGCTTGATAAGGCCGGTTTGTTCGGCTTGAGGAATGAAGTCCTTCGGGGGCACCATGCCGTGCTCCGGGTGCGGCCAACGCACCAACGCTTCCACGGCCGAGACTGCGCCGGCGCGTACGTCTATCTTTGGCTGATAGTAGAGCAGCAGATGGTTGTCGTTGATCGCCTTTCTGAGCTCTGCCAGCAGGATCAAACGCCGGGGGGTTTCCGTCTCGCCCTTGCCGCTATAGAGGGCGTACTCGATACCTGCTGCTCTTGCCCGCCGCACTGCGATATCGCTGCGCCGGATCAGGGCGTCTGCCCCGGCGCCGTGGGTTGGGTACACGGCGATGCCGCTGGTTGTCCGCACGTCCAGTGGCACCCCGGCCAGCTCGAACGGATCGGTCATCGTCCGCTGGATGTGTTTGGCAAGCTCGTGGGCGTGCTCGGCGTCGGCCCGCGGGATGACAATGGCGAATGAATCATCCGCAATGCGCGCGATGAAAGTGCCCGCTTCGGCAGCGCTTCCGAGGCGCACCGCCACTTTCTTCAGGAGGTCGTCGGCTCCTGCGATGCCAACGCCCTCTTGGATTTCGCTGAATCGGTCAACGCTGAGCACCATCAGCGCACCGCCATCCGTGCCGGAGTCCTCCCGTTTGATGGCTTGTGCCAGGTGCGAGATGAGTTGAACGCGGTTGGGCAATTCCGTCAGGGGGTCGAAATTGGCCAGCCGCTCCACGCTGGCCTCGGCTCGCCGACGCTCCAGAGTCGAGCGATGGGTATGAACTCCGAATGAAAGATCCGCGGCAAGCTCCTTCAGCAATGCGACTTCCTCATCATCAAAGGCATTGATCTCACTCGCATAGATAGTCAGGACGCCAAAGATGGCAGGGCCCGTGGCAAGGGGCAGAGCAATCGAAGAGGCGTAGCCGCGCTTGAGGGCCTCGGCGCGCCAGGCAGTCACCCGAGGGTCGGAACCCAGGTCCCGGCAAACCTGTACGGTGCCCGTGCGCGCGGCGGTTCCGGTCGGGCCGCGTCCGCGCTCGGTATCCGCCCAGGAAATCTCCGTGTGATCGAGGTAGCCGTCAGCAACTCCGCACTGCGCCATGGGACGAACCGATTTTTTTTGATCCTGCTCCGCATAGCCGACCCAGGCCAATTTATAGCCTCCCGGATCCACGAGTGCTTGGCATACGAGATTGAGCAACGCGGGTTCACTCTCGCCGTGAATCAACGCCTGGTTGACGGTGCTGAGAACGCGCAGAGCACGGTTGGCTCTGCGTAATGAGGCGGCGACGCGCTCCAGGTCGGTGACGTCGCGTGCGATGGTGATCTCCCCGACCAAAACTCGTTGATCGTCCAGCAACGGCGCCGTCCTGAGAGTGACCTGGATGAATTCACCGCTCTTCTTGCGCCGGCGGGCGGTCGTCGAGGTCGGACGTCCCGCGCGCACGCGCTCGAGGAGGCGCTCGTAGTCGGCTTGGGAGAGCTCGGCGGCATGCAGCTTGCGCAACGGCCGGCCGATGGCTTCCTGTGCCGAAAAGCCATACAAAGAAGCCGCTTCGCGGTTCCAATACGTGACCACCGCGTTCAAATCCTTGACGATAACGGCCTCGCCGCTCTGTTCGAGGACTTGCGCGAGCTCACGGGCGCTCGCCTGCGACTGCGCGTTCCCGGCACCGTCGACATTGTGTGGCTTCACGACACGCATCGACTTGAAGCTTATGAGCGAATGGCAACGCGCGTATGTGCATGGTTCTCCGAACGGGTTAGTACCTAGGGATTCTTGTGCCTAAGGTGCCTGAGGGGGTGCCGGGAGGCGCAGCGGGCTCGCGCTCGCGGCGCCTGCTCGCGTGGGTTGGTGTATGGTCCGTTCAGGCAGGCGGCACGCGTGCGTGGCCCATGGCCGGCATCGAAGCGATATAGAGTCGAGATTTACTACATAACTACATGAAAATAATAAATATAGAATTATCAGTCTCTGTGCAGATCGACGCGATTCCGCGATGCGTGTATCGACCGCGTTGATCGCCGTCGCCAGTCTCTCGATGCCGGCTCCGCACGGCCTCGCGGCCGACACCTGGGGCGGATCGCTTGCCCTCACGAGCGACTATTTCCTGCGCGGGATCACACGGACCTACGATGAGCCGGCGCTGCAGCTCGATTTGCATTACATCGACAGCTCCGGGTTCGTGGCGGGCTTCTTCGCCTCCAACACCAAGATCTCGCCCGGGGCGGCCCGCGACGCCGAACTCAATCCCTACCTGGGGTACGCCTGGCAGAGCGGAGCGGACTGGCACGGCAAGGTCGTGGCGAGCTTCTACGCCTATCCGTGGAACGTGGAGGGATCCCGGTACAACTACGCCGAGCTCGATGCCGACGTGGGCTACCAGGACTGGCTGGATGTGGCGGCGTCCTATTCGCCCGACTCACCCCGCTATGTGGAGGGCCACGGCATCGAGGGCGTCTCCGAATCGTCGCTCGAGGTGAGTCTGCAGAGACCCCTGTTTCGGCGTCTCTCCGGCACGGCGGGCGCGGGATATGCCGAGCTCTCCGGACCGGGGGGCGCAGGGTACGTTTACTGGAGCGTCGGCGCGGCTCTGGATCTGGCGCCCGTCGCGCTGGCATTGAGCTATGTCGACACCTCGTCAGCGGCGCGCATGCTCTATTATGATGTCGCAGCGACCGGCCGATGGACCGCCACCGCAATATGGCGTTTTTAGAGACTCCCAGGCAACCCGATCGAGTGCAGCGGGTACTTACCCGCAGCCCATCCGGTTTCACGCAGGACGATGCCAATGACCTTGACCGCCAAAAGCCCTGCCGGGGACGGTGACAGGGCGCTTCTGGCCGCCGTCGCAGCGGGCGAGCGGCGCGCGCTCGAGGAACTGTACCTCGGGTATCACCGGCGCCTGGCGCGGTTCCTGGCGCGTTTCACCCGCCGCTACGAGAATGTCGAGGAAGTCATCAACGACACCTTCATGGTGGTGTGGCAGAGCGCCAAGGATTTCCGCCACGCCTCCGCCGTGTCGACCTGGATATTCGGCATTGCCTATCGCACCGCCTTGAAGTCTTTGCGCCGCCAGAAAAATCACTCCGCCGCCCGCAGCCTGACCGAATGTCCTGAGCAATCGGTGGATCCGTCCGCCGACGCCGAGGTTCAGGACTGGCTGGCGCGCGGCCTCGCGCAACTGCCGCTCGAGCAGCGTCTGACGCTCGAGCTGGCGTACCACATGGGCCATTCGCTCGAGGAGATCGCGCTGATCACCGATGCGCCGGTCGGAACCGTCAAGGCTCGCATGTATCACGCGCGCGAAAAGCTGCGCAATTACCTGCCCGTGCTCGGCCAAGGCTGCGCGGAAAGTCGAGTCGGACGATGACGGGGCAGGCCACCCACGGCGAGCACCGGGCGATTCGCGAGCTCATTCCCTGGTATGTGAACGGCACGATCGGCGATCGCGACCGCCTCAGAGTCGATGCGCACGTCGCCCTGTGCGCACGGTGCCGCGACGAGCTGACGACGGAACGCACGCTCTTTCAGGGCATGTCCGGCGGATCGGCCGTGGAGTACATGCCGGCAGCCTCGCTCAAGCGTCTGAATGCGGCATTGGATGCTTTGGATGGGCGTTCGACCCCGGACACCGGCCGAGCGAGCGCCGGCTCCGCCGAGCCGCGGCGCTCCGTGCGCTGGGCGAGCGCGGCGGCCGCCGGCGTCGTGGCGGCGGTGCTCCTGCTGGGCCTGGGCAAGCTCGCCCGGGAGCCCGGGCGCCGCGATTCGCCCGCCGATTACCGCACCGTCACCACATCCGCGGCCCATGCGCCGGGCGAGGTGATTCGCGCGGTGTTTTCCTCGAGCGTCACGCTCCAGGATTTGCAATCCATCCTTGATGAGGCCGGCCTGCGCATCATTGCGGGCCCGACCGAAGCCGGTGTCTATTCGCTGGCAGCGACTTCGCGCCGTCCCGTGAGCGTCTCGCTGGGGTTGCTGCGCGCGCACGCGGCGGTGCGGTTCGCCGAACGCACGGACGCAGGGCCCGGGACCGATATCCGGGGCGCCCCGGGTGCGGCGGGCACGGACTCGGCTGCGGCTGCGGCAGCTGCGGCGGGCACCACGGACGGCCGCGACGCAGCAGCCGGCCGGGGCGCAGCGCCATGAGCAGGGTGCTTTGCGCGGCGGTCTTGGCGGCGCTCGTCGGCGCATGCGCCAACTCGCCGGCGAGAATCGAGTCCAGGGCCCTCGCCGAAGCGCCGCTCGGGCCGTCGGACCGCCTGATCATCGCAGCCGTCGATAACCGCTCCGGTCCTTACCTGGCGCGGGCCGGCGGCACACCGCGCGGATACGACGGCATCGCCGCCTACGGTCCGAGCTCGAGCGCAGCCAGGTTGATGCATGCCGTGGAGGGCGAGTACGGCTTGCGTGAGGTGAACGCATGGCCGATTGCGCCTCTGCACATTCATTGCGCGGTGCTCCGGGTACCCGACGGCGCCGATCGGGCGGCGGTCATGGATGCCTTGTCTCGCGACAAGCGCGTCCAATTGGTGCAACCCTTGCAGATGTTTGCCACGCGCGGCGAGGCGTACAACGACCCGTACGTCGAACTGCAGCGGGGGTTTCAGCAAATGGACGTGGCCGACGCTCACTCCTGGTCCCGGGGAGACGGTGTCAGGGTGGCGGTGGTCGATACCGGCGCCGATACCGCGCACCCGGATCTGGCGGGCCGCATCGCCGCGGCGGAGAACTTCGTCGATGCGGATGCGGCGCAATTTCGCCGCGATCGGCACGGCACCGAGATTGCGGGCGTCATTGCCGCGGTAGCCAACAACCACCAGGGCATCGTCGGCGTCGCCCCCGGTGCGCGGCTGCTGATCCTCAAGGCGTGCTGGCAGGCGCGTCCCGACGCCGATGCGGCTTGGTGCAATTCCTTCACGCTGGCGAGGGCCCTGGCGGCCGCCTTGGATGCGCACGCGCAAATCGTCAATTTGAGTCTCACCGGTCCGCAGGATCCCCTGCTCGGCGGCTTGATCCGCGAGGGGCTGCGCCGCGGGGTACTGTTCGTGGGCGCCGCGGGTCCGGAAGCAGCCGCGGCGGCGCCGAGCCTCACGCGCGCATCGGGCGCCATCGAAGTCGCCAGTTCCGAGAGCCCGCCCGGGCGCGAGTCGATCCTGCGCGCGCCCGGCCGCGAAATCCTGACGCTCCTGCCCGGCGGGCACTATGACTTTGCCTCGGGCGATTCCATCGCCACGGCGGAGGTCACCGGCGTCATCGCGCTGCTGCTGGAGAGAAATCGGTCGTTGTCCGCGTCCGACGCCTTGCGGCTGCTGCGCGACACCAGTGCCGCTGCGATCGCCGTCCCGGCCGGGGCCGGGTCGCCTGCCGGCGACCGGGCGCAGGGCGACGCCGCCGCCGGCGGGGCTGTCGCTGCGTGCGCCGCCGGCGCCTCCCGCGTGGGACAGGGATCGTGCGCGACCTCGAGTTCCGGCCGGCGGTTCGCGGAGCGGACCGAGCGCGCGGCGTCGCGCTGACTTTTATTCATGCGGTTGCCGCGCGCCGTTGATCCAACCGGCCGCACCAGCGGTGCGTGTTGCCGGATCGAAGGGCAGAGGCTCGAAATCGGACTCCCGCGTTCGCGGGTTCACGGTACGCCTGACGTTTGCGAAATCGGCCGCCTATGCAAAGATACCGGTCAGATCCGGATCAAGAAACATTAGGGGTACGAGGATGGTCGAGAGCGTCGCGAGGCTTCTGTCCCGCGTTCCGCTGAGGGTGCTGTACGCGTTTTCGGGATTTGTCTATTTTCTTGCCTTCTATGTGGTACGCCATCGCGATGCCGTGATCCGGGATCAGCTGGCGCGGGTATTTCCGGACATGTCCGAGAGGGACCGCGTCGCGATCCACAAGCGCTTCCTCAAGAACTTCTGCGACGTGCTGGTGGAGACGCTGAAGGCGCTCACGCTCCCGCCGGCGCAGATGGCCGAGCGGGTGCGCTTCGTGGATCCGTCGGCGGCTCGCAACCGCTTGCAGGCCGGCCAGTCGGTGATGCTGGTGACCTCGCATCTGTGCAACTGGGAGTGGCTCCTGCACGGCGTGGCGCTGCAGCTCGGATTTCCGGTGGACGCGGCCTATAAGCCGCTGCACGATGCCTGGGCCGACCGGCTGATGCTGAAGGCGCGCAGCCGCTTCGGCGCGAGACTCATCCCGGCGAAGGAACTGCTGGCCGATTTCCTGCGCCGCCGCGGCGTGGTGCGCGCGCTGGCCATGAACGCCGACCAGGCGCCCGTGTCGACCGACAAGCGTCACTGGACCTCGTTCCTCGGTCAGGACACCGCGTTCTACGTGGGCGCGGAGCAGATTGCGCGCGCCACGCGGCTGCCCATCCTGTACGTGCTGATGCGCCGGGTCAGGCGCGGTTATTACGAGATCGAAACGCGTGAGCTCTGGGACGGCCGGGAGGTGGTGCCGCCCAACGGCATCACCGAGCGCTACGCGCGCGCCTGCGAGATCGATGTGCTCGCCCACCCGGCCGACTGGCTGTGGTCCTATCGGCGCTGGAAGCTGAAAAAGCCCCTGTACGGGACCGAGTGAGCAGCCGCCTCAGGCCGGCGGTTGCTGCAACTTCCCCTCGAGAAACGCCGCCAGATCCCGGATCGTGGGGTGATCGAACAGCTCCGTGAGGTCGATGAGCCCCGGGTAATCCCGGTCGATGTTCTCGTGGATCTCGATGAGCTTCAGGGAGCTCGCGCCGATCTCGAAGAGATTGTCGGCGACATCGACGCGCTTGCCCGGCATCGCCGCCTCGCAGATCGCCTGCAGCTTCCCCTCGAGATCCGATCCCGACACCTGGGCGCCGGCGTGCGCGCTGCGCAGCGCCGCGAGCCGGTCCAGCTCCTGATCGAACTCGCCCTCGACGTAGGATTTCTCCAGCAGATGCCGCTGCACCTTGCCGCTGGTGGTCTTCGGGATGCGCTTGACCGGAACCACCTGCGCCACCTCGATGCCCGTGTGCTCGTTGATGAGGCGGCTGACGGTGTTGGCGGTCGGCACGAATTCCTCGAGTCCTCCCCGGTGCAGCACGAACACCACGAGCTCTTCCCCCAGGGCTTTCGGGGTCGCCACACCCGCGGCGACCACCTTGTTGAGGTCCAGTCCGGGAGCGCGCTGCGCAATGTTCTCCAGGTCGTAGGGGTAGTAGTTCTGCCCGTTGATGAAGATGATTTCCTTGCTGCGGCCGGCGATGTACAGATTTCCCTCGTGCAGCGCGCCGAGGTCGCCCGTGTCCAGCCAGCCGTCGGCGCCGATCGCTTGCGCCGTCGCCTGCGGATCGGCGAAATAGCCCTGGGTGACGTTCGGTCCGCGGATCAGGATGTGACCGACCAGGCCCTGCGCGACAGGCACCCGTGCATCGTCCGCGATGCGCAGCTCCATGTTGGGAAGGACGCGGCCCACGCTCATCAATTCGACCACGTCGCGCGGGTTTGCGGGGTTGAGCTCGATGGCCGAGCCGATGCCGAGCTTGTGGCGGTTGACTCGAATCCAACGGTAATCCTGGCCCGCTTCGGGGAAAGTGACGGCGAGGCAGGCCTCGGCCAGCCCGTAGACCGGATACATCGCGCTCTTGCGCAGCCCCGTGTACGCGAGCGCCTGCATGAACTCGTTGCAGAGCGGCACCGATATCGGCTCCGCACCGTTGTAGATGGCGCGGATGCTCGAGAGATCGACGCCCTCGAGCTTGCGATCGCCGAGCACTTTGAGGAAGTGGCGGTAGCCGAAATTCGGGGAGCAGGTCAGCGTGATCCGCTTGCGCGAGGCGGCCTGCATCCACAGCAGCGGACGGCGGACGAATAGATCCGTGGGCATGAGATTGATGTGCGAGTGATTGGCGAACAGCACCAGATAGAAGCCGATCAGCCCCATGTCGTGCGTCAGCGGCATCCAGCTCAAGGTCACGTCCTGCTCGCTGTATTTGCCGATCGCCGTGGCGCCCTCGATGTTGGCCATCAGATTGCCGTGAGTCAGCATCACGCCCTTCGGCTCGCTGGTGGAGCCGGAGGAGAATTGAATGAAGGCGAGATCCGAGGGTTCGGGCCGGTGCAGCTTCCCCGGACGCGATATGTCGGTGATCGACTCGACCAGGAAGCAGCGCGAGGCGAGGTCGGCCATGAGCTCGACATCGCGTTCGTCGCCGCCGGCTTCGGCCGCGAGCGCCTTCAGGCGCTGCAGACTCTTCGAGTCCGTATAGAGATAGGGCCTGCCGAGCTTGCGCGCCACGCGCAGCAGCTTGTGGCGATGTTCGTCGCTGATCCCGACCGCCAGCGGCACGGGCACGATGCCGCCCGCGAGCGCCGCCCAGAATCCGTCCAGGAACTGCTCGTTGTTGTTGAGGAAGATGATCAGCTTGTCGCCGCGCTGTGCGCCGAGCGACTGCAGGTGATGCAGGATGCCGAGCGCACGGGCATGCACCTCGCCGAAGCTCACGCGCCGCTCGGCGCTCTCGCCCTCGATATAAGTGACCACGCGATCGACATCGCGGTTCGCCTCGAGGACCTCGACCAGAGTCTTGTGCGTCATCGTACCTCTACCGTCATCATGAGATTGGAGCGAGGGCGCAGGTTGATCTGCGCCTCGAGCTCGATGGGCTGATCGTCGGCCCGGTGCAGGCGGAAGCGGCGCGACATGCGGCTCACGTGAACCAGCATTTCGAACATCGCCATGTTCTCGCCGATGCAGTGCCGCGGGCCGACGGAAAACGGGATATAGGCGAACCGGTGCCGCTCCTTGGCATCGACGCCCGCGAACCGCTGCGGTTGGAATTCCTCCGGATCGCTCCAGAATGCCGGATGCCGGTGCAGCATGTAGGGGCTGATGAACACATCGGTGCGGGCGGCGACGGGGTAGCCGCCGATCTGGTCGTCCTCGATGGTGCGGCGCGTGAACAACCAGCCCGGCGGATACAGCCGCAGCGCCTCCTGGATGATCTGGTGGGTGAAGGCGAGCGACTCGGCGGCGTCGAGCGCCAGAACACCGTCGGCCGTGCGGTCCGACTCCGCCTCGAGTTCGGCGGCCGCGTCGGGGTGCCGGCTGATGAGGTACCAGGTCCAGGTGAGCGCCGCAGCCGTGGTCTCGTGGCCGGCAACGATCAACGTCAACACCTCGTCGATCAATTCCTTGTTGCTCATGCCGGCACGGTTCTCGCGGTCGCGGGCCGCCATCAGCATGCTCAGGAAGTCGTCTTCCTCGCCGGGCTCGGCCCGGCGGCGCTCGATGAGCTCGCCGACGAGCTTGGTGAGGGAGCGGAACCGGAACGCGAACTTCAGGTCGCGGTTCTGCTCCTTGGCCACGACCTGAAAGGGGTTCGCGCCGAGCCGGCTCTCCAGGCGGTCCAGATCGCCGCCGAAAATCGAGCGCAGCACGATCTCCAGGGTGAGCTCGCTCGTGTCGTCGGTGAGATTGATCGGTTCGCCGCGCGCCGCGTGCGCGGCCCAGCGCGCGGCGAACTTCTCGTTGACTTCGTGGATGAGTTCGCCGAATCGGGCGATCACCCGGCGATGGAAGTCGGGCTGCATCATGCGCCGTTGCCGGCGCCAGAAATCGCCCTCGCTGGTCATGATGCCGTTGCCGAGCAGAATCTTCACCCGGTCCATGCCCTGGCCCTTGGTGTAGTTGCGATGGTTCGACAACAGCACGTGCTTGATGTCGTCGGGGTGGTTGATGACGTAGTCAAAGACACCGCGGGCCGGCGCGAAGACCCGGTAGACATCGCCGAATTGCGCGAAATATTCGCGCAGCTTCGACAATGTCTCGTCGCTCCCGCCGAGGTCGTAGCCTTCGGCCGGGCCCGGGGGAGTGGCCATGGTGTGCATCCGCCCATTGTAACGCAGCCGCAGGCCCCTATTGGGCGGACGGGCTGCGTGAGGCTTGCGCCGCCGCGCTCGCTTCCCGACAATGTCCGGCGTGGGGAAAAAACCGGCCGGCGGCCTGCGCAACACGATCTATGATCAACAGACCCGATCCGGCCGGCAGCTGACCCGCGGGCGTCTGCTGTTATATCGGCTCGCCGTGCCGATCGCGTTCGGGTTGGGCCGGCTGATCTGGCGCTGGTGCCGTGTGGTACGCGTCGTCGGCACCGAGCACATCGATGCGGCGCTCGCACGCGCGCCCTCGTTCATCCCGGTGTATTGGCATCAGCACCAATTGTTTTGCATCAAGCAGCTCGCCGCGATGCGCGCCTCCGGAGTCAGGCTCGGGTTTCTGATATCGCCCTCGGTGGACGGCGAATTCGCGGCCATGATGGTCAAGAGGCTTGGCGGCGAGGTGATCCGCGGATCCTCCTCGCACACCGGCGCGCGCGCGCTGCGCGATTACTATCAGGCGCTCGCCCACGAGGGCATCTCGCCGGCGATCACCCCGGATGGGCCGCGCGGGCCGCCGTGGAAGTTCAAGCCCGGTGCGATCCTGCTGTCGCAGATGTCGCAACGGCCCATCATCCCCATGGCCTATGCCGCCTCGCGCGCGTGGGGGATCCAGTGGGATCGGTTCGTGATCCCCAAACCCTTCGCGCGAATCGCCATCGTGGTCGGGCCGGCCGTCTACGTGGGCAAGGGACTCGACGCCGAAGGACTGTCCGCGCTGCAGAGAGACATGGAGCGAAACCTCGAAGGTCTCCACCGGGAAGCACGTCGCCTGATTACGTAAAATCCAGCCCGACCTCGGGTTTAACCCTAGCAATACAATTGCTTATCTTGTATTCCTGATAACCTATGCGAGAATCGTGGTATATCTGCGATTGAACAAGCTGTGGGAAACTGTGTGATCGATCCGCATTTCATCGGGTTTCGAGTGTCAAACTGTTGATCCACAAGTGCAATTACTTTCCGGGGACCCTCGCAGGCGCATGGCGATAGCACCCAACGACCCCCGACATCCGGATCTGACGGCGTCGGATGTTCTGTCGCCCAACTCCTGGTCGAAGCGCGGCATTCGCCCCCTCGTCGGCCTCGATGTCATCTGCACCAAGATAGCGGTCGATTTTCAAACCATGACGGCGGAAACCGCCGCCGAGTGCATTCAGACGAATCTCGAGCTGCTGCGCGAAGCCACGCGCGCGGATGCGGCCTTCCACATGAGTCTCGACACCGAGGGAGGCCTCATCGTCGATGTGCAGGCGGCTCGCGGCATGCTCGCCACGGGCAACCCGGAGCAGTTGCGGGGCCAGGGCATCGACACGCTTCCCTGGCTCAAATCACGCCTTGCCTCGCTGCGCGTGTCGGAGCTGCGCGATACCAGCCATCCGCGGCCCGACCAGGCCGCTGACGCGGCCGTCTGGGCGAATCTGCGCATCGGCTCCATCTTGATCATCGGTTACTTCATCGAGGGACGTCCGGCCGGTCTGCTCGGAATCGTCGGCGAGCAGCCGCGGGATAACTGGGAGGTGCAGCTGCACCTGCTCATGAAGCTCGTGGGCTCGAGTCTCGCCACCGGTTTGGAGCGCATCGAGATCCAGGGGCAACTGCGGGATCTCGAGGAGCGCAACGAGCTGGCGCTGCACAGCGCCAACGATGGGCTGTGGGATTTCGACACCCTCCATAACCGCGTCTACCTGTCGCCGCGTTGGAAGACCATGCTCGGCTATGACGAGGTGGACGTGGGGCAGGCTCCCGATTGGCGCACGCTGGTGCATTCCGACGACATGTCGCGGGTGCAGGCCGCCATCCGCGATCACGTCGCCGGCAAGACGCCGATCTTCGAAAGCCTGCATCGCATGCGTCACGCCACCGGCGAGTGGCGCTGGGTGATCAGCCGCGCCAAGGCCAAGGTCGACCACAAGGGCCGGCTGCTGCGGCTGGTCGGCGTCGAGCTCGATATTACGGAACGCAAGCTCTACGAGGAGGCGCTGTTCCGCGAGAAGGAAAGCGCGCAGATCACCCTGCAGAGCATCGGCGACGGCGTCATCACCACGGACGAAAAGGGCGTCATCGACTACGTGAATCCCGTGGCCGAGGCGCTCACCGGCTGGCGCCTCGAGGACAGCCAGGGCCGGGCGATCGAGGAGATCTTCCGGGCGTTCCACGAGGAGACCTGCGAGCCGCTGGAGAATCCCCTGGCGGTCGCGATCCGCCGCACCCGCTCGATCAAGTCGGTGCGCCCGATGCTCCTCATCCGCCGCGACGGCAACGAAATCTACGTCGAGAGCACCGCCTCGCCCATCCGCGACGGGAGCGGTGCGGTGTCGGGCGGCGTTCTCGTGTTCCACGACGTGAGCGAGGCGCGCGAGTTGAACCGGCGGCTGTCGTATCACGCGAGCCACGACGTGCTCACCGGTCTGGTGAACCGCCGTGAATTCGAGAACCGCATGGAGCGGGCGCTGAAGAGCGCCAAGGCGCGCGAGACCTCCTACGCCCTGTGCTGCCTGGACCTGGATCAGTTCAAGATCGTCAACGATACCTGCGGCCACAGCGCGGGCGACGCATTGCTCGGCCAGGTGGGCGCTCTGCTCAAGTCCAAGGTGCGCTGGCGCGATACGCTTGCCCGCCTGGGCGGCGATGAGTTCGCCGTGCTGCTCGAGAGCTGCTCGCTGGATGAGGCGATGCGCACGGCGGAGTCGCTGCGCGAAGCGGTGCGCAACTTCAAGTTCACCTGGGAGGAGCGCACGTTCCGGCTGGGGGCGAGCATCGGCGTGTTCCCCATCTCGGTCGACAATGCCGACGTGGCATCGGTGTTGAGCGCCGCCGACAGCGCCTGCCAGGCCGCCAAGGAGGCCGGACGCAATCGCGTGCACAGCTTCGAAGAGAACGACATCGACCTGATGCGCCGGCGCCGTGAGATGCAGTGGGCGGCGCGCATCAACACCGCGCTCGAGGAAGGGCGCTTCGAGCTGTTCCGCCAGACGATCCTGCCGCTGCAGCAGCAGGACGAGGGCGCGCATTACGAGCTGCTGCTGCGCATGCGCGATGAAAACGGCAAGATCGTCGCCCCGGACAATTTCATCACGGCCGCGGAACGCTACGGCATCACGCCGAGCATCGACCGGTGGGTCATCGAGAACGCCTTCCGCTGGCTGGTGTCGGAAGCCGACGAGCGCGAGAAGCTCTCGATGTGCTCCATCAATCTATCCGGCCAAAGCCTGGGCGACGACAAGTTCCTGCCGTACGTGATCGATCAATTCCATCGCAGCGGCCTGGACGCGACCAAGATCTGCTTCGAGATCACGGAGACTGCGGCGATTGCGAGCTTCTCGCAGGCGAACCGCTTCATCCAGGCGCTGAAGGAGCTCGGCTGCAAATTCGCGCTCGATGACTTCGGCACCGGCCTGTCCTCGTTCGGTTACCTGAAGCATTTTCCGGTGGATTTCCTGAAGATCGACGGCAGCTTCGTCAAGGAGATCCTGCACGACCCCATCGACCGCGAGATGGTGCGCTCGATCAACGAAATCGGGCACCTGACGGGCAAGCAGACCATCGCAGAGTTCGCCGAGAATGTCGAGATCATCAACATGCTGCGCAGTCTCGGCGTCGACTACGCGCAGGGTTACGGTGTGTCGCAGCCGCAGCGCGTGCTCAAGGCCGCGAACATCGCCTGAGGCCGCGCCCGGGCGGTGAGCCTGGCTGCGCGCCGCCATCGCCGGTTTGCCGTTATCGCCGCCGCCGCGGCCGATGCCGGGCGCCGCCGGCTATTTCAACTTGACCACGATGCCCTCGCCCGATCGCTCGACCGCGAGCGCCGGATCGCGCGCGAGCACCTGAACCAGCGAGTCGGCATCGTCGGCGTCGAAGACGCCGGTGTAGACGCGCTCGTTCACCCCATCGCCCTCGAGGCGAATCGGGTTGGCGCGATAGCGGTTGAACTCGCCCACGATCTGCCCGAGCGGCTGGTCGTTGAAAATGAGCCGGCGCTCGCGCCAAGCCACGCTGTCGTTCACGTTGCTCACCTCGCGAATGTTGACCGTTCCGCCGCGGCTCACGCGGGCCTCCTCGCGGGCTCCCAACGTGCGGCTCGCGCCCGTCGCGGGCGCTGTGGCCGCGGATACATCCGCCGTGCCTGCCGGCATTCGTGCGGACCACGCAGCCGGTGCGGCGGGGGTCACGTTGACCCGGCCCTCGATCACCGAAACGACGGTCCCGTCCTCGCGCCGATAGACGTCGAACTGGGTGCCGACCGCCTGCACCACCGCATCGTCGGTGTACACCAGGAACGGACGCGACGTGTCGTGATGCACCTGAAAGAGCGCCTCGCCCCGCAGCAGCTGCACATCGCGCGTGCGCGCCGCAAACCGAATCGCCACCTTGGAATCGGTATTGAGATAGACCACCGACCCGTCCGCCAGCTCGAACGTGCGCTGCTCGCCGGTGGCCGTCTCGAATGAGGTCCACTCCGATCGCGTGTGCGCAAGCCAGACCCAGCCGCCGGACACCGCGATCAGCACGCCTGCGGCCAGAGCCGCCAGCCGGCGGCGTGGGCGGCCCACCGCCGGCATCGGCGCCGCGGCTGCCGGCGGCCGGCGCCCAGCGGCGCCGCGCGCCGCGCCTTCGGCCCCGCGCGGCGGCAGCGGAACGATGCGCGGATTGGCCTCGGCGAGCAGGGCGTCGATGTCGCGCAAGCGATCCGCGTCGATCTCGGTCAGGGCCTGGTCGAGCGACAGCATCAGCAGAAAATCACGCACGTTGCGCGGCGACTCCTTGAGCCAGGAGACGAAACGCGCATGGTCTCCGGATTTCGGGTCGCGCAGCATCTGCACCCAGGCGGAGGCCTGTTGCGCATGCAGCGATTCCAGCTGGCGTGTCCTTGCGTCCATGGCCCGGGCCTTACGGCGCCTCCGCCAGGATGACCCGCAGCCGCGCCCGCGCCTCGACCACGTATTTTTCGATGGTATGGATCGACAGCCCGGAGGCGGTTGCCGCCTCCGCATACGACAGCCCGTCGCGTTTGACCAGGAGCAGCACCAGCTGGTGCGCTTCGGGCAGCTGCCGCAACGCCTTGTCCAGCCGTTGCCGAAGCTCGATCTGCTCGGCGAAGCCCGCGACCTGCAGGGCTGCAGCTTCGGAGTGGTCGCAGAGCTCGGCGGCAAGATCCGAGTCGTACAGCACCCGCTCGTGCTGCTTGCGCTGCCTGAATTCGCGAATCACGTGAGTCGCAATGCCCAGCAGGTAGGACAGCGGATTTCTGACCAGTTCGGCGTTGCGAACTCGCAGGAGCCTGGCGAACACCTCCTGCGCGAGGTCATCGGCGTCCTCGGCATGCCCGACGCGGCGCGCCAGGAACCGATGCAACTCGCCTGCGTGGTCGCGAAACGCGGCTCCGGCCAGGTTCGAGGTGGATTCGGTTCGATCTGCCAGCATGTGTATATTCTAAGTGTTGTTTCGATTCGAATCCCGGTAGTTGAAAACACTACCGGGTTTCGTCTCCTGGACCACACATAGGGAGAAGGGCCGGCGAGAGGCCGGGATGATGGGGGACTTCGGCGCTGCAGACCAGGTAGCGCCGCGGAGGGAGGGGATCGATGAGTTCTCGGGCGACGCCTTTGGTGGCGGTCGGTGCCGCCGTGCTGTGGGCGACGGCCTCCGCGACCGCGCAGACTCCGTCGCCCGCCGAGCCCAGGAATTTGAGCATTCCCGCCGAGTCTTTGGCGAATGCGCTCAATGACTTGGCGGAGCAATCCGGCCTTCAGGTCATGTTCGCTTCGGAATTGGTGGCACGGCTCAAGAGCCCGGAGGTGAAGGGGTCGTTGACGGCCGCCGAAGCGCTCCAGCGCCTCCTCGGCAACACCGGGCTGCGTTTCGAATTCGTCAATCCGCATACCGTCACCATCATCGGTCCCGAAGCCCGGCGCTCGCCCTCGGGTTCGAGCCCGGCGCCCGCGGCCCCCGCCGACCCCGCCCGGTCCGGCGCTCCGAGCACCCCCCCCCCCCGCCCCCCACGAGC
>VFSW01002508.1_pt1 | contig 27762 bp, 24 predicted proteins | sample 5358111 | NCBI WGS metagenome assembly VFSW01 (sample SAMN11554181, study PRJNA540505) | mine drainage metagenome | isolation source: sediment from site ElyBrook_90M | place: USA: Ely Copper Mine, Vershire, VT | collected 2017 | reverse complement strand
GGCGAATGTAAGCTGGAGGGGGCCGCGGACCTGCCCACAGTTGACCCCGGTGGTCATCACGGCGCCGAACAAGCGGATGTCGTAGAAGTTCTCGCACATCCATTGGCGGGCCTTCTCGACGTCGGAGGCCTTCTGCTTTGCGCCCGTGGACTTGAGGTGCATGGCGCTGTAGGCGCGCTCATGTTGAGTGTTGAGCGCGGTTCCGCTCTGGACGTAAATTTTGAACCGCTCTCCTCCGCCACGCACCGCGTCCACGTAGTCCCGCACTTTGCGTTTGAGCGAAACATCGGTGACCAGTCCCTGCATCGTTTCCGGATCGACGCGCGGCAGATTGCCGGCATCGGGATCGCCGTTGGGATTCCCGTCGGCGACATCAAACAGAAAAACGAAATCGTGCCGCCGCGCCACGTCCAGATGATTCGCCTCCACCGTCGTTGTCTCCTTCAAAATGGCCGCGCCGCACGAGGGATCATTCCTCTTGTTTGCTCCCGGTCCCTTGCTTGCCTCGCGCCGCCATTGCTTGGGCTCGATCGTACGCGCGCTGGTGGTAATAGCCGAGCGAAAACAGTCCCTGCTCTTCGAGTGTTAGCATGGACGGAAATGAGTGAATATCGCCAATTATCTCCTCGATCCTGTGCTGGATCGCGGCGTAGGCGCCGCGGCGGTCGCGCTCAAGCTTGGCAAGATGGGCCTGGACACCACGCAGCAGGAGCGGGAAGACCGAGAGCGGAGCCGAGGAAGCGGTGCCGAAGAACCGGGAAACGATTGTCGCGCCAACACCGATCCGGGGAATTGCCTGGCGCTGCGCCTGCTCGAGAACGGCGAGTAGGCGCCCGCAGAGATAGGCGGGGTCGTGATTTTCCAAATCGAGATGAACCATGCCGTCCTCCCCTGGTGCTCGCGCGTGAGAGCAAAGAACGAGCTTTATCAACGCCGCGCGAGAATGAGTGACCCCCTGCTCGGCACGGCCTCGACGCACCGCCCCGTAGAGCAGGTCGAAGGGAAGCGGCGCTCCAGTTAGCGCAGACCGGAGCAGCGCCCGCGGGACCGACGGAGAGAGATCGCGCAGCTCGCGCACCGTGGCTCCCGCGAGAGCGATGAGGCCAAACGGACGCGGCTCCTCCCCATAGGGTCCGACGATACTCTGTGTGTGGAACCATTGCGTCAGTCGCGCACTTATCTGGCCGACGGTCGTCTCGATCCAGTCGCGTACCACGACCCTACCGCCGCTTGTGGAGAGTGCGGCAGCATAGAAGGCGCTCTCCTTCAATGGCGCAGCAGTGCGTCCGGTCCGGACTGAATCTATTAACGCATGGACCTGCTCGGGTCGTGGCTTGGCCAGCAAATCGCGAAGCGAGAAGGCTTCCGACGGATCGCGGTTCCAGAAGATGAAGGCGCAGCCGGCGATGACGAGATGATTTTTTTCGCTGGCGAGCAGGTCGTTGGCGGCGCGCGTGAAACGCTCACCGCATTGCGCACAAGTAGGGGCGACTAGCGAGGCCTCAAGCCCATAGGATTCAAATGCATCTGCGTTGGCGGAGATGATCATGGTCCCGGAGGTATGGCCGCCCGGAATCCCCTTTATCTTTGCCTGAAGACGCGAGAGCACAGGGCGGGTCTCGCCGCATACTACGCACTGCATCTTGCGGGCCGTTTCGCCATCAGCCTTGGCGGGATCGTGCTCGTCCGCCCAGAAATTCTGGAATGGAGGAAGATCGCTTGGGAAGATCCCGTCAACGCGAAACGTGATGGTCGCGCCGCGATCGAAGTCGCGACCGAGTGTGAGCGCAGAAACAGGGTCGCTCTCCAGGAAGCGGAAAACGGCGCGAACTTCGGGTAGTTCGGTTAAATCCGCGCATCGGCAAAGCATGTCGAGATAGGCACGATGACATTCTTCAACGCGCTTAGGCTCAGAGTCCTCGCGGCCGAGACCGAGAGTGTATTCGGCGTTGCTGGCGAAGAGAATCGGCTTGACGCCGCGTGTACGCTGGATTTGTGGCATCAGGCGGCGCCGCCCGCGTCTGGTGCGCGGATTCTTTGAGTCGGCGGTATCGACGGGCTCCGGGCTCAGCAGTCCTCCGTTGGAGCTAAGCTCGACGACATAGCGAACGGCGGCCTTAGCGTACAGCGTTGGCTGTGGCTCCAAGCGATCGGAATATTCAACGAGGCGACTAAGCAGCATGATTGCCTCCGTCGTCATAAAGCGACGGTACTCGCAGAACCCCGTGTTCGAGCCGGGCGTTAAAGAATCGCGGGATGCCGCGGCCCGAGCCATCCGGAGCGTAATCAATGTCGAACAGCATTGGGCCGAGGTCGTCGGGCACATCGATCGACCGTTCGCTGCCGTCGGGCGGTCCGAAGGCAGCGGAAAACTCACGGCATCCGAAGTAGGGCGTGGAAAAGCATCGGCCGTCATGCACGCGGCGGTGGAACTGGTCGCGATACTTGGCAGGATCGTCAGTCGCATGGGGACGGAGCACTATCTGCGCGGTGATCACGTAATCGACGTCGCGGAGCGCGAGCGTATGGCGCTGCGCACGGTTCCTGGATTCGTCAGCACGATAACTGCCGTCTTTCTCTGCCCATGACTGTGCCGAACGGAAACTCTGCCGATGGTTGACCTCGTTGCGAAGTATGGAGAAATAGCGGATTGGGTTCAGGACCGCGACGCTCTCGACGCGCCATGAGAACTCGGGCTTCCAGAAAATTGCTTCCAGAATTCCGCGGGCCGCGGACGGGGTTACGACCGAATAGGTGACTCGCTCCACCTTCATCTCGGGGCGCGTGAAACACGCGAACTCGCCCCATACCCTTACCGACATGGGCGTATCAGGCATTTGCAAATCCTCTTTAACACAATGAGTTCGGTCAGGGCCGGCGGAACTGGCAAACGAGCATCACAAGAGCCGCGTATATGTGCGTGAGCATGCCGGCGACAATACGGCAGCCAATACCAAAACTCTAGCGTTCCCCACGCTTTCGAAGGGTTGAGGCGGCACAACACGCGTAACGTCCTTTTTTCGCTTTGCCCTGATGAGGGGAGCGCGAGGGGAAACAGCTTCCCTCGCCGGTCCTGTCTAGTGAGGCTCATCGGTCCGAAGTTCCTAAGGCCGTACGTCACAACAAATAAGCAGACTTTGTCGATGGTCTTTTCTTAATACTCCGTAGTCGCATTTCGACGCGAATGCCGAGAGCATCCTGGTTTCTTTATCATGCTTGCCGTCTAACAAAACGGCCTAGAAAGCAAAAGGCCGGGAGCATTGCCCGGCCTCTTACCCTCTGATCACTGCTGGCGCAGACTCGAAGCCCCTTCGCTCAGCGGTTTCGAGTGTCTCGTGGCGCCGAGACTACTTATTGTCAGGATGAACTTGCCCCGAGTCGGTGGACACCCGGGTTAAGCTGACGATCGCTGCGGGGTTCGCCGTTCAAATTCCACCGGGCTGACATAGCCGAGCGAGGAATGGCGCCGACGGCGGTTATAGAACAGTTCGAGGTATTCGAAAATGGCGGTGCGCGCTTGGGTGCGGGTGCGCGATTGAATCTGGCAAACGAGTTCGATCTTCAGGCTGGCAAAGAAGCTTTCGGCGACCGCGTTGTTCCAGCAATCGCCGCGCCGGCTCATGCTTGCGCGAATCCCGTGCTGCGTTAACAGTTGTTGGTAATCCCGACCGGCGTACTGGCTAGCGCGATCAGAGTGGTGAACTAATCCTGGCGCCGGGCGGCGCCGTACCGGCGCCATCCGCAGCGCGTCCAGCGCGAGTTTACGATCGATCCGTTCGCTCATCGACCAGCCCACTATCTGGTGCGAGAACAGGTCGTTAATCACCGCCAGGCAGAGCCAGCCTTGCGCGGTCCAGGGGTAGGTCATGTCGGTCACCCACGCGCTGTTGGGCTGGGCCGCGGCGAAGCGCCGCGCCAGCAGGTTGGGGCGTATCAGCAGGCCATGGCGGGAGTCGGTCGTGGCCCGATAGCGGCGTCTGGGACGGGCCCGCAACCCCTGCGCGCGCATCAGCCGGGCGATCCACTTGCGTCCGCTGCGCCGGCCCGAGCGCGCAGTTCCATCTGCACCCGCGGGCTGCCGTAGCGGCCGTGGTGCTCGGCGGATATCGAGGCGACCGCACCCGCCAAGGTCTGATCCTGGCGGGTCCGCTCCGCCGTCGGCCGCTGGCGCCAGGCATAGAACCCGGCCCGCGAGACTGGCCAGGAGCCGGCACATCAGCGTCACCATGCGACAGGCCTTCTCCGCTTCGATGAAAGCGAATCTCACACGCTCTCCTTGGCGAAGAAGGCCGTCGCTTTTTTAGGATTTCCGCTCCATCCGCAGCCGCTGATTGTCGCGCCGCAAGCGCACCAGCTCTTCGCGTTAGCTGGTCGTCAGCGCCCCCGTCGGACCACACCCGGCATCGATCTCGGCCTGCTGGACCCAGCGCCGCAACCCCGTCTCCCCCAGTCCCAGCTCCCGCGCAATCGCGCCGATACGCTTGCCGCTCTCGCCCACTAGCCCTACTGCCTCGGCCTTGTACTCATCCGAAAACCATCTCCGCTTGCCTTTGCCACTCTTCTCGATGCCCCACTCCTTGCGCACTTCCGTGCTTCTCGGGGTGTCCACACAACCGGGGCAAATCCACTCTCCAAGCGTGGCGGTCAGGCAGAGGAGGAGATGCGTTCATGCTGGAATTTTTCACGCACCTGCTGCTCAATCCAGGCGTAAGTGCGCGCGAGTCCCTCCTCCAGGGAAATCTCCGGCACCCAGTTCAGGACCGCGCGCAGTCTGGTGTTGTCGGAATTGCGTCCACGCACACCCTGCGGACCGGCTACGTGCTTGCGGCTGATCGCGAATTCCGCGATCTCCGCTACAATTTCGGAGAGTTCGTTTATCGTAACCATCCGGTCCTGACCAAGATTGAGCGGCTCGTGGTAGTCCGATCGCATCAACTTGCAGATCCCGGTGAGGCAGTCGTCGATATAACAGAACGAGCGGGTCTGCTTGCCGTCGCCCCAGATCTCGATTTCGTGATTTTCGGTGAGCTTGCCGTGGGCGACCTTGCGACAGAGCGCGGCCGGCGCCTTTTCGCGCCCGCCCTCCCAGGTGCCGTAGGGGCCGAAGATATTATGGAAGCGGACGATCCGCGTCTGGATTCCGTAGTCCTCGCGATAGTGGGTGCACAATCGCTCGGTGATCAGCTTCTCCCACCCGTAGGCGTCCTGCGGCTGCGCGGGGTAGGCGTCTTCCTCCTTAAGAGGCACAACGTCGGTCTCGGTCTGCTTGTACTCGGGATAGACGCAGGCCGACGAGCTGTACAAATAGCGGCGTACGCCGTGGCGATGAGCAGCCTCCAGGGTCTGAAAGTTGATCATCGCGTTGTTGTAGAGGATTTGCGAGTGATGGGCGGAGATGAAACCCATCCCGCCCATGTCCGCGGCGAGCGCATAGACCTCTTCGATGCCACGTGTCGCCGCAGCGCAGTTCTCCCAGCTGCGAAGATCCAGGAGCAGGAATTCGTCGCAATCCGAGGGACGGAATTCCGGTTCCTTGATGTCCACTCCGCGGACCCAGTATCCGTCGCGTTTGAGACGGCTGGCGAGATGGCTGCCGATGAATCCACCGGCTCCGGTAATGAGAACTTTTGTTGTCATAGTGTCACCAGGTTTGATTTTTGCTCGCGCTGTGTGAGCTGAGATTCTATCAAGCAGCGCCATAGGCGCTGGTCATGCGTCCGCTCAAGGTTTCGGGCGCCGGGCGGCGACAGCCTGCCTCACCCGAATCTGCAGCGTCTCGGTGAGCGCACGGTAGAGGAACCGGGGGCCGTCAACCAGATCACGCCGCCACAGCTTTGCCGGTTCCATCGCAAGCCGCCACAGCCACTCGAGACCAGCGTCGCCAACCCATGCGGGTGCGCGTTTCACCTGTCCGCTGGCAAGGCGGAACGCTGCTCCCACCCCGACCACCACCGGCACCTGGAGCGCGTCCAGGTTGCGAGGAATCCACCACTCCTGTTTGGTCAGGCCGAGGCCGACCCACAGCACGTCCGGACGCGCTTCGTTTATCTGCTTCACCATCGCCCGCTCTTCTTCGAGTTCCAACTCTCGGAAAGGCGGCGATAGGGTTCCAACCACGCGGTGGCCGGGATGCCGCCGCTCGAGGTGTTCCTTCAGCGCGGCGAGCGTTTCCTCGGTGTCGCCATAGAAAAAGCTCCGGTAACCCGTCCGATTGGCGCGCGCGGCGAAGCGCGCAAGCAAATCGGGCCCCGGAACCCGACCCGGGAGCGGCAGTCCGCGCAACCGCGATATCCAGACCGGGGCGATCCCATCGGGGCAGAAGAGATCCGCGGAGTTGAGCACGTCGCGCAGCCGGGGGTTCCTGTGAGCTTCCCAGATTCCGTGGAACCCCGTGGCGACGACGAAGCGGCATCGCCCCTGGCGCAGCTCGATCCAGCGCTCGATGCGATTGAGTGCCTCATCGATCGTCACCCTGGAAACCGAACATCCCAGGATTGCAATCGATGCGGGTCGCTCCTGGTACTCGGCTCGGGACGTATCGCTGTTGGCGATGGAGCTCATACGGCGTCAGTTCCGTGACACGACGGGGAGTCTGTCGATGTGAGCACTGACAAGAGGATCTTGCTCGGCGCGCTCAGCACGCGAAGTTTCCACCCGAATCATCAGCGGTAGCCCCGCGCATCGAATGCAACCGTTGCGGCGCCGCCGATCGTTGCCAAAGTCCGCGCTCTCTCGGGGACATTTCGAAGATTCGCGGCACGAATCAATACTCCGAGGTAAACCATGGCCGGCAACTGCAACATCAGATCGACGCTGAACAACGCGGCGGCATTCTCGGGAATGGTCCGCAGCGTGAAGAAGACCATCAGACCGGCGACCTGCGCGAACACCATCGAATCACTTGCTGGCACGATATCCGGCCGCCATGCCGTGCGCGCAAGATATACTAGGGCGATGGCAAACCCCAGCGTCCAGGCGCCGCCGCCAAGAAACCCTCCGCATAGCAACGAATACAGGACGCCATTCTGTGCATTCGTAAAGATAATCCGCCGGTCCGCCTGCGGCCCGTAGCCGATGATCGGCGCGCGCAGGATCGCGCGCCAGGCATCGTGGAAAATATCGGTCCGCCCGTTCATCCTGCTCAGTTTGTAGTCGTTGCGCGTTGCGAATCGCCAGACGTAGTGCAATGTGTCGTGTGATACGAAATCGAGACTGACGGCGCCGACAGCCAGTGCCAGCGCCAGAACACCGATCATGCGTGCGCGTCCTCGAAGCAACAGCATCACGACGCCCAATGCCGCCACGAATGACGTGAGCGATCCGCGCGACTGCATCACCCAAACTAACCACGCACATCCTGCGAACAGTGCAATCCACACTATCCGGGTCCGTCGCTCGGCCCGCCAGATCGCTGCGCATGCAACGATTCCAACCGCGCCTGCGAAGCGTGAAATCCCGGTCGAACGCACCATCGCCATGCCGGCAACCGTCGGCATCCTGTCAATTATGCGATAGCCGCTGAGTCCCTGACTCGTCTGCTCTGCGATATGGCCTCGGCCGACGTAAACGACGATCGCTAGAATCACCGCGGCCGCGACCCAGCTAAGGCGGTTCAGCGATGCCGCGCCGGCAATCTCGCCGTCGCATTCTGCCAGGTACATTTCGCTCGTGCCCAGCGCCGCGATAAATGCGAGCCCCCAGTAGCCCCACGTAAACCAGTTCTCCACCCCAATGCTCGCAATGAGACAGATAGCCGCGTAAAGGAACCAGAGCCATTCGGGCAGGGTCGGCTCGCGCATCCGGGTATCGCTGCGGCCCAGCAGATGAAGAACCCAAATCGCCAGGACCACGAGCGGAAACGCTGCACGGATGCCGTTGAACGCGCCAGCCCATCCGCTCAGGATGCGGTCGAGATCAATATTCCCAGGACCGGTATCAATCGATCCCCAGAGCGCAAGCCAGCACAGCGTAGGAACGACCGGGAGCATGATTCCAGCGACGCTGCGAAGAGGTCGATTGGCTGGTTGGGGTGCGAGCATTGTCATAAGACCGGGCCTGAAAACCTGCGCCGCAGCCGCGAGGCCATCTGCTCGGGACGCGCCGCAAGAACTCGCTGGTAGACGCGATCGATCGCTTCGGCCTTGGCCTCCCAGGAGAACTCGCGCGCGCTGCGGAGCGCTCCGGCGGCCAGCCGGCGTCTCATGGTTTCGTCACCTGCAATTTCAATGATTGCGCGGCTAAGCCCGGCCTCGAACTCCCGTACACTGCCAATCGGAATCCTGACACCGCAGCTATCACTTACAACATCCGAAAACCCGCAATGGTCCGGGCATATGACGGGAACGCCGTTAGCCAATGCCTCCAGGATTACCGTGGAGGTAAGGTCCTTCAGGCTGGTTGTTACAAACAGATGCGTCGATTTCAGACCGGCAAGCGCCTCCGCACGCGACACCTGACCGTGCCACGTGCAGCGGGACTCGATTCCAAATCTGGCGGCGAGCCGCTGCCATTTGAGTTTGCACGGGCCGTCGCCGTAAATGTCCAGCCGCCAATCGGTTGTATCCGGCACAAGCGACAGCGCGCGCAGCAGGAGCTGCAATGCCTTGCCCGGCAGATGACGCCCGCTCCATGCAATTCGCAACGGCTCTCCATCGCGGCGCATCGCGTAAGTATTGCAGGTCTGAGGAGGCAGTCCGACCTCGCAGATGACTTCTGCATCAACTCCGTACCAGCGCTGGATTTCGCGGCGGATTCCGCCGGTTGCGGCGATCACTCCGGGACCGGCAGCGGCGAAGGCCTTGCGCGGCAGCGGGAGAAACCGGCGATGCATCGAGTTCACGAGGTTGCGCGCGCCGTAATAGGCAGCGCCGCGAACGCCCATGGCCGGAAGCAAGCGCCAAGGCGTGTTTTCCAGTCCGCCGATCGGTCCCCATACGAATGGAATGCCGAGCTTCCAGAGATGGCCGGGGAAGCGAAATCCCACGAAAGTGAGCTGATGGACGAGGTCGAACTGAACTTTCTCATGTAACTCGCGGGCTAGCTTAAACGCATCGCGCTGCCAGATTCTGTAGGAGCAGTGCATCAATGGCTTGAGGATGGAACGTTCGCACAGGCGCCAGAACCGGTTTGCATCACTGTAATGCCATGGTTTCGGAGTAACATACGCGAAATGAATATTCGCGTACTTTGTGGGAGCGCATGCAATGAATCTCTCTATGCTTTCCCGCTGCCAATCCGCGGTAATTACCCAGACCTCATGATTGCTTGCGATTGCGGTGAGCCAAGACCAACCTACGGCCATTTCGGAACCGCGATAGGGATCGCAGGCGTATGCTGCGACCAACACTTTCAGGCGCCGCATTTCAAATGACCGAGGTTGCTAAATGTGAATTGACGCGCAAGCCGTTGCAAGCTGTCTGGTACGTTCTTAGGAGCTGCGCGTAGGTAGCCTCGGGGGAGAACATCGCGAGGATTTTCTTCCTCGCGGCCTCGCCCATGCTCCGACACATTTCAGGGCGATTCCACAGATATTCTATTTTCCTGCCAAGATCCTCAGCATTGCCAGGTTCAAACGAAAGACCTGTAACACCCTCGTCCACTAGCTCTGGCAGGCACCCGATCCTGGAGCAAATGACCGTTTTGCCTTGGGCCATGGTCTCGACCATCGAAAGACCAGTGGTCTCGTACCACTTGCTCGCGAATACCGTAAAACGCGCTCCGGCGACGAAAGGGCCAAGGTCGCGTCGGGGAACTTCGCCCACGAACTCGCAGTTTCCAGACGCTTGCCTAAGCTGTCTCGGCATCTGCAGACAATGTCCCGCAAACCGAAAGGGGATGTTCGGTTGATGCCTGGCCGCCGCGACGATCGTGTCCACACCTTTCTCCGGGCTGATACGGCCTACATAGCCCACATACTCGCCATCCGTCAGCTGCGGTTGAAGAGTCTCAAGGCTCACAATGCATCGAATCACGTCTATTCGCTCGGCTGGATATCCGTACCACACAAGCATCGACTTCACGAAATCCGTCGGAGCTATAAACCGGTCAATTCCCTCAGAGAAACTTCCGCGCACTCTCGCCACCCAGTTGCGAACGGCGTAGCCAGCACTCTTGGGCCACTCACCAGTACAGTTGCGAATCGCGCACCACCATTCCCCTCCCTCAAGGCATCGGTGACATACCTCGCCATGGGAAAACAGGAGGCCGGTCGGACAGAGCAACCGGTAATTGTGCACGGTCATGACAGTGGGAATGCCCCGGCGATTCGCCTCATCCAATATCGACGGCGAAATCAGCGGAAACAGGTTATTGATATGGATAAGGTCGGGTCGATCCGCCTCGAGCAACCGCGTGAACTCACGCCGCGCCGCAATATTGTAGATACCCGTGAATAGGGCCCCGATCTTTCCAAACTGCCGTCCGTCGAGTTCGGCACTGCTTCTGAAAAACGGGATAACAGTCTGACCGTGGCTCGTGAGGGAATCGCGCAAGCTCTCGACCGCGACTTCCTCACCACTGAGTTTCCCATACGCATTATGAACGAGGCAGATTTTCATGTTTGCCGAAGCGCCGGCTCAGGCGTTGGCCGACGGGTAATGATTCTGATTCCGCCATACAGGTTAAATAGCTGTAGGACCCTGTGAAGGGCCTTTCGCGGCCAGGAACCCTGACCGACGGGCGAAAACCTTATGCACTCGATCTCACCGAAGCCGGCGCGTCCCAATGCGATACGGAGGGCCGTGTCAGTGAAAAGCACCAAGTGAAACGGGTTTGCCGCTTCCCGCCACCGGGCGCCGTACACTCGGGCCGCCAGACCCCGCGCGCTCGGGGTCGTCAGAAACAAACAGCCGCCAAGCTTCAAGACTCTACGCAACTCGCGCAGAACGGTATGGGGGTCGGTAAGGTGCTCAATCACTTCGACGGAGACAACAAAATCGTATGATGCCGTGGGAACAGCTGAGAGTTCAGGATAAAATTCGAAGCCGTATCTTCGACTGGCTTCCAAGCGCGCTGGTTCGGCTGCCTCTACGCCGTCGACAGCGGTGCCAAGTTGGCGCAGGATGGCTGCTAACCTTCCGGTGCCAGCGCCATAATCGAGCACGCGATAGCCGGGCCGCAAGCCGCGTCGCCCAAGAAGCTCGGCGAACCCCAACAGCATGCCCCGGTCGGATTCGAAGCCGGTACGGTCACTGCTCACCGCAGCACCCGAATAGGCGGTGGCGTACATAGTTGTCAACTCGTCTGCCGTTGGGATACGAGAGCGCACCAAAGCCCCACATCTCTTGCAACGCTGGAATCTGGCAGCGTTGCCGTCGCCCAATCTAAGGGATTCCGACCCACAGGCTGGGCAAGTTGAAGACCCTCCGCCAGTAAAGGGATCTCTTTCTCGGCTCACCACCGCTCACCTGTTCCAGCTAAACCCACTCGACAGCGACTGCCTTTCCGCTGAGCTTGCCGTAGGCGTTATGAACAAGGCAGATCTTCTGGGACACTGAAATCGTGAGCCGAGTGAGGACGTTACGAGACCGTTCCGATTCGCGCGGGCAAGCAACCGCGGTCGGCGGTAGGTCGGAATAACAGTCGTAATCTGGGCGGTCATTATGTGGTGTGCAGCTTCATACCCGAGAAGGGCATTTTGCTGACGGGGTCGTTTCGAACAATACAGCAAATACTCACTATTCCACGAATAGCAATTCTCTAAGGCAAGTAAGAAAGCCGGCTCCAAATCGGTGGTAGCGTAATGATACGAGTTCCCGAAGCACCATGGGCACTCGCGCGATCTTCTTTCTGGGCAAATGGCAGCGGGCGCGGCAGTGACGCAGCGCAGCAACCCGCACTTTAGCGCGGCGCCTGTCTGAGGGTGCAGGGAGGCTGGCTATTCGTTCTTCGAGAGCAGCAAACTGCGCGGCCCAGCCCTGGTGCTTTCGGCCGCGCCAGCCGCGTTGCAGTCGTTTTAAGATTCCCCAGTCCTTGGCTCCGGCTGCCTGGTCCGAATGTTGTCGGTATGCCACAAGCGGCTTCGGGAGAAGTGCAATCCCTCCGGCTCCGGAACACAGTATGACGTGGACGATTAGAAAGTCGTGGGGCGCCCCGCGCGGCATCGGCAGGAGGAGCCTTCTGAAATCCGCCCGGAAGGCCATGCAACAGCCCCAGTAAGGAACGCGCCGGTAAATCCATCCCCCGGCGAGCCTTTCGCGCAACCGCGATGACGGGCTAAAGCGCTGCGCCTGCCACAGAGTCCGCCCCTTGGACGCGAGGCCCTCATCGACAAGGCCGGCGTTACAGATCGCGACTCCGGCCTCAGGAAACTGGTGAAATGCCAACTCCATCGCCGCGATCTTTTCGGGATACCAAACGTCATCACAGTCGCTGAGAAAGATGACGTCGCCGGTGCATTCGGATATCGCACGTTCGAAATTCGCGGTCACGCCAAGGTTCGAGTCGTTTATGAATAGCCGCACCGGAAACGGGGCACGAGCAGCGAAGTCTCGGACGATCTCTACCGTTCGATCGGTCGAGGCGTTGTCGCTGACCACCAACTCATCAGGGAGTCGCGTCTGGCTGACGAAGCTATCGAGCTGCTCCCGGATGAACCGTTCCCCGTTGTAGACCGCCATCGCAAGCGAAATTTTCGTGCGCTCGCTCACTTGCGGGCCTCCAGCAAAAGCTCCTGCACGACGAACGGATGCCGCAAGCTCATCAGCAGTTCGGCGGCTGCAGGCGCGCGCAGCGCTTTCATCGGTTCAACTCCGCTGGGCGCACGGCTTGGAGGCGAGCGCCCTGGCCAGCAGTCGCGCCAGTCATAATAAGTATGTCGTCCTCGAACTTGCGCGCGATGCCGACCCATGAGAATTCAGCATCCACCTTTTGCCTGGCAAACTTGCGCAGATGTGCCGCCAGCCCCGGGTTTTTGAAGAGAGAGGCGATCGCGTCGACGAATTCCTTTTGGTTGTTTGCAAGCAGAAAGTGCTCGCGGCGGAGCAGCCCAAGACCCTCGGCGGCTTTCTCTGTAGCCACGACCGGTATGCCGGCGGCCATCGCTTCGAGAATCTTAAGCCTTGTCCCAGAGCCGGAGAATATCGGCGCGACTGCGACGCCGCATGCTCCAACGAAGCTCGCAAAGTCGTCATAGGGAATCGACCCGGCATTCCTGATCCACGGCTCGCGGTACGGAGCGCCGCCGCCGGTTAGCGCCAGTGTCGCCGACGGATGGCTGTGCCGCAACGCCGGCATCACAGACCTGACCAGGAAATCGATGGCCTCGCGATTCGGACCATAGGCATAAAATCCGGCGAAGAGCAGCGTCCGGCTGTTGATCCCGTATTTTGCCTGCAGGCTTGCGATTGTTTGGCGATCGAGTGGGGCAAATCGTTTGGTGTCGACTCCGTTGGGCAGCAGTATCGGCTTTACGCCGTAGAGCCGGGCAAAATGCGACTGATCGAGTTGCGAAACTGCGGTGACCAGGTCGGAATCGCGAATAACCCGCTTCTCGGCTAGCCGTGTCAGGAGCGCGACGGCCCGGCCGTTGCGCATCGAGCGCAGAAGATACTCGACGTTGTGGGAGTGGTAAACGACTTTGGTTTGCGGAATCGCTTGCCGGATTCGCCGCAGCAGCATCCAATGATAAAACGCCCACGAAGCGCCTTCGAGAATCACTACATCAGCCGCCGCCTTGCGGATTTCCCCGACCATACGACTGAGGAAGCCCGGTAGCCGAACGAGTCTTTTGGGGCGTGATTCGGAGGCGCCTGCGAGCGTCACAACCTTCACGCCATCTGCGGTAACGAAGCGCCCGTCGTGGTGGCCGAGCTGTACCAGCACGCTGGAGTCGCTGATGAATTTCGCGAGGTTATAGCTGACGCTCGCGGCGCCGCTTGCCGGCGGATAGGCCTCATAAAAGCAGCAGAAAACGACTTTCAAATTAGACGCTCACGGTTGCCGGCGGGGCGACGGCTTCCGTATCTTCGGTGGATTTGGCGAGGAACTTATCGACAATCGCCCGGAGGTCGCGCATGAAGTTCTCGGCGGAAAACTTTTCGGCCTGCCGCCTCAAATGCTCCAAAAGACTCGCTCGCAAGGCCGGCCGCCTGAGCGCCGCGCAGATCTTCTCCACCGCGTCATCGTCGTCGCGGTACAGTAAGGCGTCGTGGCCAAGAATCTCCGCCGGGCCTCCCTCGACCGGAGCAAACGTGATGCATCCGGCCTTGACCATCTCGGCTACCGCGATGCCGAAGGCTTCGCCCTCAGCTCCATGAATGCCATAGCGACATGAGCTCAAGATTTCCCGTTTGCGCCGCTCGGAAACAGAACCTTCCGGAATAACCCAAGGCAAGCTGCGTGCGAGCGCCTGAATTTTGCGCGCATAGTTATTCGCGCCGAAATCCCCGGTCATGCGGAGCCGCACTTGATACCCGCGAGCGCGAACCTTTCCCAGGATCTCGAACACCCGCTCGACACGCTTTTCCTCCGAGATTCTGCCAATGCAAGCGAAATCGTCATTGCGGCTCTCGAAGGGCACGCCTGCAAATCCACCTGAAACCGGAGGGTAGAGCAGCCCGCATTTCACTCCGTGCTTGCGCTCGATAACCGAGGCTACCCAAGCCGAGTTGGCGAGCAGAACGTCTTCGCCCGAAAACAAATCCCGCCCCGAGGGGCTTGAAATGCGACGACCCAGCCACAGATAGATGGCGCGCACGGGAGCAACCCGATGGAACAAGCCTTCGAAACCGCGTGGGCTCGGAGCGAACCGGGTCCGCAATTCCTCGTCCCAGGACAAATCGAACAGATAAATGCCGGGAACGCCGAAATCACATGGATTGTACGCGCTAAACCAAACGTCATATTCGCGCGCGACTTGCCGGGTCGCTCTCTGGATAAAAGCGCCACGAATCGCAGCGCCGCTCCGAATTCCAGAGAGGATTCGTGGTATCGGTAGCTGTCGAACCTTGACTTCCTCTTCACGAACTGCAGTGCCGTAGAACGAATTCAAGGCGGCGAGATCAACCGCGCCGGTTGTCACGATAGATACGTCGTACTCGTGCTTGAGCGCCTCGAGTGCCCACATCGCAACCGCTTCGGACCCGCCAAAGCCGAGCCGCGGATGAAAAACAGCCACAGTCCTCTTATGGCCAAGCATTTAGTTCGATCGCCCTTGAACTCTCAGAGATACTGGCTTGCCCGCTCTGAAGGCACGAAGAGGAAGTTCATCACGTACGTCTCCGGCTTGTGCGTGAAGTCAACGAGCGGTTGGTGAACCTCTCGGCGGAATTGTTCCAGGGAATTAAAACGGCCATTCAAGAAAAACATGCCTTTGTAAGCTCTCAACTCAATCGCCGCAAATTCATCGTAAATGTCGCGCTCAATATGCTGTTGAATAATCTCAACGAGCAGCATCGGCCGATTCGCCCGGATCGTCTCGTCTGCCCCATCAAGCACTGCAAGTTCATGCCCTTCGACGTCGATTTTGATGAAACTTATGTCTCTATGGCAGTACTCATCCAAACATGCCGTCTTCACTTCGATACGGTCGCATGGTACGTCGCTAAAAGCCTTTTCAATGCTAGCTGCCTCGGGGCAGCGAAGTGTGGAGTCCCCGCTCGGATCGTCTAGCGTTGGCGGGGGTATCGAAAGAATCGCAGTACCCGGCTTATTCGACAAAGCCACCTCGAACACGGAGACGTTTCCCGGAACTGCGCTACGTAACCACTCGGTCCACTCAGGATTCGGCTCGTAGGCAAACACCTCTTTCGAGTAACGGGAGAGATGATATGCATATAGGCCGGAGGCCGCTCCGACATCGATCGTGCCGGATCCGGGGCGTACTAGCCTTTTCAAAATACGGATTTCGCGCTCGCCGTACATCCAGTAGCGCCACGCCATCTCGCGCAACAAAAGCGGGGCCGGCAGCACGCGCTTGAGACTCCGATACCCCAGCAGCTCTCTGAAGGATTTCACGTCTGACTCATATCCTCGGGGGGCGAAAGCGCGAGACGGCCGCCTGCTATCAGAGCAATTCGGTACACACGCTTGAGCGCCTCAGGCGCCTGCATCACCGCGGCTTCCGACCCTCCACGGGCCATTCCGGGATGAACGATAACAGCGGAAACTTTTCGGTGTTTAATCAATGTTGGCTTTGTGCCAACCGCCGGACCGGGATCGCGTCGCCCGGCGACAGCCTGGAAAGGCTTTCCCTAATCAGCGCAGTGTGCTCGCGATGGAGGCCTGCGTTACCGGCATCGAGGTACCCCCTGCGCGCCGCTCGCAAGCCACGGAGAGCAAGCCGCGGGAGGCCGCCCACGGCGCCCTGGGCCGCGACGAACCGGATTAGCGCTGCGAATCCCGTTCGGCCGAACTTCTGGCTGAGGACGTCCGCAGTTTTGAGCGCCAGCCCGGATTCCCCGTGCAGCGCGACAAGCAATGCCCTGCGGAAAAGATTGCGCTCGACGCGGGCCCGATAGAAGGCGCCGAGTCGCGCTGCGACATCCCGGCTGAAAATGCCATCTTCGCCGGCCCGATGGATAGCGTGTTCGATTTTTGTGAATCCCGTAAGCCCCAGATGAGCGTCATGCACGTGGGAACGGTCGCTTTCGGAGGCTGACCCGGGGTGGATGGTGAAGACTGCGCACGGTGTCTTCGATAATACGGCCGTGCATCTGAGCGCCGCTCGAAGAATGAGGTCCACGTCGGCCGTATGGCCCTCCGCCGTATCGAGCTCATCGATGATTGACAAGATGCTCGACCTGAAGAGGACACTGGTCCACGTTACCCACGCGCCGGGCGCGATAATCTCGAACAAAGCGGGCGGCCGGAGCAGGCCCTCGGCGTTCCACGCCTCCACCGGCGCGGCGACTACCTCGCCCTTAGAATCCGCATACAGGAGGCCCCCAAAGAAGAACATCGCTTCAGGATAATCTTCGAGGGCGGACATTGCCCGCTCAAAAAATCCGGGCAGTAGGAAGTCGTCGTCGCTGAGGATGCTGAAAAATGGCGTCTCGACATGAGAGATGCCGTAGGCGAAGTTTTCCATCATGCCGATGTTGCGCGGATGGACGTGGTATTTGACTCGCGGATCGTGCGCGGCGAACTCCGCAACCACCTCGGGTGTCTCATCGCCCGAAGCGTTGTCATAGACATGCACCTCGGAGTGTGGATAGCTCTGGCAGAGCACACTCCGTATTGCGCGAGCGAGCGGTCGCGGGCGCCGATAGGTCGGGATCACCGTGGTTATCTGTGCAGTCATGTGTGTTTCCGCGCGGGGACCGAATATCTACCGGACAATCAGCAGGCTCTCGGCCGCGGTAAGAAGGCTACTCGACAGAGCCTTACCTGACAAAGAGCAGGTCTTTCACAGCGGTCTTGAGTCCGTCGGAGAATTCATCATAGCGGCCGCTGAGATACTCTCTCACTACGATGGGGATTCGGCGAACCTTGCTAGCGGGAAGAAAACACCGGGAGCGCCAGTGCTGCAATGCGGCATCGCGCATTTTGGGGTTGACGCACAGGGCGCTGGCACTGTCACCCTGAAGCCGCTCGATCAAGGGTACGAGAAATGTGAGCGGACGCTGCGCCCGGGCATTCCAGCGCGGTAGATGCGATTCCGGAAGTTGTTTCGTCATCTGCGCCGAATGTTGCCGATAGCCCAAGAGCGGCGCGTTGATGAGCGTGATGCCGCCCGCGCCAGCTCCAACGATGCACCAAGTGATGAATGTATCCTGCCCAGCGATTCTGAAAAGAGGATCATCCGGCAGCGGCAAAACAAGCGGCTTGAAGCGGGCGCGAAACGCGATGCACGGTCCGTAACATGGGATCGATCTGTCGAAAGCGGTTCCCTCGGCGAGCCCGGCTATCTCCTCGAAAAACTTAAAGCCGCGCCACGGCCAGAGCCGCTGTCCCATTGGACGCGATTGCTCGTCAATAAGGTCGGCGTCACAAATGGCTACTCCAGCTTCCGGATGAGCGTCTAGCGCCTCTCCGGTCAGGGTGATTCTGTCCGGATACCAAACGTCGTCGCAGTCGCAAAGGAAGATAACATCTCCGGAACACTCGCGGATCGCCCGTTCGTAGTTTTTCGTACAGCCAACGTTCTGATCGTGGATCAGCAGCCGTACCGGAAACGGCACTCGCGCTGCGAAGTCACGGACGATCTCAACCGTTCGATCGGTCGAGGCGTCATCACTGACGACCAACTCGTCCGGCAGGCGCTCCTGGCGAGCCAGGCTCTCTAGCTGCTCGGTGAGAAAACATTCGCCGTTGTAGACCGCCATCGCAAGCGAAATTTTCGTCGCACTAACTTATGAGCTTCCAGCAGGACCTCCTCTCCCGTCTGACGCATCAGCAGGGCAGTAAGAGCGACTAGCTCGCTCAGAAAATAATCGCCGACTAGGCGTCCCGCAGTTGCGCGTTCCGCCAGAGAAACCCCGCGCTTTCTCCGGCTGTGCGCGATCTGGGAGCTAGTGCGCAGGAAGAAAGCGGTCGTGCGAACCGGCGATGATACTCGCGCATCACCGAATCCAGCCTTTCGCGCGAGCGAGAGAAGTGTCGCGGGCTTAAAAATGTGCAGATGGCGCGGCGGTTCCAGACCGCGCCAGTCCGGTCCGAACCATCGATGCAGCAAACTCGCCGTGTTCGGTGTGATAACGGCAAGCATGCCGCCGGGCGTAAGAATGCGCCGCATCTCGCGGAGCAAGTCGGACGGGTCGGGCACGTGCTCGATCACGTGTTCCGAGAGGATCAGGTCGAACGAGTCGTCATCGAACCGCAGTTCGTTCAGCGATCCCAGACGAACATTGATACCACGCTGACAGGCCGCCGACACGGCCATAGGGTCAACATCGAGGCCTTGCGCATCCCATCCCATTTGCGACGCCGTGGCGACATTTTCTCCACTCCCACATCCGACGTCGAGCACCCGGCCTTTCCGCCCTGCGAGGTAGCGGAGGGGATAGTCCGCTTGGGCGCGCAGACCGGCAGAAAGACGAAACGGAATCGCGGAAAGCCGGGCAAAAGCCGACGGGGGCGGACCTTCCAGACCGTAGCGTAGAGCCCGATGCGCTGCTCGGCCTTCGCGATAAATGCGGCTTAATAGTCCGCGATCGCCCGGCGAGGACTGCAAATCGGGACCCACGCAGTGTGTGAAATACGTCTGGTAAGCCTTGGCGATGTCTTCCTCTATTGGCATCGGATCTAGCCAAAGCAGACCGCAACCGGAATTGGGGCATCGAGTGATATTCCAATCGCCGGGAGCGCCGAACAGCCAATCGGTTAGCCCTGTATACAGCCGCTGGCCTGGCGCGCCACACAGGGAGCAGTTGGGGCACGGGAACGAGCGGATCTCGCGGCGTAAATCCGGTCGGATTTGGGCGGCTTCGATGTTCATCGACTCACCGCGACATCAGCGGTATCGCTATCGAGATGCGAGCTGCAAGGGTCACTTGCGGGCCTCCAGCAGAAGTTCCTCCGCAACGAGCGGGTTCCATATGCGCATCAGCAGCTCGGCGGCTGCCGCCACGCGACCGTAAAGAAGCCCCGGCAGGGTCGGCGGACGCATCGTGTAGCTGCGCCCGGACCGGCGAATTAGACGGCTCTGAGTAAACACGTACCCCGTGATGCGAAGCGTGCTCGAAACATCGCTCTGGACGAACCCGGCTCGCCCTGCCAGCGCGGCCAAGCTATTGCCGGTGAAGATCTGAAGGTGTCGCGGCGGTTCGAGCCCGCGCCAGTTGGGACCGAAATGACGATGGCCCAAGCTGTCAGCATTTGGGGTCGCGACGACTAGCTTACTGCCCGCGCGCAGCACCCGGCGGATTTCGCGAAGCGTCGCGATCGGATCGTGGACGTGCTCGATGACGTGGCTCATCAGAACCAGATCGAATGACGAGTCCGGGTAGCGCTGCTTGGCCAGACCCCCAAGCCTGACGGAAAGTCCCTTGCGCCGTGCCGCGTCGACCGCTTGCGCGTCGAAGTCCACGCCTTCGGCGTTCCAGCCAAGCTCTTGGGCCAGCTTCAACACCGAGCCGTCACCGCATCCGACGTCGAGCATGCACCCCTTTTCGGGAACGGCGAGATACCGAAGCGGAATATCAAGCCCGTCACATTCAATGCGCGAAAGCAGGATCGGCAGCGCGAACAACCACCGCAATGGTTTTTCGGCGTCTTTCCAGTAATCGAAGCGCCAGGCACGATAGGCTGATCTGCAAAGCTCGGCCGCGCGCCGCAGCGTTCCAGGCACAGCCGGTGGCGGCGCATCCTCGGGGGGCGCATGAGTGAAATAGGTCTCGTAGGCCATCCCGATATCTTCTTCGAGCGGCATCGGGTCGAGCCATAGAAGACCGCATTCGGGGTTCGGGCATCGCTTGAGGTTCCAATCGCCCGGGGCATTGAACAGCCGATCTTTAAGCCCCTCGTACAGCGGCTCGCCGCCGGTGCCGCACAGGGAGCAGTTGGGGCACGGGAACGAGCGGATCTCGCGGGGTAAATCCGGGCGGATTTCGACGGCCTTGGTGTTCATCGGCTCACCGCGACATCAGCGGTATCGCGTCGCGCAGGCGGATGAGCACGCTTTCGCGTTCCGATGGGACCAACATCGTGCGCCATCCCCACACCCAGAATCCGGCGACAACCAGAGCCACGTAGGCGGCGCGAACAGCAGGAGCTGTGACCACGAACGCGAGGCCGATCGCGACCGTTCCTCCGGCAATGCGCAATCCGGTACGCATTGCCGCGGCGCGCACGCCGGGTAATATCCGCGCTGCAGCCCAGTAGAGCAGCGCGGCATCGAGCGCGACCCGCCCGAGGTAAACGAACGCAGCGCCCTCTACTCCGTAAAGGCGCAACCCGAGCCACAGCCCGGCGAGGTAAACGGGCACCTCGGCCACGTGGAATTTCGCGGTCAGGTCGGGCCGATGCGCGGCGTGCACCAGGCTGAGGGGAAGATAGGCCAGACCATTTACCATGGCTGCGAGCGCGGCCCATCGCATCACCCAGAAACTGCGCGCGCTGAAATCGCTCCCGATCCAAAGCGTCATGATCTCCGGAGCGAACACCGCCGCCACCAGCGCCGCAGGAAATAGCACGATGAAGATGTAGGTCACGGCGCGATCGAACAGGTGCGCGGCGCGCGCCGGATCGGCGGCAAGCTCCGTAGATAGCGCTGGGAACATCACGCCCGCCAGCGCGCCGGGCACCATGGTCAGTTTCGATGCGGCCTGGAACGGCACCGAATAGTAGGCGACCGCAGCAACCGAAATCATCGCGCTGATGAAGAAGCGGTCGAGGTGTACCATTATCGGCCCGGTAATCGCGGACACCGTGACCCATCCGCCGAACGAGAACAGCGGCGTCAGCATCGCGCGCCGCACCGCAACGCGCCTGCCGAAGAGAGGGAATACACGTATACACAAAAAAAGGTGCACGCCCCAGGACGCGGCGCGTCCGGCCACCAGCACCGCGACGATCCAGAAGACACTGTGCGAAAAAGGCAGCACCACCAGCGGGGCGAGGTAGTAGAAGAATGCGAATGGTACCCCGACCGCGTTAAGAAGGTCGAAGCGCTGGAACGCCGCCAGCATTCCTGCCAGCGGGCTCGCGGTGATGATGAGCGGAAACGCGACCGCCAGCAGCCAGAAGGTGTGAAGCGCCTCGGATTGCAGCGATGGCGGTATATTGAGCACTCGATGCACCAGCCAGGGCGATGCCGCCGCCATCGCAACACCGCCAAGCACACCGAACATCGCCATCATCGTGAGCGCCGTCCACGCGACCGCGGCAATGCTGCCGGGCTCGCCGGCGCCCAGCGCCTCGGCTATGAGCTTGGTCGCGGCGCGACCCAGTCCCATGTCGAAGACGCCGAAATAACCGACCACCAGCCACGCCAGCGTCATCACGCCGAAGCGCTCGTCGCCCAGACGGTGTACCAGAATCGGGATCGCGACCAGCGCGGCCAGGAAGGGCGCGGCGCCGCCCAGCAAGTTCAGGATCGTATTGCGCGCAAGCAGGCGGGCGTTCGTCAGGTCCGCGGATTGGCTCATCACGTTGAACTCGATCGGGTGGCCGAGGAGGTCGCCTTATTGCCAGCGCTCTCGCTCGGGAGAGATCCGTGCGAACGCCACCACTGGACGGTCTGAGCCAGTCCATCGCCGAGCTGCCAGCGCGGCCAGAAATCGACCTCGTCGCGCAGGCGCCTGACATCGGCGACGACTCGTGGAGAGTCGCCGGACGTAGCGGCTATCGCGCCGAACTCGAGCATCGAGCGCGGCGCACCGACCGCGTCTGCGATCATCTCGACCAGCGCGCGGACTGTGACTTCCTCACCCGACCCGATGTTCACGATCCCCTCGACTTCTCCATCGAGGATCGCCGCGAATGCCGATGCGACATCGGCGACGTGCAGGTAGTCGCGCAGCTGGCGTCCGTGGGTGCATCGCGCGGGCTTGTCGCGCAATAGAGACCCGATCACCGACGGCACCAGGCGCGACGGATGCTCGCCCGGACCGTACAGGTAGAAGATTCTTCCCCACGCGGTGCTGAGATCGTCCGGCGGGCGCGTCACAACTTCGGACAGGGCAAGCTTGCATGCGCCGTAACGCGTAGTGGGAGCGCATCGTGTGTCTGTTTCCGAGCACACGCCCGCCGAATGATCGTATTCGAAGCAGCTGCCGGCGAAAACCGCGCGGCCGCCGCCGGCCGCGGCGAATGCGCGCAGCAGATCAATTCCCGCGCGACACCAGACATAGTTCTGCTCCGACATCTGGTACTTGCCGGGCTCCGCGTACCATGCGAGGTGAAGCAGATGCGTCGGCCTGAGCCGCTCGAGCATCGGCATCACGGCCGATTCGTCCAGAAGATCCGCCCGATGCCACTCTACGCCGCGCGCGGGAGCTGACGCGCCGCGATGGGCGACGGCATGCACCTCGTAGCCGCGCTCGACAAGAAACGCAAGCGCATGGCTTCCGATCCATCCTGACGCTCCGGTTACGATTACCCGCTTCATGGCACGAAATCCGGATAAGTGCGATCGCGTTCGGAGATCACCGACGGCTCGGATGGCCATCGGATGCCGAAGGCGCCATCGTTCCATCGCACGCCGCGCTCCGCCTCGGGCGCATAGTACGCGGATACCTGGTAGGAGACTTCGGTCCCGTCCACGAGCGTGAGATAACCGTGGGCACATCCCTCCGGCGCATAGAGCATCCTGCGGTTGGATGCGGTCAGCTCGACGCCGTACCACCGGCAGTACGCCACAGATCCTGGTCGAAGGTCGACGATTACGTCGAAGATCGCACCTGCGGTGCATCTGACCAGCTTCGCCTCGGCCTGCGGAGCCAGTTGGTAATGCATCCCGCGCAGCGTTCCGTGAACGTGGTTGTATGAGAGGTTGCACTGCACAACCGCGGGGTTGATGCCGTGCGCCTCGAATTCGCGCGCGCAGAAGGCGCGCGCAAAGAAGCCGCGCGAATCGGCGCGCTGCTCCAGATCGATGACCCAGGCTCCGGGAATGACGGTTTCTTTAAAAATCACGGCCGCACGTGCACGCCGCGGCGCGCATCGGGCGTCGCGGTCTCTCCGATTCGGCAGTAGCGCCGAATCTGCTCTGAGCTGAGGTCGTAGAGGCGAGGTCCGCGTATAGTCAGCGCGGCTCGGTACCACTCGACGGTAAGATCAACGGCCTCGCGCAGCAAAAGCCGAGGGCGCCAACCGAGCCGCTTGCGTGCCTTGGCGGTGTCGAGCCACAGCATCCGCGCCTCGGCAAGCCCGTCGGCGGCTGGCTCGACGCGCGATCGCGCGCCCCCCCATGCATTGCTCAGAAGCGCGACGAGCTGCGCAACTGTCGCAGAGGCGGAATCTTGTGGGCCGAAATTCCACGCGCCGGAGAATTTCCGGCCGCGCTCGATCAGTGCGCGGGCAAGCGCGAGGTACCCCGACAGCGGCTCCAGCACGTGCTGCCACGGCCGAATCGCACCGGGATTGCGGACACACAGGACTTGATCGTGGCTAAACGCGCGGATCGCGTCGGGGACAATGCGATCCTCGGCGAAATCACCGCCGCCGATCACGTTGCCCGCGCGCGCAGTCGCAAGCACGACTGGAGGGTCGCGGTTTTCCAGGAACGAGCGGCGCCACGCGTGCGCAACAATCTCGGCGCAGCCTTTGCTCGCGCTATAGGGATCCGCTCCGCCAAGTCTGTCGCGTTCGCGAAACGCATGCGCGTTCCCAGGATTCTCGTAGCACTTGTCGCTCGTCACAACGACCACCGCGCGCACGGATGGTGTGTACCGCACCGCTTCGAGCACGTTGGCGGTGCCGATGGCATTGGTTTCGAGGGTCTCGAGCGGCTCGCGATAGGAGCGGCGCACGAGCGCCTGCGCCGCCAGGTGAAAAACGATCTCCGGCTGAGATTGCTCGAATGCGCCACGCAGACGCTCCCGGTCGCGGATGTCGCCGATGCGTGAGTCGATCACGCCTTCAAGCTTGCACGCGGAGAAGATTGCGTCGGGTGACTCCGGCGCAAGTGCGTAGCCCGACACCTGTGCGCCGAGCTCGCGCAGCCACATCGCGAGCCATCCTCCCTTGAAGCCGGTATGTCCGGTTACGAGGACGCGGCAGTTCCAGAATTGGTCGGCCACCTAGCTCCAGACCTTCCAGGGCGCGGCGCCCGCGTCCCACATCGCGTTAAGCTGCTGGGCCTCGCGATAAGTATCCATGCACTGCCAGAAGCCCTGGTGCTGATACACGGCGAGTTCGCCGCGCTCGGCCAGCCGCGGAAGCAGTACGGTCTCGAGGGGGTCGTCGTCGCTGCTGATGAAGTCGAAGACGCCGGGCTCGAACACGAAGAAGCCGCCGTTAATCCAGCCTTCCTGGACCTGTGGCTTTTCCCGGAAGAGCGTTACCCGGCCATCCTCCAGGGCGAGTTCGCCGTAGCGTGACGAGGGCCGAACCGCGGTGACTGTGCCGAGCTTGCCGCGGCTGCGATGGAAGGCCAGCAGTGCCGCGAGGTCGACATTGGCGACGCCGTCACCATAGGTCGCCACGAAGGTCGAAGCGCTGAGGTATTTCTCGACGCGTTTGATCCTTCCGCCGGTCATGGTTTTCTCACCGGTGTCGGCCAGGGTTACGCGCCACCCGTCCTCGGAATGACTGCCGTGGACTTCGACCTGGCCGCATCCGAGCGTCACCGTGAAATCACAGTGGCGGTTTTGGTAGTTCAGGAAATAGTCGCGAATCACGTCGCCCTTGTAGCCCAGGCAAATCACGAAGTCGCTGAATCCATGCGCCGCATAGATCTTCATGATGTGCCAGAGGATCGGGCGGCCGCCGATCTCCACCATCGGTTTGGGCCGGAACTCGGTCTCCTCGCGAAGCCGCGTGCCCAGTCCGCCCGCCAAAATCACCACTTTCATCGACTTGATGCCCTCAATAGCTACAATCTGTCACGGCAATTTTTCGACGCTGCCCGCCCCAAGCGCCGGCGCAACACTCTGCGCGGCGTCCGAACGCCCGGCAGCCAGCTTCTTCTGGAAGGCTGCGTAGCTGTCTCGCACCTCGATGTCGTTCGGAGCAAGCGCGCGCGCGTGGAGGTAGTCGCGGTCGGCCGCGACGTATTGGAAGGCGCCGTCCTCCGCGCCTGCCAGCTCAACCCACGCCCTGGGGTTCGTTGGATCGACTTCCGTGGCGCGGCGAAAGGTCTGAGATGCTCGTTCATAGTCACGTGCCCCCAAGTAGAAAGAACCCAGGCGCAGCAGGTTGTCGTAGGTCGGCTCGTATTCGACCATCTTCACCAAGGCCGCGCGCGCCTTGTCGGGTTGGCCCGAAGCCTGCGCCACTTGCGCGAACGCTGCAAACATAGGAACCGGGTCGACGCCGGCATCCAGCCCTTCCTTCAGGACCATCTCAGCGTCAGCGGCGTCTTTTTGCGTGACAAACACCTCGGTTAAGAGCGCGGAATATGGCGCCGGGTCTTCCGGGCGCAAGGCGCGGACTCTCTCAAAGCAGCGGCGCGCCCGGTCAAGTTGTCCCGCGCTCGCATAGGTCTGCCCCGCGGTCATTAAGAGTTGCGCACGACGACGGGGATCCTGCTCGGAGGCCGCACCGCGCTCGTAGACCTGCGCGGCGTCCAGAGCGCGCCCGGTACCTACGTAGAATGCGCCGAGGCTGTCGATCGCTTCGGAGTATCCGCGCGCCATCGCTTCGACCAGACCCTGTTCGATGGCTTGGTGATCGGGGGCCGCCAAGTAGGGCATTATCCGAGGGCTGAGGTAGAAGTGGTTACTAGAGCTGGGCGCCTGCATCACTGAGATCGTAATCTGATTCAGCGCCTCGGCGATGCGCCCATTCTCGGTCAGGCTGCGAGCATAGAGGTCGCGCGCGAACGGATTGCGCGGATCGATCCATACCGCCCGCGCAACCTCCGCGAGCCCGATCGGCGAGCTCCCGTACCACGAGGCCAAGCCGAGGTGCAGGCCGGCGTTGGCCGGGTGCAGCAACACCATCGTGCGCGCAGCATCAAACGTCCTGGCTGGCGGATAGTAGGGATAAATCACACTTCCCTGGACGGTGGAGGCAATCGCGAGAATCCCCGCCGCCGCGGCGGCATAGGGACCGGCGCCTCGAACCAACCCGCGGGCGCGGATCGCGGACTCAGTTTCCGGGGTGCCAGCGACCGCGATCCTCACCATCAATGCCGCGTAGATCGTGAACAGAAATCCGATGGCCGGGGTGGTGAGGCTGAAATCGAACAACTCGTGGAATGCTTCGACCGACATTCCGGCCACTAAAGCGGCCAGCGTCAGTTGCGCGCGGGGGGACACGCGGTCCCATCGCCTCCATATGACCCGCGCGATTCGCCATCCGATCATCGCGAATGTGGCAACGCCCAGGATTCCAAGTTCCGCGGCAGTTTCGATATAGTCGTTGTGGGCGTTGCGCAAAAGCATAGGAGGCCATGGTCCTGTCTGATAGTGAGGGAACACCTCAGCCCACGATCCGAAGCCCACCCCCAGCAACGGATAGTCCCGGAACATTCGCAGTGTGTCGCGCCAGATATGCGCGCGGACCCAAAAACCGAGACCCCCGGCCGCGCTTTGGTCGATCCGGGTGTCGACCTGCCCCCTGCCCGCGGAACCGATGAGTGCGACCGACAGCGCGGCGACCGCGAGCGCCGCGAGCCCAAACCAGGGCACCCAGGCGCGCGCACCATCGGCGCGCGCGCGGAACACCGTGGGTGTTCTTATTCGACTCGCCATCACCGCAAACAGTGCGCAGGACGCGACTGTTCCAGCCCAGATAGCACGCGATTCACTCAGAAGCATCGCGCACACCACAACGACCAGCGCTGCGCTGCAGAGAATCGGCACCGTCTCATCGCGTTCCCGCCCGCCGTCGGCTGCTAGCGCGTTCCAAGCCCGCGAGACGAACAGCGGCACGGTCATCGCGAGATAGGCCGCAAAATGGTCGGGATCGATGAAGGGGCCCATCATGCGCAAGCGGTTCAGGTTTGGCGCACGCCAATCGAGCGGGACAAAGAACCGCAGCAGCTTGCCGTTCCACGTGGCCTGCTGCACCAGTCCGATGGCCGCCACGGCAAGTCCGCTGATCAGGATCACCGCCACGAGCAAACGGGTAAGCGCATCCTCGTCGCGCGGGTTGGCAGCGGGCGTAACCGGGTAGAGCGCCACAATCACAAAAAGCCCGAACGCGGCAACGAGTTGCAACGCGCTTGCAATCCCGAGCGTGGGCGCGAGCGACAACGACCGCCACACAGTTCCATAC